>LZQN01000086.1_pt1 | contig 21977 bp, 22 predicted proteins | sample 768531 | NCBI WGS metagenome assembly LZQN01 (sample SAMN05207080, study PRJNA324506) | oil field metagenome | isolation source: sample BH-FW-7 from oil reservoir | place: India: Bombay High | collected 2015-12-02
CAAAGGGCTCTTTGGTTAAATTGAAAAGAGTGTAATAGCTCATGCCTATCCTGTTAGCTGGTAAAATAGTCGTTTGTGATTTTCACAGGCAGAATCATCTTCCAGGGCACAGCCTTTTTGATAGAATTTTAAGGCTTCTTGGGATAACCCAGCTTTTCCAGTACTTCTCCTTTAACATTATAGGCTGAAGGCCAGCTGGGAGCCAGGATAAGAGCTTTGTTGCATTCTTTTAAGGCTTTCTGGGGTTTAGCTTGAGCCAGATAAGCCTGAGCGGCATTTAAGTAAGCTTCCACCAAACCAGGATCTAAACTTAAAGCCAGATAGGCCGTGCGCAAGGCTTCTTTATAATTTTTTTCCTGCAAATACTTTTTACTTTCTGCCAGCCACTTTTGGGCTCTGGGGTCATGGGTAGGTTTTAGTTGTTCCAGGTCTTCTGGACTCAGGGTGGGAGAAACTTCTTTAGCTAACTCAGACTTGCGTTTTAAAATAGTAGGAGTGATAAAAATGAGAATTTCTTCCATTTTCTTGCTCTTGCTATCTCCTTTAAAGAGATAGCCCAAACCAGGAATGTCTTTTAAGCCAGGAATACCAGAGATACTATCCTGTAAGGTTTGTTTGCTTAATCCTGAAATAACAATGGTTTCTCCATTGCCCACAATAAGTGAAGTTTGGGTTTCCTTTTTATAAATAGTGGGATTGCCATCTACTTTTTTCTCTTCAGAAAAGTCCACTTCATCTTTTTTTACTTTTATTTCCATTTTTAAATAATCTTCATTAATGACATGGGGAGTCATTTCCAGTCTTAAGACTGCATCTTCAAACTTTACTTCCTTATCTCCATCTTCATAGGTAACATAGGGCACCTTCTGACCATTTTCAGTAAAAGCCATGTGATTATCCATGGTGGTAAGAGAAGGACTGGAAAGAATGTTTATTTTCCCTTCTGCTTCCAAGGCTGAGAGTTGCATTTCTAAGATGTTTTCAGCAGGATTGCCAATTAAGACATTTAAACCTGCACCTAGAGTGGATACAGAGGAGCCAGTAACCTGGCCTGTGGGGAAGTTAAAGCCAAAACTATTGCCACTTCTACCCGTGCCAAAGGCATCTCCACTGTCTGAGCCTATGGGCCCTGGATGCCAATTTGGTCCTTATTGTTTATTTGGCTAAACCACTTTCCACCCCACTGGATTCCCAGGTCTCTAGCTACATTTCTGGTGGCTTCCACAATATAGGCTTTTAAATGAATCTGGTCTGTAGGTTTATCCAATACTCCAATCATTTTAATTATTTTTTGTAAGTCCTCTTCTGTAGCCTGAATGACCAGAGAGTTGGTATGACTATCTACTACAATACTTCCTCTGGATTTTTCCTCTTTGTCCTTGGTAAGCAGAGAACTTAAAACCTTTTGTAAGCTATTGGCATCTGCAAAATTTATTTTTATCACCTGGGTAATGAGAGGAGAGATTTGTTTTTTGGCTTCTTCTTGTGCTTCTTTCTGGGTTTTTATTTCTTCTATGGCCAGGTCGCGGGCAAAATCCTCTTTGGACATCACTCTGATAATATTACCTTCCCAAGTGTAAGTTAAACCATTGGCTTTGAGTAAAGCCTCAAAAGCCTGGTTCCAGGGCACCTTTTCAATGTTGACATTTATTTTACCTGCCAGGTTGGAACTAAGGATAATGTTTTGTCTGGCTGCCTTGGCTAGCGCTTGAATGATAGCTTTTATGTCTGTATCGCGCATTTTAAGGCTTACGGGAAAAGTAGGTAAAGCTGGAGAAGCTTTTTTAGTAGTAGGGGGAGAAGCCAGCTTAAGGCCTTTTTCTATTTCTACCTTTTTTAGAGAAGGACTGGGTGAATGGCCTAAGCTTTCTTTGGCTAAGGTCCTCCACTGATCAAAAAAAGGGTCCTTTTCTGGCTTTTTGGAACTACATCCCAAAACCAAGAGAAAACAGAGAAAAATTATCCATTTATTGTTCATTTTTTGGTCCACTCTTTATTTCTAAAATATCCCAGAAAGGTATTTTTAAAATATTATCTTTGCCTGGGCCTTTTACCAGTATATAATCTCTAGACACCTTTAGTAAAGAAAAACCACTTTCTTCCAGTGGTTCTCCTTCTGCATACTCTCGACCATTGATAATGGCAAATCGCTTGGACCCCAGAAAGAGATAGCCTGTAAATTTGAAAACAGCAGAACTCACTTCATTATTAGATGGAGCTTGGACCTTTGCTTCCTTTAGTTCGTACCAGAAGGGATCTCTTATTTCTTTTAACTTCAACAGGTAATACATTCTTTTTTCTTCAGGGGTTAAATTAATTTTGCTTAAGGAATTAATAAGTTGTGTTTTTAAAGGGGAAAAGTTAATTCTTTCCCCATTAGAATTGGACTCCCTGGGAGGTGTGGCAAATATAAAATGATATAAGCCGTATAAAAGGGCTATTCCAGCCAAGCTAAGGATAATTTTTTCTCTCTTAGTCATGAGCTTACTTCTATGTAAGAGGTAAATTCTATGTTTAAGGTGTCCAGTTCTTTATTCAGTTTTAATGCATCTATTTTACGGATATAACCAAGTTTTAGAAAATTTTCTAAAATTTTAAAAAATTTTCAAAATTTCCGCGTATGGCTACTTCTATTTTTAATTGATTATTTTCTGTTAAATTAAAGTCAGGTTTTAGATAAATTAAGTTTAAATTATAGTCTGTACATTTTTTTTGTAATTCTTCTTTAAAATCTCTTATACTGATTGGCTTAAACTCTATAATACTTAGGTCCTTGTCAATTTTTTTTATCTCACTCTCTAGTCTGGCAAATAAGGGTAAAAAATCTTGTTGAAATTTTACCTTATATTCAAGATTTTCTAACTCATTTTTTAAGTTTTTAATTCTTTTACTTCTGGCCTTAAGAAAAATAAATAAAAAATAAGACTTAAAAGAAGAAAAATGCTTAAAGGAGCTACTATTATTTTTAAGCCAAAAGGAAGATTTTCTAAGTTTACTTTACTCATTTTAATTCCAGCTCTACTTCAAAGGCCATAGCCTTTTGATTCTCTACAGGCTTAAAGTATTTATTAGTGATAGTTGTTTTCTTTATAAAAGGAGAATCCTTTAATTTCAATAGATAGTTGGCCAATCCTAATTCTGCCTGTTCTGGCTCTAAGAGAATAACTCCCTCTAAGGATATGGTTTGTTGGTTAAAATCAAGTTTAGTCCATTTTATGTCCTTAGGAGTAAGAACTGATAACTCTTTAAGTATAGCTATGTTTTTCAAAAAATGTAAATTATTTTTTAATTTTGTTTGATTTAAAGTTAACTCCTGTAGTTTTTTCTGGATTAAAGCAGAAGAAAGTATTGGCTTGGAATTGTTTAAAATATTAGATAGGTTTTCAATTTTTCCTCTGGTTGTTTTTATCTCCTGGCTTACTTGAAGGTGGAAGATAAATAGAAGTAGAAAAATAAAAATAAAAAATAGACTTGTTCCAGTGCGTAAATAATTTTCCAGGCGTTTTTGTTTTTTGTCTTTAGAAGTAAGAAGAAAATTTATACATTTAGCAGAGTCTAGGCAGGCTCCAATAGCTGGAGCAAAGTCCATTTCTTCCTGCAGGCTAAACTCACAGCTAAACTCAGAATCTACAATTTTTTTAGTAATGGGTGCTAAGGCTCTATTTTTATTTCTAAATTTTTAGAAAGTTCTTCTAAGATAAACTCTGGAATGTTAAAAATGCTTGAGAAGTAGATTATAGTTACATTGTTTTTATTTAAATTACTTATATAGTATTGTAGAGAGCGTTTAATTTGCAGTAAAAGCCTGTTTAAAGCAGGCTGAAGAGCTTCTAAAATTTCTTCCTTTTGTATTTGTGTGCTATAAAGTGGATTGTCTGGGTCTTTGTTTTGGCCCAGAAAGTTTTTTACATCCTCCAGGGTTATTTCTTTCAGTTGGTTTTGTTTAAACTCTGGAGAGAGAAGGTTTTGAGTTTTTAAGTAGGTAAGCAATTCTTCAACCAGGCTAATAAATCCGGTTTTGATTTCGCGGTTAAAGATAAGCCGTCCATGATTGTAAATATCTATGCGTGACCAGTCTGAACCCAGAAAAAGATAACCAATATTTTTTTCTTTTTGTCTTATAAATAGGTCTGCTAAGGAAAATTGATAACTGGTAAGGGCTAAATTAGGCAGTTTGCCAGCTTTGGCCAGGTCTTGTGCTTGCTCTATGGCCTTTTTATCTACTACATAGGCAAATATTTCTAATTTTTCTACTCCCCGCTCTCTTGTTTTTCCTATAACCTGAAAGTCATAGGTTAAGCCCTCCAGATTTAATTCCAGATGTTTTTTTAGGGCCATTTTAGCTGTTTTGGAAAGGAGCTTTTTGTTGACCCTGGGAATAGTAAACAAAAGGGTTTTTACAGCATTGGCTGGCAGTAAAATCCAGTAAAGGGCCTGTGGATAGTGTTTGCGGAGTTTTTTGGTAAAGGACTTAAACCACTCTGTAAATTCTGGAGTATTTTTTTTTATATCCTTGGGATAGATTATTTTTTCTAGAAAAAGAAGTGTAGGCCTGTCTCCTTCTTGCAGGCCACAGACGAGCAGATAGGTTTCCCTGAAATCTAAAGCAATATTTACTTTGTTTTGGTGAGAGAGAATAGGGATTTTTTAGGGGATAAAAATTGTGGTAATCTACACGCCTGGGTTTCTTTTAGACCTTCTATAAGTTTTTGGGTAGAGCTTATTTCTTGTTTCATATTAGGTATATTGATTTAAACTTAATTTTTTAGGTGATTTCCAGGGAAAAGTAAAGAAAATTTTCTGGGAAAAGGGGAGAGTTTGACAACCTAGAGGCCTAAAAGATATTAGGAGCCTCAATAGCTTAGTTGAAGGAGTAAAGAGGTGAGTATTTTAATAAAAAAGGTGCAACTGAATTTTAAAACTGTAGATATTTTAATCAAAGGAAATAGAATAGTAAAAATTGCAGAGAATATAGAGGAAAAGGTGGATCAGGAAATTGATGGTAAAAATAAGGCTGCTTTGCCTACCTTTCATAATGTACATACTCATGCAGCCATGACTTTGCTTCGGGGATATGCTGATGATTTACCTTTGCACACCTGGCTTGAACAATACATCTGGCCCTTTGAGCAAAAACTTACTTTTGAAGATGTCTATATAGGAAGTAAGCTTGCCTGTCTGGAGATGATAAAGTCTGGAACCACTTTTTTTTGTGATATGTACTGGCATCCTCTGGCCACTAAACAGGCTGTAGAAGAAATGGGGATCAGGGCGGCCTTATCTACTGTTTTTGTGGATTTTAATGATAATAAAAAAGCTAAACACTTCAAGGAGAGAACAGAACGATTTTTTGCTGAAAATCAGGATAGTGAACGAGTGTTTTTTATTCTTGGTCCTCATGCCATTTATACCGTATCCAGAGAATCTTTGCTCTGGTTAAAGGATTTTGCTCAGGCCAGGGACCTGTTTATTCATATCCACCTGGCTGAAACTAAAAAAGAATTAGAAGACTGCAGAAAAACTTATGGGCTTACTCCTGTAAGATACTTAGATTCCCTAGGCTTTTTAGGACCCAAGGTGGTGGTTGCTCACTCCATTTGGGTAGATGAAGAGGAAATGGAGATTTTGGCCAGAAGAGAGGTAAAAGTAGTTCATGTTCCCTCTTCCAATATCAAGCTGGCTTCAGGGCTTTTCCCCTATGCCCCAATGAAAGAAAAGGGAGTTTTCTTGAGCTTGGGTACAGATGGCTGTGCTTCCAATAACAACCTGGATATGTTTGAAGAAATGATGGTTGCTTCTTTTAATGCCAAGATTTATGCCCAAAGTCCTTCCAGTTTGCCTGCTGAGGAAGCCTTTGCTTTGGCCACGAAACAAGGGGCCTGGGCCTTTGGGCTGGATAGTGGGGAAATTAAGGAGGGAAAGCTTGCTGATTTGATGTTGGTCAATTTAAATCACTACTTATTGGTGCCCAACCACAACCTTATTTCCAATTTAGTTTATTCTGCCAATCCCGCTTGTCTGGATACGGTCATTTGTGATGGTAAGGTGTTAATGGAAAAGGGCAAGGTGGAAGGAGAAGAGGACATAATTGAGGAAGCCAGAGAGTGTGTGCAAAGGATTTTGGAAAGGGTAAGAAAGGGATGATTTTAGTTTATACCGGAGAAGGAAAGGGCAAAACCAGTGCAGCTTTAGGGCAAACCATAAGGGCTTTAGGCCATGGTTTTAGAGTGGTTTTTTTGCAATTTTTAAAAAGAGATGGTCAAGCTGGAGAGCAGATTTTTCTTAAGTCTCAGCTAAAGGAAGACTTTTGGGCCTGTGGCCTGGGGTTTGTTCGCAGCGAAGAAAATAAAAGGAAACAACGGCAAAAGATAAAGGAAGTTTTTTCCTGGCTGGAACAAAAGTTTGCAGAACGACCCTTTTTAATGGTTTTGGACGAAATTTTTTATGCCCTGAACTTAGGGGTTATAAAACCAGAAGAAGTGGAAAAGATAATAGACTTGGCCCGCCAAAAAGAAGTAAACTTAGTGCTTACAGGCAGGAACTTTCCCTTAGATTTTTTGGCCAGAGTGGATATGGTATCAGAAATCAAAGAGGTAAAACATCCTTTTCAAAAGGGAGTAAAAGCTAAAAAAGGGATAGATTTTTAGTTGAGATTGCTAAAATCTCCTGCAATTTTGTAATCACAAAAGGCACATTTTCCTTCTTTTAGATTAATCTCCAACAGGGTAAAGCCTCTTCTGGCTATAACTACTTTGCCACAAGCAGGGCAATAGGTACTTTCACTCATATGCCCGGGTACATTTCCCAGGTAGACATAGTCCAGTCCCACTTCTTTACCTATTTCATAGGCCTTTCCAGAGTGCTTAAGGGCGTAGGTGGGTTGTTTAGCTTATAGCTGGGATGGTAGCGGGAGATGTGCCAGGGAGTTTCTTTTCCCAGGTAATTCTGGATATACCTGGCTATGTTTTTTAATTCTTGAGGACTATCATTTAGCTCAGTAATGACCAGGGTGGTTATTTCCAGCCACCAGCCAAGTTTTTTCATGTGTTCCAGGTTGTTTAAAACTGTTTTTAAGGAAGCCTGGCAATATTCTAGATAAAAACATTCAGCAAAACTTTTTAAATCCACATTGGCTGCCTGAATGTAAGGACCTAATTCTTCCAGGGCCTTGGGACTTTGATAGCCATTGGTGACTAAAATGTTTTTTATGCCTTCCACCTGGGCCTTTCTAGATACTTCTAAGACCAGTTCAATAAAAATAGTGGGTTCAGAATAGGTATAAGAAACACTCAAAGCCCCTTCTTCTTTGGCTAGTTGCAAAATGGAGTCAGCAGAAATATTTTCCCCCAAAATTGTCCCATCTTTTTTAGGGGGTTGAGATAAGCTGTGATTTTGACAAAAGATACAGGCAAAATTACAGCCCATGGTGGCAAGTGAAAGGGTCTTGCTTCCTGGCAGAAAGTGAAAAAGGGGTTTTTTTTCTACAGGGTCTAGATTGAGGGCAGCAATTTTATCTTTGACCAGAGTATACAGGCGACCTTTTTGGTTTATCCTTACTCCACACTTGCCCTTTTCTCCTTCTTTTAGATAGCAAAAGTGAGAGCAGGCTTCACACTGGATATCCAGATTTTTTACAGGACGCCACAAAATAGCTGGATGCATTATTGCTCTCCTTGGTTTAATTTATTAAACTTATTTAATATTTAATTTTATTGAAGAAAAAAATCAAGGTGGGAGGAAAAAATGACAACTATTTCCTGGGAGGATTTCTGGAAGGTAGAGCTTCGGGCAGGGACCATTGTCAAAGTGGAAGAATTTCCCAAAGCCAGAAAGCCAGCCTATAAATTGTGGGTGGATTTTGGTCCGGAAGTGGGGATAAAAAAGTCCAGTGCCCAGATTACCAAACTTTACTCACCAGAAGAATTGGTGGGAAAACAGGTTTTAGGGGTGGTAAATTTTCCTCCCAAGCAGATTGCTGATTTTAAGTCTGAGTGTTTGATTACAGGCTTTATTTTAGAAGGGGGAGAAGTGGTGCTGGCTGTACCAGAAAAAAAGGTTCCCAATGGGACCAGATTGGCTTAAAAGTTGGCCATGTCGTTTAAACTCGTTAGTCCTTTTAAACCCACAGGAGATCAACCTAAAGCTATTTCTGCTTTGGTGCAAAACTTAAAGCAGGGAGTAAAGGAGCAGGTGCTTCTGGGGGTAACAGGCTCTGGTAAGACCTTTACCATGGCCCAGGTGATTAGTAAGCTCAACCGTCCCACTTTGGTCATGGCTCCTAACAAAACCCTGGCTGCCCAGCTTTATTCAGAGTTTAAAGAGTTTTTTCCTGAAAATGCTGTGGAATACTTTGTGAGCTATTATGATTATTATCAGCCAGAAGCCTACTTACCCCATCAGGATATTTATATTGAAAAGGATTCTTCCATAAACGAAGATATAGATAAACTCAGGCACGCTGCTACCCATGCTTTGCTTACCAGAAGAGATGTTATTATTGTCGCTTCTGTATCCTGTATTTATGGATTGGGTTCGCCTGAATACTATGCTAAATTGATAGTTCCTGTTGAAGAAGGACAAAGTATAAGTTTAGAAAAGCTTATTTCTAGGCTTATAGAAGTGCATTATGAGCGGAATGAATATGACTTTAAAAGGGGAACCTTTAGAGTTAGAGGAGATATTTTGGAAATAATACCTGCTTATATGCAGGAAAGGGCCTTGAGAATAGAATTTTTTGGCGATGAAATTGAAAGTATCTATGAAATAGACCCTTTAACAGGACAGATAATTGCTAAACTTAAGAAAACCATTATTTTTCCTGCCAGTCACTATGTTTCAGATCGAGAAAATTTAAAGCGGGCTATTAGTTCCATTCAAGAAGAATTGCGATGGAGACTCCAGGAACTGGAAGAAGAGGGCAAGGTTTTGGAAGCCAAAAGGTTGGAACAAAGAACCCTGTTTGATCTGGAGATGATTGAAGAGCTTGGTTATTGCAAAGGCATAGAAAATTATTCTCGCCACTTGGATGGCAGAAAGCCTGGTCAGCCTCCTGCCTGTCTACTTCACTATTTTCCCAGGGATTTTTTGTTGTTTATTGATGAATCGCACATCACCATTCCCCAGATTAGAGGCATGTACAATGGTGATATCTCCCGCAAAAAAACTTTAGTGGATTTTGGCTTTCGTTTGCCCTGTGCTCTGGATAATCGTCCTCTTAATTTTGAGGAATTTTTAAGTTGTATCAATCAATGTGTATATGTTTCAGCTACTCCAGGAGAATGGGAACTGGAGCGCTCCAAACCTTATATTGTGGAGCAAATTATTAGACCTACAGGTTTGGTGGACCCAGAAGTAGAAGTAAGACCCACTACCAATCAAATCCCGGATTTGCTGGCTGAATGCGTGAAACGGATAGAAAAAGGAGAAAGGGTGCTGATTACTACCCTGACCAAGAGACTGGCTGAAGATCTGGCAGAATTTATGTCTGAAAGAGGAATTAAGTGTAAGTACATGCATTCAGATATTGATACCCTGGAGCGAGTGGAAATAATCCACGGCCTTAGAAAAGGGGATTTCTCTGTTTTAATTGGTATTAACTTGTTAAGGGAAGGGCTGGATTTACCGGAAGTCTCTTTGGTGGCTATTTTGGACGCTGATAAAGAAGGTTTTTTGCGTTCAGCCAGGTCTTTAATTCAAACCTTTGGCCGGGCAGCAAGAAATGTTCAGGGCAAAGTGATTCTTTATGCAGACAGGATGACTCCAGCTATGGCTGAAGCCATTTCTGAAACAGAGCGAAGAAGAAAAATCCAGCTTGCCTATAACCAGAAACACAACTTAACCCCTCAGACTATTCACAAGGAACTAAAACACGCCCTTTATAACCTACAGCAAAAATATGAGCCAGAGTTATTAAAAGAAGAGGAAAATTTGTATCAGCGCACTCCAGAAAGTTTAGAAAAAGAGATAAAAAAACTGGAGAAAGAAATGAAAAAACTTGCTCAAAATCTTGAGTTTGAACGAGCAGCCCAGTTAAGGGATAGAATTTTTAAGTTAAAGGAAGTATTACTTTCTCTTTAGATTTTGAGTTAAAAAGTTAAAGAATTTCTGGATATACTTTCCACTTATTACCTCTGGGTAGGTAAACTTTTCTGGATAATTTTCGAGGTTAAACTTTTCTTTTAAGAAATTTTCATTTAACTCTTCAATTTCTTTTTCCACTTCTAAAATAACTTTTATCCTTTACTTCTAATCTTCTACAGGCAGAAGGCCTAAAATCAAAAAGAACACATTTTTTTATATATAAAGGACATATCCGGGTGTTTTTCTTTTTTATGGTCTTTAAGATTTTCTCTCTTAGAGTTAAATCAAGCATGATGTTAAAATTGAATTGTAAGTAGTAAGCTTCTAAAAAGTTTATTTGTAGATTTTGAAAACAGCATATATTGTGTTCTTTGCCGCAATATTTCTGGTTGGGAGTTAAGCTGGATAGATAGAGTTTAGTGTATTTTTTATTTAATAACTCAAAAGTGGAAAAACAATCTAGTTCGCAATCCAGAGAAAGGGAGGGATGTAAATTTTTTAAAGCCCCTTGTTGTTTTTGATAGGAAGATAAAAAATCCTTTTGACTGGTGCTTTCAGGAGTTGCTCTTAACTTGGAAATAATTTCTTCTATTTTCTTTGGCTTTACTCCTCTTCTAGCCAGATAAGCAGCCAAAAGGGTACCTGTCCTGCCAATACCAAAGCGACAGTGAATGTAAGTTTTTTTGCCAATGAAAACGTTTTTTTCCAGCCAGCTTAAGGCCTGTTCTAAGGTCTCTAAAGAAGGTGTTTTTTCGTCTTCTACTGGTAAAAAATAGACTTCAAAACCATGTTTTTGTTCCACTTCTACCAGGTTGGGGCATTCAGCACAAAGATTTAAAATAGCCTTGATTTTATGTTCTTTTAAAAGATTGAGGTGATAGTTAGAAAAGGGAGCAGGACCAACTGCAATATAAGGAGTGAGCCATTTGATATATTCGATTCTAAAGTTGGGTTTAAAAAAATTAAGTAATTTTTTCCAGTTCATCTTTCAGCTTATCACGATATTGTTTGTAATTGGTATGGGTTAAGTGCATATCCAGCAATCTGGTTTTACCCAGTAAGAACCCCAGTTTTTTTAAGTTCAAAGACATTTCAGCCCGGGGGCGTTTTTTTAACTCTGCCTTTAAAAAATCTCCTTGAGACTCTAATTGAAAGTGTAAATTTTTGAGTAAAAATTTTAAAAGTTTTAATCTCAGTAAACGACCTCTTTCTAATCCTCCACCACCTTTAAAGCTAATCTGGATATAGTTTTGTTCGGCAACTTCCCCAATTAAGCTGTCCACCAAGACAAAATGATAACCAAAGCGAAGGAGAAAGTGAAGGTAATCCTGGTCAATAAGGGCAAAACTGTTTAATTCCGGGTCTTTTTTAGGATTAAAAATACCTGCACTCATTTGATCAAATTTGTCCCAATCAAAAGCTGGTGGGATTTTGTCCCAGGGAATAGAAGGGTGGCTTAAGTTGGTAAAATACCTGAAAAGGTAAGGAATTGATTTGAGAAAGTTTTACTTCTTTTTCTTTGTTGGAAGTAGCAGTTTTACTTAAATCGATTAAATAAATGGTAAGGGGAAGTTCAGTACTTAATTTTTGAGCTTTGGAAGAGGCAGAAAATTTTTTTTCTGGAGTAAAGATTTCCTTTACGGCCATTTCGTGACAGAAGCGAATAATGTCGTGTAAAGATTGACAGTTTTGAGGAGTAAAGCCTTCTTGGGTGGAAATTAAGTTGAGATTGGATAAATGTTTTAGGAGTTTGTTTAAAGTGGGTAGGGAGGTAGTCCTTGGGGATTTGGGCAAGACTGTTTTTCCCGAGTAGATTTTTCCTTCATGGGCATCCAGGGTGAGGTCTTTACCTGCATGGCCCAGAATTTCTTCTTTATGAGCAACTCGTAAAATGGGTTTTTGCATTTCTCTTGCTATGTGACTTAAATGAGAGGCAGCACTACCTTCTAAAGTGATAATTCCTTCTACTTTGTCTAAGACAAGAGTTAATTCTGGATAGAGATAAGGGGTAAAGAGGATGCTTTTTAAAGGTACTTCTTTTATTTTTTGTAGGTCCTTTAAAATAAACAACTTGCCTGTACCCAGGCCTGGAGAAATACTTTCTCCTTTAAGCCAGAGTGGTAAGTTGAGATTATACTTTTTATCTTCTTCTTTAAATTTAAAAGGCCTGGCCTGAAGTAAAAAACTTTATTCTTTTCTAAACCCCACTCAATGTCTAGAGGATGTTGGGAGAAGTTTTCTAACTCTATCCCCATTTGAAATAGTTTTGCTATCCAGGAAGAGCTAAGTTGCGGATTGTTCTTATCCAAATATAGGTGGTCTCCCTTGACCTTGCCTCCTACCAGATTTTCACCCAGTCCTTTATTATAATAGATGGCCAGACAGTTTTTCCTCTGGGGCAAGGAAGTATAAATTACTCCACTTAAATCTGGAGATAACATGGGCATGACCAGGACCGCCATAGGGGTTAAGTTGTCGGGCAAATGGTATTTTAAACGATAAAATATGGCCTGAGGGGAATATTTGCTGGCTAAAACCTGTTTGTAGGCCCGGGTCCAATTTTCTTTGGAAATATTTAAAACAGATTCATATTGTCCAGCAAAGGAGAGTTCACTGTCCTCCAGATAGGCACTGGAGCGAAAGGCCAGTTTGGTGTTTAGATTTTCTAAAAAAGAATGGACCTCTTTTTTGATTTCTTCTGGAACTGGGCTGTTTAAGATAGACTGGATAATCGTTGCACTGACTTTATCTATTTGAGAAAGGTGGGCAGAACTCAAGCTTTCCAGTTCTTGCTTTATTAATTCTTCCAGCTGGTTTTCCTTTATAAACAGAGAGTAGGCAGAGGTAGTAATGACAAAGCCTGATGGAATAGTAAAAGAGGAAGTGCTTAAGTGTTGGCTAAGATGGGCTAAAGAACTTGCCTTTCCTCCGCAAAGGTGGGGGTTGGTAGCCTCTTCTAGTTTTAAGACAAAGGGTTTTTGAGGGATTGGTAGGGCGTATTTTAAATTTAATTCCAGGTAAAATTTTATCTTTTTTAGATAGAGCAAGAGGTCTTTATACTTTTCTGGATTTAATTTTTGTAGGTTTAAAACTAATTCTTTTATCTGGAGATAAACTTTGTCTATTTTTTGGCTAAGAAATAAAAGTCACAGGGTATTTTTTCTAGAATTATTTTTTCTATTTTAGCTATTTCTTCTAAGCTACTTCTGTCTAAATCCAGAATTTTTCGAAACAAAAGGTGGCGTTCTTCAAAGGAAAAGGATTTAGCACTTACTTTAGAGATAAGTTTTTTAATCCACATTAGTTTTGGGTAAGTACTTTAGCTACTTTTTCTTCTAATTCATGTTTATCAATGGGTTTTACTAAGTATTCATTTGCTCCCAGTTGAATGGCTTGTTGAGCTGTTTCCAGAGTGGGATAACCGGTAAGCATAATTACTTTAGTAGTTGGAGATATTTCTTTTATACCTTTTAGTACTTCTATTCCACTGGATTTTTTTAGCTTTATATCCAAAATTGCCAGGTCTATACTGTTTTGCTTTACCCACTCTAAGGCCTCTTCTTCTAGGGTAAAATTAAAAACTTCATGTCCCTTTCGGGTTAAAATCCTTTTAATTAAAATACCAGCATCTTCCACATCATCTAAAACCAGTATATTAGCCATATAAACCTCCTAGTCTTGGCAGGGCTCTAAATCTTCTGGTAAGCTTTCTTCCAGCAAAGGTAGCTCTACAATAAAAATGGTTGCCCATTCAATGTTTTTATCCGCCTGGTCAGGGATATATTCTACTGGGGGCGGAGAGTAGGCAAAAATTTTACCTCCGTGGTCTCTGATGATTCCAAAACTAACAGAAAGCCCAAGCCCTGTTCCTTTGCCCACTTCTTTGGTGGTAAAAAGGGGTCGAAAATTTTATTGAGATTTTCCTGGGAAATTCCACAGCCTGAATCCAGAAAGTGGATAACCACTCTGCGTCTATGGGCACAGAGCTTGGTCCTAACCAGGATATGGCCATTGTCCTTTACTGCATCAAAGGCATTGTTTAACAGGTTTAGCCAGACCTGTTTTAATTTTTCTTCATCTCCCTTGATGGAGGAAGATTTTTTCCAAAAGGGTTATTATTTTTATGTGATTTAGAGAAAAGGTGTGCTCTACTAAAGAAATAACTTCTTGCAAAGAATGATTTAAATCCACATCTTTGACTTCAGTAGGTCCTTTTCGAGAAAAGCGTAAAAGGTCTGCTACTATTTTTTGCAGATTTTAGTTTGTTTTTCAATTATTTTTAAATCTTCTTTCCATTCTTCTTTATCTACATCTTCTAACAGGAGCTGGGTATAACCTAAAATAATTCCTAAAGGAGTATTTATTTCATGTGCTACTCCTCCAGCTAATCTTCCCAAATGTTCCATTTTTTGAGAGGCCAGGAGTTGTTCCTGGTATTTTTTTAACATGGTTATATCCCTGGCCGTTAAAAGCAAGCCCACAATTTTATCTCCATCTTTTACTGGCACTTTTAAGATGTGAAACCAACGGGATTGCTTGCCTTTTTGTACTTGAATTTCTTTGGATAAGGGTGCACCCGTTAGGAGAATTTGTTTGTCTTCATGATAGTTTAAATCTGCCTGAGTAGAAGAAAAAATAGCAAAATCATCTTTTTCCAAAATATCTTCTTCTTTTAAATTAAAATAATCACAAAAGGCTTTGTTTACCAGCTTATATTTTAAATTTGTATCTTGAAAAGTAATAAGTCTGGAGTTGTATTGATAATGGTTCTTAGTAAATTTTCTTTTTCTTTTATCTTTTTTTGTTGAGACCTGATTTCAGATATATAGTTTCTAAGGCTAAGAGTCATTATGTCAAAGACTTCAGCTAAATCTTGAATCTCATCTCCACAAAGTCTATTATATACTTTACAATGCATACAAGACTCTAATTTATCTGGGTAAGCTTTTAAACTGCAGTTTTCGCATAAAGTTCCTACAAGATGCCAGCATCTTCTTTTTTTATCTTTATAGGCAGGGCATTCTTCATTTTTACAATCCATTATTTCCCAACAATTTTTATCCAGAATAGGGCCTGCCTGAACTTCTAAGTTGCCCTTTATAATTTCATCAGCAGATTTTTTTAAAACTTCAATTCGCCTGGTAATGGTCTTGGAGAAAAAATGGGTGAGTAAAAGTCCCAGGGAAACAATGGCAAAGGTGATTAAAAAACCTGTTTGATGTTGTTTGCGAATGATTTTGTTTAAACCCTCTCTATTTAAACCTAAGTGCAAATAAGCAATTGTTTGGTCGTTAATGCTTATTTTTAAACCAAAGTCATCAATAAGTCCCACATTGGTTTTAAGGGGCTTAATGTTTATTTCTTTTTTTAGGTTGTTGTTGATGGACAATAACTTTAAAGGAAAGCCAGAACTAAAAGAATGGAGTAAAATGTTTTTGTTTTTATCCAGAATGTACAAATAGACAAATTCTTGATTTTTTTAAGACTGGTAATAATTTTTTGTATTTCCAGATAATTGGCAGAAAGTATGGCTTCTAGTGAACGATAGGCTATACTTTGTAAAAGGGCTTCTCCCCGTTTGTAGTGTTCTTCTAGGATAGATTTTTCAGAGATTTTAGTTACAGCAAAACCCACACTAAGCCCACAAATTAAAAGAAAAACTCCCAAGCCAAAGGTAATTTTAGAGCGAAAGCTAAGCCTATTAAATCCTTTTAAAAACATTATCTATTCATCCAGATTTATTTTTAATTTTTTACATAGTTTTCTAATGGGGTCATAATCTTCATCTTTGGCTGGAATGATTTTGATAAAACCAGCGTTTTTTAAAATAGGAGCTTGGTCAGGATTGTGGATATCCAAACTTAACAGGGCCTTTTTTATCTTTTGGGCATCTTCTTCTGGTAAATTGGGTCTAAGGGCAAAACCCAGCCTGGATACCAGGGCGTATTGGCCAGCACTTTTATTTTGGAAATATCAATATCGTTTTGCAAAACTTCCAAGGTACCTTCCCGAATGGAACCAAAGTCATATTTTCCCAGGTATACATTTAGAACTACCTGTTCCTGTTTGCCCCCTGCACCTGTGGCAAAGCTAATCTGGGAAAAGTCCTTTAATCCCAAACCGTGATCCTGAAGATAGCCCAGCACAAAAAGATAGCCACCAGCAGAGCTGGGGTCTACTGCTATCCAGGATTTTCCCCTTAAGTCTTGAATGGTTTTGATTTGAGGATGGTCCTTTCTGGCAATAATTTGACCTCGGAACTCGGCCTTGCCTGATTTTTCCACTACCCTGGCAATAGCTTTTGCCCCGTATCTGTGAGCTAGTTTTACATAGACAAAGGGATTGGAATAGGAGATATCCAGGCTTCCTTCTCCAAACATTTTCATGTGGTCACTAAAGGAATCCGGGAAAATCTGTCTGATGGGCAGGTTGGTAGCTTGTTTTAGATATTCCACCAGTAAGTGTTGGCGTTTAAAGGAAACCAGGTGAGAGTATTGGGGAAGATAGGCATAGGTATAGCTCCATTTTTGAGAGACCTGAGGGATTTGTTGCCGCTTGCTTAAATCCACATAGGGATAGTCATTGTTTTCGCAAGCTGTAAGGGAAAAGACAAAAAAAACAATAAAGAGAATAAACTTTTTATACATAAAATTATTGTTAATTGAAAAAAGGAAAAAGGGCAACCTAGATATTTTTTTCTCTAGGTTAAAGGGAGACAAGCCCAAAGCTTTGCTTTAGGCTTGCCTGGCTGCTTGCAAGAAATGTTGGTATCTTTCTTTATAGGGTGGGTGGTTAAAAAAGGCAGAGCCTGAAACAAAAATATTGGCTCCCAGCTTGACTAGTTTGCCAATGTTTTCCGGGCTTACCCCTCCATCCACTTGAATGGAAGTGCTGGCTTGCTTATCTTTTATTTTTTTAGCCAAATCCAGGATTTTTTGCTCGCAAAAGGGAATAAACTTTTGTCCGCCAAAACCAGGATTTACACTCATAATTAAAATCATATCCACTTCTGGAATTAAATATTCTACTTGCGTTAAAGGAGTAGCTGGGTTTAAGGCCAGGCCTACTTTAACACCCTTTTCTTTTACTGCTTGTACAGCTCTTTCTAGGTGTAGGCTGGCTTCCACATGAAAGCAGATAAGGTCTGCACCTGCCTCTATAAATTCTTGAAAATAGCGCTCTGGTTTATCTATCATCAGGTGTACATCAAAAAAGAGGTTGCTTTTGGAACGCAAGGCTTTGATTACAGGTGGCCCAAAGGTAATATTGGGTACAAAAATTCCATCCATTACATCTAAGTGTACCCACTTTAGGCCAGCTTTTTCCAGCTCTGCCAATTCTTCTGTTAATCTCCCAAAATCAGCAGATAAAATGGAAGGGGCTAAAATTATTTCTTTATTATTCATCTTCACCTCGTTGCATGGGAAAATCTACTTTTATTTTAAACATTTTAGTAGCTGGCAAACTAAGTACTTCTATTCCTGTGCTTTCACTGATAGCTTTTAGGTCTTTTTCCACTTCTTCCCGGGATGGTCCAATATAGGTGAACCAGATATTAAACTTGTTCTTACGCAAGTAGTTATGAGTAACTCCTGGATATTTATTAACCTCTTGAACGAACTCAGTAATTTTTTCTTCTGGTACACTGGCAGCACAAAGGGTAGAAAACCAGCCCAGTTTACGGGACTGAAAGTTGGCTCCAATTCTTCGAATTACTCCCAGTTCTTTCAGTTTTTTGACTCTGTCCAGGGCTTCTTCTTCAGAAATACCCACTTTTTGGGCAATTATTTGATAAGGCCTGGAGTCTAAAGGAAAGTCAGTTTGAATGATATCCAGGATTTTTTTATCTATGCTATCCATAAGTGTTAACCTTTCCTTTGAGGTATATAGGTGCAAAGGGGTTCTTCTGCCAGAAAGTTGTTTTTCATGGTATGCGCTCTTGCTCTACATCCTCCACAAACTCTGTGATATTCACAAATGCCACACTTACCTTCATAGCATTGAGGATTTCTTAATTTTTGAAAAATTTCTGAATGTTGCCAGATTTCGGGAAAGGGAGTTTTTCTTACCTGCCCGCAATCCAGTTCCAGATAACCACAGGGTTGAACCTGGCCGGAATGAGAGACAAAGCAAAAACCTATTCCGCCCAGACAGCCCCTGGTATGGGCGTCTAAACCAAAGGTTTCCCTATCTACCTTTAAACCTTCTTCTCTGGCTCTTTGGCGCATGATACGGTAATAGTGGGGAGCACAGGTGGCCTTGAGGTGCATGGAAGTGGTTTTGCGAAAGTCGTAAAACCAGTTTAAGACCTCTTCGTATTCTTGAGCAGAAATGATTTCTTCCTGAATTTCTGCTCCTCTGCCTGTGGGTACCAAAAGAAATATGTGCCAGGCCACTGCCCCTAAGTCTTTGGCTAGATGAAAAATTTCCTTAAAGTGAGGCAGATTTTTTTTGGTCACAGTGGTGTTGATTTGAAAGGGAACACCTACTTTTTTTAACTCTTGGATTCCTTTTAAGGCCTGGTCAAAAGCTCCCACTACGCCCCTAAAGTCATCATGACTGCTGGCCCTGGGGCCATCTAAAGAAATGCTACACCTTTGAATACCTGCTTTTTTTATTTCTCTGGCCACATCTGCAGAGATAAGGGTGCCATTGGGAGCCATAACAGAGCGCAGGTTAAGAGAGGTAGCATGCCTTATTAATTCAAAAATATCCTTTCGAAGCAAGGGCTCTCCACCCGTAAAGATAATGACCGGGTCTCCAGCCTCTTTGAACTGATTTATTAAGGTAAGGGCTTCCTGGGTGTTTAGTTCTCCTGGGAAAGGATTAAGGCACGCTTCTGCCCGGCAGTGTTTACAAGCCAAATTGCAGGCTCTGGTTACTTCCCAGGCGATAAGTCTTGGGCCAGGTGTATGCATAGTTACTCCTTGTAAATTTTGGCTGGTTTTTGCCTGCCAAGTTTCTTAGGCAAAGTCAAATTGAAATCTTTGGGCTTTTGATTTAGCTTTTAAGCCTGGGTGTTGTTATCAAGCGAGTTTATTTCTCCCCTCAAATGGAGCCAATATGCACAAAAAATTAATTAAAAAACTTGAGCAATTACTGGGAAAGGAAAGGGTTTTACAGGAAGAAGCATTACTTCATGCTTATGCCTTTGATGGTTCCCCAGAAAAGCCCAGACTTCCAGGCGTGGTTGTGATTCCTGAAAATCACGACCAAGTAAGGCAAGTAGTGAGTTTTTGCGCTCAAGAAGGTCTGGCACTTATAGTCAGAGGAGCTGGGACCAACTTAAGTGGCGGTACCATTCCAGTAAGGGAAAACACAGTGGTCCTTTTAACTGTGAAACTAAATAGAATTCTGGAGATAAATCCCCAGGACCTTTATGCCCGGGTGGAACCTGGTGTGATTACTTTAGATTTTGCCCGGGCTGTAAGCAAAGAGGGGCTTTTTTATCCTCCTGACCCTGGCAGCCAGGCTGTTTCCACTCTGGGAGGAAATGTAGCTGAAAATGCAGGCGGTCTAAGGGGTTTAAAATATGGAGTGACCAAAGGACTATGTTTTGGCCTTAAAGTTTATAGATGGACTGGGAGAGGAAATAAAGGCCGGAGCCAGGACTGTAAAATGGGTAAGTGGATACAATTTGCCTGGCTTACTCACAGGTTCAGAAGGACAATTGGGAGTTATTACTGAAATTACCTTTAAACTTATTCCTCCTCCCAAATCTTCGCAGGCCATCTTGGTTCTCTTTAATTCCCTGCAAAGGGCAGCTGAAAGCGTATCCCTGATTATTGCCCAAAAAATTATTCCCTGCACCCTGGAATTTTTGGACCAATTTACCCTAAAGGCAGTGGAAGAATTTAGGCAAATAGGTTTGCCCACTTCTGCGCAAGCCATTTTACTTATTGAGGTAGATGGCCATCCAGAACAGGTAAAAGAAGAAAGCGAGCTTATTTTAAAGATTTGTCAGAAGCAACAGGGTGAGGTTTTTGTAGCCAGAGATGAAGAAGAAAAAATAAACTCTGGCAGGCCAGAAGGGATGCCCTGCCTGCTCTGGCCAGGTTGAAACCCACCACTATTTTGGAAGATGCTACCGTTCCCAGAAGTAAGATAACAGAGATGGTTTTAAGCATAGAAAAGATAGCCCAAAAGTATGGACTGGACATTGGCACTTTTGGACATGCTGGTGATGGCAATCTCCATCCCACTATTTTAACGGATAAAAGAGATAAACGAGAGGCCCAAAAAGTGGAGAAGGCCATTGAAGAGATTTTTAACAAGGCCCTGGAACTGGAAGGCACCCTTTCTGGCGAGCATGGTATAGGTTTATCCAAGAAAAGATTTCTGGTGCAAGAAACAGGGCTTGCTACTTTAAATTACTTTCGGAGGATAAAAAAAGCTGCAGACCCTAAAAACATTTTAAATCCAGGCAAGGTGTAGAATAAGGTGAAAAAGAGCAAACTTATTTTGCTGGCTAAAGAAATAAAGAAAATAGAAGAAGAATTGGTAAAATGCATGCAGTGTGGCCTGTGTCAGGCTGTATGCCCTTTGTTTAAAGAAACCAGGTTAGAAAGTGATGTAGCTAGGGGCAAAATATTTTTGCTTAAGCAGTTGGGAGAAAACCTACTCACTCAACCAGAACTGGTACAAAAATATCTGGATAGATGCTTACTTTGTGGTTCCTGTGGCTTTAACTGCCCCAGTGGGGTTTTGGGCGATAAGATTTTTTTAAGGGCCAGAACAATTTTAAAGGAGTTTTTAGGACTTAGTTTTATAGAAAAAAGGGTCTTGGCTACTCTTTTAAGGGCTCCTAAGAATTTGGATTTTGCCTGTTTGTTGTTGAAAAAAAGCACTCCTTTGTGGAGTAGCCAGGAGCAAGACTTTTTAATTCCCAAAATGGGCTTAAAAAGACCTATTTTACCTTTGGCCAAGGAATTTTGGCAACATAAAGTGGGGAAAATAGATGAAACCAGAGGCCAGCTAAAGGTTGCCCTTTACCCTGGCTGTCTGGTGGATAAGGTTTTTCCAGAAGTAGGCTTTAATATGCTCAAGGTGCTTCGCTATCTGGGGGTGGCATTTTTTACCCAGGAGTTTCTCTTTGTTGTGGCCTGCCTTTACTTACCTGTGGCAATGTAGATGGATTTAAAAAGGTGGTTTTAGAAAATTTAAAGTACTATCAACAGGTGTCTTTTGACTATTTACTGACTCCCTGTGCTTCTTGTACCTATACTCTTTCTTCCTTATGGAAAATTTATGCCCCTGATTTGTCTTTAGAAGATAGAGAAGTACTAACAGAAATAAGTTCCAAAACATTGGATATAGGAGTGTTTTTACATCAACACTTGGACAAAAAGGATTTTAAAAAAGATAGAGAAGAAAATCTATACACCTATCATGACCCCTGTCATTTAAGAAAAAGCCTTAAAGTTTATGTAGAGCCCAGAAGTATTTTAAAAAGCCTGACTAATTTTGTAGAAATGGAAGCAAGTGAGGAGTGCTGTGGATTTGCAGGTAGTTTTAATTTAAAATACTATGAGCTTTCACAAAAAATTGGCTTAAAAAAGGTGCAAAATATTTTGAATACCAAGGCTAAAGCAGTTGCTACCTCCTGTCCTGCCTGTATGTACCAGCTTAAACTCCTTTTAAAGGATAAGCCTGTAGAAGTGGTTCATCTGGTAGATGTAGTGGCCCAGAATATAGGTTAAATTTTACGGCGATTAAGGGCATAACTACAACCAGGTATTTTTTGGCCAATTTTTTAGTGCCTGCAGCCAGGGTACTTATTTTTCAGATTAATATCTGGATCCTGCCTGTATGTACCAGCTTAAACTCCTTTTAAAGGATAAGCCTGTAGAAGTGGTTCATCTGGTAGATGTAGTGGCCCAGAATATAGGTTAAATTTT
>LZQN01000087.1_pt1 | contig 21867 bp, 16 predicted proteins | sample 768531 | NCBI WGS metagenome assembly LZQN01 (sample SAMN05207080, study PRJNA324506) | oil field metagenome | isolation source: sample BH-FW-7 from oil reservoir | place: India: Bombay High | collected 2015-12-02
TACAACTTTTACCGGCCCCACCAAAGCTTGGGATATATGACACCCATAGGATTTGCTCAAAAATATGCTAAGGTGTCCAAGAGGTGGTCATCTAATACAAGAACTTGATTTTAATTTTAGTTAGATTTATAATTTCCCTTGTTGTTTTTTGGTGGTAAAATAAAAATATAAAATCAATCAAATGGAAAAAACAATCATTGGTTTAGTGGGGGAAACTGGTTCAGGCAAAGATACCGTGGCAGAATACTTAAGAAAAAATTATGGAGCAAAATTGATGCGCTTTGCCGACCCTATCAAAGAAACTCTTTCCATCTATTTTGATAAGCTCTCTAAAGAAGATCAGCAGTGGCTTTATTTGGCTTTCAAAGAAAGATTTGGAGAGGATATTTTGTGTCGGGCGATGGAAAAAAGAATTGAAAATGAAAAAAGTCCCTTAATTGTGGTTAATGGCTTGAGAATGCCCTGTGATTATGAATTTATTAAAAGATTTCCATCAGCCAAAGTTCTTTATATTACTGCTAACCAGAAATTGCGCTGGGAGAGAGTGAAAAAAAGAGGAGAAAAAACTGATGACAATATTCCTTTTGAAAAATTCCAACAAATAGACCAAAAGCCGACTGAGATTCATATTAGCGAGATTGGAAAGAAAGCGGACAAGATTATTTATAACGAAAAGGATCTTGGGCATCTTTTAAGCGAAGTAGATGGTTTTATGGAAAGTCTGGGAATGAAAAAAATATCCAAAACCATTTCTAATTTTTGATTCTTTTGCTGGTCTTTTTTGGTTTTTTATTTATAACAAGACAAAAACAGAACAAACAGATTGTCTTTTTGTTGGGCCAATGAAGTAACCAGAAGACCAAAGGATTTTGTTGTTTCTTGTCTTTTTTGAGCGTTAGGGAATTAGCGCAGTTAGCAGAAACAAAAATTGACTTTTGTTTTCTTTTTTGTTAGCATTAAGTGGCCTTTTGGAGAGGCGTTTTGCGAAAAACAAGAGAAGCATGAATAGGTATGAAGAGAAAAAGAGGCAAGGGCAAGAAAGGGGTTGTGGCAAATTCCGGTCTTGGTGACGGGAATTTATTTTTTATAAAAGCGTAGAAAAATAATAGAGAATAAGGGTTGATAATCAATAGAAAAGACAGCAAAGAGAAGATGGCAACAGGAACAATAAACTGCAAAAATAGCTTCAAAATCTTCCTGGTCAAAATGTCAATTTTCAGGTGAGGTCTTAAAGTTTATAAATTTTTATCCATAATTTTTATTTCTGAAAAATGAGCACCAAAAAAAGCAAAAGAATTATTAAAGACGCCTCAACTTTGGGGCAATTTTCAAGCGCCATTGCCCAAATATGTGAAGAAAAAGGAATTGAAAAGGATCGGGTGATTGAGTCTGTTGAGATGGCGTTAGCGGCTGCCTACAAAAAAGACTACGGCCGAAAAGGGCAATTGATTGTGGCCAAACTAGATGAAAAGACCGGGGAGGTTGAATTTAAGCAACTCAAAAGAGTGGTTGATGAAAGCGTTAGGCAGATTGAAAATGATGATAAAAATCAACCGGAAGAAGATTTGCCTAAAAATGCCAAGAAAAGCCAAGAGGAGCGAGAAAATGTTTCGGATCAAGAAAAGAGTGAATTAGAGGAAAATGTAAAACCCAAGTTTAATCCAGAAAGAGATATTCTTTTGAAAGAGGCCAGAAAAATAGATAAAACCATTGAGGTGGGCGATTTTATTGAAATTCCACTGGAAACAAAGGATAGTTATGGAAGGGTGGCTTCTCAAACAGCTAAACAAGTAATTATCCAAAAAATAAGAGAAGCAGAAAGGGATGCTATGTATGATGAATACAAGAACAAAGAAGGGGAAGTGGTAAATGGCGTTGTTCAAAGAATAGAAGGAAGAAATGTTTACATTGATCTGGGAAAAGCAGTAGGAGTTCTTTTTCCTTCTGAGCAAGTGCCCAACGACAACTACAGGATCGGCCAGCGACTCAAGGTTTACATTGAAAAAGTGGAATCAGATCCCAAAGGACCAGGCATAACCCTTAGCCGCCGTAGCCCTAATTTGCTTTTAAAGATCTTTGAACTGGAAGTTCCTGAAATTTTTTCCAAAACAGTTGAAATAAAAGCTGTTGCCAGAGAAGCTGGTAATCGCTCCAAAATAGCTGTCATTTCCAACGAAGAGGGGATTGATCCAATTGGCTCTTGTGTTGGCCAAAAAGGAACCCGAGTCCAGGCAATAATGGATGAAATTAATGGAGAAAAAATAGATATTATTGAGTGGAATGATGATGTTGAAAAAATGATTGCTAGCGCTCTTTCTCCCGCTAAAGTGGTTAAAGTTGACATAAAAGAATCAAAGAAGGAGGCCATTGCTTATGTAGCTGAAGACCAACTTTCTTTAGCAATTGGGAAGCGAGGTCAAAATGTACGGCTAGCGGCAAAGTTAACTGGCTGGAAAATTGATGTAGTTCCCCTAGAAAAAGAGGAAAAAGAATCCTCTGCTTCAAAAGAAGATCAAGAAAAAAAGCAGGACCAAGAAACAAGCCAAGCCAAGTTGGGAAAAAGTGAGGATAATTTAAAGGAAGAAGTTGTTGAAAAAGAGGAAGCCGAAATTGAAAAAAAGGAAAGCCAAGAAGATGATTTAACTGCTAAAGCCAAAGAAGAAGCCTCAAATCAAGAAAATCAGGAAACGAAGGCCAAAAGCTAGACTTTTCAAAACAAGAAACTTCTCTTTAAGAAGCTCAATGGGCAATTGATAAGCAATAAAAATTAACCAAACAAAAAAATGAATCTATGGCACGATCTCGAGCTTGGTGAAAAAGCTCCAGAGGAATTCAATGTGATCATTGAAATTCCAAAATGGTCAAAAAACAAGTATGAAATAGACAAGAAAACAGGCTTAATTAAGCTGGATCGAGCTTTGAAAACCGCTCAGGACTATCCTTTTGACTATGGTTTTGCTCCCCAGACCCTATGGGAAGACGGAGATGCTTTGGATGTGGTTGTTTTTTCAACCTATCCTTTGGCGACCGGAATTTTGGTGGTTGTTCGGCCAGTGGGCGTGATGAGAATGATTGATTCTGGGGAAGGAGATGATAAGATTTTGGCAGTTCCCACAGAAGACCCTCGTTGGGATGAAGTTAAAGAATTGGAAGATCTTAACAAACATTCCCTGAAGGAGATCAAGCATTTTTTTGAAACCTACAAAGAGATTGAAGGAAAGAAAGTGGAGGTAACTGGTTTTGAAGGAAGAGAAAAGGCCTTAGAGGCAGTTCAAAAATCAATAAAACTATACAAGGAAAAATTTAAGAAATAATTTATTAGTGAATTAGTAAAATGACTATTTCCCCCAAAAACAAAGGAATCTTGGTTGAGATAAAAAAACTTCCCAAAAGCCAAGTGGAAATTAGCTTTAAAATTCCTGCGGCTGAATTTGAAAAATTTATCGCCGAAGAAGAACAAGAGTTAGCCAAAAATGCTAAGGTTAATGGATTTAGGCCCGGAAAAGTTCCAAAAAATATCTTAGAAAAGACTTTTGGCTTGGATAAAATTCTTCAAGGGGCGGCAGAAAGGGCAATTAGAAAAATTTATGTGGAAACAGTAGTTGATAAAAAAATTGATGTTATTGGGGAGCCCATTGTGGAAATTGTTAAACTGGCCAAGGGAAACGATTTGGAATTTAAAGCAACGGCCAGTGTTTTGCCCAAGGTCCAATTAAAAGAGAATTGGAAGGAAGAGATCAGGAAAATAAACAAAGAATTTTCTGAAAAAATTCAAAAGGAAACAGCTGTTAGTGAAGATGAAATCAAAAGAGAGCTTGATTTTCTGGCAAAACAAAGAGCCAAAATAGTTACCGTCAACCGTCCTGCCCAAAAAGGCGATCAAGTTGAAGTAGATCTTAGAATTGAAAAGAATAAAGTGCCTTTGGAAAATGGAACAGCCAAGAAACAGCAAGTTGTTTTGGGGGAAGGGCTTTTCATTCCAGGTTTTGAAGAAAAGCTGGAAGGGGCCAAAGCAGGAGATGAGCTTAATTTTTCTCTCAAACTGCCTTCTAAATATCACATCCCAAAGCTGGCAGGCGAGGAGGTTGATTTTAGTGTTAAGGTTAATTTGGTTCAAGCCAGAGAGATTCCCTCAATTGATGATGATTTTGCCGCTGGAATAGGAAAGTTTAAGAACTTGGCCGATTTAAAAAAGAACCTGAAAGAGGGAATTGGCCATGAAAAAAAGCACAAGCTTGAAGATAGGCAAAAAAGAGAAATCATTGAAAGCCTAGTTAAAAACTCTCAAGCGGAAATCCCAGAAATACTGGTTGAAAATGAAGTCAAAAAAATGATGGCAGAACTAGAGCAAGATGTGGCCTCTTTGGGACTTGATAAAGCCAGTTATCTTAATCAGATAAAGAAAACGGAAGAAGAACTGATGGCGGAATGGAAAAAAGAATTGGCACCCAAAAGAGTTCAGGCAGCTTTAGTTTTGAGAGAATTAGCTGAGCAAGAAGCCATTGTGCCTGAAACAAAAGAGATTGAAGAAAGAATGAACCGGGTTTTGCAGTATTATAGTACACTTGGAGAAGTTAATGAGAAATTAGATACCAGGGAGCTTTATAATGTAGTAAAGGGTGAATTGACTAATCAGAAAGTCTTTGATTTTTTAATGAAAATTTAGAAAAAATCCAAGAAAATTTTGCCATTGATGAGATTGAGCTGTTGCTAAAAAACTAATTTGCGATTTTTTCAAAAAGTTTTAAAAATTAAGCCAGAAAGCAAACTATAAGAAACTAACTAAAAAATGAGCAAAGTTCAAGAAGAAAAACAAACATTGCTAATTCCCACAGTCATTGAAAAATCAGCTTATGGAGAAAGAGCTTATGATATTTATTCTCGGCTTCTTAAAGACCGAATCATCTTTCTGGGAACCCCAATCAATGATCAGGTAGCCAATGCAGTAATAGCCCAACTGCTTTTTTTGGAATCCCAAGATAATTCTTCTGATGTCAAACTCTATATAAATTCTCCCGGGGGCAGTGTTACTTCAGCGCTAGCAATTTATGACACAATGCAGTATATTAAATGTGATGTGGCGACTATTTGTGTTGGTTTGGCGGCGTCAGCGGCAGCTCTTTTGTTGGCGGCAGGAACCAAGAAAAAAAGATTTATTTTGCCTAATGGAGAAGTTATGATTCATCAAGTGATGGGCGGAGTTGAAGGCCAGGCGACTGACATAGATATACATGCTAGGCACATTTTGAAAACAAAAGAAAAGTTGAACAAAATTTTAGCAAAACATACTGGCCAAAAGGTCTCCAAGATTGAAAAAGATGCTGAAAGAGATTATTTTATGAGCGCCGAGGAGGCCAAAAACTATGGCATAGTTGATAAGATAATTAAAAAATAGGATAATTTTGTTTGACTAACAAGAAGGTTTCTTCTATAATCTTTCTTGCATCTTTTTGTTTTTTCAAAAAAGCGCCAATACCAACGATTGAAAAAAAGGCAATAACAATAAATTAGAAATAAAAAAGTTGGCTTAAGAAATTAATGACTTTGTCAAAAAATGAGATATTTAACTCAAGAAGGATACGAGAAACTTCTAGCGGAATTAAAAGAAAGAAAAACTGTTTTGCGGAAGAAAATTGCCCTGGCTATCAAGGAAGCCAAAGAGCAGGGCGATCTTTCTGAAAATGCTGAATATTCCGAAGCCAAAAGGCAACAGAGAGAAAATGAATCAAGAATAATGGAGCTGGAAAATTTGATTAGGAATTCCAAAATTGCCCAATTTGACAAAAATCTAAATCAAGTTCAAATTGGCTCAAAAGTGGAAGTTGAAGTTGGAGGCAAAAAAATGTCTTTTGACATTGTGGGCTCTAATGAAGCCAATCCGGCTGAGGGCAAAATTTCCAATGAGTCTCCTCTTGGAAAATCTTTTTTGGGGAAAAAGAAAGGGGAAGAAGTGGAAGTAGTTTTACCTACAGGCAAAAAAGCTCTTTACAAGATAATTTCCATTCAATAGGAATTGCCTTGGCCTTGTTCTGGTTGGTGGAAAATTTTTTGGCAGAAAATTAGTTATTGGCTGAGCATTACTTGAACCTAATGATGATTTTAAATGCACAGGCTATTAAGATTCTGAGTTTCCCTTCTTGACAAAATAAAAACAGTTTGCTAGCTTTAAATAGCAAAGAGGAAAACAAGGTTGCAATTTGATTTTTTGATAATTGATTAAATCCAAACAAGCCAAATTTTCTGAAAAAATGAAAATTTAAAACACACTGGCGGGCTTGGAAGCGCAAAAACAAACAATTTCAAGTGTTTGAAATTGATTGTTTTTGCACTTTTTTAAAAGTTGTCACAAAAGATGTGATGACAAAAGAAGTTAACGGAAGTGGTGGGCGCATTCATTGAATTTGTTGAAGATAATAGCGGAAAAGAGAGGAGTAAGGTGAAAAAGTGCAAAGGAACCTTAAAAATATAATAAAGCCTAAAATCACAATTTTTTGCGGTTAGTCCACACCTAAACAGTTTGCTTTAAGCAATTAGTTTTAGGTGTTAGAGCCAAATCAAAAGATTTCAAATCTTTTTCATTTTGGTCAATTAATTGGCAAGCGCTTTTGGCGCAAAACCAAAGACCAAATTTTTACTGAGAGTTTGATCCTGGCTCAGGATGAACGCTGGCGGCGTGGATAAGGCATGCAAGTCGCAAGGGTTAGACCCTTGGCAAACGGGTTAGTAATACACAGGAACGTACCCATCACACGGGCATAACCCCGAGAAATCGGGGATAATTCCCGATGGTCTCTTCGGAGTAAAGTTTGTGGGCAACCACAAGCGGTGGTGGAGCGGCCTGTGCCCTATCAGCTTGTTGGTGAGGTAATGGCTCACCAAGGCTATGACGGTAGGGGGTGTGAGAGCACGACCCCCAACATTGGGACTGAGACACTGCCCAAACACCTACGGGTGGCTGCAGTCGAGAATATTCGGCAATGGCCTAACGGCTGACCGAGCGACGCCGCGTGGAGGATGAAGGCCTTCGGGTTGTAAACTCCTTTTCTGGGGGAAGAATCCGCTTCGGTGGATGACGGTACTCCAGGAATAAGAGGTTGCTAACTCTGTGCCAGCAGCAGCGGTAATACAGAGACCTCAAGCGTTATCCGGATTTATTGGGCGTAAAGGGTGGGTAGGCGGTTTAAATAGTCAGATGTTAAATCATTCGACTCAATCGAATGGCTGCATTTGAAACGTTTAAACTAGAGACAGGCAGAGGCCAACGGAACTCATGGTGTAGCAGTGAAATGCGTTGATATCATGGGGAACACCAAAGGCGAAGGCAGTTGGCTGGGCCTGATCTGACGCTGAGCCACGAAAGCGTGGGTAGCGAAGGGGATTAGATACCCCCGTAGTCCACGCCCTAAACGATGCGCACTAGGCATTGGAAGTTTCGACCCTTTCAGTGCCCAAGCTAACGCGTTAAGTGCGCCGCCTGGGAAGTACGGCCGCAAGGCTAAAACTCAAAGGAATAGACGGGGATCCGCACAAGCGGTGGAGCATGTGGTTCAATTCGTCAATAAGCGAGGCACCTCACCAGGGCTAGAAATCCAGCTGCAGTCCTGCCGAAAGGCGGGAGGCCTACGAGGGTGCTGGACAGGTGCTGCATGGTTGTCGTCAGCTCGTGCCGTAGGGTGTTCCATTAAGTTGGGAAACGAGCGCAACCCCTACTGCGTGTTACAAGTGTCACGCGGAACTGCCCAGCACTCTGGCTGAAAGTTACTCTTTTGCTAGAGTGCTGGGAGGAAGGTGGGGATGACGTCAAATCAGCATGGCCCTCGACGCCCTGGGCGACACACGTGCTACAATGGCCGGTAACAACGGGTTGCAAAGCCGCAAGGTGGAGCTAATCCCTAAAAACCGGTCCCAGTTCGGATTGAGGTCTGCAACTCGACCTCATGAAGTCGGAATCGCTAGTAATCCCGAATCAGCCATGTCGGGGTGAATACGTTCTCGGATCTTGTACTCACCGCCCGTCACGTCAAGGGAGCCGGTAGTGCCTGAAGCACCTCCTTCGCGAGGTACCACGGCAAGATCGGTAACAGGGACGAAGTCGTAACAAGGCATCCGTAGCGGAAGCTGTGGATGGATCACCTCCTTTCTAGGGAGATACGGTGAGAGGCCCTTAGGGGCTGAATCATCTAATGGTCGAGCTTTGGTTTTTCACAAAAATCAAAGTTCTGGCTCTTGGACTAGCCGCAAAAGATTGTGAGGCATTGGATATTTGGATATATGGCAATACTACATTATATATTTCTTGATACATTCTTGATTGTTCTTGCATTTTTCAATTTTCAAAACAAAAGACGCCCTTGTTGGGTGTTTTTTTGTTTTGCCTGAAACAGAAATCTTTTGGAAAAGGTTTATTTTGTGGGCTGAAGGTGAAAAATTTTTGTTTACGGGTTTCGCTTCTTGAGTTGTTTTTGGGAGGGGCGGCTATCAGGAATTATTTTATGACAAATTCAAAATTAATTTAGATGTTCCAAGCAGACTCAAAACACTGGGCGAATTGGTTTATGAAATCTACCGGACGATATGGAAATATAACAATAAACAAGTTTGCATCGTCTCTCTGAATGCCATCACGGCAATTTGCGTTTCTGGCAGCCATAAAGTACAATTTAATAAGGAAAGTTGGCGCTTAAGGCAATGGATGAAATATGCTCAATATATACTCACCTTAGAATTATGGTCGGATTTTTTTAGAATGCCATGCAAGAGTAAAAGAAAAACAAATTTGTTAATTTGTTAAATTAATAATTAAAACCAAAAAAATGAGCCACAAATGCATTAAAGGCGCTTATGTCTTGGGTTTGGTCGTGGTTTTGCTTGTTTTCGTGGCGGTTTTTTCCGCTTCGGAGACGGTGGCGGCCCAAAAAGCGCCCAAAGAAAACGTTTAGTAAAAATCAAAGGCGCCAGCCGGAAAATCCAGTGGTCTATCTGGGTAAATCTTTTGACAAGAAATCGGGAAAAATTGTTGACGGTTTCGCTTTTGTCCATTTCGCTAAGGATAAAAATCCGACCAAACCGGATCGGCCAACCAAGCCACATAAAAAAGTGGCCGCTTGCTATGAATATTTGTCCAAAGGCGCCAAATGGAAGGGTGAGCCAGAACCTTGGTTGCTGGATGCCCAAAATACTGGCGGTCTGGATGTTGACTGGATGTTGAATAATATGAACAACAATATTTCTAAATGGGAGGAAGCGGCTGAGATCGATATTTTAGGAGAAGGGATGAAAGTTCAGGAAGCGCTAATTGCTGACACATTAGATGGCCAAAACCAAGTAACTTTTGCGACACTTGATAGCCAAAACGCAATTGCTGTTACCTATATCTGGGGATATTTTAGCGGGCCGTCAGCTTGGAGAGAACTGGTGGAGTGGGGCCAGGTTTATAATGACCAGTATGCTTGGTCTGAAGACGCGACTGGAAGCGAAACTGAAATGGATTTTGAAAATATCGCCACTCACGAGCTGGGACATTCAGTGGGAATGGATGATCTTTACACCACCGATTGCGCCGAGGAAACAATGTATGGCTATGCTGACTTTGGCGAAATCAAAAAGCGCGACCTTAATAGGGGCGACATTGCTGGCATCAGGGCGCTTTATTGATTGAGCAAGTAGAGCTGGTTGGGGCAATTTAGGCAATTGGTGATAATAATAAACCAATGTCTTCAAAAACAGCTCTCTTGGGGCTGTTTTTGTTGTCATAACTCTCCTTTTCCCTACTTTTGCTGTTTTTTAATTATTTAATAAGAATAAATTTGGTGGTATAATGATTTTGCTTATATAATAAAGAAAGTTGAAAATAAATAAAAATGAATGATTTGTTTGCACAAATGATTTGCTTTTATAATTGATTTTATAACCAACTATTAACCAACTATTAAAATTAACTTTTAACTGACAAAAAACATGCAAAAAACAAAAAAATATTTGTTGCATTACTAGTTATTTTCACTCTAGCAGTTTTTGCAACTTCAGTTGTGTTTGGCAAAAATGTATTCCAAAAAGCAAAACCAAAAACTTGAAAGAATGAACGGTTATGATTGGCTAAGCAGAATTGGTTATTGTTGACGGCTAAGTTGAGCAAGTTAGCAGAGTGAATAACAACTCAAAGGAATTTTTGTTTTTATGAGGAATTAAAAATGTAGAGGTTTTGAGGTTTTTTGTATGAACTGAAAAACGCCCTGTTTCTTTTTTCAGACCTAAAAATATTTTAGGTTTGAAATGGGGAGAAGGGGATGATGGGAGAATTTTGTGGACTGGATTCTTGTTTTTTGCGAGAATGGCAGAAAACAAGATTCTCCCTTACCCCCCTGCTTTCGAGCAGAAAAGTTTTCCAAGGCGTTTAATAAATTGTAATTGGCCTGTGGCAAAACTTTTGGGTAAATCATTTTAAAACAAGGAAAAAAGAGGGGAAAATAAGCTAACCCTCTTTTTCTCTTTTCGTTCTTTAAAATTTTTTGAAAAGGAGGCGCGGGTCTCCTTTTTGGTTTTGAGGCTCAAGCTCAAAAAAGAAAAGGAGGATTGAGGTATGAGAACATTTTGGTTTTTAATCGGCGTTCCCGGTTCCGGCAAGTCGCGTTTTGCGGCGCAACTTGCGGTTGAGACCGGAGCAGTAGTGGTGTGCCCGGATGAGATTAGGCAATCTTATCGGGTGCGTTCTGAGCGAGCGTTTCAAATTGCTCGTGAGGAAATTGCCAAAAATCTTAAAGCCGGTCGGGATGTGATTTTTGACGCCACTAATACCATCCGCAAGTGGCGGCGAGAGAATATTCTGGCGGGCAAGCCGTATGCTTCTCGAGTGGTGTGTTGTGTTTTAGACACGCCGCTTCAGCTTTGTCTTGAGCGCCAACGGCGGCGGGCGGCTCAAGGCGAGAAGGCGGATTTGCCAGAATCCACTATTCAGAGGATGGCAAGCCAATTGGCTGATAATCCGCCGGAATTGTCCGAGGGATTTGATGAAATCCGGATTTTTAGAGGGATTTTTGTCACCATGACCTCGGGCAGATTTGCCGGCGAAACAAGGCAAGTCTTTTTGGATCAAGTTGATCCAATGGAGTTGCTCGGTTGGGTTGTCAGGCATGGGTGGCACTGGGAGGTGGATTATTCTTGGGCCACACCAGAGGAAGTTTTTTCTTTTTTTCGGGCTGACATGGCTTGCCGGGCTATATTGGCTCGGAAAGAAGGGCGTCCGGTTTACTTTGAAGGTCGCCAATATCTCGATCTTCAGGAATGGGAGGACGCTGTGTCATCTTCTGGCCAAATGGTGACCATTGACCGAGATGACGAGAGCGGCTTTTGGGTCAAAGGTGTTGGCCCAGAGCCGACTAAGCATTAATAGTTCTTTGGTTTAAAATATTTGGCAGGCTTTTGTTTTTATAAACAAAGCCTGCTTTTTTTATCTCATTTTATCTCAAACTTTTAAAATTGGCCGACTTTATCTTTTTTGAAAATTAAGATAGCCAAAGATAAAAATCTATTGTGCAATAACGAGTATGTTTGTTGGAAATTGTTGGCCCGCCAATAAAACAGCTAGACCCAACAGAACCAAAAAACTCTGTAGTCGTGTTTGAGTACAGACACGCTTGGCTTTAGGGCTAATCGCAAAAAGTTGTGATTTACTTTTTAAAATTCAACAAAAAAACACCTGAAAGGGTGTTTTTATTTGAATGGAAATAGTTTTTTAAAATCATAAAATCATAAAATCAAAATTTCTTATCTTGAAGTTAATTAGCAATAAAGCTAGAATTAAGAAGGAGCAAATGTTCGTCTTAATTTCAAGATGGATAAAGCAGTATCTCTCCGATTTTAATGAAGCTGAAGTAAGGCTGGTATTTGCTTTCAGGAATATCGGCATTCTCGGCTGGGATATTCTGCATCACAATGTGGAATACGCTGCTGGCGATCTTAAAACTAAGAAGCAAATGATGTTAAAGTTTATCAAACGAGAATATTAAATGAATTGCTTGTCTCAATTAGGCTCCAACAACCAAGATTGTTTGGAGCCTTATTTTAATCAGAAAATTTCAATATTAGCTGGTATTTTTCATTTTAAAGCCCCGTCTTTATTTTGCTTGATGTTGGCTGGGTTTTATGCTAGAAGATAAAGACTAGTTTTTTGACAATTTAAGATTTTTGGGATTTTTGTGATATAATATAAACATAACCCAAGCATAAGCGAAAGGAGGAAATACTATGAAATTTGGCAAACCAAAATTTGAAGAACTGAAACCAGGTGAAAAGCGGGGAGCATTTTTCTCAGATGCTCATATGTATGAATCTCAGGACCCTTTGCACAAGGACCTAGAGGGCAAAAACACGGCTGGTGAAAAAATGGTTGCCAAGGCCATCAAGGAGGGAGAAAGGCGTTTTGTCCTGGCACTAGAAGAAGCTGAAAGAGTCGGCAATATTGATTTTCTCTTTTTTGGCGGAGACATGGTTACCGGTTACGGAGAAAGGGGTTTGACTGGTCCCGATTCTCCAGAGCATATTTCAAAATTCAAGCAAATACTGGACAAATACTTCCGAGATCTGCCCAAGCGGTATATGGCTGGCGGTCATGAAGTCGGCTATGTTCTCCCGCTTTCCACTGACCCCGAGGGAGGTCCCAGCGAAAAAAGTATTCAAGTTTTTGAGGAGAGTTTCAATCAAATTTTTTATACTTTTTCCGAAGGCAGGTATAAATTCGTGGTTTTGAGTTCGGATTTGGCGCTGCTCAAAGATGGAACTGATGCTCTATTGAAGAAGAAAGCGCTTCAGGAGGAGTTTTATAAAGATGAGATCACCTACACCCAGCCAGAACAGAAAATTGTCCTGATGCTTCACGATCCTGACGCTCTCGCTCCGATGTTTTCGTTTCTGGGTAAAAACTTGGATAAGATCGAAAAAACCTTTTCTGGGCATCAGCATGCCCAGTGGGTCAACAAGATTTATCCCAGCCTTTGCTCCATGGCATCTTCTCGGATATTGGAGCTGCCCTTAAAGCCCTTGTTTAACAAATTCTTTCCTGGCAAAGCCGATGCGGTTTGGGATTATTTTCGCCAGAACAAAGGCAACGCCCAGATTTGGAATTCAGTAAAACTCTGCATTATTCCTGCTCCAGGAGGAATGATGGGTATTGGTGGCGGGTTTCTTATCGCCGACTTGAAAGAAGAGGGCATTAAAGTAAGAAAGGTTAAAGTGCCAAAGCCAAAGCGGAAAAGCTGAAAATGAGGCGTTATGAATTTTCAAGGAAACGATATTTTATTTTTGGCGATTGGGTGTTTGGCAATATATGCATACACTCATACACTGTTTCTATTCTCAGCAAAGAGCCTGATCCTTTAGCGGAATTTGGTATGTCGCTGAACGCAATAATGGCATCCATGGTGGCATTTGGGGCATTTCTTGTTGCTTTTGCTGTTGTGTTGGCGGCAGGGGTGTCTTCGGCTATGTTATCATTGTTATTGCCTATTGCCTGCTTATTCCCAGAATTGTCCAAAGGATAATTTTGGAAAATAGGAAGTAATTAAAGAGGTTATAAAACAACGAGAGCCTGACCAGCTCTCTTTTATTTTGGCTAAAATAGCCTTTTTCTTGTTAGATAATTTAACTTAACTCTGCGTGACTTTAAGGCGATGTTTTCCAGTAGTCCAGCAGCACAGTCAAGCTAAAAAAATAATTGTTGCTTGTTTTGCGCAAGCATATGCAGTTGATTCAGTAGTAAATTGCTTGGATGGATTCTGCTAGGGTGGGGCTGGCTGATTGTGACAGATTGTGATACAATGCATTGCTTTTTACTTTTTCAAGGCTTAGTGAAAATGTCTCATGAAGTATTCTTGAGTAGTCTAAAATTTTCTATTTCTTTAAAATAGTTCAATTTCAAATTTTTCATTAAGTTTAGCTTAAAAATTTAAGGGTTGATTTTAGGTGTTTTTTGTGTTAATATTATTTGTTGCTCATTGATAATTCAAAAAGGAGGAAAAGGTGATGTTTGTTCATTTATTAGCTGGGAGTTTGGTTTTTCTATTGTTTGGTAAGATTTTTAATTTCGAGACTAGTAGAATATATTTGTTGTTTGGCGCTTTTTGGGGCATTGTTCCTGATTTAATCAGCTACATTTTATCGTGGAACTTTGAACTCAACAAATGGTCACATACTCATAGGGATAACTTTTCTCATTCGGCATTTTTTCCTGGTATAGTAATAGTTATTGCTATTTTATTGGGATCTAAGATGGTAATCGCAGTTGGCGTGGCCATGCTAACTCATCCACTTCTTGATCTGGTTGGAATTGGCTGGGGTGTTAAGCTGTTCTATCCGTTTAGCAAGAGAACTTACAAAGTGCTCTATAAAGGAAAGATTTTGACGGTTTGGAATCAGGACCAAGTAACTGCTGAGGCGAAGAAGTTTGGGGATGATGATTGGGCAAGAAATACCTATTTTAAGTTCAACGCCATTGGCGTATTGGAGTGGTTATCCTTGGCAGGATTTTTGCTCTTGGTGGCTGTAAATTAGGGCAACGCAGAGGAAAATAAAAAAACTTTCAAGAATTCACAACACCAATAAAGCCTCTTGTGTTTTATCACAAGAGGCTTTTTAAGAGGGCTATGCCTGTTTTGCTCTGTGAGGAGAAATGCTTCAATGCTATTTTCAACAGGGGCGAAATGGTGGTGATAAATACTAAAAATATTGAACAAATAAACAGTGAGAAGAAGGCGTACTAATAAGCGCAGAAACAGAAGATGTGAAGAGAAATCCTTGTTTATCCAAGAAAAGGATTCTTGGTTGGCCAAATCAATTAATTAATGATTAAACTTTAATTTTCAGGGGCTAAAGTTTTTGATTTTGAGCAAAAATCAGAAGTAAGCAGAATATGTTGGGAAAAATAAAAGAAAGCAGACTTCGCTATTTATTTTTTTAGAGAAAGCTTAATTAACTTTGGGGAAAAATCATTTCTTTGTTGTTAGTAGATTTGGGCCACCTAGAATGATTTTTAATGATTTTTAAAGATTATTTGTTATCACAAAGCTTGCCAATTTTGATTCTGGTTGGTAGGATTATTTTGGTTGGAAATTTTTTGAAAATGATTTTTTTATTGGCAAAATAGCACTCTTAAAATAAAATTAGAATTTTTAAAATTTTTTGGCCCAGGCCTTGTGGCAAGTTAGGATCATGGAAAATGGTTTTTGATAGTAGTTTTCTAATTTTATATCAAAGGATGGTTGATTCTTAAAAGGGTAATCCATCTTTTCAAAGAGTTGCTTTAAGTCATCAAGCGGGATTAGTTAAATGGCATAACAGCGGTCTCCAAAACCGCAATTGGGGGTTCGATTCCCTCATCCCGTGCAGTTTTCTTCTTCTTCCAAGATAGATTTCCAAGTTACTGTATCCCCAGCTTTGCAAATGCGGGGTGTTTTTTTGTGAAGATTTGAGAAAGAGTGTTATTTGAAAAAACAATTCAAAGAAAAATTTTTTGACAAAAATTGACAAAAATTTAATTGAAGATATTATTCTAATATAAATTAGAATAGTTTTACCATGCTAAATGCTTCAAATTTTAAGCGCTGTTCAACAAACTCAAAAGAAGCCGAAAAAATAAGAAAAACTTATTTTTTTCTTCGAGCAATAGCTGATTCAAATAGGCTCAAAATTATTTGTTTGCTTCAAAAAGGCCCAAGATGTGTTTGCGAAATTGTTTCTGCAGTTGGAATTTCAGAAAAGTTGGCCTCTCACCATCTTAAGCAACTCAAAAAGATTGGTCTCTTGAAAGACAAAAGAGAGGGTAATTTTATTCGCTACAGCCTTAACAAAAAAATCATCAATGAATACAAGAGAATTTTAGGTCAAGTTATTAAGTAAATAATTTAACCAATTTAATCAAATAACCAAAAAATATGAAGATTAAGATTTTAGGCACTGGCTGTTCTAACTGTCAAAAACTAGAGGCTAACACTTGGCAAGCGTTGAAAGAATTAAAAATAGAGGCAACCGTGGAAAAAGTAACTGAAATTGTTGATATTGTGAATTATGGAGTATTGGGAATGCCGGCGCTTGTTGTCAATGAAAAGGTAGAAGTATCAGGAAGAGTTCCAGATGTTGAGGAAATAAGGAAAATTCTTTCCAAGCATCTTTCCAAATAGCAAGAAAATAAAACTAATCTGTAATCAACCAAATTAAAAGCATGCTGCAACTTTTTGCCGATTGGCTAACATATGATGTTTTCAACTTTGCGCAAAACATGAAAATTGCCGAAGTAGCCAATTTTTTCATTTATGACAGTATTAAGATAATTTTGCTTCTTCTTGTTATTACTCACTTTATGAGTCTTTTGCGATATTATCTGCCGATTGAGAAACTCCGTGATTTTTTAGCAAAAAAGAAACTTTTCGGACTAGATTATTTTTTGGCGACGATCTTTGGAGCCATTACTCCATTTTGTTCTTGTTCTTCCATTCCGCTTTTTATTGGTTTTGTGGAAGTTGGTATTCCTCTAGGGGTAACCTTTGCCTTTTTGATCACTTCTCCGCTGATTAATGAAGTGGCAGTAACGCTTTTTATTGGCCTTTTTGGCTGGAAGATAACCTTTATTTATGTGGCAGCAGGAATTTTAGTTGGGGTAGCGGGAGGATTTATTATGGGAAAATTGAACCCAGAAAAATATATAGAAGATTACATTTGGAAAATAAAAGTCAAAGATAAAAATAGTTACTCAGCGCCAGAACCTCAGCTAAAAAAGAAATTCTCTTGGGAAATTGTTCAGCTAGTGTCCAAAGAAGCAATTGGTATTGCTCAAAAAATTGTTCCCTATGTTCTTTTTGGGGTGGGATTGGGAGCGATGATTCACGGTTATGTTCCAGAGGGCTTTTTTGAAAAATACATTACCAAAGAAAATGCTCTGGCGGTTCCTTTGGCAGTGATTTTGGCAGTTCCGTTGTATTCCAATGCTAGTGGGGTGATTCCTATTGTTGAGTCGCTAGTTTCTAAGGGTGTTCCGTTTGGGACAGCCTTGGCTTTTATGATGGCAACTGTAGGGCTTTCTTTTCCTGAGGCCTTAATTTTGAAAAAAGTAATGAAGGTTCCGCTACTGGTGATGTTTTTTTTAGTTGTTGCGCTAGGAATAACATTGATTGGTTATGGTTTTAACTGGGTAATTTAAGAAATTGGTTTTTTGGGATTTTTGTTTTTTTGAGAAATGTTTTATAATTAGACATAATTAAGAAACTACTAACTAAAAAACAAAAATGAAAAAAATAAAATTTAGTGGAATCTTGGTTTTGCTTGCAGTGTTTTTTCTTTCGGGTTGCACAAAGAGGCAGGATTTTGTCAATCAAAATAATTCTACTGGGCAAAGCAATCCTGCTCAAGAAAATCAACTTTCTCAAGCAGAAGAAAATAGCTTCCCAACTTCTACTCCGGAGCAAAAAAGGGCAGCTGAAGAATCTATGGAAAAAACGAAAAATGCTATTGGAGTGGTCGATTCTTTTATGATAAGCCTAAATAGCTATCTATCTTCAAAAGGAGAGCCCAATTCAGCCGACTTAGCACTAAGCCAGCTTTCTGAAGGGGCCAAAAGCAGGGTGCCGATGGTTGCTGATAATTATCAGCTAGAAAAGTTTTTAAAAATTGAAAAAACGCCCCTGGAAAACTATGAAATAACAGCGGTCACCTTTTCAAACAATCCAGCTACCGGTGATCCAGCAGGACTGGCTAAAATTAGCGTTGTTCTAAAATATTCTCAAAAAGAGGAAGGGCGAATCTTCTTGCTTTCAAAGACTGAAGCAGGTTGGAAGATAGATGGAGTGGAAACTCAAGAAGTCAATAACTCCCAACAGTAACTCCTAAGATTGAAAGAAATAGCTACTTGCTTATTTCAATTCACTTGTTTCAATAAACTCAATTATTTATTGTTTTAAAAAAGATGATCTATGAAATTGAACCCCAAGTTCTTACAGTTTTAATTCTCCTTACTATTTGGGAAACTCTTTGGAAGGGTTTTGCTCTTTGGAAGTCAGCGAAAAGAAATCAACTGGGTTGGTTTTTAAGCAATTTTGATTGTCAACACAGCCGGTATTTTGCCAATTTTGTATCTTAATTTTTTTGAAGAAAAGAAGAAAACATCCAAGTCCAGGAGAACGAAATAAATTAAAAAATTGGAATAGAAAGAAAAACGTGGAACAGCTTTTTGACTTTTTGAAAAAGGTCAAAAAAGAAAGTTTTCTGCTTTTAGCTGCCAAGACAACCAATAACTCAAATCAACTAAAAAATAAAAGCTCTTTTGTTGTAGATAGGGCTTTTTTGTTTTGTGTTTAGTTTAGATTTATTAGGTTAGCCGCTATTTTAATTTGAAATCTTTTTTAAAATAAGCTAGCATATTTAGCAGTTATAAGGTTGCAAGGTATTAGTTAATAATAAATTTGAAGTGAAAAGGAAAGATAGTAAAAAACCAACAAAAAAAGTCCTAATCGCAGCGGCTTGGCCTTATGCCAATGGCTCTTTGCATTTGGGGCATATAGTAGGGCTAATTGGCTCAGATATTTTGGCCAGATTTTTTCGTCAAAAAGGCGCAGAAGTGCTTTTCGTGTCCGGCAGTGATTGCATGGCACTCCAATTGTTTTTGAGGCAGAGAAGCAAGGAGTTGAACCAGCGGAAATTGCCCAAAAATATCATCAAGAATTCAAAAAAACTCTTTTTGATGGTTTGAGTTTTTCCTATGATAACTATTCCAAAACCACCTCCAAAGTTCATCAAGAAACTGTTCAAGAAATTTTTCTTAAACTTTACCAAAAGGGATGGGTTTACAAAAAAAGCCAAAAACTTCCTTATTGTGAAAAATGCCAGCGGTTTTTGCCGGATCGTTACATTGAAGGAGAATGTCCAATTTGCCATTTTGACTCAGCTCGAGGTGACCAGTGTGACAACTGTGGCAATCTCTTGGATGCTAGTCAGCTGATTAAGCCTCGTTGCAAAATTTGTGGCAGCGCTCCAGTTTGGAAAGAATCGGAGCATTTCTTTTTGAAATTAGCAGGACTTGAAGATAGACTAAAAAGATGGGTCAAACAGAGCAAGGGCTGGCGGCCCAACGCCAGAAACTTCACCCTAAAACTTCTAGAAAAAGGACTAAAAGATCGAGCTATCACTCGGGACACTTTATGGGGCGTGCCTATTCCTCTAGAGGGCTATGAAACCAAAAGGATTTATGTTTGGTTTGAAGCAGTTTGCGGCTATTTGTCAGCTAGTCGGGAATGGGCCGAAAAGAAAGGCAAAACAGAAAAATGGAAAGATTTTTGGACCAATAAAGAAGCCCTGCATTATTATGTCCACGGTAAGGATAATATTCCTTTTCACACCATTATTTGGCCGGCTATTCTTCTGGGATCAGGAAACTACCATTTGCCTGATCGGATTATTTCTTCTGAGTATCTCACCCTAGAAGGGAAACAATTTTCAAAAAGCCGCCAATGGGCAGTTTGGCTGCCAAAATTTTTGGAAGATTTTGATGGGGAGCTAGCTCGCTATTTTTTGATTGCTAATGGCGCAGAAACAGCCGATGCTGATTTTTCTTGGAAAGAATTTGAATTGAAAATAAATAATGAACTGATTGGCAATTTTGGAAATTTTATTTTCCGAGTGCTTTCTTTTGTTGACAGAAATTTCAAAGTCGGCCTGAAATTTCCAGCAAAAACAAGCCAAGCCCAGAAGCAGTTTCTAGAATTGACAGAAAAGACCTTTTCTTCAACTGGAAAGCTGGTGAAAAAGGGAGAATTTAAAAAAGCCCTCAAGGAAATTTTCAAAATAGTAGAATTTGGCAATAAATTCCTAGAAAAAACTGCTCCTTGGGAAACCATTAAGACCAGCTCGTCAAAAACCGAAGCTGACCTGGCAGTAGCGGTTTATGTGATTAAATCTTTGGCGATTTTGATTGAGCCATTTTTGCCCAAGACTTCCCAAAAAATTTGCCAAGCGGTAAGTCTGGATTTTGAAAAATTAAGCTGGCAACTTCCTCCCAAAGAATTTTTGAAAGTCAATTCGCCCAAGCATCTTTTTAGGAAAATTGAAAAAGAAGAGATTGAGAAGCAATTAAAGCTCTTGAAAAAATAGAAAGAATCAGTATTATTGGAAGCATGGGAGGCTGTTATTTAAAACTATTTCGGGAGGAAGGAGGAAGAGCTATGAAGCTGGTGGAGGTTGAAATTTTTAATCGTGTTAAGAGCCCCTGCAGGGGCTGCGAGAGGGAGTGGGAAAATAAAGAGGAGGGCAAATGTATCAAATGTCCTCTTCTTCTTGATTTTCAAGAGCAGATAAGGAGAGGAATCTTCAATGGCGCCCATAGCGCCCATAGCGGCGTTAGTCCTACTCACCTGCTCCAATGGGGCGTCTCTTTTAGTAGGGGTTACCGAAGAGTAGGTCCCCATCCTCCTTGTCGTTAATCTTATTTCAGTTGTCAGTCTAATTAGGCAACAAGAGCCCTCTTTTTAAGAGGGCTTTTAAGTTTGCCTCAAAATCGCAAAAAAACAGGCACCAGAGTGGCCCAGGGATTGACTTTTTGGTTTTTTTTGCTAGAGTAAACCGATAACCCAAGTTGGCGGTTATTAATAATCTAATCCTAGGAATATGCTGAAAAATAATAAATTAAAGAATTTTTTTGGGAAAAGTTGGCTTAAAAAATTGGCAGCAGCAGTTGGAACTGCTGGATTGGCCATTTTTTTAACTGGAATTTTTTCTTTTTCTTCTCTCTTGGCTAAAGATTTTGTTTATGTTGACGATGATGCTAGCGGCAGTATGGATGGCAGTAAAGATCACCCATTCAATAAAATTCAAGATGCCATCAATTTGGCCAGTGATAAAAAGAAAGATGTTTTCATTAAGGAGGGGGTTTACCGAGAAAATTTGAGGCTTTGGGAAAAGATTGAGTTGGTGGGAGAAAAAAGAGGCAAAGTGGTGATTATTGCCAAAGATAAAGATGAGCCAGTGGTAACGATGTATGATGGCTCTGAAATTCACAAACTTACCTTATTGAAAGGAAAATATGGCGTCCGAGTTAAGGGGGGCAGTGCGGCGGAAATTAGCAAGTGCGACATCATCCAAAACAAAGAAGATGGCATCAAGGCCCATGCCGCTAAAGTGAAAGAAAAATACCAATTAGAAATTTATGATTCCTATATTTCCCAAAACGGAAGAAATGGAATCTACAGCGAAAGAAGAAAGATAGTCGTAGAAGACACCTTGGTTGAAGATAATGACAAAGATGGAATTGAGGCTGGCAGAGGCAGTCAAGTTTATATTAAGCAAAGCCGTTTTAAAAACAATGGCGGCGATGGCGGAAAATTCTATATTGACCAAAGCAACATCACCATCAAAGAGTCAACCTTTAGAGACAATAGTCGAGAAGGACTGGAAATCAGGCGAGGACAAAGGGGCTCAGTTTACCTTGAATTTGTAAAATTCTACGACAATAAAAGATGGGGAATTGCCAGAGTTGAAAAAGCACCCTTTTCTGATGCTGATTGGCAAGCCTCGTTTTCTTTTCAAAACTTGACTTTTTCGGAAAATGATCGAGGCGATCTTTCTCACTTTATTATCGTTTACTAAAAAGCTGATTTAAAACCAAAAAGGGGCGCCTTTTGGGCCTAAGATTTTTTGGCCTAAAAGGCCTTCTTGAGTTTTTTCTTAAAAGATTTTTCTTTAGGTTTGGATTAATAGCGTTGATTTTAGAGCTTGCCTAGCTTCTATGCACAAGATGAGATACCTCTTGGACACCTCCTCAAAAGCTATTATGCTAAAAAATGAGGTTAACAAGTAAGGTATCTCAAGAACATGAAAGCCAAGCAAGTAGGATAT
>LZQN01000088.1_pt1 | contig 21608 bp, 26 predicted proteins | sample 768531 | NCBI WGS metagenome assembly LZQN01 (sample SAMN05207080, study PRJNA324506) | oil field metagenome | isolation source: sample BH-FW-7 from oil reservoir | place: India: Bombay High | collected 2015-12-02
ATTAATCTTTTTCCAACAAAAAGGCTAGGAGGAGTGGGAATGATAATTGCTTTTTTGGTGGTTGTAGCTTTTTTTCAGGTCTGGAATTAACTAATCAGATAAAGGGCTTGCTTTGGGGATCGGTTTTGATTCTGGTCTTTGGCTGTTTAGATGATTTTTTTAATTTTTCATGGAAAGCCCAATTACTATTTCAGCTTTTGCTGGTTGGTCTGCTTGTTTTTTTGGCTTTACCATAGACATTGTTGCCAATCCTTTTGGAGAAGGAGTTTTCAATCTTCAAGCGCCGCTATTTTCTTTTTTGGAAAATGCTTTAGTGCCAATTACCGGAGGAACAATCCTTCTGGCTTTCTGGCTGATTTACACTATTAATGCGGTCAATTGGTCAGATGGCGCAGATGGCCTTTTGGCTATTATTGGTTTTTGGGGCGGCATCTCAATTTTTCTGGTTAGCCTTTTGAAAGAAGTGAACCAACCGGCTCTAGCAATTTTGGGAGTGATTTTCTTGGGCAGTGTTTTGGGTTTTGGGGTGTTTAATTTTCCTCCAGCTAAAATTTTTGCTGGAACAAGCGGCAGTTATTTTGTGGGATTTTTTTTGGCCAGTGTGGCTGTTATGGCTGGCACTAAAATGGCTACCGCCTCGATTGTTCTGGCAATTCCTTTTTTAGATGCACTGTGGGTGATTTTCCAAAGATTTCTACAAAACAAAAAAATAACAGCCAAGGACCAGAGTCATTTGCATTTTAAGCTTCAACAAATAGGGCTGGGGGCAGGCAAGATAAACCTGCTTTATTTTTCCTTCATTTCTATTTTTGTTTTTTTGGCTTTTCTTGGGGGAAGTAAAAAAATTAAAGCCATTCTTTTATTAGTTGAAGTTTTTTTAGTCTTTATTTTTTTGATTTATGTTAAAATAAAAGCGGAAGAGAAAATCTTTAAGAAGCCCTAAAAAATTGAAAATGATTGTTTTAAAAAAAAGAGGTCATAAAATTTTTGCGCTGGTGGCTTTTTTGAGTTTGATTTTTTCTTTTTCTTGGGGCCTTTATGGGCGCTTGGCAGGAAAACATCCCCTAGAAAAGGAAGGCTTTAAAAAAACAGCTATTGAAATTAAGGGGAAAAAGTTGGAAGTCTTTGTCGCCGACGAGCCTTATTTGCTCAGAAAAGGGTTGAGTGGAACAGAGCAGCTAGAACCCAACCAAGGAATGCTTTTTTTGCATTTTCAACCGGGCCGATATGAATATGTTATGAGAGAAATGAAATTCAATTTAGACTTTGTTTTTATTCGAGATGATAGGATAGTTGATTTGGCAAAGAATGTCCCTTTTGATTTTGGCGGCCGCATTAGAGGGGCAGAAGACTATGATAAGGTTTTAGAAATTACAGCTGGCTGGATAGAAGAAAACGGCATTGAGATAGGCGACGAAGTTGAGTTTAACGCTTCTTGATTTTTCTTAAATAAATTAAACAAAAAAAGCAAAAAAAAGGGGGCATTCCGAAGTATGTTTTTAGCAAAAAGAAAAATACTCCAAGGGCCCAAAGGTTGAGGCAAATTTTTTCTGGACTTTTCACTCTAGGATCAAGATGGCTCAGTACGGTCTTTCCCCGAATCTAATTAAAAGAGTGATTCGTTTTCCGGAAAGAAAAGAAGAAGGAATAGCCCCCCAAACGATTGCTGTGATGAGAACAAAAAAATCAAAAAGTCGTCAAGAAATTTGGGTAATGTATCAAAACAAAGGAACGAAGAAAAAAGTAATTTCTGCCTGGATTTATCCTGGTGAAAGTCCGACTGGAAAAGAAATTTTTGTCCCTGATGATGTTTGGGAAGCGCTTTGGCAAGAGCTAGAAAAGAAAAATTAAGCCCAGAGTTCTTTTACCATATATTCTCCTTCTTGGTGATAACCTAGTTTTTGATAATACTCCCTTACTCCTACGCCGGAAATAACAGCCATTTTTGAAAGTCCAAATTCTTTTTTAGCAATAACCTCAGCTTTTTTGACCAACCTTTTTCCTAGTCCAATGTGCTGAGGCGACTGGAGACTTTTTTGTTTTATTTTTATTAGTTTTCCGTAAGTGTGAAGCTCTCTGATTAGCCCAGCTGAGCGAAGCTCTTTCAAAAAATGGCGCTTATTTAGTGAAGCAGGAATTCTTAATCTTAAGATTGCGTAAAGTTTTTCGTCTTTGGGGGAAATGTATTGAAGAAAAATCTCTTTTCCTTTTGAAGCTGGATAGTCAATTCTTTTTAGAACCATCTTCTCTTTCTCTTTCCAAGCTTCTTTGACTTCTCGACAGCGAATACAGCGGCAAATACTCCCCTTTTCTTTTTGAATAATTTGCCTGAGGTTGGAAATATTGGGTCCAGCCAAAATTGATTCTTCGGGGATGTCTCTGATTAGTCTTGAAATTCTAACATAAGGAGGAATAATTTTTTTAATTTTTATAATTAATTCTTTTGCCTCAGAGTTGCTTAGGGGTTTGTAATCACCCTTTTTCCAGTATTGGAACAGTTTTGAATTTTTGGTTACAACGCAGGGGTAGATTTTGATTAGATCGGGTTGAAAACAATCTTTAGAAAAAATTTCTTTAAACATTTGAAAATCTTTTTGAAGGGAACTGCCCCAAAGGCCAGGCATTAAATGGTAGCTTATCTTAAAGCCAGCATCTTTTAGAAGCTTTGTTGCTGTGATAGTTTCTTCTGTAGTGTGGCCGCGCTGGTTTTTTTGAGGATGTTATCAAAGATGCTTTGCACTCCCAATTCCACTCGAGTAGCTCCCAAAAGGCGGAAGTTTTCTATCTCTTGAGGAGTAATGCAATCAGGTCGGGTTTCCAGGGTTAGGCCAATAATTCTGGTTTTGGCTTTTTCATTTTTCTTTTTTTCTTCTTGGAGAGCTAGGAGGAGGTTTTGGGAACTGGAAAAAGCCTCTTTTTTCTTAAAGGGAAGTCATTAGCGGCTCGGAAACATTCTTTGATGAACCATTTTTGGTAATCCTTTTCAAAGTAGGAGAAGGTTCCCCCCATCACAATTAGTTCTATTTTATCTATGGGGTGTCCATTTAGTTTCAAGGCTCTAAGGCGAGCCTGAACTTGTTGGTAAGGATTGAAATTAGTCTTTATTGCTCTCATGACAGCTGGCTCATTGGAAAGATAGCTTTTAGGCATAGCTTTTTCAGTGGGGCAATAAATACATTTTCCCTTACAGTCAGCTGGTTTGGTCAAAACTGCTACCACTACCACTCCCGAAAGGGAGCGAATTTTTCTTGCGCAAAGGAGTGATTCTAGCTTTTCTGAAGGCTTAATTTCTTTGTTGGCAATCATTTCTTGATAAATTTTTCTTATTTCCGCTGTTTTCACTAAAGTCCCTTTTTTTCCTTGGCACTTGGAGAACTTCCGCTTTAGTTTTTCAAGCAGTTTTGTTTTTTCTTGTTCTGATCCAAAACTAGCTTGAGAAATAGTCTTGGCTTCCTTTATCAGCTTTTTTATGCTAGCTTGATTCATAGGATTTTTATATGCTTAAGAAGATATTTTTAAGGGTTTTGAAAATGTTTTTTAAAAAAAGTAATCATCCTCAAAGAATTTCTCAAAAAACAGCTCAATTCTATCAAGAGATGGCATTGGAATTTTCTCAAAGTCGTAGTGTTTGGTGGGATGGATTTAACTTTATCAAAAAATATCTAAAAGGCAAACCTGAGATTTTGGATTTTGGTTGTGGGAATGGTCGCTTAATTGATTATCTTTATCAAGAAAAAAATCAAGAATTTGATTACTTGGGAGTAGATAATTCAGCAAAGATGATTCAATTGGCTCAAAAAAGGTACCCCACTCATCAATTTCTAACTATTAATTCAGGAAGCGAGCTGGAGAAATTAGGCAAAAAATTTGACCTAGTTTTTTCAATTGCGGTTTTTCATCATTTTAACAAGGAAATGGCTAAACAGACATTAGCCGATTTTATGAAAGTCTTAAAAAAAGAAGGTCTTGTTATTGTTAGCGTTTGGCACCTTTGGCAAAAAAAATACCTCAAAAATCTTCTTCAAAGCAATCTGGGCGGCAATTGGGGCTTTTGGGCTGATATTCCTTTCAAGAAGGGCAATAAAGAGGCTGTTCGACCTTGTTATTTTTGGACGCTCAGAAGCTTGGAAAAAGTTTTTTTGCAAAATGGCTTTGAAATTATTGAAAAAGGCTACACCTCTGACAAAAGGGGGAAGAAGAGAAACTTGTTCTTAGTGGCAAAATTAGTTAGCTAAAAGTCATTCTAAAAGTTTTTTTAAGTTAAGTTTGGCTTTAATAAGGACTAGTTAAAACAAGACTTGCCTCTCTTTATCCCAAGAAAATTGATAGTTGGAAAAGATTTTTATTTATGCTAAAATTTAATTAGTGAGAATTTGTCTTGAGCTGAACTTGGCTTTAGGGATAGAAATGAAAACAAAATTGTTTTTGGGAAAAATCAAAAACAAAGGCACAAAATTAAAAACCAAAAATGAAAAAAACAGAAAAGGGAGTTATTACTGTTTATGCTCTAATTGGAGCAGCTGTCCTTGTTACTCTTTTAGGAGGGATGTTGGTTTTTGTCTCTACTCAAGTTAGAAATTCTTCGGATGAAGTTTCTCGTCAGAAAGCGCTGGAAATTGCTGAAAGCGGAGTTTATTTTTATCGTTGGTATTTGGCCCATAGTTTGGATGGAAAAACTGCTCAGGAGATAAAGGATTTTTGGCAGTCTGGCCTTGCTTTAGGGGTTTCCAGTCCCTATGAAAAAGAGGTGGAGGATGATAATGGTGACCCAATCGGAAAATACCGAATTGAGGTAACTGTTCCTGATCCAGGGTCTACTATTGTTAGCCTTGTTTCAACCGGTTGGACCTATCGTCATCCCAATCTCACCAGGAAAGTAAAAGTGAGATTTAGAAGGCCCTCTTGGAGTGAGTATGCTGTGGTGGCTAATGATGTAATGAGATTCGGATCGGGAACAACCATTCATGGGCCAGTTCATTCAAATAATGGAATCCGTTTTGATGGAGTTGCTTTAAATAAAGTCACCTCAGCAGTCAACCAGTATCTAGATCCTGACACTGGGACAACAAAACCGGGAGTTTGGACCTCGCAACCCAATGAAAACAATGTTTTTTTGGCTGGCAAAGAATTTCCTGTTCCGTCGGTTGACTTTGCTGGAATTACAGTAGATCTTTCCTTGATGAAAACAGAGGCTCAATCAGAGGGGATATTTTTAGGTGAAGAAACCTATCCCAAAAACCAATGTGGCTGGGTTTGGGATGGTTGGCCTCCTCCTCTTTTTGTTTGGGAATGCCAACTGGTTGATGTGCCAGTAAGAGGTTACCACTTGACGCTGAGGACCGATGACAAGCTGGAAGTGCGTAGGGTTTTTAGCTACAACAGTGTTAGTTATGAAATTACTGACCAGTCCGATCCGGAAGTGTTGGATTTTCCAGCCAATGGGCTGGTCTTTGTTGAAAATCATCTTTGGGTGGATGGCCAAATTGACACAGCCAAATTAACGCTAGCCTCTGCCAACATCAATTCTTCTGAGATTGAAACCAATGTCTATATCAACAATGACATTCTCTATACTAATAAAGACGGGCAAGACATTATTGGCATTATTGCTGAAAACGATGTGAGCGTGGGACTCTATTCTGAGAATGATTTGGAGATAGATGCGGCTTTACTGGCCCAAAAGGGAAGAGTTGGGAGGGATTATTATTCCTATTTTCAGTCCCCCACCTATTACAAAAGAGACAAGATAACTGTTTTTGGGTCAATTGCCACCAACAACCGCTATGGGTTTGCCTATACCGATGGCACTGGTTATCAAATAAGGAATCTCTATTTTGACAATAATTTAATCTATTATCCACCTCCTTATTTTCCAACTGGAAACAAGTATCAACTTGATCTTTGGGAGGACTTAAATTAAAAATTGCCAATCAAGAAAGAATGGATTTAGGAAAAGTTAAAAAACAAATTGCATTATTATCATCCCTACAAAGCTTTGGAGTTGATTTTAATAATGATTTTTTAAAAATACTCCAAATAAAGAAGAAAAAAGGAGTCCATGAGATTTCTGGATGGAATTCAGTTAAAATTCCTAAGGGAGTAGTGGAAAATTTTGAAATTAAAAAAGCAGATGAATTTGTTAAAGTTCTTGAAAGCGCCATCAGGAATGCTCAGGGCAAAATAAAGGGAAGGGCAGTGGTGGTTTGTATCCCTGAAAATAAAGTTTTTACCCGAGTGATTACTATGCCCAAGATGAGCAAAGAGGAGATTAAAGAAGCAATTCACTGGGAAATTGAATCAAATATTCCTATCTCAATAGAAGAAGCCTATTATGATTGGCAAATAATTGGCGGCGATTCTAAAGACAACCAAGTTCTATCAGTGGCAACTCCTAAGAAAATAATTGATAATTATTTAGAAGTTTTTGATCAAGCGGATTTTATCGTTTCAGCTTTTGAGCCTGTCTCCACGGCGACCGGAAGAAGCGTGCTTGATCCAAAAGACACAGCGGCCACGCTGGTGCTGGATATTGGTTTGGCTGGAACGGGATATGCTATCTTTAAAAACGGTTTTCCAGTTTTTACTTCAAGCGGATCTGTTACGGGAAAACTATTTACTGATGCTGTGGCCAATTATTTTGGAATAGATTGGAAAAAAGCCGAAAGTTATAAGGTAAAAATTGGCCTGGGTTCAAACAAGAGAGAAAAGGAAGAGGCACTAGCTATTTATGGGTCACTGCTTTCTCTTCTTTTGGAGGAGTTGGGAAAAACCATTCATTTTTTTGAAAACCAGATAAGTAAAGAAAATAGATTTTTCACAAAGGAAAACAATGACGAAAATTCAGTGCCAAAGATACTTCTTTGCGGCGGAGGATCTAATTTGAAAGGCTTGGCGTCTTTTTTGGCCTTGAACTTGAAAAAACCAGTTGTCCAAGCCAATCCGTGGCAGAATGTTAATTTTAAGAAAAAGCTCCCCCTTATATCTAAAGAAGAGGCCCAGGGTTACATTACTGCTATTGGGCTGGCTTTAAGAGACTATCAAAAAGAAGATGATTAAAATAAATCTGCTTCCTGAAGGGGAAAAGGAAAAAATAAGAAACCTTAGAATGGCTGGCATAATTATCAAGGCTGGCTCGGTGGCGCTTTTTTCTATTGCTATTTTTCTTGTTTTCCTCTGGTTCTGTTATGGTTTTGTTTCTTTTCAAAAAAACGACTTTGAAAAAAATATCCAAAATTTTAAAAAAAGCGAAGAGTTCAAGCAAACCCAAGAAAGCCGAGGAATCTTGGAAAAACTTAGCTCTGGGGCTGACCTAATAAGGAAAAATAACAAAAACAGCATTTATTTTTTTGAAATTTTTAAAAAGCTTAACGAAATTACTCCGGATGGGATATTATTTACTAGCCTGGAAGTTAATAAGGAGACAATTTCAATTAAAGGAATAGCCAAAAACCGAGAAGAACTTTTAAATTTTAAAAACAGTTTGGAGCAAAATGATGCCTTTGGAAAAGTGGACTCTCCCATTTCTAATTTTGTTTCTAGCCAAAATTTGGAATTTCAGTTTTCAATTGAAAATAAAAATAACTAACAATGGAAGACAAAAATCAAAAAAGCAGTAAAAGGGTAATCTGGGCATCTCTTGTCATAGTTGTTTTCGTTGTGGTGGGAGGGGTTTTTGGCCTTGTTGTTCCTGTTACAAAAAAAGTTTTTTCTCTCAAGGATGAACTAGAAAAGAATAAACTAGAGCACCAAAAAGTAGAAAAGGAAATAGCAGAACGGGAGAAAATAGCAGAAACAATAACAACAATAAAAAAGCAAGGGGAGGTTCTGGAGAGGGCCATAATCAAAGAAGAAACAGCGGTTGTTTTTATTGAAGAAATTGAAAAATTAGCCCAAGAAGCTGGAAATAAAATCTCAATTATTCCCACTTCTTCCCCCAAAAAAAAGAGCTCCCAAAGTAAAGATGATGAAGATGAAAAACAGAACAATTCAAAGAACAAATCCAATAAGTCCAACAGTGCTGATAAAAATGAAGAAGTGTATTTTAATTTAAAATTAGAAGGAAATTATTCCCAATTTCTGAGATTTTTATGTCAATTAGAAAATTTGGGCTATGTTTTCAATGTAGAATCAGTCAGCCTTGTTTCTAAGCCCAAACTAGAACAAGGCTCTAGTTTAAGAGGCAGTCAAACAGAAGATAAGAAACCAGAAGGCGTTTTGGAATCTAATGTGTTGATTTCCTTTTCTGTAAAAGAAATAAAAAACCAAAAATGAACCTGAAGAATATTTTTAGAAAAAATAAAAATCAAAAAGAAGGGGTTGCGGGCAAGTCTTTTAAGGGCTGGTTTCATAGAATAATCATCTTTTTAGAAAATAATTCCTGGGTTTTTACAGTTGTTTTTTTGGGAACGGTTTTTGTTGTCTCTCTTTGGGTCTGGTGGAATTGTATTTACAGCCCCAAACCATCTGAAAAAATTTTGAAAGAGGTTTCTGCTTCCCAGAAGAGCCTTAAACAGTTAATTAGTGAAATTGAGAAAGGAATTGAAGCTCTAGAGGACTGCAAATCAAGATCAGCTGAATGCAAAACGGCAGTTCTTGGCAAGGAAATCTTCGCAACCAAAGAAGAAGCAGAGTGGATTTTTGAAAAGGAAAAGACCCGACATTTTTTGGACGAGGAGGCGCAAACTGAAGAGAAGATTGATGGGCAGAATGGGGCTGGCGGGGCTGGCAATGAGATTCAGCCAGAGATTAATCAAGCCGAAAACAATGAGGACCAAAGCGGCAGTCAAGAAACATTGGTTCCAGGAGAAGATGTGATGCCAGAAGGGAGCAATAATCCTGTTGTTATGCCCTAAGCAAAACTTAGTAGCAAGAAAGATTAAGCCAACAGAAATATAAAAATATAAACAAAATAAATAAAAATTATCCAAGAAAGGAGGTGAAAGAATGTTTCATAAAATAATGGCAGATGGCTTTTTTGTTTTTTCTTTCATGCAGTTTTGGCGGCTATGTATGGCTGGGCAATGACGGATGATCTGTGGCTGGCTTCTACTCAGTGGATTTTAGTGGCAATTTTCTTGATGCTAGTGGCTATTTATGTTCGATTAAGCGCTACGGACGATGAAAAGCTTCTTAGAAAAAGAAGAAATGGAAAATAAAAAATAAAAGCTCACTTTCCAACTATTTAGCATCTTCATTTGAAATTGATTTTTAAGTGTGCTATGAATGAAAAGCGGTTGTGAATTGGCTTCTCTGGTCTAGCGACTGCCAAGATTCCATAAAGTAAAGTGGCGAGAATCTTTGCTGGTTAAATGAATTTCAAGGAATTTTTTTGAATTTATTTTTTGGTTGGGAGTGGGCTTTTTAAATATTTTTTTTAAACAAAATCAAGGTGGTAAAAGAGAAAAAAACAGAATAGCGATTTTTGATATTGATGGAACTATTTTTAGAAAGAATCTCCATTATGAGCTTTTAGATGAGTTAGTTTTTATGAGAATTTTCCCCCGAGAAGTCAAAAACCAGTTGGTTGGGATTTATGGCGATTGGTTAAACAATGAAGGGACTTATGAGGCCTATCGGGAAAAGTTGGTTAAGCTCTATGAAGAGAACCTGGGGGGGTGCAAGAAAAATGACATTGATAAGGCAGCTGAAATAGTGACCCAGTTCAATGTTAAAAGAATTTATGTTTTTGCTCGAGATTTAATAAAAGAATTAAAAGGCAAGTATCTTTTAGTGGCAATATCTGGTTCTCCCGTTGAGATTGTCAGCAAGTATTCAGCGGCGCTTGGTTTTGATTTTTCCTTCGGCAGCGTTTACGAAGTTAATGAAAAAGGTTTTTATACAGGAAAAGCAGTTTTTGAGCCAACCAAAAATAAAGGAGCCGTGGTTAAGCAATTTGTCTATGAAAATAATCTAAGTTTGGAAAGTTCTTTAGGAGTGGGTGACACCGAATCAGATGCCGCTTTTTTGGAAATTGTTGAGAAACCAATTGCTTTTAATCCCAATTCAAATTTGAAAGAAATTGCCAAGAAGAAGGGGTGGAAGATTGTAGTAGAGAAGAAAGATGTCATTTACGATGTAACTGGCCACTTAAAAACACTGGAGCTTAATGATATCAAGAATTTTTTATAATCTTGTAAGTCATCAAATAATTTAAATAATTTTTTTAAGCTATCAATGAATAGGTTTTTTGAATTTTTCATTGAACGATTACTTTGGGTTTGGCTGCCTCTTTATGCTCTTTATCGGATCATTAAAGATATCATTGAAGAGTGGAGCAGCAAAAAGGAGAAAGAATAAAAAAGCCAAGGAGCCAATTTAAGCTGAAGCAAAAAGGGGTTTTATGAGAGCATTTAAAGATTTTAAAACTTTTATTTTATTTTTTGTCCCGATTCTTGTTTGGATGGGGATAATTTTTTATTTTTCTTCTGTTCCAGGGCTAAAAGCAGGCTTGAGCACAGAAAAGGAAATAGTTCTTAGAAAGCTTGCCCACATTTTTGAATTTGGAATATTGGCCGGATTATTTTTCCGTTGGTTTTTTAAAGGAGAGCGTTTTAGTTTGATGAAATCTTTGACAAATTCTTTAATCTGGAGTTTGGGGTATGCCAGTTTGGACGAAATCCATCAAGTTTTTGTTTATGGCCGACAAGGAAGGCCAGAGGATGTGGTGGTTGACTTTTTGGGAATTAGTTTTTTTCTAAATCTCATCTTTATTTTTTTAAATAGAAGAAGTTGGAAAAAGGTTTTAAAAGGTGGGTTGGTGGCAATAGTTTTAACAGGGGGAGTTGTTGCTTTAGTTTTTTGGATGATAAGAGAAGCTAACGAGGTTAGGAGATTGAGATTGGAGCAAAAAATTTACCCAGAAACACTTAGTGAAAAAAATGAAGCGAGCGCTTTTTTGGAAGCTGATTGGGATAAAGAAAAAGGAAAAGAAGATGAAAAAAAAGAAGATGGCCAGGAAGAGCGTTTTCCAAAAGAAGCGGAAAAAGAAGCAAGAATGATCTTCAAATCAACAACCAAGAAGAGATTAAAATCAGTCAAACAGCTGAAGAAGCTCAGGGAAAAATTATTTTTGATGTTCCTTTCACATCTCAAGCTCCTTTTGGCATTTGGGACGAAGTTCATGAAGAGGCTTGTGAAGAGGCAAGTCTGATTATGGTTAAGTTTTATTTGGAAGGGAAAGAGCTTAATTCTATGGTGGCAGAAGAAGAAATTCAGAAACTGGTAGCTTTTCAGCTTAAAAAATATGGGGATTATAAGGATAGCAATATGGGAAGACTGGTTCAAATTGGCAGTGAGTATTATGGCTTGAAAAATCTCAAAGTTGTTTATGATTTTTCAAAAGAAGATTTAAAGAAAAATCTCCAAGAAGGGAAAATCATGATTGTTCCAACAGCTGGGAGAAAATTAGGCAACCCCTTTTTTACTCCTCCGGGGCCGCTTTACCACAATCTAGTTCTAAAAGGCTTTGATGGCAATAAAATAATAACCAATGATCCTGGAACCAGACGAGGGGATGGCTTTAGCTATGACATTAATGTCCTTTATGATGCTATTTTTGATTTTCCTGGCAAAAAAGAAGATATTGAGAAAGGAAGAAAAGCGATCTTAGTGGTGGAGACTGATTCAAGGATGACACAATAAGTCTGTTCTTGGAAAAGAAAATAAGAGGAAAATCTTTCTGTGTTTGATTAGTACTACTTAGCAAAAGAGATAACTTAGGATACCTTGGTTGAATTTTAAATTTTTTACAATCAATGGCAAGATTTTGGTCTAAGAAAATGTTTTTATTCCTCTCCATTTTTTTTGTAGTTGTTTTTTTGATTTTGCTTTTTTCGGTCAAATTAAATGATTTAAGAAAGGATTTTAGCGAAGGTGTCTTGGTAGAATCAGAAAACCAAACAAAAGAGGAGAAAGGAGAAAGGCGATTCAAAATAATTGATGATATTGTTAGTTTTCTTCATCTTGGCCCTGAAATCCCTCCTCCCCCAAAAATAGAGTGGATAAAATACCAAGGCTGTGTTACAGATGGACTGCTCAATGGCTATGGCGGAAAAACAAAAGAAATGATCGCTATGATTAATCGTTCTGAATGCAAATATCTTCATCGGGCTATTGAAACCTGGCTTAGTGCTCCTGATTTCAAAGAAATCAAAAAAAACATGAAAAAATTAGACAAACAAAAGGGCTTTGTGGTAGGAATGTTTTTTGCTGAGGCAATAGACAAAAAAGATAAATTCTACTTCTCCAATGAAAAAAGAAATTTTGATTTTTCCAAAATGTGCCGTGAGGGAAGCGATAATTTTTGGGGAGAACACACTTGCATACCTTCTTTTTCTAAAAAAGAATACCGGCGCTATGTTCTTTACACAGCTGAAAAAGCGATGGACTTGGGGGTGCAGGTTTTTTTGTTTGGCCAAGTTTATTATCAAGATGATGTCTCTCGGGCTGAAATTGCCCAAGTTCTAGCTGACATGAGAGAATATGCCGATTTTAAGGGAATGGAAATTCTAATTGGCGCCCAAACCAATGATATTACTGATGAGAAATATTTAAAATTGTTTGACTTTATTGAGGGAGGAGTGGGAATTGATGAAAATGGCAAAGTGGAAGACCTGCCTTGCTCTTCGAAGTGGTGGGACGAAGAAAAGGGAGGCTGGTGTTGGGCATTGCTTTGGCACGAAAAATATGCAAGCAAGGCCAATAATGTTTTGGTTCATCTTGATTGGAGTGGAAGAATTGGAGATGATATGAGCACCTTTGCCAGAATGGAACCCCAGAAAAGAATTGAAACTCTAAGCAGACTTTATAACAACTTTCAAGAAAAAGAAATAGGTTTTTTGATGCCTTTTTTAGCGGTTATTCCGGAAAATAACGGCAGTTGTTTTGGACCCAAGCGGGGTTATTATTCAGCTGATAATCAGTATGGTTGCAAAGACGAAGACGGCATAAATAAAATTCTAAAACAAGCCAGCCAAAAAGAATAATTTTTTTGGTTGGCAAGATTGTGCTATAATCAAATTGAAAGTGAGCTTTAGTTTTTGCCGGTATACTTCAAACTTATAGAGCTGGCTATTGGCTCATAAAAAATGGTTTTAACCAAATAAGGATAAAAATAACCAATGGCAATCAGGGTTGTTTTAACTGGAGGAGGAACGGGCGGTCACCTTTTCCCTTTAGCGGCAATAGCTGACTTTATGAAGGAAAACTATTCCTCTCAAGAAGAGGTAGAGTTTCTTTTTATTGGCAGAGGTGACCAAATGGAACAGCAAATTTTTGGTTCCAGATCAATTCCAATTAAAAAAATTTCAACTGGAAAATTTCGGCGTTATTTTTCTTGGAAAAATTTGAGCGATCTTTTTAAAGTTCCCCTCGGAATTATTCAGTCTCTTTGGCACTTGCTTTGGTATATGCCTGATGTGGTTTTTTCCAAGGGAGGTTATGTTTCAGTGCCAGTGGTTTTGGCGGCAAGGTTTTACATGATTCCAGTCATCATTCATGAGTCAGATGCAGTGCCAGGTTTTTCAAATAAAATGGCTGGCGCATTTGCAAAGCGAATTGCAATTAGCTTTGAACGAGCCAAAGTTTATTTTGTAGCAGAAAAAACTTTTCTTTCTGGAATTCCAGTTAGGAAAGAGGCTTTGGGTGGAGATAAATATAAGGCAATGGAAATTTTAGGGATAAAGAAAGAATCAAAGCCAGTTGTTTTTTTTATGGGCGGTTCTCAGGGGGCGCAAATTATAAACGAAGTTGTTTTAGAAGCAATCAATCAATTGACAGCTCATTATCAAGTAATCCATCAGACTGGCAAAGCTCATTATGATGCCGTAGTTGAGGAGGCTGGCCGACGAGGGCAGAAGATTGGTCATGGCGATTATTATCCGATTGCTTTTTTTGGGGATGAAATTGGCCATCTTTTGGCACTGGCTGATGTGGTTGTTTCCAGAGCAGGCGCCACTGCTATTTTTGAGATAGCCGCTAATCAGAAGCCTTGTATTTTAGTTCCCATCAAATCAAGCGCCAACGATCACCAAAGAATAAATGCTTTTGAAATAGCTCGAGCTGGAGGAGCAATTGTCCTAGAAGAAGAAAATTTTAAAAAGAATCTTTTGATAAAAAAAATAGACCAATTAATGAATGATGTTGAAATGAGAGAAAAAATGGTCAAAGAGTTAGCCAAATTCTATCATCCAGATGCAGCCCAAAAATTTCTAAGGAAATTATGGAGGCGGCGCTCTCATAGGAAGACGGAATAAAAAAACAGGAAATCATTTAGAAGAAATCCGCAAAATGTTTTAAAATATTGACAGCCTTTTTTATTTTGGCTAGGATGAAAAAGGTTGTTTGGCTTTTTGTTTATGGAAAAAAAATATCCCCAAAACGGCAAAAAAGAAAGGAATGAAGAATGGTGCGTCCAAGTCTGATAATGTTTAGCAGCTCTCAGTTTGGATTGGAACGCCCATTTTAGCAGCTCTTTTTATTGGAAACTGGTTGGATGAAAAGCTTGAAACCAAGCCGTTTTTATTTTTGATTTCAGTTGGGATAGCCTTTTTAGTTTCTTCCTTTGGTATAGTGATAGAAGCTCAAAAAGCGTTGAAAGAAATAACAAATCAAGAAAGGCAAAAGGCAAGAAAAGACAAGGAAGAAACAAGCCAAGAAATAAACTAGAAGATGATAAAGAGAGGGAGGAAGAAGCCAGAAGAGCAGAAAAACCAAATTCAGTCATAATGGAGAGCAAGAAAATAAAATACCAAAAGGAGCAGATAAGGCAGATTCCAGTTTGTCAAAAAAAGCTGACATTTAGTGGCTTAAATTAAAGGAGTATTATATATAAGCGAAGCATGAAACAGGGGGCGCAACAGGGGGCGCAAGAGATTTTAAAATTAGCAAGAACTAAAAGAGCAAAAAGATGCTTATAGCTAATTCTCAGAAAAATTTGGTTAGAGCAGCCCAAGCTGGTTCATCCAAGGCAACTGAATCTTCTCACCAGGAAATTCAACACGAAGCCACTCTTTTTGCTGAACCAATCTTTAAGTTTAAAAATTTTACCATTACTAATTCTCTTTTAAATAGTTTTCTGGTGGTGGCGCTTTTGTCCACTTTTTTTATTTTGGCTGGCAGAAAAATTTCCAAGGTTCCTAAGGGGATTCAGAACTTTTTTGAAATAATTCTGGAAGCATCTTTAAAGTTTTCTGACTCTATCACCGGAAGCCGCAAAAAATCAGAGATGTTTTTGCCCTTAGTGCTGGGGCTTTTTCTTTTTATTTTAATCAATAATTGGCTGGGAATTTTTCCTGGCATAGGAACAATTGGTTTTATTGAAGAGCATGATGGGCATAAGGTACTGGTCCCCTTCTTTCGAGGCGGAACCGCCGACCTAAACACCACTTTGGCTTTGGCAAGCTTTTCGGTTCTATTCACTCACTTGGCAGGAATTTTGGCGGTTGGAGCTTGGGAGTACCTAAATCGGTTTATTAATATTAAGGCTCTTTAATTTAAATTTAATTTCCCGCGACAAAATGATTGCTTTTGTTAACCCAATGAAGGCTTTTGTTGGCCTGATTGAAATTGTGGGAGAGCTAGCTAAGATTGCTTCTCTTTCTTTTCGTCTTTTTGGGAATATTTTTGCTGGAGAAGTTCTGATAGCTTCAATGATGACATTGTTTGCTTTTTTTCTGCCAGTACCTTTTTTGTTTTTAGAGGTTTTGGTAGGATTGATTCAGGCATTGATTTTCTCAATTTTGGTTTTAGTTTTTCTCACCATATCAACCGCTCATCACGAGCACTAGATTTCGGCTGAGAATTGTTAGTTTTTGAAATAATAATTTAATTAATTTTAATTTTTAAAACCAAGAAAATTGTAAAACCGACGCTAAATAAAAAAAAATCCGTCGACAGTAATTTGCAGTTTTCTTGGAACTAAAAAAATGGAAAACGAAGTAGTAAAAGCCGCTCTAGACCTAACAATGGTTGCCAAGGGATTGGCAATTGGAATTGGATCAATTGGTCCAGCCTTGGCAATTGGAAAAATTGGCTCCAAAGCAATGGAATCAATTGGAAGAAACCCTGAAGCGGCTGGGAAAATTCTCACTCCAATGCTTTTGGCAGCTGCTTTTGCTGAAGCTATTGCTATTTATGCATTGGTAATTGCTTTCAGCATTAAATAATTTTTCAAGGTTTTTCTTTTTGGCCTTGTTGGGCAAAACAAGGCCAGCTAAGAAGAATCTAATAATCACTAAAAATCTTTCAATTAAAATGGAAGAACTTATAAAAACTTTTCACATTGACGCTAAACTGCTTTTAGCCCAAGTGGTAAATTTTGCTGTGGTGGTGGGAGTTTTGTATAAATTTGCCTACAAGCCGCTTCTAAAGCACATGAAAGAAAGAGAAGCAGTGATTAAAAGGGGGCTTGAGGATGCCCTAAAAGCTCAACAGCAAATAGAGGAAGCTGATAAGATTAGGGAAGAAAAAATCACTCAAGCCAAAAAGGAAGCCCGAGAAATTGTTGAAGAGGCCCAAAAAATAGCTGAGAAGAACAAGGAAAGCCTCCTAGCTAGGACCAAAGAGGAGGCGGAAAAAATAATCAAGAAAGCTAAAGAAGAAATTGCCTCTCAAAAAAGTATGGCCGTCAAAGAAGCCAAAAAAGAAGTGGGCGAGCTGGTGATTTTATTGGTGGAAAAAATTATCAAAGAAGATATAGCTCCTGAAAAAAAAGAAGAGTTGCTTAAAAAAACATTGAGAGAAATTTGAAGATTCCCTAATCTTTAATAAGTTTTAAGTTTTTGTTAAATATTTTTTGAAGATGAAGATAAGCCCTAAAACCTACGCTCTTTTGACTTATGATGTCCTAAGAGAGTCAGACCAAGAAAAGCAAAAAAGAATGTTTGCGGGCTTGGTTGAGTTGATTAAAAAAAATAAAGACCAAAGGAAACTTCCTCAAATCAAAAGATTTTTAGATGATATTGTGGCTCAAAAAGAAGGTTTAGTTGAAATGGAACTGGAAACGGCCTGGAAAGTGAGAGATGACCTAAAAGAAGAAATTAGGGAAATATTTTCCCAAAAAGCCATGGGGAACAAAGGCAAGATGATAATTCAAGAGAAAATCAACCCAGGACTGATTGGTGGAGCTCGGATAAAAATAAGAAGTGATTTCTGGGATTTTAGTTGGCAAACAATTTTGAAAAAACTAAAGAAAGCAATAGCAAATTAGCCCAAGGGATAAGCTATTTTAAGTATCAGGACCATAAATTAAGGTTAAGCTTAAAAACAACACAAGAAATAATAAGAAATAATAAGTAAGTTTTAATTTTTTCAAAAAAATGGATAAAAATTTGATAGTTGAGGAATTAAAAAAGCAAATATATGCAGCCGACTTAAAAGAGGAAAGAAAAAAAGTTGGCAAGGTAATTGAAGTGGGAGATGGGATTGCCAAAGCAATTGGCCTAGATGATGTGATGATGGCTGAAATGGTCAAATTTGAATCAACCGACAACAACCAAGAAGAAGTTTTTGGGGTGGTTTTCAATCTTGAAGAAGGAAATGTTGGCATTGTTGTTATTGGTGAAATTGACAAAGTTAAAGAGGGAAATCTAGTCACTGCCACTGGTAGAATTCTTTCTGTTCCAGTTTCTGAAAAAATTTTAGGGAGAGTGATTAATCCTCTTGGGCAACCAATTGATGGCAAGGGAGAAATTGAAGTCAAACAATATCTTCCTATGGAAAAAATCGCTCCGGGAGTAATAACCAGAGAAGCGGTTAATCAGCCTCTTCAAACTGGAATTAAGGCCATTGATGCTATGATTCCAATTGGCAGAGGGCAAAGAGAGTTAATTATTGGAGATCGCCAAACGGGAAAGACGGCCATTGCTATTGATGCCATTATTAACCAAAAGGGTTCGAATGTTATTTGTATTTATGTGGCAATTGGGCAAAAAAAGGCTAAAATTGCCCAAATTGTTAAAAAATTAGAAGAGTTTGGGGCAATGGAACACACCGTAGTGGTAGCAGCGGGCTCTTCTGATCCGGCAGCTTTTTCTTTTTATGCTCCTTATGCCGGTTGCACTATTGGTGAATTTTTTATGCAACAAGGAAAAGATGTTTTGGTAGTTTATGATGATCTTTCAAAGCATGCTTGGCTTATCGCCAAATTTCTCTGTTGCTTCGCCGTCCGCCAGGGAGAGAGGCTTATCCGGGAGATGTTTTTTATATTCATTCTCGTCTTTTGGAAAGATCTGCCAAATTAAATAAAAAATTTGGAGGAGGCAGTATTACTGCTTTGCCAATCATTGAAACTCAGGCAGGCGATATTTCAGCCTACATTCCGACAAATGTGATTTCAATAACAGATGGCCAAATTTTTCTGGAGGCGGATTTGTTTTATCAAGGTATTCGTCCAGCCATCAATGTGGGTTTGTCTGTTTCCAGAGTTGGTTCGGCTGCTCAAACCAAAGTTATGAAAAAAGTAGCTGGAAAAATGAAACTGGAATTGGCTCAATTTAGGGAGCTGGAGGCTTTTACAAAATTCGGTTCTGATTTAGATGAAAATACTCGCAAAAGAATTGAGAGGGGCTACCGAACAATTGAGATTCTCAAGCAAGACCAATATGAAGCTATGCCAATGGAAAAACAAGCCGCAGTTATTTGGGCGCTGGTAAATGGTTATTTAGATGAAGTGGAAAAGGCCGAAGTGAAGCGTTGGGAGAAAGAGTTTTTGAACTATTTAGAAAATTCTGGTTTGGGAATTTTGGAAGAAATTGCCAAAGAAAAAGATCTTACTGAATCTATTGAAGAAAAGCTTAAAAAAGCTGTAGAAGATTTTAATAGGACTTTCTCTGCGGAGCAAAATAACGACTAAACTAAAGAAAATCTATGGCTGGCGGAACCAAAGAAATAAAAAGACGCATAAAATCTATTAGAAATACCCGCAAAATTACTCGGGCAATGGAGATGGTGTCGGCGGCAAAAATGAAAAAAGAAGTGGACAATGTTTTTTCTATCAGAGATTATGCCTATTCTGCTTGGAATATCCTTTCTTATCTTTCGGGTAATTTTGAAAAATATAAAAATAAGCTTTTGGAAGTTAGAGAAGTAAGAAATATTTTGGTAGTGGTGGTAACTTCTAATCGAGGGCTGTGTGGCTCTTTTAACGCTCAGTTATTTAAAAAATTGATGGAACAAGTCAAACATCCCAGTTTAATCAAAATCAATCGGGTAGGGAAAAGGAGAATTTTTTCTGCTGTTCCAGACAGTGAGATAAAATTTGATTTTGTGGCGGTTGGGAAAAAGGGTTTTGATTATCTTCATTCTCGCAACTACAATGTTATCGCCTTTTTTGACCAATTTAACTATCATGTTTCAGTGGAAAGTATTCGGCCGCTTTCTCATTTGATTATGCGAGATTATGTTGAAAAAAATATGACAAAGTGGTGGTAGCTTTTACTGATTTTATCAATCCTTTAGTGCAAAAGCCAAAATTTCGCCAATTGCTTCCCATTTCCAGGGTTGACATTGAAAAGCAAATAGAAGAAATGGGCCAAAGCCAGGAACTGGTTGAAGAAGAAAAAGAAATTGACTATTTAATTGAACCAGAGCCATCTGAGGTACTTAATCATCTTTTGCCCCGATTGGTTGAGATGCAACTTTATCATGCTATTTGTGAATCTAATGCTTCCAAGGAAGCGGCCAGAATGGTGGCAATGAGAAATGCCACTGAAGCGGCTGGTGAAATGATGAACAACTTGCAATATCACTATAATCAATTGCGGCAAGCCGGAATTACTCAAGAAATAGCTGAAATAACTTCTGGACAAGCGGCACTGGAAGACTAGTTTTTTAAATTTTGAAAATATCTAAATTCTAATTTTGATAAAAATGGAGAAAAAAGGAAAAATTTTACAAGTAATTGGCCCGGTAGTGGATGTTGTTTTTGAGAGCCATTTACCGGAAATTAACAATGCCTTAAAAGTTGAAAAAGGAGATAATCAAGAGCTGGTGTTGGAGGTGGCTCAGCATTTAGGATCCAACCAAGTTCGGTCAATCGCAATGGGATCAACGGATGGATTAAAAAGAAATATGGCAGTAGTTGACACTGGCGCCCCTATTCAAGTGCCCGTAGGGAAAGAAGTTTTGGGCAGAATGTTTGATGTTTTGGGAGAGCCAATTGATGGAAAGGAAAGAGTGAAAGCTTCTAAATACTATCCTATTCACCGCAAAGCCCCAGATTTTATTGAACAATCTACTGAAGTTAGGGTTTTTGAAACAGGCATAAAGGTGATTGATTTGATTTGTCCTTTTTTAGCTGGCGGAAAGGTGGGTCTTTTTGGTGGAGCTGGAGTGGGCAAAACAGTTCTTATTCAGGAACTTATTAGAAATATTGCTCAAGAACATGGTGGTTTTTCAGTGTTTGCCGGAGTGGGAGAAAGAACCAGAGAGGGGAATGATCTTTATAATGAAATGATTGAGTCAGGAGTTTTAGACAAAACCACTTTAGTCTTTGGGCAAATGAATGAACCACCAGGAGCTAGACAAAGAGTGGCCCTATCAGCTCTATCAATGGCAGAATACTTTCGGGATGAAGAAAAAAGAGATGTTCTGCTTTTTATTGACAATATCTTTAGATTTACTCAAGCTGGTTCAGAGGTTTCTGCCCTTTTGGGAAGAATTCCCTCAGCGGTAGGCTATCAGCCAACTTTGGCAGAAGAAATGGGAAAACTGCAAGAGAGAATTACTTCTACTCAAAATGGATCGATTACTTCTGTCCAAGCAGTTTATGTCCCAGCAGATGACTTGACTGATCCGGCTCCAGCTACTACCTTTTCCCACCTGGATTCAACTGTAGTACTTTCTCGTTCTTTGTCAGAGTTGGGAATTTATCCGGCAGTTGATCCTTTGGATTCAAGCTCTACAATTATGGATCCAAAGATTATTGGACAAGAGCACTATGAAGTGGCGCGAGGAGTTCAAAAAGTTCTCCAAAAATATAAAGATCTTCAAGATATCATTGCTATTTTGGGAATTGAAGAGCTTTCTGATGAAGATAAGTTGACAGTAGCTCGAGCCCGAAAAATTCAAAAATTCCTTTCCCAGCCATTTTTTGTGGCAGAGCAATTTACTGGCCAAGAAGGGAAATATGTTCCTTTGAAAGAAACAATCCGAGGCTTTAAGGAAATCCTGGAAGGCAAGCATGACAATCTTGATGAAGCTGACTTTTATATGAAAGGGGGAATTGATGAAGTAATTAAAAAATAGCTAATTCTATGAGGGCAGAAAAAAAAGAAAAAATAAAGCTTAAAATTGCCACTACTGAAAGGGTGGTTTTGGAAGGAGAGGTGGATCAAATTACGCTACCAATCAGTCAGGAGAAATTACTATTTTGCCCAATCATGTTCCTTAATTAGCTCTATTCGTCCCGGGGTAGTTGAGGCAAAACAAAATGGGGAAATTGTTCCAATGGCAATATCGGGTGGTTTTTGGAATTTCATGACAATGAATTGACCATTCTAGCTGATACAGCTGAGCGAGCTGAAGAAATAGACCTAGAAAGAGCAGAAAAATCAAGAGCTGAGCGAGCTGAAGAAATAGACCTAGAAAGAGCAGAAAAATCAAGAGCCGAA
>LZQN01000089.1_pt1 | contig 21479 bp, 26 predicted proteins | sample 768531 | NCBI WGS metagenome assembly LZQN01 (sample SAMN05207080, study PRJNA324506) | oil field metagenome | isolation source: sample BH-FW-7 from oil reservoir | place: India: Bombay High | collected 2015-12-02
AGCGTACATGAAACCCCAAATCTGCACTCGCCATCAATTGTTCTGAAATCCAAGCTCCTAAATCAATTAAACCTTCACCAATAGTTGTACCTACATCACCAATAGTTTCACCTACATCACCAAGAGTATCAAGTATTGCGCCAAACGCTGCTCCCCAATCAACCTCCATCAATTTCTCGAACTGATATGCTATAAATGAACCCATGAAACTGCCGCCCAATGCTCCAGTCAATGCACCAAATACTCCGCCCAACACCGTCCCAATGCCCGGTGCTAATGCTGTCCCTATTGTCGCTCCTGCTCCAGCGCCTACTATTGCTCCACTAACTGCACCAGTCGCCCCACCAACAAATGCTTCTGTCCCTTTCTCTCTCAGGAATCTGCTAAAGTCCTGTATGAATGGTAGCAAGAATAATATTAACATCTTTAGAACTGGCACTAACAACATACCAACAACATCTGCAATTGGTTTAAACAACATGTTTACGAATACATCTAACAACTTTACTGCTGCTTGTGCATATCCACTAAACCTGTTAAACCTGTTCAAAAACTCTCTCAATAATCCAACAATCAATGGTAATGCTGCTGCTATTGTTGCTACACCAGTTGCAATCCTCCCAACAACTCCCAACCTACCCGCCGCCGCAACACCTGCTGTTCTAAATCTCTCAAACACTCTACTCATTGCTATTTGTGCCGCCTCACCAAACCTGCCCTCGCCTATGGCTTCACGAAACATCTCTGCATAATCTTTCTGCCTTCTCCTCTTAGAACTCTTACTCTCCTTTGCTTCAACCTCAACCTCTATCTTATCTCTCTCAAGCTCCCTTTTTGTTTCATTGATTGCCTCCGCTATTTTTTGCTTCAAATCACGGACATCCAAACTAAACCGTATCTTCATTGGGAAATCTGCCATTTAAATCCCCAATTCTTTTCTTTCTTTTCTACTCATCCTCATCTTTTCTTTATTCAACTCCTTCAACAAATATGCTAACTTTATGACCTCGTCGTAATACAACTCATCTACCTGTCGTGGTGTCCATCCCCACGCCTCTGCAAATAATAAATATGTAAGTATTCTGTCCTTCTCCTCGTCCATCGGCCAGCCAAATAACATTGCCTGCCTGTATTCCCACAACTCTATCTCACTCTGTTTAAAGGGTTTAGCTCAAACACCGCATTCTCAAATTCTTCATAATCTATTGCATTGTTGACAAGCTCATCGGATGTTATATCATTTGGCTCTATCTTCTTTATTGCTGCCTTCATAACATCCAATGTCAAACCAATTGGGTCAATTTCTGCTTCCACTACCTCACCAACGCTCTTAACGTTTTTTGAATGCTTTGAAATTAGATTATTTAGTTCCCCATACTTCAGTTTCCTGACGGTCACCTTATACTCCTTATACTGTCCATCCTTCTCAACCACAACCTTCACATCCTTCTCATACTTCATCTAACCACCCCCATTATGCTATTGTGAGCGTCCTGCCAACATATGTCGCATCAAACAATATTAGCTCATTTGCTTCAACCGAGCTTCCCAAATCATCAATCACTACTCCACCAATTGTCAAAGTCTTAGTATCTGTGCCATTCGTTAATGTTATGTCAATTGATGTTTCTGTTGCCACACCAAGCTCATCAGGTGCTGTTGCATCCGCTCCAACACCAAGCGTATCCTTAACAAATGTGTCGTCAATTGCCACTGCACTTATTCTACCACCAACCTCAAACGCTCTTGCAATCCCATCAACTGCTGTCCTCTGTCCCAATGCGTAAATTAGGTCGAAACCTGTCGTAATATCAACATCCATCGCCTGCACCTTTGCAACCTCAACACCACCATAGGTTATTGTTGCTCCTGCAAATGTAAACGGCTCATTTGTATCTATAATAGGTGTAATTGATGCAGGATTTGTAACTTCCTCTGTTGCATACAAACCATCCATCCTTACCCTGACAACTTCATTTGGCCTCGTAGATATTGACGCTCTCCTAACAACAGCTCCTCTCAATGTCCTGAGCACATTTGTCGCTCCTGCAAAACCAACCTCAATCACTGCACTCGTTGGGTCTTTATTTGAACCGCTGCCCAATAGACTAAATATGTCAGTATTGCTCAGAGTTGTTTCTACTCCCCAAGTTCCCTCAAACCTCAGGGCAACATTCTTTACTGCTTCCCTGTTGCCAATCGTGTATAACCTCTGAATATTGTTTCTGCCACCAATACCTGTCAACCTTGCATCCACACCAAATGAGTTTGATACCGTTGACGTGCCATCATTAAATGAACTTTCCACACCATATGCTAATCTGCCTTTCGCACCAGTTGCGACTACCATACTTATATCACCCCACACTTACTCACTTACTAACATACAATTTTTTACCTTCAAATATTTAAGCTTTCTGGCCTCCTCCCCGCCCTGAAGGGCGAGGCTTGAAAAAGAAATGTCATTGGACTGCATGTATAATCTGCCCCTCAACATCAACCACAAACCTGAACAACCTTCTCATCCTATCACTAAGCTCATTCACACCGGCTGGCCGTGTTAGGAATAATGTCATCTCTTTTAACCATACATATACTTCATTGCCATAAATGTCAACAATCCATCCCTCTTCCGTGCTGCCATCTGCATGCTTCAACTGCACAAACTCATTCTCCGCATAGATTGATGGGTCAACAACTGTCACCTTCCGTAAGTATGAACCAATAGCCTCAATACTTGTAGCACTAATGCCTTCCTCAAGCACTGCATCATAGGTATCCTTCTTCCTGAACACAACATTACCACCATCGAACACTGTAAATATTAACTCCTTCATCTTGCCATATGCCTTTTTGCTACCTGTCCGCACATCAATGCTTGCATGCTCAGTTTTGTGCCAATGCTCAGCACCGATGTCAAACCACCTGTCACTCTCTAATGTTTGATATAACGATACATAATGTCCGTCTGCAATATCAATAACTTTTTTGTCATATACTAATGTAACTATAACATCTTTGCCATCATATGTTGTATCTCTAAATAACTTCATCATCTCTACATACAGGTATTCACATAACTCCATTTGCTATCACCTCAACATATTCATCATACCTGATTGTTGTGTTGTCATACTTATATTGTGGCACATATTCAATGTTGTCGTCATTAAACACTATACGTATTGTCACATCAATTCTCATCTTATCACCTCACTTTCTTTCTTAACTACTATATCCCTATACTTACTTATAACTTTGTATATGGCAGGTCTGACAAACGGATGTGGTTGTGTGCCATGCTCCTTAATCCATTTTGCAACTCTCCATGCAACCTTTCTTGCTTCATGATATGTCAAACCAAATTTATTTTTTGCCCACTGTGTCAATTTCTCAACAGGTGGCATCTTCTGTCGGGGAGCTGTGCCATACTCAACAAAACCAGCATATGGACAATCAAAACCAAACTCATAGTCACATTCTCCTAACTTCTTCACATACTTGCTGTCTAACAACTGACCTGTAACAACACTTTCATTCTCAAGCAAGTTATTCTGAGCTTCAACCATTATCTCGTCAACCACCTCTCTCATGAATTCATCAAATATTTCTCTTGCCTTTCTGTCCATCATTTCCAATGTCCTCTCATCAACCTCAAGCTTTATTTCTATTGTCATCACAAATCACCGCTTTCCCACCAATATCCCTTAATCCACTCATGTCACAACACCCCACATAATCATTGCCCTAAAAATAGATAAACTTTTCTACTTGCTATTTTTATTCTCATGTATCATTTTATTCTCTGATGCATTCTGTGAACTTCACCCATATAATCACATATTCCCCAATCACAAAATGCATGAGAATGCCTCAGATTGCATGTCAGCTAATGTCTATGCTATGCCACAACCTATCGTTTCAACCTTCTTACAATAACATTATAACAGTCTCTGCACACATGCTCAGATATTAGCTCGTCAACTCTCTCATTACCTACATGCAACTGCACATACAACTTGCCAACAATACCTTTTTCCCGTCCACACCTATCACATCTCATGCTCCACCACCACCTTTTGCAATCTTCACATTTAGGTGCTTTAATATAAAAAATATATTCAGTAAATTTCTGATTGCCATCTCAACTCGCCAAACATAATATGCTATCGTCCTCATAAATTACACCTTCCACTTCTACACTCTCTACCAACCCTCATCACCTCATTCTGCCTACTGCCAGCCCTATAAACTGTCATGCCCTTACATCCGACTTGCCATGCTGTAATAACTGCATTCCTGACATCATCAACTGTTGCCTCATGCCGCATATTGATTGTCTTGCTAATGCTATTATCCACATATTTCTGAAATGCTGATTGCATTATTATGTGCCACTTCCAATCAATGTCTAATGCATTCTTAAACAACATTTTGTCATCCTCTTCAAATATGGGTATGTCTTGAATTGAGCCATACTCATAAACCATTCTTATAATATCTTCACCATACAATCCTCTTTTCTTCAACATCTCCTCAAATATCCTGTGCACAACAAAATATTTCTCACCAATCGTGTTGTCTCTCTCATACACCCAATTAAACACTGGCTCAATTCCACTGCTGCAATTTGCCAAAATACTCAAACTGCCCGTCGGTGCTATTGTTGTTGTTGTCGCATTTCTCATCTTGATACCCTTCTTATACCATTCGCTGCCTTCCCACGCTGGAAACACTCCTTTCTCTTCTGCCAACTCTTCACTTGCTTTGTGTGATGTTTCTTGTATAAATCTCATCAACCTCTTTCCAATCTTTAACGCTTCACCACTATCATAAGGTATGCCCATCTTTAGCAATGCATCATGCCAACCCATTACGCCAAGACCTACTTTCCTTGTCTTCTTTGTTTCCTCCTCAATCTCCCTCAACACATATGGTTGAGCATCAATTACATTATCCAAAAATCTGATTACAATCTTAACAACTTCACCAAGTCTTTTCCATTCAAAATCGTTCCCACTGACAAACTTACTTACATCAATGCTCCCAAGATTGCAACTTTCATAATATCGCAACGGCAATTCACTGCATGGATTTGTTACCTCTATCATTCCCAAATGCTTACATGTGTTTGTTCTGTTTATCGTGTCGTAAAACAAAAAACCCGGCTCTCCATTATACCATGCATTTTCAACCATTTTATTGAATAACTCCCTCGCCTTTACTGTCTTAACAACCTCACCTGTTCGTGGATTCTTTAATGGCCATATAGCATCATTCAACACTGCTATCATGAACATATCAGGTATCAATACACTTATATTGAAATTTGAAAACTCACCTTCCTTCCTTTTGCAACCGATAAACTTCTCAATATCTGGATGACTAACATGCATTATGCCCATTGCTGCACCTCTTCTCTTGCCACCCTGCTTTATCTGCTCAACCATCACATCATATATCTTCATGAAACTTATTGGCCCACTGCTAACACCCATCGTCCCTCTGACAATGTCGCCCTCTGGTCTCAACCTGCTAAAATTGAAACCAACACCACCACCTGATTTGAAAATTATGGCTGCTTGCTTTAGTGTATCAAATATGCTCTCGATACTATCCTCAACAGGCAACCCATAACAGGCACTGTAACTCAACCCATTCCCTGTCCCCGCATTGAATAGGCAGGGACTGTTTGGTAGAAACTCCAACCTGCTCATCACTTCATAAAACTTCCTTGCCCAATACTCTTGGTCATCCTCCACTTTTGCTATATCCCATGCTACTCTCTCAAACATCTGTTCTGGTGTCTCAATCACCTTACCATTCTCATCCCGCATCAAATATCTCTTCTCCAAAATGTCCATCGCTACTTTTGTAAATTTCATTAAATCACCTCCACTACATTCCACACATATCACCCCTGAAGGTGTTATCTCATAACACTTCTGCCTATTTAGCTTTTTCTCGTTGTTGCAACATATTCATTGCAATAGCTTTTATAATTCATGGCTTTTTATTTTCCAAATGTAGTCTTATCACATCAATACTGGTTTTATTTGGGTTCAAAGAGATGTTGTCAAGGTCAGCAGAGATTTCAACGGAAATCCACTCTCTACCGTAATTTTCCTGAAGACTTCTCAGAATTTTTTCGAGAGACTTCTCCGGTATCCCAAACAGTCTGTATGGACTACTTTCTACGGAATTTTCGTAAAGATATCTTATTGAGAAGTACTCAGACTCCTTTTCTTCTTTTAACCTGTACAATGAATATAGAACTGCATCTATCGAGATGTCAAAATCTCCACTGATAAATCCCATTTTTCAATCCCTTCTATAGTTCTGCCTTTTTTGAAGGCAACTCCAACTCTTAATCTTTCACCTATGGGAGATTTCTCTAACAACTCAACAAGAGACTGGAGCCCATTCTTTCTAGTAGCAAGGCTCAGGTCATCCCCCATTAGATCCAGTAGTTCATCTCTCGTATAGGTTCTCCCCCATTCGAGGTTCAGATACCACGAGATTAAACCAGAGTTTCTGGCCAGATTTGTCCAGATTACAGCCCATGTAAAGTCATCGTCAACCCCAATTTCTCTCAGAAGCTTCCCAGTTTCTGTTAAAACACCATTTTTGGCGTCAAAAATCTCTGCTTCTGAAAGCCATCTCCTCATCGACTCGAATTGAGCTGGACCTAAACTGCCCTTTCCTGGACTCCAGCTGTTTTCTACCCACCATTTTTCTGGATTTTCGAAAAACTCCCTCATCCACCCTTCACGGATTCCAAAAGTCTTGTAACTTCCTAACTTTTTTAACCCCATATCTTTCACCACACCCCATTTTACCTTCAACGAATCTGCAACAAGGCAACCTCTTTGGGCAACTCTTGTGCATTTCTTGCAGTGAGTGCATTTTTTATCATCGATTTTAACAACTCCTTTGTTAAAACTTATCGCTTCTTTTGGACATTCAAATTCGCACGCTCTACAGGATGCACAGTATGCAGATTTTGAGGCTACCAATTTTAAGATAGTTAAAAACTCGCTTGAAGGTTTTTTTGTTGAAATCTTAAATCCACCATCAATTTTTTCAACATCAAGAGTGTAGTCTTTTCCTTTAAAGCTTATTAAAATTGAATTACCTTTAAAACCTACATCCCCGATTATCTTGCTCCACTCTACGAAATTTTCAAGTTTACCATCTATGTATATATCCACTTTGCTGTCATCATTCCGAATTATAACTCTACTTTTTTGCCACCCATCTCCACCAACTCGTCCTTTCCAAGTTCCGTTTCTTATATAATTCTCGACATCTCTGACAACTTTTGCTTTAGCATATTGTTTTATTATCTCCAAGTAAGGTTCAATTTCATCCCTGTATTTTTTCCATGTAATTAATTCCCGCCATCCTGATTCAAATGGGCATACAGCACAACCAACTCTAATTGCGCCATGCCTGTAAAGCTCGTTGATGGGCAGTTTTCGCATAAAAATATACATATATACCATTGCAGGGTTCCAGTGTAAGATTGGATGGACGTTTAATTGCCGAAAATTTTTCCCTTTGTTATTTTATCATAACTTGCCCTCTTTACACTTTCTCCAGCTCTGATTCCGTCGAAGAAAAGTATTTTTGCATTTTTACCAAATTTTTCTCTCATAAATCTCAGCGTAGGTAACGTTTTAAAGACCGTGCAGCACCACCTATGAACTCTACTTGGAGGCCCAAAAACCTTCCAAAAATCCAAAGCTGACTTTTCATATTTTGCGACAAAAAACTGTAGGTTCGGATAAGCGTTCATAACTTCTACGAGATACTCGTAGGTGGGCGATAGCTCTTTGGTGGTATCGTTAAACAATACAATAAATTCATCTGGAGGTATGGCCCTCTGGACTAAATCAACGACTACAACAGAATCTTTACCTCCGCTAAATCCAACAACAGCTTTATATTTTTTATACTTTTCTCTGACAGATTTGATAAAATCTAAAGCCTGAAAAACTGCGTTTTCCAGTAAATCTTTGTTTTTGGAAACCATTTTTTTAATATTTACTGGTTCAATTTCGAGATTTTTTTCGAGTATTTCTATCTGCGGTTCGCTGTAAAACCCTCCCCCGTGAACGGATGCTACTTTTTTACCGAAATAGTAGTAGTTCCTGTTTATACTCCACAGAAGAGGTTCGTCAACCTTCGGATAACTCCAATATTTGTCAAAACCTAATAAATCTAGTTCTTCATGGTAAACTGGCCTGACTATTGGTAATATTGTTCCTTCCCTCTCTAAAAGCAATATTCCTCCCGTTTCCTCATCCCAGCTCACACCAAACATGTTTTTCACTAACCCCCAATTTCAGAAGATTCTGGCTTTATTTCTTGTTAGAAAATACCGTAGCTCATTTAAATTTTTTACTTTTTCCGCTTGTACTATCAAATCTTGTGAATCCATTTTTAATCGGTTTATTCGATAAAGCCATATTTTGAGCTGAGAATTATCCGATGATTGATATTTGATTCATGTGGCTGCACTTCTTACAAAGGGCTTTCATCATTTTCGAGAAATCCGTGTAAAAGAAATTTATAATCAACTGGTTTTTGTACTAATGTAGTCGTGTTCAAATCAAAAATAGTAAAACATTAATATATTTCAAGCTCAATTACACTTTAAGATAGGTCCAAAAGGTGGTTATATGATCAAAATCATCCCTCTAAGAGATTTCTTAGACGCCTTAAGAGAGGAATACCCGGTTTACGGTGACTTTCTGAGATATCATACTATTCGGATTGGAGATTTACCTTATAACATGTCGGCGACCTTAACTGAAGCTGGACTGCTTTACGATAGACTAAGGTCTATGACGAGAGGTATGTTGAGGTCTTACATTCGATTTGCAGCTCTTGAAAAGAATTACGTACCGCTTCTTGACATAGAAGCATACATTGAAGCAAAAGAAGAAATTGAAATTGAAAGTGAAAAAGAGTTAGATGTTGAAAATTTAATGGAAACGGTAGAGGATGTAACCCATGAGATCCTTTACGGTTATTTGAATAAAGAAGATTTCGATAATCCCGAAGACTATGTTAATTTTGACAACCCAACTGAGGGTTGGAGAATTTTCGAGTTGGTTTTCGAACCAACTGTTTTTTCGCAAAGAAACATTTGGGTTATAGAGGTTGATACAAAACTAATCTTGGAGAAGCTAAATGCTGATTCAAGTATTAAAAGACTTGCAAAGTTCATTGTAGTCGATCCACTAATGTACAGGCTCAAAAAAGATTATGTAAAAAAGTTAAAGAAAGAAATCTTGAATGAATCTGGTGAGGACAGTGTATTGAGTGTCTATGAGTTCTTAGACGTAATAGGTGTAGAGAGGGAGGAGTTTAATGAAAAGTGGGAAGATATAAGAAAAAAGGCAGAAAAAGCCCTCAAAAAAGAGTTCCCTTTCCTGTCGTATTCTGATGAAATCTGGAGAATAAGAGAGGCGAGAAAGGAGTTGGAGATGGCGAAATCAATTATTTCAAGACCAGATTTGACAGAAGACAGTTGTAAAGACGTGATTTCAAAATCATCTAAAGCTTTAGAGGCTATTTTGGGTGTGATATACTATGTTTCAAAAGGAACGGTGGTAAAAGAAAGAACTTTTGGTCAAATTCTAAATGAATTAAGATCCGAAATTGAAAACACGTTTGGAGAAGATGTATTCAGGGATCTGGAGTTTATACGTGAAAAAAGGAACATTGTTGCACATCCAACTCCGATAAAGGTGACCCAAAAGGACGCTCTGAAAGTCCTTAAAAAGGCAGAGCTGTTTTTTGACTTATTCTTTTCAGAAATGGGTTTAAAAAGTGATTAAAATCACTCAAATAAAAGTTTTGATAATTTACAATTCCTTTATAGTATAAAAACTTGTCATCAGATAAAAGAGTTCAATTCGATTCTCATGATTGCTTTCTCTCTCGCATTGTCCTCTGTGTAGTCGATTTCAGCTGGCTCGTAAACCTCGCTCAGATTTTTCTCACCTCGTCTAAAGAAGTAACCACGGCAAGCTTCTGTCTTGGATTGACCTAATCAATTCATGTATCACGAAAACAATGTGGATTTTTTACCAGTAAATTGGCGACAGTATCCCGCCCCCCGCATGTGATTTTGAAACAAGTAAACGGATGTTGGTTAACGCTCCTCGGACTCTCTAGAGGAAACCCACGATTTGCAGAGAGCTTTCTTTTTGTTAACATATGTGAAATTTTTAAATGTCTGAACATGGTCAGCCCACTATGGGCGAAAAAAGATGGGCGATTGGGATTTACTGGGCGACAATCTCAGCGCTAATACTTGCGAGCTTCGTTCTCGTCAGCACATATGAGGCTTTGAAGGGGTTAGAATTGCCATGGGTTCGCAAAATGATGTCTGAGGGGTACACGACATACAATGTTAATGCAATCACGGCTGTCATAATTTCGTTGGCCTTGGCCACTTTGTTTACGTTCTTTGTTCACAGGATTGCGAGGAGTAAGGGAAGTAACTATTACTACTACGGTGCTGTTGCAGTCGTAGTGGTTGTTGTTGTTGCAGCCCTTGCCTTGTACGGTGGTGCCTGCGGCGTCTGTTCGGCTCTTGTGTGTAGCTGGAATGTCAAGGAATGCGGTATTGTCTGGAAAATGTGTTTGAGATTGCGGTTAAATGTTTATGCAAGTGATTTTTGGTAAAATTTAAAGCAAATTACCCAGCCATCACTGAACCTTCTCCCACTTGTAAAGCTCTACCACATCTGCGAGCGTTCTGCCCTTCTCCTCTATCTCGCCCCTTATCCTGTCCTCGGACTTTTTGACCTCCAAAGCCCTCCTGGCTATCTCGTAAGCTCTCTGCTTTGGAATCACCATCACACCGTTATCGTCAGCTATAATCCAGTCGCCAGGGTTGACTTCAACACCACCACACACTATCTTAACGTTGATCTCTCCGAATCCCTTGGGCTCACCTGCGTTGGGAACCTCTTTTCTGGCAAAGAGTGGAAATCCAAGCTCCCTTATGTCGTCCACATCCCTTACAGCCCCGTCGATTATCACACCGGAAATCTTTCTGTTTATGCAGCTTCTGGTTGCAAGCTCACCCCAGACTGCTGCGTTATACCCTGAAACCTTTATAACCAGAACATCTCCCTCTCCAGCGACGTTTATTGCCTCAACTGGCTTTGCCCAGTCACCATCCATCGTGCTTACGGTAACAGCTTTCCCAACAATCTTCTTTCCCCTGACGAGCGGATAAACACCGTCCATTGCTTTAGCTCTGTGCATCGCATCGCTCACATTGGGTGTGGAAACCTTCATCAGCAACTCTCTTATCTCCTCATCAAGGCTCTTCCTCCTTACCTCCACTCCACCTTTCTCAGCCGCTCCATCGATGGCCTCTCTAACTCTTCTGGCCGACTCCGTAACATTTCTCGATTTCACTATGTTGCTTCCCACTATAACTATACTGGCTCCCATGGAAACACATGCAGCCGCTCTCTCGGCATCAAGCCCCCCGGCAGCTGCTACAGGAATGGATACGTTCTCAACAACGTCCTTCAAAACCTCAAGCGGGTCCATCCCCTTCATCTGCTGGTCAATACCGACGTGAACATTCAGATAATCAACACCAAGCTCCTCGACCTCCTTTGCCCTGCTGACGGGGTCAGGGACGTTTATCAAATCGGCCATTACCTCGCATCCGTACTTCCTTGCAGCCCTTATAGCCTCGGCAATCGTGTCATCGTCAGATAGGGCAAGGATGATTACTATATCCGCCCCGCTCTTAGCGGCCATCTCCACCTCAACCGCTCCGGTATCGATTGTTTTCATGTCAGCAATGACCTTATGCCCCCTGAAGTGCTTCTTGAGTTCCCGTATCGCGTTCATCCCCTCGCTTTTGATTAAGGGCGTTCCAGCTTCGAGCCAGTCCGCTCCTCCCTCTATTGCCTCGCCTGCAATCTCAATGGCCCTTTTCAGCTCAAGGAGGTCGAGGGCTACTTGAAGGATAGGTCGGTTCATAAAAATACTGAGCTTGAGGAAATTTAATCTTTTTTAGAAGATAACTTTAAAACCCAGAAGTTGCAGTAGCAAGAGTGGTGTTTCATCCTTGCATAGTTCAGGTGAGGGATGTTCAGCCGGACAGAATTGAAACTGTGAGAAACATGGCGCTAAAAAGTAACGCAGAAGTGGAAACGGCTAAAAACGGGTTGGATATTTATTTTGAAGATGTGAACGAGGCTAGAAAATTCATTTCCAGACTCAAAAAGACCATGAAATTTAAAATAAAGATGTCCACAAAGTATGCGGGGCTCAGGGGGAGCAGAGTGAGAGTTCTTTTCGTTTATTCTTTGAGGGGATTGGGATGAGAATTCCTGTCAGCGAATTTTTGAAAATCCGAAGAGAGTTAAGGACTCTCAGCGACATTCGGAAGCTGCCGTATCCGCGGGGAACCCTGCACTGCATTTTGCAGCAGAAGAAAGTTGACAGCGTGAAGCGGAAGTATCATACATTTGCAGAGAGAATTCCGGAAATCCTGAGCTACTGGGAAAAGGAGAAGAAATTTCCGAAATGGCTTACCTTGCCGCCGGTAATGAAGATAAGGCTGCTGATGAAGGCAATGGGCTTCTCTGCAAAGTCGATAAACAGAGCCCTCAGGAGTCCTGAGGATGTCGTTGATGATGAAAGGCTTGCGGAGCAGATAAGAAGAGCTGTTTTGAGCGATTACGTTTACTCCCCAATCGCTGCAAGACTTCAGAGGTCGAGAGGGAAGTTGGGAGAGAAGGCTCTGGCACATGAGCTTGAGAAGGCAGGAATTGAGTTTCTGACTGAAAGAGATCTGAAAGGGAGGTTCAGCAAGACTCCTGACTTTTACTTCGAGGAGCCGGTGGACTTCATGGGAAAGGAGTTGAAATGGATTGAAAGCAAGGCCCTTTTCGGCGATCCGAGAAGTCACGACCTCTACTGGAAAAAGCAGTACTCAAAGTACTACGAGATGTTCGGAAACGGCCTTGTAGTTTACTGGCTCGGTTGTGTTGAGGGAATAGAGGTTAGCGATGGATCGGAATTCAAAAATGGGTACAGAATTTCTTTGCTCGACATGTTGCTGTATTTGACGGATTCAAAGGACGAGAGCTATGCTGAGCGGCTCAATGCAAAGTTCATCGAAGTTGATGAGGAGAATGATATTGCTGCTGCTGAGAAAGTTGTGGATGCCTATGCAGAGGGCAGGGTTGTGGCATTCACGGAGAGAAAAAAGGAAGTTGCGAGAATTTTGAAAAATATGGGGTTTGATGTTGTGATTATTTAAAGGAGGGTTTCTCTCCCTTTGGAGGGCTTGGGACGAACTCCACTCCGGGGTGCCTCTGCATCATCGGCTGCGGGTAGAGTTCCATAAGTTCGTAAACCTCCTCCGGCACGTCTGTGGAAACGTTAAGGCCGAGCCGTCTTAGCTCTTCAACAGTAAGCGGATAATCGTGGGTCCATCTCCCTTCTGTGAGTATCTTTGCAACCTCTCTGGCCTTTTCTTCGTCCATCTTGTCCTTGAGCAGGTTGAATACAGTATCTCTGACCTGGTTAATCGCCTTCTCCGCTATATCGGCCATGATAAGCGTTTTGTCGTCGATATCCTTCGGCTCCTTCTTCTCGACCACTTTAAGAATTGATGGGGCAGGGTAGTTCATTAGCTGCGGATCAACCGGGCCGAGAACAGCATGAGGGTCGATTAGAATCTCATCAGCAGCGAGAGCGATTAGTGTCCCTCCGCTCATGGCATAGTGGGGAACTATTACGGTTGTTTTTGCAGGGTGATCGTGAAGGGCCTTAGCTATCTGCGTTGCAGCCAGAACGAGTCCTCCGGGAGTATGGATAATCAGATCAATCGGCTTATCCTTTGGTGTGCTCCTTATCGCCCTCAAAACCTTCTCCGAATCGTCGATGTCGATGAACCGGTATATCGGAATGCCGAGAAAGCCTATGCTCTCCTGCCGGTGAATCATAGTTATGACATTTGTGCCTCTTTTCATCCCAATTCTGCTCATCGCTCTCCTTCTTGCTGCCAAAAGCTGCTGGTGCTTTAGCTGAGGAGCAAATATCAGATAGAGAAAAAGCAGTATCCAGAACAGCCCGCTTAAAGCTGCCATCGGGTCTGAATAAGAATCCATAAATCAATTGTGATTTAAAAAATAAATAGTTTATGCTCTAATATCCAAGCTCCTCAAGCCTCTCTCTCAAAATCCTGGCAGAGTTTCTGAGCTTCTCAATTTCCTCATCGCTCAGCTTGATGTCCGCAAGCTCTGCCCCATTCTTTCCGAGCTTTGCGGGAACTCCTACTGCTACGTTCTCAATTCCGTATTCACCCTGCAGAACGACGCTTGTGGGGATGATCTCGCCGGTGTCCTCAACAACGGCTCTAACCATCCTGTAAACAGCAACAGCGGGGCCATAAATCGTCGCCCCCTTCCTCTTTATGACTTCAGCCGCGACAAATCTCACGTCCTTCTCTACCGCCTCCCAGTCCACCTCACCATCAAAATCTGCAAGGCTCTTAGCCACAAACATGCTGTCCCCGTGCTCCCCGATTATCCACGCCCTTCTGATGTTTCTCGCTCCGGCACTGTAGAGCCTCTCCTTCAACCTCTGCGAGTCGAGCTGGTTACCCATGCCGAAAACCTCGTTTCTCGGCTTTCCGCTCTCCTTCCACATTATGTAGGTCATCACGTCCATCGGATTTGTCACGACCAGAATCTTGCTTTCAGGAGCGTTTTCAACGATTTTCTTTGCAATGTCCTTTATTATCCCCGCATTCTTCGTTGCGAGGTCGAGTCGTGTCATTCCCGGCTTTCTTGCAAGGCCCGCAGTAACGACTATGATGTCACTCCCCTTCAGAAGGGAATAATCCGCTCCTCCAGCAATTTTAGGGTACTTGTCGATTCCCGCTGCAGCATGGGCAAGGTCCATTGCCTCTCCCACTGCCAGATCTTCGGCAATGTCCACCAGTGCTATCTCGTCAACGTCAAGGTTCAGCAGGCATGTGAATGCTGAGGTGCTTCCAACTCTTCCGGCACCGACAAAACCAAGTTTCATGAAGAAAATTTGATGCTAAATTTATAAGGTTTCACTTTAAGCTTAAACCCAATCAGAAAACGACCCTTCTGTCCTTGGGCACGAAGTTCCTGAGCACCCTTCCGTTTCCCTTCCCGCATCCGGCAAAGTAGCTTCCACACTTGACGATGCAGTAACCTCTGACATCTGCCTCCACATCCTCTCCTCTCATCCACCTGCTGAAGCTCTCCGCATCAAGCTCAATTACATTTTTCCTGGCAACCTTGCCAACAATAAAGCTCCCCTCTATTGACAGTCTCAGCCCATCCCTCTCAATTGTGCCGAAGTATATCCCCCTGTGGGAGGCTATTTCGTCGAACTCGCAGCTTTTGTAGGCGTAAACCCTGTTCTTCCCACCCAGATAAAATCTGATTTCCTCTGGTAAGTCCGCCCCAAACTGCTCTTTAAGCAGTCTCCTCACGGTTTCCTCAACTTCGCCACGAAGAAGCCTTCTGTGTCGCTCGTCTGGGGGTGAAGGCGAAGGCACTTTCTCACCTCCTCGCTGTATTCCTTACCATCAAATTCTCTGAAGGGCTTAACACCCTTCACAGGCAGATTAATATCCTCTATTTCGGCATCCGTGTTCCTCAGAAGGTAGTCCACAACTTCCTCATTCTCCATCGGCTCCAGAGTGCAGGTTGAGTAAACTACAACCCCTCCTGGCTTTACTGCCTTGTAGGCAGCCATCAGAAGACTTTTCTGTAGCTTGGAAAGTCCGTAACAGTCTTTCAGCCTCCAGAGCCTGATGTTCTTGTAGTTCTTCCTTATCATGCCCATGTTGCTGCACGGGGCGTCAACGAGCACGGCATCAAATCTGTTATGAAATCTGCCAAAGAACCTGCCATCCTTAACGGTAACTCTGGCAATCAGCACTCCACACCTCTGGAGGTTGGAAATGAGGATGTTCACCCTTGAGTGCTTCACATCGTTAGCGACGATGCAACCATCGTTTTGCATGTACTGGGCAATCTGCGTGGTCTTTGCTCCGGGGGAAGCGGCAATGTCGAGCACCATCATCCCTGCTTCAGGATCCATGACAACCGGCGGAATCATCGAAGCCGCTTCCTGGGAGAAAATCAAACCAAGCTGATGCTCGGGAATCCTCGAAAACTCATCGGTTGAGAGGTAAAATCCCTCCCTGCACCAGGGAACCCTTCCAGTAATAAACTCCTTCAGACTCTCAACCACCTCTTCGACTTCAGCTTTCAGCGTGTTCACTCTCACGCTTGTTTTCAGCGGCTTGACCATGTACTTGAAAAACTCGTCACTGCCATCTATCTTGAGCAGCCTCTCGTAAAGTTCTGGGTTGATGAGCCTGAAAGCCTCCTTGATTTCCTCGATGTCCCCTTCAGGTCAATCAGAACCCTCATTTCAAATCGGGGAAGTAGTAGGCTTCACTCTCATCAAAGCTGTACTTTATAACATTAAATCTCTCCTTCAGCTCCCTAACATCCTTTCTCAGTTCTTCGGCATTTTTCTTGCCCTTTATTGCCATGTCCATGATTTCGGCAATTGCCTTCATCTCCTCTTCCTTCATTCCAATTCTCGTTACCTCCTGCACACCTATTCTTATTCCTGAAGGATTTGCAGTGCTGTCGAGGGAATCCCACGGCAGCAGGTTTTTGTTAAGTATAATTCCGGCATTTTCGAGGATTTTAGCCACTTTCTCTCCTCCTCCAAACTCCCTGACGTCAACAGCCACCTGGTGGGTTTCTGTGAATCCCTTTTTCTCTCCAAGCACCTTGTATCCGAGATTATAAAGCTCCTCTGCCAGAGCCTTAGCATTTCTCACGACCTGCTTTGCGTAATCCTGGCCGAACTCCAGCATTTCCATTGCAGCTACAACATACCCTGCGAGGGTGTTCAGGTGGTGATTGCTAACAACACCTGGAAACACAGCCCTGTCAACCCTTTCAGCAAGCTCCTTTCTGCTGGCGATTATTGCCCTCTGAGGGCCGAAGAAGGTCTTGTGAGTGCTGCCGGTCATAACATCTGCCCCCTCTTTCAGCGGGTTCTGGAAGGCCTTTCCGGCAATTATCCCGAGAACGTGGCTGGCATCATACATTACATGAGCATCAATCTCGTCAGCAATCTCCTTAATCTCCTTCACAGGCTGCCTGAAGAGTATGAGGGATGAACCGAGAATGAAGAGCCTAGGTTTCTCCCTCTCTGCAACCTTTCTCGTCTGGTCAACGTCAATGTTCATCTCCTCGCTGTCGAAGGGGTAGTGGATAACTCTCAGCCCCCTCAAACCAGCTGCAGAAACCCTATCGTGGCTTATGTGCCCTCCACATGGGACGGAAATGCTCATGATGGTGTCTCCCACATTTGTCAAAGCGAAGAATGCGGCAATGTTCGCAACAACACCGGATATTGGCTGGACGTTTGCATGCTCAGCCTCAAATATTTTTTTCGTCAGCTCAATCGCCACACTCTCGATTTCGTCAACATACTTGCAGCCCTCGTAAAACCTCTCCCCCACTCTTCCTTCCGCGTACCTGTGGCCAAAGTCGGAAAGATAACACCTCCTCACAGAGAGAGAGGTTAAGTTCTCACTGGCAATCAGCGGTATGGAGTCCCGCATCAGTTTGGTATGCTTTTCGATGATTTGAAAGACATCTGAAGGATTCATGTCCCCTGCTACGGATGAAAAATATTTAAGGCTTCCGTGAACATCCGTCATGGAGGTTATTTCCTCGAAAGACATGCAAATTCTTGACACGAACTGTGAGTATTTCGGTTTGAGCAGGATGCTCCTTATGGAGAACGCTGGCAGGGGAGTAGCGGAGGAGATAACAAAGAGGTTCAGCAAGGGCAAGGTTCAGATTTTTGCAGGAAGTGGGAACAATGGTGGTGACGGATTCGTTGCTGCGAGGCATTTGAAGGGTTTTGAGGTAGAAATCTTTCTTCTCGGAAAGCCCAAGACGGAACTTGCAATTAAAAACCTCGAAATTTGCCGCAAGGCGGGAATGCCGGTAAAGGAGAGCTTGCCCGATGAAGTCGATGCAGACATTATTGTTGACGCTATGCTCGGAACTGGTGTGAGGGGGAGGCTGAGGGATCCCTATGCCACGGCTGTGAGGATGATCAACGAGAGTAAGGCCTTCAAGGTTGCCGTGGATGTTCCCACGGGGCTGAATCCTGACAGTGGAGAGTATGAGGAGGCTGTTAAGGCTGATTTGACCGTAACCTTCCACAAGGCGAAGCCAGGACTTCTGAGAGCAAGGGATGTCTGCGGAGAGGTTGTGGTCAAGGATATAGGAATACCGGAAATCTTTGAAAAACTCTGCGGGCCGGGTGATGTGGCTTTCTCTTACAGAAGGTACGAAGATGCACACAAAGGAGAGCACGGGAGAGTGCTTGTTGTCGGGGGTGGGGAGTACACCGGTGCCCCTGCCCTGGCAAGCTTGGCGGCTCTGCATGCTGGTGCAGACATCGTCACCACAGCAGTTCCCAACGCGATAAGTAAGGTCGTTGCATCCTTCAGCCCCAATCTAATAGTCAGGAGTGTAGGCGAAGACAGGATAGAGATGAAGAACTTGAAGGAACTTGAGGAGTTGGCCAAGAGGCACGATGTTGTTGTTGCTGGGATGGGTGTGGGGGAGAACCCGGAATTCAGGGATGTTGTTGAGGAGCTTTTGAAAAGCTGCAAAAAGGCCGTTCTGGATGCTCAGGGGATTGTTGGTGTGGTACCTGAAAACTGTGAGTGCATACTAACCCCCCACAGGGGAGAGTTCAGAAGAGTTTTCGGAGATGTGGAGGTGAAGAAGGCTGCTTTGAAGGCAAAAGCAGTCATACTTCTAAAGGGGAGAGAGGACGTCATAACGGATGGCAGAAGAGTGAAGGTCAACCGTTCGGGAAATGCTGGCATGACGGTTGGTGGAACCGGGGATGTTCTCGCAGGAATCTGCGGTGCACTTCTCTGCAATGACGATGCATTTCATTCTGCCTGTGCTGCGGCCTTCCTTAACGGCTTTGCAGGAGACCTGTGCTTTGAGAAGTACGGCTACAACTACACAGCAACGGATTTGATAAAGGCATTACCTGAGACGATTTTGAGGTGCAGAAGTTTTTAATCTCCCCTTCTTTTCAACCCCCTTCTTACGTACTCCATGATGTCCGAGGTTAAGTAGTCGAGAAGCGTTCCTTTTGCCTCAAAAATCCTCATGTATTCTACTATTCCTCTGTATTCGCCACCTGCAACGGCGTTCGCAATGATTGCCGCTCCTTGGGCGGATTGCTTTCCTCTGCCAAGACCGCCGAGCAGCCTGACCTCCTTTCCCTCACTTCTCAGCTTTCTCAGGACATCCGGTGCAAACCTGCCCGAAAGCACGTAGAAATCAGCATCAGTGGAGACCTCCATGGCCCTTATTCCCTTCAGTACGAACTCAGAGAGGATGTTGATGACCTCGTTGTCATTTATTTTCCACTCACTTGCGAAACTCTTGATTCCACCGCTGAATATCAGCTTCTTTGGGAACTCACCAATGAGGTAGGCAAGCTCGGCATCCATCGCTCCGAGAGAGGAGTAGCCGGGGAATGATGTTGTCCCTCCCATTCCATCAACAATCCTTCCGTTTCTCACGGCGATAAAGGCGTTAAATCCTTCCCCAATCTCTGCCAGAATGAAGTTCAGCTTTGTAAGCTCTTCCTCCTCGCTCAGCTTTGCAACAGCCAGAACTGCGGAGCAGAGTTTGTCTGCCGTTCCAATGTCTATTCTGTTCATCTTTCTCCATGGGGGTACTGTTGGGAGGTGGATTACTGCGGGAACGGTGTAGAGGTTAACGTTTCTCTCTTTTAAGGATTTGATTATGTTTCTTAGCCCTATTGCTCTCTCAGAATCAAAGTTAAGCGTCATCAGCAGCAGATCCACCTCATCGAGCTCGGAGAAGTGCTTTATCGGAAGTCCGTAACCCGAAAGTCCGGCAGCTACCTCAGCCCCAGACTCATCAATAACATCAGCTATAATCTCGGGTGAAGCTCTGACTTCCTCTGTTGGAATAGTTCTTCTGAAGACTACTTTCCCATCCTCAATTGCAACAACATCATAGCTACCTGTTCCCGGATCAATACCTGCGGAAATCATGTTACCACTACTTCCAGGTTGAGCCCTGAAGTATCCCCCTTATCCTGTCATTCGTACTTCGCATGATTCTTTTTAACCTTACCCTTTTTTCATCCAGAGCTTCAATTCTGAACTCAACTCCGAGCAGCTTCATGTGAAGTTTGAAAAGTTCGAGGACTTCTGGGCTTTCAAATACGAGTTCGCTCTCCTCACAAACCATTTCCCCTCGCTTACAGTCTCTGATGCTCTCAATCATCGGTTCGAGGATTGCCCTACCCAGTCGAAGGCACCTCTCGTTGAACTTCTCCTCCCCCTCCTCAAACTCGAAGCTCTGAAATGCCTCCCTGATCACCCTTGAAAGCATGAAGTCTCTGCCGTACTCGCCGAAAAACCTGAATGCATACTTCAAATCGGACTGATTGGCGTAGCTTGTGGTGTACTTCAGGGGATTCAGCACCATCTCGCGATCTTTAAAAACAACTCCTTCTCTTCTTTTTCTGTTCAGCTTCTCCACTATTTCCCTCATCTTCTCGACATCGTCGGAGTTAACGGTTGCAAGAATTTCCGCAAGCTTGAAGTGATACTTCTCGGCAATTTCCTTTTTCTCGTCAATTGTTACTGGTTGGTTGGTTTTCCCCTCTCTGATGTCGAATAGGAAGAATTCGAGTGTTTCTATACTGTAAACGTCCGTAGGAACGTAGGGGGAAGCTTTTCCCACAGCCTCGCAGCACAGCATGTAATCAGGATAGTCCCTGAAGAACTCGTCGTCTATGAGAATTCTTGCCTTTTCCGTTGTGTATGGGCAAATCAGCCCCCTTCTTGTAATTGCATAAAGATTTTCGCCGACTTTGACAATTCTGACGTTGTAACCGTTCATTTTTTCCTCAAGCACGACCTCTCTATCGCCAAAATGCCTTTTTATTGTTGGATCGAGAAGCAGCGCTCTCCTTATCTTGGGAAATCCTCTGAAAACCTTTAGAGAGTCCTTGGCCTTTATTACCACAGTTCCCTCCTCATACTGGCCGAACTTCTTCTCAAATCTGAAAGCTTCCTCGATATCCGCAAAAAAAGGGTGCTTAACGAAGGCCTTTCGAAGGATGTTTCTCTCTTCCACCTTCCGGCTGCTGATTTCGATAAATTTAATGCCTGAGCAACAAAATTCAATGATTTGGAATAAAGGAACCTGATCAAGTCCCTTTCAGTAATAATACCCTCAAGCTTGCCGTTTTCCACAATAAGAGCTGCTCCGTACCCTTTTCCAGCATAGAGCTTACAAGCTGGGATATGCTTATGTTCCTGGGAAACGTCA
>LZQN01000090.1_pt1 | contig 20814 bp, 35 predicted proteins | sample 768531 | NCBI WGS metagenome assembly LZQN01 (sample SAMN05207080, study PRJNA324506) | oil field metagenome | isolation source: sample BH-FW-7 from oil reservoir | place: India: Bombay High | collected 2015-12-02
TGAGCAAACAACATCCTCTCTGCCAAAAACCCTGTAACGTACCATCTCCACGCTTCTGGATTAATTGGCTCTCCAACGCTGTGGATTATTCTGAGCGTTGACATGTCGTACTTGGTGTAGTTATCCTCCGGGAATCGCATGAGCATTCTTATTGCTGTTGGAGCAGTGTAGAATATCGTCACACCATAGCGCTCGATCATCGCCGCCCATCTGCTGATGTCCGGAAAGTCGGGAGCGCCTTCGTACATCACCGTTGTTGCACCAGTCATGAGTGGGCCGTAGACAATGTAGCTGTGTCCGGTAATCCAGCCAATGTCGGCAGTGCACCAGAAAATATCGTCATCCTTGATGTCGAAAATCAGCTTCATGGTTGTGTAGAGATGCACTGCATACCCCCCAACTGAGTGCTGCGCTCCCTTTGGCCTTCCTGTTGTGCCAGAGGTGTAGAGGATGAAGCTGAAGTCCTCAGAGCCCATTCTTTCGCACTCAACATTAACATTCTTCCCGATATCTTCCATCAAGTCTTCAAACCACACGTCTCTGCTGTCATCCCACGGAATCTCGTTTCCAGCCCTCTTAACCACTATAACCTTCTCAACCTTGTGCCCCTCCTGCTCGCAAATCTTCACGGCATCATCAACAATCGCCTTCAGGTTCAGAACCTTTCCTCTCCTGTAAACTCCATCAGCAGTGACAACGTACCTCGCTCCAGCATCCATGATTCTCACAGCCAATGCCTGAGCACTGAATCCGCTGAAAACTATGCTGTGCTTTGCACCAATTCTCTGCACAGCCAGCATGAAAAGCGGTAGTTCGGGAATCATTGGCAGGTAGAAGGTCAGAATCTCATCCTTTTTAACTCCGAGCTTGTCTCTCAGCATTGCAGCAATTCTGTTCGATTCTCTGTACAAATCGTAATATGTTAGCTTCCTAACCTCAACCGGCTCCCCGTTCTCCTTAACCGGCTCTCCTTCCCAGATTATAGCCACCTTGTTCTTCCTGCCTTGATCAATCTGCCAGTCCGTGCATAGATAAGCCAGATTTGTCTCCCCTCCAACAAACCACCTGTAGAAGGGAGGGTTGCTGTCGTCCAGAACCCTGTCCCACTTCTTGAACCAGAAAATCTCGTTTGCCCACTTCTCCCACCACTTCTCAATCGACTCCTTATCCTTGATGGTATCCTCGTGGAACTTCCTGTAATCTGCTATGTCCCAAACCCTGTCCTTCCAGCTTGGTGGGATGATGCGATTCTCAAACTCCTTCTTCATCGCTTCCATTGGGTCGGCCATCTAAACTCCCCCTCAAAGTTTGTCATCTATTTATCACCATAAATGAGTTAAATTATTGATATTTAACTTTATTTGGGATTAATGATTAAAAATGAAATTTTTTGCGAAAACTGAAACACTTTTGCACAATTTTACTCTCAATTGCACAGTGTTGCACAACAATGTACCTCGCTTGATACCATCGAAAAAGTAATTAAACAACAATATTAAAGAAGAGCAATGACCGAGAGACTTAGCATCTCTCTCGACAACAAATCCAAGGAGAAGCTTGAGAAGATGAAAAAATAACCGGCAAAAGCACGAGCGAGCTCATTCGTGACCTCATTGAGCTGGGATATGACATCTACCAGTTAGGGGTCGATTCAGATTCACTTAAGGCTTGGATTGACTACCTGGCAAAGAGGCAGCATATGATTCTCGACATCGAGCACTGGAGAGTCATCTTCAATGAAATTGAAGATTCAAACAACTCTCACTTCTGGAAACAGATGGAGGAAATAGGACTGAGCCACGCGCTGCAGTACAAGATGAAAGGGCTGGATACTGTTGAAAAGATTCTGAAGTACGTGGAGAAGGCTAACTGGTATGAGATAAAGGATGAGGGTAGCGGTGTTTACACACTCATACTCAACGACCTGAAAATCAAGAGGTTCGTCAGGACTTTTCTTGAAAAGGTCTTTGAGGGCCAGAACCTCAGGGCAGAGATAAAAGAGGGATTTGGAAAGCTAATCGTAATCGAAAAATAGTCAGATCGCGGCCAGCTCAAGCTCCTTGAACTTGCTCATCAACCTGTCTTTCTTTTTTCCATCTTCAAGCACGTGCTCAAGAACTTCGTTAATTCTCGAAACCGGAATCACTTCAATCTTGCCCTCATGTTCAGCATCCAGCAGCACGTCATCGATGTTGTCCCTAGGTATGATTACCTTCTTTAAACCAGCCTGTATTGCTGCTTCTATTTTCTGCGTCACTCCGCCAACAGGCAAAACCTCACCTTTCACCGAAAGGCTGCCCGTCATTGCCACCGACTGGTCGACAGGTATTCCTTCAATGGCTGAGATGACAGCTGTAGCAATGCTTATGCTGGCTGAGTCTCCCTCAACCCCTCATAGGTGCCAACAAACTGAATGTGAACGTCCATATTCGAAATGTCTCTGCCAGTGTACTTCTTTATTATTGCAGAGACGTTCATCACCGCCTCTCTTGCAATCTCCTGAAGTCTGCCAGTGGCGATAACCCTGCCCTCAGACTTGCTCATCGATGGCGTTACTTCGGCAATTATGGGAAGCACTATGCCAGCAGATTCGCCGATGACTGCAAGACCGTTAACTCTCCCTACCTCGTAGCCCTCAGTTATGAAGAGCTTGTAGTCCTTCCTGCGCTCGATGTACCTGTCTGCAAGCTGCTCTTCAATCGTTTTGGCAATCTTCTTCGCCTTCAAAACATGCTCCAGCCTTACAACATCTGAACCTTCGCTCTTTGCAATGTCTCCGGCAGTCCTCACGAGCCCTCCAAGCTCTCTTAGCCTTAACGTCAGGTGGTTTCTTCTCCCAGCCCTCCTCCTCGCTTCCTTGATTATTTCCGCGACAGCATACTTGTCGAAGTGCGGAATCTTTCCGTCCTTAACCACCTCCTGAGCCACAAATCTAACAAGCTTCCTTCTGTTCTCTGCAGTGTCTGGCATGGTGTCGTTCATGTATATCTCATAACCATAGCCTCAATTCTGCTTCTCAACGCTGGGTGCATGCCCATAAGGGCATCAAGGTTACCTATAGCAACGAGAATGAAGTCGCAGGGAACTGGCTCGGTTCTTACCATTGCTCCACTGCTCCTCTCGCTCTGGCCAGTTATGGGGAACTTCTTGTCCTGTAAGGCTGTTAGAAGCTTCTGCTGGGATTCGATTGTAAGAGTGTTTATCTCATCAATGTAAAGCACTCCCTTGTGGGCTCTGTGAATCGCACCAGCCTCAACCCTCTCGTGAGCTGGAGTTTCCAGACCGCCGCTCTGGAAGGGGTCATGGCGAACATCTCCAAACAAAGCTCCTGCATAAGCTCCAGTTGCATCTTCAAAGGGAGCAGTGACTTTCTCGGAGTTATCAACCAGCAGCTTCGGGACATTCCTGTCCTCTCTCGGAATGAAATAGCGGGACATCATCAGAATCAGCACTGCGGCTATGATTCCCCAGATGAGGTTGCCAGGGTTGGTCAGCACGGTGTAGCCTATGACGAGGAAGACGAGGGTGAAGATGAGGAAGTTCCTTGCCTGAGCCTTCTTCATCGCCTCTTCCTTGTAAGCTTCAACTATCTCTCTCCCCTTTCCTGCGGGAACTAGCCTTATTTTTGGCTGATTTGGATCTTGAGGGTTGGGGTAAACGAGGATATCCTCAAGCTCCTCCTTTGGCAGCAGTTCAGCCATCGCCTTTGCGAGCATAGATTTTCCGGTTCCGGGAGAGCCTATGAGCATCACGTGCCTTTTCTGAACAGCTGCCTTCTTTATGGCTTCAACTGCGTGATCCTGGCCTATAACTTGGTCTATCAGTCTTTCCGGAACAGCAACATCCTTTGTGGATTCAAAATCCAGCCCGCCAAGGATTTCCTTTATTTCCTCACTCATTCTCTCACAAATTGGACAAACATGTTAAAATAACTTAGCCCAGCATTCTGCACTTACTCAAAAACCACACCTCAAGCTTTATGCATTCCTTTGCATCGCAGTCTATCTCTGTGCAGGCAAAGCATGGTGGATATCCTGCTACTTCCTCCATTCTGTCGAGAACTGCCTTCAAATCAAGCTCCTCTTCCTCTTCCACCTCCTCCTCTGCACCTGCGGGGATTATCTTGAAGGTCTTTACTCCATCAACGACAACTTCAACTCTCTTTATCAAGCCCTCCTTCTCCAGTTTTCTGAGTATCCTTGAACACTTGCTGCTGTCTATGTTAAGCTCTTTCCACAAGTCCTTCTGGAGAACAGCTCCTCTCTCCTCAAGAATCTTTAATATCTCCTCTCTTGTGTCAGTAATCTGAAATTCCGTCATTCTTCTTGCGGCTGGATTAGAACAACGTTATTCCCTCTAAGGACTATTTCCCCAAGGCTCCTGACCTTTTCCTCTCCCCTGTACTCCATTGCGTTCGTCAGATAGAGGTTCATGTAGTCGTCCACGCCCTCAAGTTTTCCGACTAGCTGGTTCTCTTCGCCCTTCATTTCGACCCTTATTATCTTTCCTACCATTGACTTAACCATCTGATTTGGAAGCACCATACCACCTCGCTGACTTGTGCAGAAAAAGTATATAACAACTCATTTTAAAATCTTTCCCAATGATAGTGGTAACAGGAGGAGCGGGATTTATTGGCAGTCACGTCGTCGATAAACTGTCAGAATCGAACGAAATAATAGTTATTGATAACCTTTCGAGTGGAAAGGAGGAGTTCGTCAACAAAACGGCAAAGCTTGTTAAAGCTGATCTGGCAACTGACGACATCCGGGACTACTTGAAAGGTGCAGAGGAGGTCTGGCACATTGCAGCGAACCCTGATGTGAGAGTTGGGGCAGAAAATCCGGATGAAATCTACAGAAACAACGTCCTCGCAACCTACAGACTCCTTGAGGCTATGAGAAGGGCTGGAGTGCCAAGAATAATCTTCACCTCCACTTCAACCGTTTATGGTGAAGCGAGTGTGATTCCCACTCCTGAAGACTATCCCACGCACCCAATAAGCCTTTACGGTGCTTCAAAGCTCGCTTGTGAGGCTTTGATCGAGTCTTACTGCCATACATTTGACATGCAGGCCTGGATTTACAGATTCGCCAACGTCATCGGGAAGAGAAGCACACACGGGGTGATTTACGACTTCATAATGAAGCTTAAGAAAAATCCGGAGGAGCTGGAGATTCTCGGCAATGGAGAACAAAACAAGTCTTACATTTACATCTCTGACTGCATTGAGGCAATGCTTTTCGGACTGAGGAGCGATGAGAGAGTTAACATATTCAACATAGGCAGCGAGGACCAGATCAAGGTGAGAAGAATCGCTGAAATCGTTTGCGAGGAGCTTGGACTGTCTCCCAGATTCAAATTCACTGGAGGAGAAAGGGGCTGGAAAGGGGACGTGCCCGTGATGCTTCTAAGCATCGAAAAACTCAAGAAAATGGGATGGAAGCCAAAATACAACAGCGAAGATGCTGTGAGGATGGCAGTGCGAGACCTCATAGAGGATTTAAACAAACAGAACTGAAAACACCACTGCAAAGATTCCTGTAAGGAATATGCCGTCAAATGTCCCGGCACCGCCAATGCTCACAACTCCAGAACCTATTTTGTTTAAATCCTTCAAATGAAGTATGTCTGCCCCGAAAAGAGCGGAGAGAACTCCTGTTGAGAACGAAAGTTTTGGGAGCAGAATCATGTGAGCATCAACAATACTGAGAGTCAGGAAGCTGAAAAATGCTGCTGCAAGGGGTGGGACGAGCATAGGTACAACAATTCCAACATTCGGCACAGGCTTTGCAAAGTAGTATATCACTGCAGAGGTCAGCAGAAATGTTGTGAGCCATGCTGAGAGAGGGATGTAGTGCAGGAGGTCGAGCATCGCTTTAAAGGCAAGGATTGAAGGAAAAACGCCAGCTCCGAGATTAACCGCTACCACCATCTTCTGCTTTCTCTTGACAACATACATCAGGCCGAAAATTCTGTAAGTGGTCTCGTATTCCACGCCCTCTCTCTCGTAGATGGGGATGTTGATGAAACTCCCAATGAGTATGAAGAAGAAAATCAGCATTGCCGTATCTGCACTCACTCCGAAAACAAGCTGAAAGACAGCAGTGCCGGTGAAGATAAACAGTAGAAGCAGAAGAGGGAGGAAAATGAGCAGAAGGAAAAGAGGTAAGATTAAAGGCGGGAAAATGTAGTCCCTCATCTGACTCTTCTTCTGTCAACAACAATGAAATCTTTAAGAGACCTCACACACTCGAAGGGGATTATGTAAAGCCCCTCCTCTTTTTTGAAATCGGGAATTTCATTTTCGGGCTTTACGAGAAGGTTCACTATCGTTCCGGTTTTGAAATCAACCGTTATGTTGTAAAGAGTTCCGACAACAGTTCCATCGGTGAGCACGACCGACTTTCTCGCTAGACTTCTCGCAGGAACGTACATGGAATAAATCTCCAATTCACCAATATAAATTTTTCCCGTTGTCATGGCTGCTGAAGATGTAGGGCGTTTGTGAAGGAAGTAAATTGTTATTCCTCTGCCAGCAAAGCTTAAAGGTATGAAACCGAAGGTATGTAAATGATTGCTGAAATACATTATGAGCAGGGGACGATTGTCATTAAAGGCGATGTTCACGTTCCTCATGCCAAGTTTGATTCTCGAATTGGGGCTTACAGAGCACTCGCTTTCAGATACAGGGACATAATTGAGTATTTTGAAAGCAACGGCATTGATTTTATAGACAATGTACCGGATCCTATCCCCACACCTTACTTCGATGCTGAAATCAGCCTGAGAGATTACCAGGAGCAAGCACTGGAAAGGTGGCTTGCCGATAAAAGAGGCTGTGTGGTCCTTCCCACGGGTTCGGGAAAACTCATGTTGCAATGGCTGCGATTAACGAGCTTTCAACCCCAACTCTTATTGTGGTTCCAACCCTTGCCCTCGTTGACCAGTGGAAGGAGAAAATGGGAATTTTTGGTGACGAGCATGTGGGCGAGTTCACCGGGAGGGTGAAGGAGTTAAAGCCCCTTACTGTCGCAACTTACGACTCGGCATATGCGAATGCGGAAAAACTGGGCAACAGGTTTATGTTCCTCATATTTGATGAAGTGCATCACCTTCCCGCTGAATCGTACGTGCAGATAGCCCAGATGTCTATTGCTCCATACAGGCTAGGACTGACTGCAACCTTTGAGAGAGAAGACGGGAAGCACGAGATTATCAAGGAAGTGGTTGGAGGGAAGGTTTTTGAGCTTCTTCCCGACAGCTTGGCAGGAAAACACCTTGCAAACTACACGATAAAGCGAATTTTCGTCCCCCTTGCTGAAGATGAGAGGAGAGAGTACGAGAAAAGGGAGAAGGTGTACAGACAGTATCTCAGGGCAAAGGGAATAACACTGAGAAGGGCTGAGGACTTCAATAAAATAGTCATGGCATCAGGATACGATGAAAGGGCATACGAGGCACTGAGAGCCTGGGAAGAGGCAAGGAAGATAGCTTTCAATTCCAAGAACAAAATCAGGAAGCTGAGAGAGATACTCGAAAGGCATAGAAAGGACAAAATAATAATATTCACGCGCCACAACGAGCTGGTTTACAGGATTTCAAAAGTTTTCCTGATTCCAGCAATAACTCACCGAACTGCCAGAGAGGAAAGGGAAGAAATACTGGAGGGATTTAGAACGGGCAGATTCAGGCAATTGTTAGCAGCCAGGTTCTTGACGAAGGTATTGATGTGCCGACGCCAATGTTGGTGTGATCATGAGCGGGAGTGGTAGCGCGAGAGAGTACATCCAGCGACTCGGGAGAATTCTCAGGCCATCCAAGGGAAAAAGGAAGCTGTGCTGTACGAACTTATTCGAGAGGGACTGGAGAGGTGAACACGGCAAGGAGGAGAAAAAATGCTGCCAAAAGAACTGCTTGACGTAAGAAGGGCAAAGGGAAGGATTATCCCAAAATTTGCGGATGACAGGGACTACGAGTTGGCAGAAAAGCTAATTGGAGTTTTAAAAGGGATTGGGAAGAAGTACGGCAGTCTGATGAGGCAAGCAAGGGGGCTTGAGAATGCAGGAAACTTCAAGAAGGTCAGAGGGTTCGTCAAGGTTCTTGAGAATCACTGCATCGAGAAAAGCTGTGCCTTTGATGTTGACAGCGAGCTTGAGCCGAGAAAGGTCAGAATGCTGCTATTCGAACACGGCTATGTGACGTCCAAGAAGGAGAGGGACAGGGTTCTGGAGTATGCTGCGAAGTACTTCAACACAACACCCGAGACAATTGAGAGAGCGATGTATGCGGACAGGGAAGAGGAGTTGATTCTCACGAACTTTAAACCCCTAACTCCTGAAAATCTGATAAAGCTCTACAACCTCTCTCTTCTCCAAACAACTCTTTTCAACGCTCTGAGACTGACCTTCTGGACTTCTGACAGACACAAGGAAATCTTCAGGTCGATAAAACGTTTGGGACTGATGTACGAGCTCTACGAGGATTCCGGCAGGCTAATGGTCGAAGTTACAGGAGCAGCTACCCTTCTTAAGATGACAAGAAAGTACGGAGTTTCGTTTGCGAAGCTCATCCCATGGATATTACGGGCTAAAAACTGGTTCATCAGGGCTGAGATTGCCGATTTCGACAGACTTTACGTCATGGAAATCGACGACAGGATGAAGGACATTTTTCCTGATGTTGAGGAACGCATATCCTACGACTCTTCGCTTGAGGAGGAGTTCGCAAGAAAGATGCGGATGCTTGGATATGAAGTTGAAAGGGAGCCTGATGTGGTTAAAGCAGGAAAGTATGCATTTATACCGGACTTTGCAGTAAATTTTGGAGGAAAGAAGGTCTACATAGAGATAGCAGGTTTCTGGACCGCTGATTATCTCAAGAAGAAGGTTGAGAAAATTAAGAACTCCTCAATTCCGCTTGTTCTAATCGCAAGAGAGGATTTTGGAGATGGCAGAGTAGAGGGAAAGGATGTAGTGCTCTTCAGCAGGAAAATCCCGTACGGAGAGGTTATTAAGGCATTGAAAAAGTACAAATCGGAGGAGAAAGTTGAAGGAGATGTTGTTGAGCTGGATGACTTTGCAGAAGTTCCTGAAGGTTACGTTATTGCGGGTAAATATGCATTAAAGAAGCAGCTTTTTGAGGAAATAAAAGAGGAGCTTGAGAAATCCAGTCCTTCAACTCTGGAAGAAGTCAAAGCAATTCTCCAAAAATATGGTCTTGGAGAGAGCGCTATTCAAGCTTTCGGCTACAGAGTTAAGTGGATAGGTCTTGGAGAGGCAGTGGTTGAAAGGATTCACTAATCCAGACTTCTGGGAAGCCCCTCTCTTGCACCGTATCTTTCTATGCACTTTGCTGCAACAAAATTTCCGAGCCTTCCACACTCCTCGATGTCTTTTCCCTTCAAAAACCCGTAAAGAAATCCCGCGTTGAAGGCATCTCCCGCACCTGTGGTGTCCACAACCTTCGCACTCACAGGCTTTACGGTAACCTCCCTATCCCCTTTCTTTATCCAGCACCCCTTCGAGCCGAGTTTGACGGCTACTATCTCAACCCCCATCTCAATGCAGCGCTCTGCAGCAGCCCTGTATTCCTCTGAGAAAAGAATCTCAATCTCCTGCCTGTTGGGAAGGAAGATTGTCGTGTTCTTCAAGATTTTCTCCATATCTTCAAGCCCTCTCTCTGCATACGGCATTCCGGGGTCAAAGCTTACAACGTCAAACTCCTCTACTATTCTTTTCTGCGAGTTCAGCGAATCAAGGCCGTTCTTGCATATGAACGATGTGAGGTGGATGAGCTCGTATTTTCTTGCTGAATTGACGTCTATTTCATCATAGGCTATTGTGTCATTCACACCTGGATCAACAAGAATTGCTCTGTTTCCCCTTTCGTCGACAAATATCATGGCAGTCCCGCTTCTCCCATCTGCCCTTATTACGAAAGCCGTGCTCACACCCTCTCTTTCAAATCTGCAAGGAGAATTCTGCCCTCCTCATCGCTGCCTACCTTTCCAATGTATGCTGTCTCAATGCCAAGCCTCGAAAGCCCCACAATGGTATTCGCTGCACTTCCACCAGGAGAGAGTTTCAGGTCGATAACAAACCCTTCTTCGTCCTCCCTGGGAATTTTGTCCACTGTGTAAATTTTGTCGAGGTTTAGCGCCCCGAAGCCGATGGCACTACTCAAGGCTGATCGCCTCAGCTGGGCACACATCTACGCATGCTCCGCATTCGGTGCAGATCTCCTCATCACACGTGCATGGTCATTGAGCTCTATAGCTCCTACAGGGCACTCATCTACACAAATCCCGCAACCGTCACACAGTGAAGCATCAACCACAGCAGGCATGGGGAAAAGTTTGGCTGAAAGTATTAAACAGCTTCGCATTATTTCAAATCTGCAAGAAAAATTTATTTAGTATTATTTGAAGGGTATTTTATGTCAGACACAGCTAAGTTTGGCATAAGCAGATTGGATGAGTTGCTCGGAGGTGGCCTTGACAGATACACCGAAAACTTGATCATCGGAAGGAGTGGAATTGGAAAAACGATTCTCGCCGCACACTGGGCAGCAGAAGGGGCGAGAAATGGTGAGACGGTTGTCTATCTTTCAACCACCATGAACAAGAAGAACTGCAAAGCCTATCTCGGCAAGTTCAGTTTTATGGAGGATGTTTACGACAAAATAAAGTGGAGATTTATACGGGTCGATCCCAAGTTTGTTCTTCCGCTGACGAAAGAGAAGATCGTTGAAGGGTTAAGTGCTACCTTTGGAATGGACGGGAAAGATATTGACAGAGTTGTTTTTGATTCCTGCACAGACCTTGAACTTGCATTGGCTGATCCGGTGCTTTACAGGAGGGCTTTGACTTACATGTCTGATCTCTCCTATGATTACGAGATAACTTCCCTCTGGATAGAGGAGGCTCCTATGCAGGGTGAATGGAGCAGCACGAAGAACATTGTGGACAGCGTAATCTTTCTCAACCTGCTGCGGACTCAGGAAGGATACCAGAGAGCTATGAGAATCCTCAAGAAGTACAGAACAAAGGTTCCGCTTGAGTGGATTCCGTATGAAATAACAGATGAGGGTGTGATTATTCAGGATGGATATATTGTAAAGAGGAGCTATGACTACGAATACAAGCACGGTTGAGCTTATTAAAGAGGCTATCGATAGAGGAGCAGAAATTGTACTGGTTAAAGTCGATTCTAAGAAATACGTTAAGACGAGCTTAGAAATAGTGAAGTACTTCACAGAAGTTGCAGAAGGAATCTTCGTAACACTCAACCGCCCATACTTCAGCCTGAAAAAGATGCTGCTGAAGGAGGGTGTTGACCTTAGCAAGCTTTACTTTATCGACTGCATTACCCTTCAGCTCGGAGGAGAAGTTATTGACGAGGAAAGGTGCTTTTATCTCACTTCTCCCGACCCTGTACAGCTTCAGGTGACAATAGAGAGGGCTATGGATTTGGTTACAGCGGAAAACAGGTTCATTTACCTCGACTCCCTCTCAACGATATCTCTTTACAAGTCCTTTGAGACCCTTGTCAAGTTCCTGAGGCATCTTACAGGAAAAATGAGGTTGAGAGGTTTCGTGGGGACAATATTTACGATTGAGAAGGAGATGGACGAGAGCTATTACTCCCAGATTTCTCTGATGGTTGATGAGGTGATTGAGATTGACTGATCTCTTTCCTACAGGTCTCGATTTTTTAGATAGGCAGATAGGTGGCTTTCCCCCAGGACTGGTAATCTTCTACGAAAATGCCGGAGCTGGAGGCAGAGAGTTTGCAGTAACATCGATGTTCAACAACGCAGGCAAGTTCAAAATCCAGTATCTGTCAATTTCAAAGCCAGTTGATGTCGTTAAAAAGGAGCTCCAGAATGCAATCCCTGAGAGGGGTAGTGTGCCGGACATTGAGGTTGTGAGTCTTGCAGATTTTTACTTTAAGGACACTCTCGTCCCCCTTAAGTGGGTCTCTGAAAGGGGTGCCACAATTGAGCTCTTGAAAGGAGAGAAGAATCTGTTCACAAAGCTGGTTGAGTTCTTTGACGCTCTTGAAAGCGACAGCTACGTTTTCCTTGACTCTCTCACCGACCTGGCGAGGGCTGCAGTGAACAGACTTGGCTGGGAAACTTCGTTGACCTGCTGAAGGGCATAAGAGTTTACTGCGTAAAGAACAACATTCTGCTAACAGCCCTATTGACTTCCGAAGTCTTTGAAAAGGGCAAGGAGGAGGAAATGCTTGATCAAGCTGATGGGGTAGTCATTTTTGAGTGGTCGGTTGAGAAGGACACAATACTGCGATGGATGTACTTCAGAAAGTTCCTCGGCTTGCTGCCAAAGATCGAAAGGGAGAGAATTGTTAAATATTCAGTTAAAATCGACCCTGTAATAGGTTTCACAATTTCGAGAATTATGAGAGTCATGTAAGGTGATTTAATGCTGAAGACCGGTGTGGATGGGCTGGACGCTATACTGGGTGGGGGGATTCCCGAAGGACACATCGTAGCAGTTGTCGGAATGTATGGAACCGGTAAGACAATGCTCGGGCTGCACTTTATTTATGAGGGTCTGAAAAACGGAGAAACCTGCATGATTATCAGCTTTGATGAGGATGAAGAGAGTCTAATTGCAAATGCCAAAAGTGTGGGAATGGACTTAACGCTTTCGGGGATAAGGTGCACATAGTCAGGTTAGAGGCTTCGGAAGTCAAAAAAAGCCTCGAAAAACTGGAGAGTGATTTGCCTGAAATTGTCAAGAGTTTGGGAGTGAACAGGATGCTGATTGACTCGATAAGCGTCCTCGAAACGCTTTTTGATGATGCGGGCAGATACAGCATGCTTGCAACATTTAGAAAAGTGCTCAAAGAGAATGGTATTACTGCCATAATTACAAGCGAAGCGGACAAGTACCAGCCCAACACGTCAAAGTACGGAATTCTGGAGTACATCTGCGACGGCATGATCAGCTTAAAAGTCGTCAGGAAAAGTGAGCTCGACGAACCCACTTTAGGTCTTGAGGTTGTAAAAATGAGGAGAGTGAAGCATTCAAGAAAGCCCAAGCCCTACATCATCACCGAGTCGGGAATAGTTGTTTACGAGGAGGCGGAGATTTTTTAAACGACCAAAATTTTCTTTATCTGTTGCTTTAACATACTTTAAGCGGGGGTTGCCGAGCGGCCAAAGGCGCTGGATTTAGGTCCAGTCCCGCAGGGGTTCGAGGGTTCGAATCCCTCCCCCCGCACTACACGATTTTTAAGTAATTAGCAAAGTGCAGCGTTATAATTCTCAGAATATTTTCTTAAACACTTTATCATAATAGAATCCGAAAAACTTAAATATTATAATGTCGGACAATTGATACCAGATTAAGGACAAAGTCGGACAGGTGGAGACCACTGTCCTCCCCCTGTCCTCCGATGTAGGGCAATATTTCCGGTGGAAGGATGCCGCCAACGAGAAAGATTAGCATAAGGCTCACGGAAAAGTATTACACGAAGCTCGAACTCCTCGTTGAAAGCGGGGAGTTCACTTCAGTTAGCGAAGCCGTCAGAGAAGCTGTGAAGCTTCTTCTGGAGAAGTACAAGGAACAGCTTGAAAGTATTGCCCAGATGGATACTTATCGTTAGGAGGTTGTTTGTTATGAAGAGTATTGTGAGTAAGGCCCAGCAGTATTTGGAGCAGGAGAGAAGTAGCAGGTTTAGTGAGGAGATAAAGGACTTCGAGACGCCGAAGATCGTGGTGGTCGGCTGTGGAGGGAGCGGAAACAACACAGTCCACAGACTCGCGAATATGAATGTGGAGAGTGCCATGACCATTGCAATAAACACGGACAAGCAGCAGCTTTTGAGAACAAAGGCAGACAAGAGAGTTCTGATCGGGAGAAGCATAACGAGGGGGCTTGGAGCTGGAGGTTATCCTGAAATTGGGAGAAAGGCTGCTGAACTGGCTAGAAACGTTCTGGAAGAACTGCTGGCAGATTCAGACATGGTTTTTGTTTGCGCCGGAATGGGTGGTGGAACCGGAACCGGCTCCGCTCCTGTCGTGCAGATGTGGCCAAGAAACAGGGAGCAATAGTCATAGCTTTGCCCAGATGCCCTTCAGAGTTGAGAGGGCAAGAATTCAGAAGGCTCTAGACGGATTGGAAGAACTAAAAGAAGTTTGTGACACCGTAGTTGTTTTGGACAACAACAAACTCCTCGACTACTATCCAACTTGCCAATAGATGCGGCCTTCAGCGTTATGGACCAGCTTATTGCTGAGACGATTAAGGGTATATCGGATACAATAACAATCCCATCGCTTGTGAACATTGACTTTGCAGATGTGAAGGCAATAATGGGCCATGGTGGGGTTGCCGTAATGCTTGTTGGAGAGGCAAAAGCTCAGGACAAGGCCAACGCGGTTGTTAGGGATTGCCTCTCCCACCGCTGCTGGACGTTGACTACAGGGGAGCCACTGGTTCACTTGTGCACATCTCTGGAGGGCATGACCTCACGCTAAAGGAGGCTGAGGAGATCATAAGAAACCTCACGTTTGAGATTGACGACTACGCAAACGTCATCTGGGGGGCGAGGATCGACAAGGAGTTTGAGGGCTTCGTAAGGGTTGTTTCGATAATGACAGGAATTAAGGACAGAGACTTTGTCGGTTCACTAAGCTATGAAAACTTGCCACAAAAACAAAAATTGAGAGATATCAAAGTTGAGAGCAGAAACAATGGTGAAAAGGTAAGAAAGCAGAGCTTTAATGATACTACAAGATTTGCAAGGAAAGAGAGGCAGAAGGTCTCAATACCCTTAATCGATAGGCTTTAAAACACCTTTTCTTCATTTTTTTCATGATTGTTGAGATTTCCGCAGTGCCAATTGGTGTTGGGGAGTCGCTCAGCAGCTACGTGGCCAAGGTCATCGAGGTTCTGAAGGAGGAAGGTGTCAATTACAACCTTGGTCCTATGGGTACTTCCTTTGAGGTGGAAAACTTCAAAAGGCTTGCTGAAATTCTGGAAAAGTTGACAGAGCTCTGTTTGAGGCTGGATCACCGAGAAACTATTATGTTGTTAAGATAGACAACAGGGCAAAGGGAGGAAAAATGGAAGAAAAGGTCAGGTCTGTTGAGCAGAAGCTGACTTTCTGAAAATCTGTAAAAACATCAGGGCCCCAAGCAGTAAGACAGCCGGTATGTTCCACTGGTAGAAGGGCAGTATCAGCATTATCCCTGCAAGGAACCACAGGGCTCTTATTGGTCTGTTTAGCACTCCTCTGAAATAGCCAACTGTAGATACGTTAATTGCAAAGGCAGCGCCGAGAACAAGCAAGGTTCTGATAAGAATTTCTGCAGGACTGTGGAGGTAGGGGATTATCAGTAGTGCTGAACCTGCAGGGCCAAGCACAAATGTAAATCCAATGAGGTACTTGATCAAAGCAATTGTGGCTGCTGTAACACCAACTCTGAGTGGATTTTGACCGCTGATGGCCGCTGCTGCATAGGCTGCAAGTGCTACAGGAGGTGTAATTTCAGCAAGAACTGCGTAGTAGAAGGCAAAAACATGCACGGCGTAATGGGCTATAATTTCTGGAAATCCGTTTTCAATGGCAAGAACTATCGTCGCAGGGACTATGAGGGCAGAAACAATGACGTAGGACGCTACAGGTGGAACCCCCATTCCAAGAATGAGGGTAAAGATTGCCAGAAGGAGAAGTGTGACATAGTAGTTTCCACCACTGACGAACCTGACAATCTCCTCAATCTTCAGACCAAGTCCTGTGACGAGCAAAGCATGCAGTACTAACCCCGCACAGGCTGTGGCGAGAGCAACGGGGATGACATCGAGAGCACCCTCACTGAACCCGCTCAAGATTTTTCCAATTCTTTCTCTTTTGAGAAGTCCAATGATTACTGCTACAGCAACGGCTGTAATTACTGCCATCGAGATTGTGTACCCTCGGAATACGAGGTAAATGAGAACAATTATTGGAAGCAGATAGTAGGATTCTTTCAGCACCTCAATTTTGCTTTTTCTAATCTCAGTATCCAAAGTCTTCAATCCAATCTTCCTGGTGTATAGCTCCAAGTATATCTGAAGAGAGATGTAGTAAATTACTGCAGGGAGTATTGTCATTATGATAAGTGTCTTGTAATCAATGCCAATAACTTCCATCATAATGAAGGCTGCAGCTCCAAGAATTGGTGGAGTTATGAGGGCTGCACTACCTGTTCCCGCGATGAAAGCTGAAGAAAATATATCGTCATATCCTGCCCTTCTGAAAGCTGGAAGCATGGTGGTTGAAACTGTTGTTGTAACAGCTACTCCAGAACCAGAAACCATTCCCATTGTTGCGGAGTAGATTGTGGTCGCTCTTCCCACATCCTGAGGCGATTTGCCAAGGAAGGCGTATGCAAAGTCAGCAATAAAATCTGTGATACCTATGGCTCTCAGAACTCCTGCCAGAATTGTGAAGTAAACTATGTACTTGGCAGAAACTCCGAGTGGGAGGCCAAATATTCCCGCTTCGGTTTCCATCCATGCTTTGCCTATTGCTAAGGGAACGTCGGTGAAGCTGTGGCCTACGGGTGGAGGTATGTTGTAGCCCAGAAGCGTGTAGTTGAGGAATACGAGGATGATTGCAGGCAGTGGCCACCCAATTTTCAGATTTGTGCCGTAAAGCAGAAGAATTATCATCACCCATCCAACGAGAACATCGAGGTTTGTCGGAAAAACCACTCTGTAAATTATTGCCTCATAGTCGTTGATCAGGTAGAGCGTTACTGGTATGTAAAGCAAGAGCAACAGGTATCTCACGTCGAGCTCTTTCTTGGTGTACTCAACCAAAGCATCGAGCGGGAATGTCAGGAGCCAAATCAGCAGAGCTAAGGCTGATATTATCGGCTCAGACGCAGTAATGCTGATTATGACAGCCATTGACGGCAGCGATAGTGCTGTCAGAATCAACGAACTTTTGATGCTTGGCCTTTTTCCACGAGAAAGAAAGGCAAGTGCACCCATGCAGAGCATGAGATGGATTCCTCTGACCAAATGAATCTGGTCGAAGCAGTACTTTATGGTCATCGGCAGCCACTGTAGGTATGGTATGAGATAGGGATAGAGGAATATGAAGATGCTGTAGGCTGCTAAAATGTAGCCGAAAACTTTTTCCATTCTCATTTCATCACCTGCAGACAAATATTACCGAATTACTTTTCGTGGTGTAGTTAAAACCACTTCCAAATATTCTCCAGCCATCATTTACTCTGAGTTCCTCAAAACTCTGGTTTATCTTGTGAGTGAAAAGTTCTCCACTTCTCCCATAGTCATCTGTGTAATAGCTCATTGCAGCTTCACTTTCGCTGAGCATTTCTATCACCCTTATTTTCTCACCATCGGGCTCGCAAACGATAATCACCTTTCCTCCATACATGGAATGCTCGAATTCCATCCTGAAGCTTGAATACGAAAATTTGTGGATAGACGAATCGTAAAGGCAAATCTTTCTTTCACTCATGCTCTCACAACCTAAAAAATAGATGAAAGCATGATTATAAAAAAATCCAAACTCTCATTTACTCCAGACCCCCTTCTCCTGGAAGTACTTTATTGCTCCTGGGTGGTAGGGTATCCCTTCAAAAGTCACAGCTGATTCGAGAGTTGTCTGCTTAGCCGCATCATGTACAGCATGAAGCTCATCGAGGTGGTCGAAGACTGCTTTGACTATCTTGTAAGCAACTTCTTCGTCGAGGTCTTCATGGGCTATAATCACGTTCAGAATGGCAGTGGTCTGAGTATCTTCTTGCGAACCGTAGTACTCCTTCTTCATTGTAAAGGTGATGTAACTCCCGGGTTCTCCTCCTTCATTTTCTCGACAACTTCATCTGGAATTTCAACGAAGGCTATCTGCTTGCCTCTCTGCTGCAGATTTGTGGCAAGTTCTGCTATTGAAGCTGTAGGTATTCCACCATTCCAGAAGTATGCATCGATCTTTCCATCAAGCAGAGCATCAGCAGACTCCTTTGCTCCAAGCTTCTGCCAGGCAGCAAAATCTTTTTCGGGGTCAATTCCTGCAGCTCTGAGCGTTGCAAAGGCGTCCCTCTCTGTACCACTTCCGGGTGCTCCAGTTGAAACCCTCTTTCCTTTTAGGTCATAGACAGTCTTTATGCCGCTGTCCGCAGTTGTCACTATATGCTGCACATTTGGATACATAACCCACAGAACCCTCAGCCACTTTTGTGGCTGTTTGTTGAAAGCCTCAAGCTTACCGTTCCAAGCTTCCATTGCTGTAGAACCCATAACAAGCCCTATGGTGTCTTCAGGAGATTTGGCAATGTAAAGTAGATTATCAACACTGGCTTTTGTCTGAACAGCGTTTGCTGAAATATCTGTGTACTTCGAGATTATTGAAGCAACTCCCGAGCCGTAGTAGATGTATACGCCACCAACTCCTCCGGTACCTATTGTTATGGATTTTGCAGCTGGCTTCTCAGTTGTGGCTGTAGGTGTGGCCCCTTCTCCAGCCTGCTGGGGCTGGGATGCACAGCCCAAGAGAAGTACTGAGAGGGCTAACAATACCAACACTCTTTTTTTCACCATATTTCATGTTTAAAATTTTCCCATATAAACCTTTTGGAAGCCTTTTCCTTCGGGAATTTTAAAAACACATCTCTAAATGGCATACTGTGCTGGTTAAGGTTGGTGGGAGTGTTGCAGATAAGCTCCATGATATTTTTGATGCACTTAAAACTCATGAGAGGGTTTACGTTTTGCCAGGAGGCTGGATTTTTGCAGATTTTGTTAGAGAGATGGACAGGAAGGTGGGGTTAAGCAGTGAAGCATCACACTGGATGGCTATACTTGGTATGAACATGTACGGTTACTACATGGCAGAAATAGCGAAAAAATTTGGTTTTAGCGTTATAGAACCCATTGACTTCAATTTCCCTAATGGAAAAGCAATTATTCTGCCCTATGCTCTCATCAGAAAACATGACGAACTTCCGCACTCGTGGGATGTCACATCCGACAGCATAGCTGTGTGGATTGCCTGGAAGGCAAGATTGGAAGAGGTTGTGAAAGTGACTGCTGGAAGAATCACTGATGATAGAGGCAATCTTATGAGGGAAATCGACGCCTCTCAGCTCATAACTGATGTTGTCGACAGCCTCACACCAAACTGCTGGTAAAATACGGAATTAACATGTTTGTTTGCTCTCCAGAAGAGCTAAAAAATTATATATTGAGAGGAAGAGCGAATGGCACGCTGATAAAGGGAGGTGAGCGATGATGGATATAACGAGATGTGTGAGCTGTGGAGCAGTCCTTGTGGGTGCTAATTACGTGGCATTTCCCTGTCCGGAATGCGGTGAGATGATTTACCGCTGTAAGAAGTGCAGAAGGCTTAGCAATCCCTACGTCTGCGAAAGCTGCGGGTTTGAGGGACCCTGAGGAGGTGGTTGGATGGGTAGCGTAATGATGAAAATTAGAGTGATGCCGAGCGATGTGGATGTTGATCTCAATCAGGTGCTGGAGAAAATAAAGAACATCCAGCTGGAAGGTGTTGAAATCAGGGATTCAGCTATTCAGCCCATTGCCTTTGGTCTGAAAGCAATTGTTCTGATGGCCGTAATGCCCGACACAGAGGGCATTGGTGACAAGTACGTCGAGGAAATAGGGAAGATTGAGGGAGTGGAGAGTGTTGAGATAGAGGATATGGAACTTCTATGAAGCCTATAAGAATTGTAGCTCCCCCTCTTGCTGCCAATTGCTACCTTCTGCTCGACGAGAAGAAGGCTTTGATAGATGTTGGAGGGGATATTCAGTTCATTCTCAATGCTCTGAAAAGATATATCGACCCCAGGGAGCTTGATTATATCATTCTCACCCACTCCCACTACGACCACGCTGCAGCAGCGGGACACTTCAAGGGCATTGCTAAAATCGCAATCCATAAAGACGAGTACTCACTGCTGAAGGCTCAGGGATTCACCTCCTTCATGTTCGGAGTGAGCTTCAAGAAGTTCGAACCAGACATATTGCTGGAGGGTGGGGAGAAAATAGAGCTTGGAGAGCTTACCTTGGAAGTTATCCACACACCTGGCCACTCTCCTGGCAGCATATGCCTCTACGAGCCAGAAAAGAAGTGGCTGTTCAGCGGAGACACGGTTTTCGCTCACGGAAGCTTTGGCAGAGTTGATTTGCCTGGCGGAAGTGCGAGAGAGCTGATAAAATCGCTCGAAATGCTCTCCACTCTTGATGTGGAGAACCTCTATCCAGGGCATGAGGACATAGTGGAGGGAAATGCCAGAAAGCACATTGCAAACTCGCTCAGAATAGCCAAGATGTTCCTGTGATGAGACATATTTTTGGAATGACTTCGGCTGAGGCAAAAGTCGAGCTGAAGAGAGTTCTTGAAAGACTGGGCTTTCGGGTGAGAGAGTCGGGTTCAGAAATTCTGGCAGAAAAGGGTAGGCAAAAAGTGAAGATATCCTTAAGAGACCTTGGTAAAAGCAATCTCAACATACCACAAACTGAGGTCGTTTTCGAGTGTGAGGAGGAGGTTTACAGAAGCATAATTGAGAGGCTGAGGCTCTCCAGAATGGGGGTTGATGAGGGGCAAGCTTTTCATCGTAATTCTAACCCCTATCTGTAATGGCAACTGTTTGTACTGCGGTGGATATGATGAGGGGCTGATGCCCAGCAAAATTCAGTATCCCCTAGAATCACTCAAAAGACTTGTTGACGGTAACTCCGTTGCCTTCTACGGCGGTGAGCCTTACTCGAAATGGAGAAAATGAAGGAAGTAATGGATTCAGTAAACG
>LZQN01000091.1_pt1 | contig 20376 bp, 22 predicted proteins | sample 768531 | NCBI WGS metagenome assembly LZQN01 (sample SAMN05207080, study PRJNA324506) | oil field metagenome | isolation source: sample BH-FW-7 from oil reservoir | place: India: Bombay High | collected 2015-12-02
TTGCCAGCTCTAAATCTCTTTTTAACCTGATTGGCAAGAGACCCCAACTCTTTCCTTTCTTCCAAGGAAAGATTTTTTAGTCCTCTTAAGATCAGGCTTAGCTGACTCTTTCGAGCTAAAAACTTAATCCGAAATTGCTCCCAAGCTTGAAGGTCTTTTACTTTTTTTATCTCTTCTTGGGCCTGAGTTCTAATTTTTTCAATTTTTTCTCTCATAAAAACTTAAATTAATTGATTTTGTAATTTATTATTTTCTGGCCTATTATTTTTCCACTTAAACAACTTTTATTTTTTTGCTCTGGTTATTTTTTTACCTAACTCTTTCCGCTTATCCTTGAAATTATCTTTAAAATTAAAATTATCTTTCAAAAAGAAAGAGAAACTATTCCAGCCCCTCCTGGCCTCCCTTTACTAGCCTCCCTTTAAAGTAAGGGGAGGGATCGACAGAATATTATCAAAGAGAGAAATTGGCAGAGTATTATCAAAGAGGAGAATTTCTTCTTGTTCATCTCCCTTATAATAAGGGAAAGTTAGAGAGGGTTTTTCACTTATTCTCCCCCTTTGCGAAGCAAGGGGGGATTAAGGGGGGTGTTCCATTTGGTTCTCTCCCTTATTTATAAGGGAGAGTTAGAGAGGGTTGTTTATTATTTCTTTGCCAATCTAACCCCTCCTAACCTCCCCTTATTGAAAATAAGGGGAGGGACTGAGTATTATTTTATCAAAAGAGAATCAAAGGGAAAGAGTTTTCTTTTGATTCTTTCCCGTGTCTACAAAGGAGAATTAGAGAAAACTTTTCCTTCTATTCTCTTCCTTCCAAAATCAAGAAGAGATTAAAAAATTCTCTTCTTTAAAAACAACAACCAATAACCTCACTATCAAACAAAAAGATTTATCCTGGATATTAACCTCATCATACCGTCCTCTTTCTTATCATACCGTCCTCTTTATTGTGGTTTTTAAAAGTTCTGATCTCTTGCCATTCTTGGCAATTTTAAAAAATCTGCCTTACTAAATCAATTGTTTCTTTTTCCCTTTTTGCCAACTCCTTTCTTCCTAACACTCCATTGGTGGCACCTCTTTTTGCAATAACTGATCCACTGTTGGCAATTCCCCAACAAAGGGCTTCCTTAATCCCTTTTTCTTCCATTATAGCCGCTAAAAAAGCTCCAGAAAAAGCATCTCCTGCTCCAGTTGTTTCCACTTTTTCCTTTCCAATAGCTTCCAAATGAAAGACTCCCTTTTGGCTTCCAGCATAAGCGCCTTTCTCCGCATCAGTAATAACAACTATCGAAACTCCCCAAGATAAAATTTCTTTCAAAAGGTTTTCAACCCTATCCTCTGCTTTTCCTTTTATTGCTTCAACAAATTCAATTGCCTCATCTCTGTTTAAAAAAACAATTTCCACTTTTTCAAGAAAATCTTTCAGTTTTTTGGCTCCATTGGAAAGCTGGTAGCTAGAAGGATTAAGAGCAACTTTGGCTTTCTTTTTGTTGGCAAAATCAAGCGCCCTTTCCATTGTTTTTTCCCAGCCCTTTTTTTGAGAAGCAATAAAAATCCAATCAACTTTTTCCCTGAATTTATCAAAAGCTTTGGCGGCGTCAAAGCTCTCCACAGAATCTCCCGTCCTAAAAACAACATGATCCTGATGGCTCTTGTCAGAAATAATCACTGACACTTCGCTTTCTGGACCGCCCTTTTTCTGAAGATAGTTTTTTTTAATCTTCAGCCTCGAAATTCTTTTAGTAATCCACTTGCCAATTTCTCCTTTGGAAACTCGGGAAAAAACAAAAGGTTTTTTCTCGCATTTTACTAAAGTGGCCGCCACATTTACTGCGCTCCCCCCTACTTCTTCCCAAAAAGAATCAGCATAAAGCTTGGAGCCAAATTCAAAAGCAAAAAATTTTTAGCGGTAATTTCACTCTGATCAGGATTTTCCAATACCCTTGCACCATCAATTAAAACAAAAATATCCTTGGTAGCAGATCCCAAACAAATAACTTTTTTCATTTTAATTTGAAATTTCAACTTTTAATTTTTTAAGACAAAATTTGTCAATTGACAACTAGTGGCGAATTTATCTTTCATGAACTCCCTTCAATTGCTAAAGGCTCATCTTTACACCAAATTTTACTGGATTTTCTCTTTTTTTTGATTACTGTTTTTGCTTTCCTCAATCACTTCTTCCACTTGCTTTTCTGCCAACCGTTCTTTGTGCCACTCCATTCTTTTTTCTATTCTTAAAAGGCGATTATACTTGCCAACTCTTTCTCCTCGAGCCGGTGCTCCAGATTTAATATAATCAGCCCCCACTGCAAAAGCCAAATCAGCCACAAACTCATCTCCTGTTTCCCCGCTTCGGTGAGAAACCGCAATCTTAAGCCCATTTTCTTGGGCCAGCTTGATGCAATCAATCGTTTCTGTTACCGTTCCAATTTGATTAGGCTTGATTAAAACAGCATTGCAGGCTTTTTGTTCAATTGCTTTTTTCAGGATTTCCACATTAGTAACAATTAGATCGTCTCCAATGATGGCAATTCTTTCCTTTTCTTTTTGGTAGAACTCCTTCCATCCTTCCCAGTCAAGTTCGCTCATAGGATCTTCAATTAATTCCAACTGGTATTTGCCAATCCAATCTTGATAAAGACTGGCCAATTGGCTTTTATCAATTGAAATTCCATCCAGTTTCAAATTATATTTTTGGTTTTCTTCATCATAAAATTCACTTGCTGCCGCATCCAAGCCAAGCCGCACCTCTTTTCCAAGCTCATAGCCGCTCTCTTCAACTGCCTGAGCAATAAACTTAAGCGCTTCTTCATTGGAAGAAAGCCGCGGCGCAAATCCGCCTTCATCGCCCACAGCAATTCTTTGATTATTTTCCTTGAAAATCTTCATTAAAGTGTGATAAATTTCTGCTCCAGCTCGAATTCTTTCAGAAAATTTTTCAATTCCTGAAGGAACCAGCATAAATTCCTGAATATCCAATCCACTATCAGAATGAGCCCCGCCATTGATCACATTCATCATTGGCACAGGAAATTGCCAACTGTCTTTTAGGTTATAAACTTGGCGAAGGTATCTCCAAAGAGCCAAATCGTTTTGAGCAGAAGCCCCAGCTCGTGCCACAGCCAAAGAAACTGACAAAATTGCGTTGGCGCCAAAATTTGACTTGTTTTTTGTTCCATCTGCTTCAAGCATTTTTCGATCAATTTCTTTCAAATCATCCACTTCCATTCCTTCCACTAAAGGAGCAATTTTTTCTTCAATATTTTCAATGGCCTTCAGAACTCCTTTGCCATGATATCTCTTTTCATCACCATCGCGCAATTCCAACGCCTCTTTAGTTCCCGTAGAGGCTCCTGAAGGCACAGCCGCTCGAGAAGCTAATCCATTTTCAAGAAAAACAAAAGTTTCCACCGTGGGATTGCCGCGTGAATCAAGAATTTCCAGCGCTCTTATTTTTGCTATTTTCATTTTTCTATTATTTTTTACTTTTTAACTGCTTTTTTATTTATACACCAAAAAAGGTCCCAAAAGCAAGCCAAATAAAAAAATCCCTAGAAGGAGATTTCCTTCTAGGGATGAAGGTATCAATATTCAGCCCTTACCAGCGCTGAATATTGATGATTGAGAACGCCGACCCTTGGGTGTCGGCATGGGAACTAGAGTTTCCATGCCACCCGCCGGCATTTTGGTTGCTATTGGCGTTGAAATAGGCATCCGACTGGGACATGACATTGTCCTGTCCCCAGCCGAACCCCACATAGAGAGCACCGTTATCGGTGCCCCCTTGGCCACCAACCTCGGCAATGGTCTGGTAGCATGATACCACCCAGTAGTTCCAGCCATCCCTCCGGCATAGGCGGAGGTGTAGCTGGAATTGTACACACTAACTGCCGTGAACGCAAAAGCGTTCACGGCAACAACGAAGACGAGGGCCAGCAAGAAGAAAAGGGTCTTTTTCATTTTTTTCTCCTTTTTTCCTTTTTTTCTCTGCTCTTCTTCCTTGTTCTTCCTTGTTCCTTGCCTTTTCTTCCTTCGTAACTTCGTGAATTAATCAATCATAGACATCACCTCCTTTGTTCTGACGGCGCTATGGCCATTTTTAGGGAAGGAGTGATACTGGAAGGTGCCTTTTGCGCCTCAAATACTAGCGCAAAAGGCACTTTCTGTCAAGCTTTCTCGCTATTCTTATTTCTTTCTTTCTTTTAGCTCTAACTTCTTCCTCCCATTCTCTCCATGATCCCCTTGAGAAGTGGCCTCCAGATTACCTCTCGGCAAAACAACCGGAGGGGAAGTTCCTTCAACCAAGGTGGCCACTCGCTGACGCATTGCCAATGAGTAGCTTTCCAGCATCTTCAAGTAGTTGGGATTCACCACTTTGAAAAAGTGAACCCGACTAAAAACAAAGTTGTCCACTCTGTTTTTAGCGTAAGAGCCGGATAGGGAAGGAGAAACCACATAGGCCAAAAAATCCAAAAAATGCTTACCCAGGGTCCCCCCTACTCCAGCGGTAATGCCCTTTGACACAAATTCTCTTTTGACACCATCATGGACAAGAACAGCCACGTTGGCGCCGTTTTTGAGAGCGTTGTCAAAGGCGCAAACTATCAAATCCTCTCTTCTAACATTCTTTTCCTTTGCGGAAAAAGAAAAACTCCCCAAAGGAAAAATGTCCTTACCCAAAACAAACTCCTCCCATCTCGTTGCCCTTCCCTCTTTTACTTCTGTAACAAAAACAGTGGGAAGATTCAGGAGGGGGAGGATTTTTTCCGAAACTCCTCCCTCTTCAAAAAGCGAAGGCCGCTCTTCAGCCTTGGACCTCACCTTCTTCCAATCTTTGCCAGTTACTTCTTGATATTTTTTGGCAAAGATTTCAATGTTCTTTCTCTCAATATAAAGAGGAAGAACATTGATAATTTCCCTTGAAGGTGTGGCCTCAACTGAATCATAAGGCCCATTCAAGGGAAATTCCAAAGTGGTGGGACTAGGATGATAAAAACCCGGATAAGGCGCCCCCACTGAGCGGACATTAGAAACCGGAGCATAAGTGAAGCTCTGCCCCTGTTGCTGCTGGGGACTGATTCAGGATTAAAGACATTTGAATTGGAGAGAGAGTTGGAAATTTCGGGATTAACACCAATGTTGGCATTAAACCCCGCGGTTGCCGATCCGCCATAGGCTGTTCCGCCATTGGCAAAAGCAGCCGAGGCCGAGGACGAGTTGGCGTTGGAGGTATTGATGTTCTGGTTGTCAACCAGAACATTATTGCTGCCGTCAGCCCAAACAGGAACGGCAACAAACAAGCCCATCACCAAAAAAAGCATGGCCAAAGGAAACAACACTCTCTTCATTTTTCCTCTCCTTTCTTTTCCTTTGCTTCCTTTGCTTCTATCCCTTTATCTTTATTATTCCTACTTCACTGCCTCATACTCACCTCCTTTCCCGCCACTGAAACCAAAAACCTGGCGGTATTCTATTTTTTTGTTCTTAAAGGAAACAACATTGAATTAACTCCTAAAACTTCCACCCAACAGGACTGATTTTCTCTGCCCAAGTTGGGACAAAGAAACTGATACACTCCTGACGGAGTGTTGGTTTTTATTCGCGGGGCAAACTCTTTACCGCTCCAAAATCTTAGAATTTCCAGCTCCCGCATAGCGGGATTTTTTAGGGCAAGGAAAATGACAATTTTTTCGTTACTTTTCACTTCAATAACTTTGTCAGCTTCCACTTCCCTCACTTTTTCCTTTTCTCCCGGAGAAACAATCAGAAAACGATAAGATGCTCCCACTCCCAAATAGTTGGTGGGAGTTTCCTCAAAGATTGTTATCTTTTGTTGGGGCACAGTGGAGCACCCCGCACAAAAAACCAGCCCCAAAAATAACCAAAAAACTCTCTTCATTGAGAATCCTCCTTCTCCTCGCCGTTATTGGACAGCTAATAGCTAAAATAAAAACTATTCAATTGTCAAATTGCTTTGACTTGCTAGAATAATATAATTTAAAATTTTTGTCAAGAAAAACTGAAAGAAAAAATGGTTTTCTTGTTTTACTGGTTGACTTTTGCATTTTTTTGCTCTAGACTGTACAATGTTTTTGGAAAAACCGAAAAAGAAATTTGCCAAAAGCTCAAGAGGGCTCTAGTTTTTAAAATCCTAGTCATCTCCGTCATTTCCAAGATTGATTTTAAAATAAAGTCCAATCAATTAAGTTTCAAGGCTAACTAATTTTTTCCAAAAAGCGGGTGCATAGCTCAGTCGGTAGAGCAGCAGCCTTTTAAGCTGACGGTCGGGGGTTCGAATCCCTCTGCACCCACCAATAAAAGCCACCAAAGCTAGTTGGTGGCTTTTGATTTAAAAACTTCAGTCTTCAAAAACCCAAAGGCATTGATTGGGCAAAATACAAAAAATAACTAGCAACATCTCAAAACAGTCATCAAGAAGCAAAAATTAACCAATCCCAAACAACAAAAACCAGCCTTCAAATTTAAAAATCACTCAATAAGAATATTTTTCTAGCTTTTTTCTAGCTTTCCTTTAAATCCTTTCTTAATTCAAATATAAAACGGCTTCCCTTGTTTTTTCCTTTTGATTCAGCCCAAATTTTTCCTTGATGACTTTCTATTATTTTCTTGCAAACAAAAAGTCCCAGCCCTGTCCCTTCGGTGTAAAGCTTGGAAGTTTCCTTGCCTCGCCTAAACTTCTGAAAGAGATTGGGAAGATCTTCTGGATCAATGCCAATTCCAGTGTCTCGCACTTCAACCTGAACTTTTTTCCCCATGTCTCGCAAGAAAACTTTTACAGAGCCCTGATTGGTGTATTTGAAAGAGTTGTCAACTAAATTTGAAATAACTTCTTGAATCTTGGATTTGTCAAAACAAAAAGGCGGAATCTTCCGGCGAGATTGATTATGGAAAGAAAGTTCAACATTGCGGCTTTTAGCCATAATTTTGAAAGTTTCCAGTGTTTCCTGGATGGTTTTTTCAATATCATTGGGAGTGAAATTGAAAGAAATTTTGCCTGATTCTATCCGAGAAATGTTAAGCAAGTCTTCAACTAACTTTATAAGTCTCTCGTTAGAAATGTAAATTTTTTCCAGCACCGCCTGGATGCCTTTGCCAACCTTCCCGTAGGACCCCTCCATAAGCAAAGAAATAAACCCCTTAATAGAGGTAAGGGGTGTTCTCAGTTGATGAGAAGCAATGGAAATAAATTCTGATTTGGCTTGGTCAAGAGTTTGCAATTTCTGGTTGGCTAAGGTGAGCTTTCGATTGGTTTTTTGAGATCCTTGGTGGCTTCTTCAACTTTCCGTTTTAGTTTTACATTAAAGCGCTTGGCTTCTTCATAAAGCAAGGCGTTCTCAATCGCCACTGCCGCCTGAGAACTGATAATATCCAAAAACTCAATATCTTCTTGAGAGTAGGCGCTTTGATTAATTTTTTCACCCAATAAAATCGCGCCTACTATTTTCCCTCTTACCCGCAGAGGACTGGCTACTACCACTTTTCTTTTTTTCATTTCTTTCACTAATTTTGGATCCTCGCCCTCTTTTTCAATTTCATCTCTCACAATAGTTCTTTCTTCCTTTATTAATCTTAAATAAAGTGGATTTTTTGTGCTAATTACCATTTTTTCAGGCTTTTTTCGCGATGTTCTGGAAAGAGAAAACTCCAATTCTTTTTTACTTTTATCAAGCATTCCATTAACCCCAAAGATAACATACACCTCCTCAGTGGCTAAAATTTTTTTAAACTCCTTCTCAAGTATCTTTATCAATTCATTAATGTTGATAACCTCCCCCAATCGCAAAGAAAGCTCCTTAATAACCTTTTGTGGATTGTGTCCTCGATAAAAAAGCACATCACTAGATTTTTGTAAAAATCCAATAAAACGGACAAAAACCATCACAAAAAGCAATGCCAGCAGCAGATCCATTCCAATCGTCTGGCTCCCAAAGTATTTACTGAAAGAATAATTATCCAGCCAATAGTTTAGCTGCAAGAAGAAAAAAGTAAAAGCAGTTAAAATTACATAAATATAAATCCGGCTAACAATGAAACGGATGCCCATTAGGCGATAACGCAAAATAGCATAAGCCACGAGCACTACATAAGAAACAACAAAATAATTTCCTATTGGATAAACCCCAATAACCTGAGGAAAAAAGTTTGTGATGCCACCCAAAAAACCAGCCACGCCAGCCAACATTACATACAAAAGTTGACTTTTTTGGGCTCCCTTTAGTTTAGGATAATTGACAACACTCAAAAAAAGCGAATAAAAGACTATAAGTAGATAATAAGTGGGAAATAATTTGTATATTGGTCCAGGCTTGACCCAAAAATTAAAACCAAACTCATTGGCCAAAGTCAATCCTTCTTTAAAAAAAGGAGTGAAACTTAATACTAACAAGAGAGCAGCTACTAAGTAGACAAGGAAAATCTCTATTCTTTTTTCTTTCTCCTTGTTTAAAAGATAAACAAAAAAATGAAAATAAAAAGCTGGAATAGGAATAGCTCCGAAGTCTAAAAGATATTGGAAAAATAACGCCCTTTGATAGCTATCTGAAGAAACCACTCCCCAAAGACCCAAACTCCAAACACCAGTAAAAAACTCACCAAAACCAAGTTTGATTAAGATTTGACTTGTGATTTTTGAAATCACCAAAAACCCAAGAAAAAAGCTCAAAATAGCAGTTGCCAAAGAAGAAAACTCAAAAAAATTCATTTAATAAATTATTTTTAAATTATTTTTTTTATATTTATTTTGATAAAACCTTAAGGTTTTTTCTGATGGATTGACCAAATAAGCCTTTCTAACTGATTTAAATAAAAATCTATCAGAAATATGATCTCCAAAGGCAATGGCATTTTTCATTTTTTCTCTTGAAATAACCTTCAATAAGGCTCGAGTTTTATTTTTGCCATAAACTATTTCTCCTTCTATTTTTCCAGTAAGTTTTAATCCTTTATTTTCCAATCTGGTTGATACAACTTTGTCAAAGCCAAGATTTTTTCCCACTTCTTGAGCTACTAAATCAACACAGTTTGTCACCAATAAAGTTTCATGGCCCTTTTTTTGATATTGCTTTAATTTTTTCTTGATTTTGGGCCTTATTTTTTTTGTTAATACTTCTTGATAAAAGAACCTTGCCTCTTTTTCCACCTCTTCTTTTTTTGCTTCCCTTGAAAGAAGAGAGGGCAAATTCAATTGCCTTTTGAGGATTATCTAGAACATGAAGCTTATACAAAACAAACCATCCTAATATTATAACTAATTTTAAGAAACTGACATAACCTTTCTTGTAAAGGTAAATTATAAAATATTTTTGAGATTGTCCTTTAATCAAGGTATCATCCAGATCAAAAATAACAACCGGCAAATCATTTTTTCTATTTTTTATTATCCATCATCTACTCCTCCTTATAACTCTTCCCACTTAGTTGGGAAATTTGAATCATTATTTGATTAGTTACATCTCTTAAAATTCCGGGATCTTGATATTGATCTTTTGTGTATTGATTAAAATTGATTGGCTTTCCGATACGAATAGCCACAATTTTTTTGAATTTTGGTTTTTGTTCTGGGGGCCAAGCAGTGAAGGCTCCCCTGATCCCAACTGGCACCACTGGCACTCCTGCCTTGAGAGCAAACCTAGCAACGCCTGTATAGGTTTTTTCTATTTTTCCATTACGGCTTCTGGTGCCCTGAGGAAAAATTGCCAACGCCTCTCCCTTTTCAAGCACTTCTAAACCTTTTTGAAAAACCTCTTCTTTATTTCCCTTTTTGTGGCGATCAACCCTGATTTGACCAGTGTATTCCATTATCGGCTTCCAAAAAAAAGAATGATAGAATTTTTCAGCCGCCAAAAATCTCAGATGACGCGGAGAAACACCGCACAGCAAGATAAAATCCAGATAACTTTGATGATTGGCCGCCAAAATAAAAGGGCCTTTAGCAGGAATATTTTGTTTTCCGGTTAATTCTTTAAGCCAAATTAATTTAAAAACTGGATAAACTAAAAATTTGAGAATTGCTCTTACTAATTTTCCTCTAACCGTATTTTCTTTGGAAATTGACCACTTTTCCTTTTTCACCATTTCTTTTTCTTTTCTGATAAAAATTAAATTCTAATTAATCTCTTTATGTCTCTTGCTTTTTATGAAAACTTTTCTTGTTTTTTAATTGTTTCCTTTTCTTGCCCTTGAAGCTTCTTGTATTAAATCGATAAACTTTCCGCCTTGGCCACTTTCTTCGGTTACCCGTCTGCTGGCGCTATCAAAGCCAACCTTTTGAGGCAAATTTCTTATGTGTTCCATCACTGCTTCGTGCAATTGGTCTTCTGAATAATTTTCCAGAAAATATTCTGTGGAAACAGGCTTGCCAACAAAAACCCTGGCCCGCGCCGTTATCTTGACCCCATGCTTCCCTTCTTTTCTTCCTTGGTAATAGTCAATATAAACCGGCAAGATATAGGCTCTAGTTTCTTTGATGATGTGGGCTATTCCTCTTTTGGGACGAGCTTGTTCATGAGAAGCCACTCTCTTTCCTTCTGGAAAAAAAATAACATTATGACCGCTCCTAATAATTTCAATGGTTTTTTCCAAGCTTCTTTCTATGCCCCCTGTGATTCTGGCTGGCTTGATTGGATAAACTCCCAGAAACTTGAACAACAGCCATTTGTGAGGATGGTAGAAGTGGCGATAATAGGCCGGCAATCTCCAAAGTAAGTGATTAAAAAAGAACTTCTGATGCATTGCTGAAAAAATCAAAAAGGGGTCCCAACCAGAAACATGGTTTGAAACCACAATCACCGGCCGATCCAGCTTGCGGTGGTGAATTTCAATATGATGAACATCAGCCCGAAAAATGTGTCTCACCCAGCGCAAGAAGGCGTGATAGAAAAAGCTTTGGTTAATCTTGAGGATAACCAAGTGATACTCTTTTTTTATGAATCTTCCCAACCAAGAAAGAATCATATCAAATTTGTTATAAAATTATGTTCCAAAAAACCTGTCTAGTGAATTAACATCAGACTATATCACAAAATAAAAATAATGTCAAAAGGCAATCAACGATTTTTGCCTCTTCCGGTTCCGGATTTCCGAATTGTTTTTGGTTTTAATTTTATGTTAAATGTATATTTTTAGGAGCTACAATGGACCTTTTTAATTATAGCATAGCTTTTAAAAAAATAAACAAACCGTCAACAACTTTCACTTTCTTTTTATTTTGCTCTCGTCAAAATAGAATTCAGCCAAAAACACTCTGCTTTTCTTGCGCCGAATTTTAATTTCCAATTTTTTGAAAAAATTTTTTTCAAATCGCGTCTTTTGTGCTATAATAATTTTAAGAAAAAATTGGAAAATAAAAATAAGCTAATAACTGTTAACATTAATAATTAAAAAAATAAAAACATGAGGAAACTGCAAGCCTTTGCGCTGGCCTTTCTTGTAGTTGGCATGGCGGCCATCCCTCTTGCCAGCAAAGCCGTTTCGGGAACCAACGAGTGAAGGTCTATGCCAACCAAGGAAACAAGTGGTTTCGAGCCTTGGTCCGCCACACCGACAGCAGAGGAGTTTTGACCATTAAAAATGTTTTGCCAGGTTGGTACAAAATGGTTATTGATGAAGATGACCAAACCAGCTCACAAACTTTGGCCGTGAGATTGCGAATGCTGGGCCAGATGGAAAGAGAATCCGCGACGAAGTGCCAGTGCATCTTTATGCAAAAATTGGTGACACAAAAGTTTCCCTTGGCTCTGTAGAAACTGACAAAAGTGGCTGGATTGAGGTTAGCGGCCTTTCTTCTGGAGTTGAATATTTGATGGATATTGACGAAAAAAATTCTTCTTCATTGAGCGGAAAAGAAGGTCGTGCCAGAATAAAAGTAAAGACAAAGGTAGCAGGCAGTGATTGGTTTGTCTCCGGCTATAAAAGAACTGACACGGCTATGGTTTTTACTGCAGAAAATGTTATTCCCGGCTATTACAAATTTTCCTATAAATCAGGCGCGTGATCCTTCTCTTCCCTTCACCTTAAGAATCAGATTGCGAGACAACAAGGGAGAAAAAATAAAAGAACCAACTTTGGTCAAACTTTGGACCTACTTGGGACCAGAAAAAACACTCACTCCCGTCGGACAACTAATGACTGACACTTATGGCTGGGTAACCATTCCCGGCGTTATGACTGAAATGAAATACAAAATTGAGGTAATGGACTAGCCCTTGTTGTAATATTCCACTAAGGCTCATTATTTTTTAAAAGAAAATGCCAAAAGGCTTCCCCTGTGGAAGCCTTTTGAATTATTTTTCCTTTAAAAATTTAGCCCTCAAAAAATTGAAAAATAAATAAAGCCAATCAGGCCTTGTTGACTTTTTATTTTCAAACTACTAAAATAAAACTAAGAAAGCTCTTTTTGGCGATTGAGATAGCTACCAACTATCTATCCTTTTTCTTCCACAGTTTCCACAATAAGAAAAGGGATTTGAGGAGTCCTCAACTAAGCCAAGAAAAACCAATAAAGCGCCCATTTTAGTATCCGAATGGGAATCCGGGTGGAACCGCGGGTTAAACTTTCAAAAGCTCGTCCCGGAAAGTTGTTTTAAAGGCAATTTTCTGGAACGAGCTTTTTTGCTGACTTCTATGATTTCTGTTTTTGAATATTTCTTTTTTAAACCTCTAACAACTAATTCAAAACAATGAAACAAGCCCCAAAATCATCCTCTGCCCTTTCCGCCCAAGAAAGACTGGAAATAATCCGCCACAGCGCCGCCCATGTTTTGGCTGGAGCGGTTTTGGAAATGTTTCCAGAAGCCAAATTCGGCATCGGCCCAGCCATTGAAAATGGTTTTTACTATGACTTTGAGCTTCCCCGAACCCTCATTCCAGAAGACCTGGAAATCATTGAAGAAAAAATGAAAAAAATCATTCAAGCCAATTTTCCTTTTGAAAAAAGAGTCGTTCCCATTCAAGAAGCTTTGGAAAAATTCCAAAAAGCCAATCAGCCCTATAAAGTTGAATTAATCAAAGATTTAGAAAAAGAAGGAAAAACAAGAGTAATTCTTTACAAATCTGGCCCTTTTATTGATCTTTGCTCTGGTCCTCACCTTGAATCAACTGGCGAAATTCCCGCTGAAGGATTCAAACTCACCAAGATTTCCGGCGCCTATTGGAAAGGAAAAGAAAATAATCCTCAACTTCAAAGAATCTATGGAGTGGCTTTTGAAAATAAAAAAAATCTCAAAAAACATCTTCGACTGCTCGAAGAAGCTCAAAAGAGAGATCACCGCAAGCTGGGAAAAGAGTTAGAGCTTTTCACCATTCCATCAAAAAGTGTTGGCCCAGGATTGGTCATTTGGCTCCCCAAAGGAGCAGTTATAAGAAGTGAAATAGAAAAATTGATAAAAAAAGAGCAAACCCTTCGCGGCTACCAATATATCTACACCCCCCACATTGGCAAAAAGGATCTTTGGGTAAAATCAGGCCATTGGGATCTCTATAGCGACAAAATGTACGCCCCGATGAAAATAGATGAAAATGAATATCTGGTGAAACCCATGAACTGCCCAATGCACATTGAGGTCTACCGCCACAAAAAAAGAAGCTACCGCGACTTGCCTTTTCGGCTGGCCGAAGTAGCCACCGTCTATCGCTATGAACAACCGGGAGAACTTTCGGGACTAGCTCGGGTTCGCTACATCACCCAAGACGATGCCCACATTTTTTGCCGCCAAGACCAGGTGGTGGAGGAATTTGTTCAAGTGGTAGAATACATTGAATTCCTCTATGGAATTTTTGGCTTTAAAGAATATGAAATGTGGCTCACCTTGCGGGATCCCCAAAAAAAGACAAGTATTTGGGAGATGATGAAACTTGGCAATTGGCTGAAAAAGCAGTCGCCACGGCTCTCAAAAAGAAAGGCTACCAATACCTTCCCGCCGAAGGAGAAGCCAAGTTCTACGGCCCTTCTTTGGATGTTATGGTTAAAGACAACTTGGGAAGAAAATGGCAGTGCGCCACTGTTCAGGTTGATTTTATGCTCCCCCAAAAATTCAATTTAACCTACATTGACAAAGACGGCAAAGAAAAAACCCCCATTATGCTTCATAGAGCTCCCTTGGGATCTTTGGAAAGATTCATTTCTCTTCTCATTGAACACTATGGCGGAGCTTTCCTGTCTGGCTAGCACCTGTTCAATCGGCCATTCTCCCCGTCTCAGAAAAGTCTCTGGAGTATGCCCAAGAAATTGGCCAAAAGCTTTTGGAGAATGAAGTTAGAGTTGAAGTTAAGGCAGAAGATGAGTCTTTGGGCAAAAGAATTGCCGAAAGTTCCAAGCAAAAAATTCCCTACCTTCTTGTGGTAGGTGAGAAAGAAGCCAAAGAAAACACTGTGGCTGTGCGGCAAAGAGGAAAAGAAAAGAAACAACAAATTATGAAAGTAGAAGAATTTATCAACAAAATAACAAAGGAAATTAAGGAAAGAAAATAACATTCCATTGGCCTTTTTTGATTTTTGGGAGACAGAAAAGATGAGACAAAAAGCTCTTCTTGGTTTTTGTTTTGCCAAAAACAAAAAACCGCCTTGCCAGGGCAACCTAATTACAGTAAAGTCAAAAAGTGAACTAATCTCTATCAAAATGACCCAGACCAAAAAATATTTCCTCAAAACCTTCGGCTGTCAAATGAATTTCTCTGATTCAGAAAGAATTGCTTCTTTTTTAGAAAAACTTGGCCTTGAACCCGCTAAATCCCCAGAACGGGCTGACTTGCTGTTTTCAACACTTGCGGTGTTCGCCAAACTGCCGAAGATCGCTTGATTGGCCAATTAAAAAATCTGCGCCAAAAAAACAAAAAGGCAATTGTTGCCATCACTGGATGCGTAGCTCACCGAAAGGACATCCAAAAAAAACTGCACAATCAAGCAGAAATATTTTTCCCCATCAAAGAACTTTTTGATCTTCCTTCAAAAATAGAAAAAGTTAGCCCTGCTTTTTTTGGAAATTCTCCTTTGAAGGACGATTGTCCCAATAAAAATCATAAAAACTATTTTTCCATCATCCCCAAATACAAAAAAAAACCTCAGGCTTTGGTGCCGATTATGACTGGATGCAATAATTTTTGCTCCTATTGCGTGGTTCCCTATGCTCGAGGAAAAGAACAATCACGGCCAGTGGAGGAAATCTTCACAGAGATAGAAAAACTGAGCCAAAAAAAATTCTGCCAAGTTCTTCTTTTGGGACAAAATGTCAATTCCTATCACTGCTCAATCTCGCCAATAACCCGCCATTTTTTTCTGAAAAAGGATGGCTACTTTCCTTCCGATGTTTCCGACAATTTTTCTTTTGCCCAACTGCTTGATCTTTTGGCCAAATCTTTTCCCCAAATTGAATTTAGTTTTCTAACTTCCCACCCCAAAGATTTTTCCCAAAACCTTATTGAAACCATCGCCAAAAATTCCAACCTTTCAAAAAAAATTCATCTTCCCCTTCAGTCAGGGTCAAACAAGGTCCTTCGTGATATGAATCGGCCCTATACCAAAGAAAGTTATTAAATTTAATTCAAAAATAAAAAAACAAATTCCAAAGGCTGAAATTTCAACTGATGTGATTGTTGGCTTCCCCACTGAAACAGAGCAAGATTTCTTGGAAACAGCGGATGTTTTCAAGAAAGTGAAATTCTCTGAAGCCTTTATTAACAAATATTCTCCCCGCCCTCAAACCGCCGCTTTGGCGCTGGGAGACCCCATCAGCTGGCAAGAAAAAAACGCAGAGAAAAATACTAAGAGCCCTTCTCTAGAGGGTTTTTTTGCTTGAATTCTGCGCTTGCTTTCCTGCCGCCAGAGCCTTGCTTTTTTTGATTTTTGAAAACTGTAAGAGTTTTTCTATGGCTCGGACTCGCCTCTTTCTGTCCCTTTTTTCTGTCTCTTTTTAGTTTTCCCCTATTAAAAACAAAAAGTATCTATGCGCCGCCCTCTTTTATTAGCTTTTTGCCAAAAAAAATAGGCGACAAAATTCGCCGACCGAAAAAGTTCTTTTTTAAAAATTACCCTCCCAAACCAATGAAATTCAAAAAGAATTGTTCTTTTTCCTTCCCTTTTGCAAAATAAAAGCGGCTCAAGAAATAAAGGGAGACAAAAACAGATTATTTTATTTTCACACTAAAGCAACAAGAAAAAACAACAAGCAGTCCCAACTCCTCCCCCAATAACTAGGGTGTAACAACTTCTCCATCCGCCCCATTTTCTTGAGTTGCTTCTTCTGGTTGGCTTTGGTTTTCTTGCTCTGGTTCAGTCTCCTCATCCAGTTCTGCCTCTTCACTGTTTTCCTCCTCCTCTGGCGCAACTCCTTCTCCTTCTTTTGGTTTTTCAACGGCGTTTTCTTCAGAAGACGGAGATAGTGAATTTTCAGCTCCTGAAACGGGCGGCTGGATTGAACCTGTTTGAGATTGGCTCTCTTTTATTTCCCGACTAATAATAGCCACATCATTTCTTTTTCTGTTTTGAGCATTCTCTTTTAATTCTTCAATTTTCCTTCTTACTGCCTCTTGCTCCTTCTCATCTTCAATTTGATCAACCATACCCAACAAAAGATCGTATTTTTGAGCCGCTTTTTCAAATTCATCAAAATATTCATAAGCCAAAGCCAACCCCAAATGAACATTCATATCATTGGGATTTACTTCGGCCAATTTTTCATAGATCTCTTTGGCAGAAGAAACATCTTCTTCTCTCCCCTAATTTGCAAAAGCCGCGCCAAAGTGTAAAAATAAGTCCCGCTTGAGGCTTCATATTGAATTGCTTTCTGAATAGTTTCAATGGCCTTGTCCAGCTCTCCCAGCTTTTCATAATTCAAAGCCAAATTATAATAGCCCGGAGAATAATTTTTCTTGAGCTGAATGGCTTTTTCAAAATATTCTCTCGCTTCTTTAAGAAGTTTCTTCTTTTCTTGAAAATCACTTTGGGTTTCAACCATTGCGTCTTTTATCTGGCCAATTTTCAAAACAAAATCAGGATTGGCCGGTTCAAGCTCAGCCGCCTTCTCATACCACTCCAAAGACAAACTCAAGCTATCCGCCACATAAATTCCCGCATTTTCATAGATTTGGGCCAGAACTTGCACTGCCAACGCATCCTGCGGCATAAGATCAACACCTTTCTTGGCATTTTTGGCCGCCAGTCGCAAATATTCTACCAAAAGTTCCAAATTGCGCCGCTCTTCTCCTTTTTTGTATTCCTCATTGACTAAACTCATATATTCCTGCCCCAACTGAGTCCAGTAGCGGCCTTCTTTGGGATTTATTTCTATTGCCTTTTTCAAGTATTTAATTCTCATCAATCCGTCTTCTTCCGACGAAAATCGGTCCTTTTCATTTTTCTCACTTGAACTGCCCTCCTGCCAAGAAGCTTGGACTATTTTTCCAGCCCAAACATCTGCCCAATATATTTTTCCCACAAAAATCAAAGAAAAAACTGATCCTACCAAAAAAGTCAAAACCAAAAAAGCAAAAGTAAGAGCATATTTTGGAGAAATTTTCAAAGAAATTCTATAAATTCCAGTCTCCACCCCGCCTTCTTTGATCAATGATACCAAAGCAATCACACCGCTGATCACACCAAAAAGAAGCAAACCTCCACCAACTTTTGTTGTCAGCGCCGCCCCCACGAAAACAACAAAAGCGGAAAACCAGCCAATAGAAAAAATCAGATCTTGCTTGGCCGCTTTTACCAAAAAAAAGAAAAAGGTTCCCAAATAAGAAAGCAAAAGAGAAAAAAGAGCTACTGTTCCCAAAAGCCCCAAAGTGGAAATTGCCTCAAAGACCAAATTAGAGCCCTGATAGAAACGAAGATTATAGGTGACAGAATCATTGAATTTGGGATGATGATATTTTGAAAAAGAAAAACCAAAATTAGCTGGTCCTGCCCCCAGAAACATTTTTTCAGAAAGCGCTTTCTTGGCCGCCTCCCAAGAATTGTCAAAGCTGGGTTGAATTTCAGGGTTAATTTCAATTTTTTTCACTAATTCCAATCCATTCAGTTGAGAGACTATAATTAGAACAATAAAAACCAACATTGGCAAAATAAGCTTTCGCTTGGGCATTCCTCCCATTCCCGCCAAAGCAAAAAGTAAAAAACAGCCTCCTCCCAAAACAATTGTCCAGTTAGGAATAAAATTGGAAAGCACTGCCAAAACAAAAAGAGCCAAGGCAATGTTGCCGAAAACCAAAAATAAAAAAAGTCTAGAAGCTGGAGCTGGGCCGCTGATTTTTTTGGAAATTTTAAGAAAGATTGCCAGATTGATGGGAATTGTCATTGCCAAGAAAACCGTTAAATTATTGACCGACCCCAAAAGACTAACCGAAAGGCGCTCCCAAAGAGAAACAGGAACAAAATCAGGCTGAGAAATCCACAAAAAACTCCAAAGTGTCACCACCACCGAAGAAAGAAAAAAGCAATGGCAAAAATATTAGACCGAGTTTTATTAAAAGTGCCCATCACCAAATAGCAAAAGATTGCCAACGCAAACATACCAATTAAGCCCCGAGAAGGATCATCAAAAAACCCCAAAAGCTATGCCACTTGTCCACTGAAAAAAAGGTGGAGACAGCGGCCAAAGCAAGCAAAGTAACAATAAAAAAATCAAGTGCCGTTCTTTTGAGAATAAGCTCTTCTTGAGCAATTGAGCGAACAATCCAACCCAAAAAACCAATCACCAAAAAAACATAAAAGTATACCTGTTTTTCAAAAGCAAAACTTTGAAGAGTGAAACCAGTAGCAAAAACAGGAATCCCAAAAACAATAGCAAAAAAAGAAAGAGAGATAAGAAAATCGCAAATTTTGATAAGAATTTTTTTAGAAAAAGATTTTTTCTCTTTTGATGTTTTTTTTGAAAAACTTTTTTCTTTTAAGGACTGAGAAGGTTTTTGAGAAAAAGCGCTTATTTTCTTTTGTGGCATCAAATTTTGACGAGGATGCCCCAAAACATCTTTCTTGGGAAACAAAAAGTGAGATGGTTTTGAATCTAAATTTGAATCAAAAGAAGGAGCTTTATTTTCAAGTTTTTTGCCAATTGATGGTAGTGGCGAAAGATTTTTTGTTTCCTTTTTGATGGATCCTTTTCTTCTTTGAGGGAAAAATGAAAGCTTGGTTGTTTGGCTTGTGATTGGCTGATTATTTGTTTTTTTAAGAAAAGACTTATTTTCGGGAGATTGACTCTTGGCCTTGGAAAAAATCTGATTTTGACGAAATCGGGCTAGATCTGGCTTGGGTTTGGTTCGATTAATTGGAGAGATTTTGGGAAGATTCTTTTGAAAAGTTTGGGAGGTTTTTTTATTGGAATTAAAAAACTCCTCCACTGCTTTTTCGCGCCAAGCAAAACCGCTTTGAGCTGGAGAAAGTAACTTTTGTTTGCCCGCTTTTTCAGTTGAGGTTTTTTTTCCTTTTTCTGTTTTTTTTCTAAAGCCAAAAAATTTCATAGCTTCATCATATCCTTTTCAGGCTTTTTTTTCAAGAAAAACAATCCTCTAGTTTCTCCTAAGAAGATTTTCTAACCCCTCCTAACCTCCCCTTAAAATAAGGGGAGGGATCAGGGGGTATTGCCAAAAAGGGAGGAAACAAGGTGGAACTTTATCAAAAGGAGAGGGATCAGGGAGTCATTATCAAAAGAGGAGGAAACGGTGGAGCATTATCAAAAAGGTATAGACTGAAATGGAAATTTATCAAAAGGGGATGAATTCCTCTTTCTCCCCCCCCCTGCGAAAGCAAGGGGGGATTAAGGGGGGTTGTTCCTTTTGTTTCTCTCTCTTGTTTACAAGGGAGAGTTAGAGAGGGTTGTTTTCTGTTTCTTGTCGCTGCTTACAAGAGAGAACTAAAAGGGATCATTCTTTCATTCCCAAATTTCTTCTAATCTCAATTAAAACTCCTTCAATGTTTTTAAAAATTTCACTATTCCAGAATCTTATTTCTTTAATGCCCTTTGCTTTGAGAAATTTTTTTCTTAGAAGATCATGCTCTTTTTTATCTTCAAAGTGCTGGCCACCATCAATCTCAATGGCTAGTTTTTTGGTTGGACAATAGAAATCAAGAATATATTTGCCAATGCTGTATTGTCTTAGAAATCTATATCCTCCAATTTGTTTCTTTCTTAAATGTTGCCAGATTTTTCTTTCCGCTTCGGTTTGATTTTTTCTCAAGGCTCTTCTTAGATTCTTTAGTTTTCTGTCATTACAAAGAGTCATCTTTTTGTTTTTTATTTTTCTTTTTTGAATATTCTAGTTTCCCTTAAGAAGATTTTCTAACCCCTCCTAACCTCCCCTTAAAATAAGGGGAGGGATCAGGGGGTATTGCCAAAAAGGGAGGAAACAAGGTGGAACTTTATCAA
>LZQN01000092.1_pt1 | contig 19739 bp, 31 predicted proteins | sample 768531 | NCBI WGS metagenome assembly LZQN01 (sample SAMN05207080, study PRJNA324506) | oil field metagenome | isolation source: sample BH-FW-7 from oil reservoir | place: India: Bombay High | collected 2015-12-02
TTTATTGTTAATAGGGTGCAGGCTCCCGCGGGAGTGCTTTTATGGCAATTGTTGATAGTGGGATAGCAACTCCTGAGGAAGTTGATGCGACGATGAAAAGAATTGGGCTGCCAATGGGCCCCTTCGAGCTGATGGACTACACCGGAGTGGACATATTCTACAATGCCGGAAAGTACTTCGCCAGCACTCTCGGCCCTGACTATGAGCCTTCAGAAACAGTGAAGAAAATGGTGGAGGAGGGGAAGCTTGGAAGGAAGACTGGAAAGGGCTGGTACGACTGGAGCGCTAGAAGACCGCAGATTGACATGAGCAAAGCCACAGACAAGGTCAATCCAATGGACTTCACCTTTGTGGAGATAAACGAGGCTGTTAAGCTCGTTGAGATGGGGGTTGCAACTCCGGAAGACATTGACACGGCCATGAAGCTCGGCCTGAATCGACCACTCGGCCCATTCGAAATTGCAAGGCAGGTTGGAGCTGAGCAGATTGCCAAGCGCCTTGAGGAGCTGGCAAAGCAGTTCGGAAAGAAGATTTTCGAGCCTGCAAAGACATTGAAGGAAGGAAAGCTTGACGTTCTGTGAAAAATTTAATATTTCAACTTTTTTATGTCAAAGTGGGTTGCCTTAAATGCTGTTTATCTCTGCGTACAGGTCTTCCAGAGCTTTTAGATAGTCCAGTTCTCCGCGCTCTATCGCGTCCATTCTGCTTTCAAGGTCTCTCGTTCTCTCCTCTGAGACGAATTTTCCGTACTTTCTCGCCAAAAACGTGAAAACGTCAATGCCGAGCTTTGTGGGAACCATCCTTCCGTACCTTTCGATGACATAGTTTCTCATGAAAAGCCTGTCCACAATGGTCGCGTAGGTTGAGGGCCTGCCGATTCCCCTCTCCTTCATCATCTGGATTATCTCCGATTGCGTGAATGGTTGAACTTTCGGAACCTCTTTAATTTCAGCCTTCACCCTGAAAGACCCTGTTGGAAGCTCCTTCTTGACCCAAACAGCTCTGTAAAGCTCGTAAGCTCTCCCTTCGGCACTTACAATCCTTTCCTCCTCTGCCTTTTTACCGTCGAACTCTATGGAGTATCTCTTCACAGCAACCTTAAAGGGCCTGCACTGGGACGCCATAAAGCGCCTGAAAATAAGGTCGTAGAGAGCGAAGTGCTCCCATCTGAGGCTCTCAACTACCAGCACACCTTCCTGAATAAGCCTCTGAACGTCATCTCTTGTAAGTGCCTTGTTGGCCTTATGCACTCGTGCGCTCCACCCTCACCCCAGTCCCGACCGACAAAGTCATCTCCCAAGTACTCCTTCGCGATTCTCTGCCCGACGTCGCTTACTCTCGTTGAGTCGGTTCTGTGGTAGGTTATCAGTCCGTTCTCGAACAGCTCCTGTGCAATCTGCATCGTTTGCTTTACCGAAAACTTCAGGATTCTGTTTGCATCGCTTAACAGGCTTTCGGTGGTGTAAGGAGGCAGGGGTGTTCTGAGCTCTTCCTTCTCTTCAACGAGCTCAATCGTAAGGTCGAACTCCTCTTCGTCGTGCTCAAGGACCAAGTCTAAGTCCCGAACAATGGCAATCTTTTTCTTCTCTCTCGACTCCTGAAATCTGCTGATTATCCAGCCAAGAACTGGAGTCTGAGCCCTTCCGGCAGAGAGGTTGCGATTAGCAAATCTCTCCCACAGTTTTTGGCTTAAAACAAATCCGATCCATCGGTCCTCTATTCTCCTGACAACCTGAGCCTTTACGAGATTCTCATCCACATCTCTCAGAGATTCGAGCGCCTCAAGAATCGCCCTTCTCGTCACCTCGTGAAATTCGGCCCTTTTAACAGCACCACATCCTGAAAGAAGATTTTTGAGGTCCCATGCTATCTTCTCTCCCTCAGTGTCCGGGTCTGTGCCGACGATAACGAACTCAGCATCGTGAGCGAGCTTTCTCAGGGCATCAATTCTGCTCTTGGAGTTGTCTATGTTCTCACTCCCGCACTTAGGGCAGTTTTCCCTCTCCTCCGTGAACTGATAACTGCAGTCCCTGCACCTCTTGATGGAGGCGTAAACGGGAACGAATTTCCCGTTGACGAGCACTCCGTGAAATCCTCTGTTGGTGATGAGGTCGACAACGTGTCCGATGCTTGCTGTTACCATCAGAACGTACTTCTGCATGGGAATCTCGTACACAACAGCACCATCGAGAACCTTCACACTCGGTTTACCGAAGAAGCGCGAAATTTGCCTCGCCTTTGTGGGGCTTTCAACGATGAAAAGAGCCGGTTTTATAAGGTCGAACTCCTGCCTCCTTCTGTACCTGTCCCTGCTCTCGTCGAGTTCTCTGGAGAGTCTCTCAAAATCAACCTCGTCAATTCTCTTGAATTCTATGTCGTAGAGCTTTGCCCTCTCGATGAAGGCTGATAAAAGCTCAGCGTCATCCTCCATCAAAAAGCTTGCACCCTTCGTCAAACCTCCAGCAAAGAGCCTTGAAGTTCTGCCCGAACCCTGAATGTACGTTCTGAGGTCGGGGAAGATGACCTCTCCCTCCCTAACCACGACATCTTTCGCCTGAGGCTTCTCTTTGCCCATTACCTTTTTCAGAATCTCTCTAACTTCATCAACGTGCTTTTCTACCACTGGCAGCAGCTTTTCTAATTCATCAACGTTGCGGTACAGGTAGGCGAGGAGCTTTACCATTTGAGGGCTTAGAGAATCAATGTCGTCAATGGTAACTCTGAAAGCGGGACATCCGACAAAAACGGCAAACCTTATCCTTTCCGGCAGGTCCAGCCCCCTTACAAGCGTTCCGTAGTAGTGTGCCGTTCCAACCAGGTGGTCTATCTCACCCTCAACAAATTTTTCGTAATCCCCCTTTTTAGTGGCAGTGACTATTCCAATTCTGAAGTCATCTTTGAGGGATTCATAAATTTTCTCCGCCTCCTCGGCAGTTCTGGCATAGATTATGCCCCCTGTTCCAAGCTTTTTGAGTATTGCTGCTATCATCTCAGCACTCTCGTCGTTCACAGCAACATCCTCCACGTTTCTGACAGTAATCCTCGAAGAACCAATGTCGAAGTTGAGAAGCTGCCTGAACAGCTCTGCCTTCTTCCCCTTCTTCGCCGTAGCTGTGGAAACCATCAGACAGCCTCTGGCCTTGCCCGTCCAGCTTTTCGTCTTGAAATCGTAGCGGAAACCGAGAAGATGTAGAAGTTTATCAACGTTCTTAGAAGCTTTCAGGATTGCATCAACGTCATCTACAAAAATAAAATCGAAAAACCCCAGCTCCTGGTAGTGTTTGGACAGAAACTGAGTTGTTGTTATGACTATTTTGAAATTCCTCATGTTCTGCATGAAGTTTTCCTTCTCACCTTTCGAGAGTCTGCCGTGATAGTAGCCGAGGAGCTTTTCATCAACCTGAATACCAACCTTCTCCACATACTTTTTACAGTCTCAGCCGCCTGAATTACCAGCAGGGAGGTTGGAAAAACGATGTAGCATCTCTTCCCTCTTAATGCGAGGAAGAGGGACATTGCCAGGCCAAAAGAGGTCTTGCCCACTCCCGTAGGTGCTGTTGCTGCGAAGCTCTCCCTTCTGAGTATTCTTTTTGCCCACATTTTCTGTATTGCTCTTGGCTCACCGACGCATTTTCTGAAAAATTCAATGAATTCTTCGAGCAGAAAATCTTCTGGGTAGTGGCAAAGCTTTTTCTTTTTCCTGAAGCATACGCACTCCTCAATCTCTTTGCTCTCAAGGTCACCCCCGCACACGGGGCAAAGGTTTGAGTAAACAACAGGAATCATCGAAGTGAATTGGAGAGAAAAGATAAAAAATTAATCCTCAAAGGCAGTTTGTGGATGCTGCCGTAATTGGTGGAGGCCCGTCTGGAAGCCTTGCGGCAATTCTGCTCGGGAAAAGTTACGATGTTGTGCTTTTCGAGGAGCACCAGAGTGCTGGCTTTCCTGTTCAGTGTGCAGGTCTTATAAGCGATAAATGCTATAAAAAGCTGAAGGAGTACTGCAAGGCGGAGAAGGCAGTTGAAAATCGCATAAAAGGGGCATTCTTCTTCTCTCCATCAGGCAAAATTGTTCTGGAAGGCAGGGGAGAGGCAGTGGTTGTTGAGAGAAAAACCCTCGACAGATTGCTTTTTGAGAGGGCTGCCGAGAGGGCAGAGGTCTTCGTGAAGGAAAAAGCTCGATTTGATGGGTTCAGGATTAAACCCCAGCCAGAGAATTTGAGGCTGAAAAAATAATAGGTGCTGATGGTGTGAACTCCACTGTCAGAGAGCACTTCAACTTCCCGCGTCCCGGATTTTTCACGGCAGTACAGGTTGAGGCAAAATTTGAGCCTCTTGATGAGAGTTACGTGGAGCTTTACTTCGGGGAGAGATGGAGCGACTCCTTTTTTGCATACGCAATACCTCTCGGAGACACTGCCAGAGTTGGAGTTGTTAGCAGAAGCAGTCCGCTACGCTATCTTGAAAATCTTATGAAAAAGCATCCGTCGGTGTCTGGAAGAGTAAAGGGGAGCTTCGTTGAGCTTAACGCTGGAGCAATTCCCGACAGGCTAATTAAGTTTTCAAAGGGTAATGTGGCTCTTATTGGCGATGCTGCCGGGATGGTGAAGCCCTACACAGGAGGTGGGATTTACTATCACCTCATCGCAGCAGAAAAGCTCGCAGAATCCTTTCCGGATTTAAAAAACTATGAGGAGAGCTATTTGAGCGAAATGAAAGGGGAGTACAGGTTTGGCTATGCTGTTAGGAAGCTTTACTCTTTTCCGGACGAAAAGCTGGAGCAGCTTTTTTCGGCAATGGACGGTTTTGATTTCAGGGGCGTGCACATGGACAACCCCTCAACACTCGTCAGAAAAGTTGCCGACATTGGGTTAAGGCTTTTGAAAAAACCCGGTCTCGCAATTTACCTCTTCAAAACTTTACTTTAAAGCCTTATCAAAACGTAGACACCATCCCGAACTTCTGGAGAAACTTTTCCGTTCCTCACCTCTACCTTTTCAAATTCTCCATTTGCGAGCTTTTTAGCAATGGTTTCGTAGAACTCGTACAGCCTCACAATTTCTCTGCCCTTCTCCGTTAAAACTGTCCTGCCTCCACCGCTTCCACCCTTCTCGCTCTCCACGACTTTTCCCACAACCTCCTCCATTTTCCTTATGTATCCCCACACGTAGCGGTAGGACATGCCCAGCTTTTTGCTTGCCGCAGAAATGGAACCCTCCTCTTCTATGGTTTTCAAAATCGCAACACCACCCTTTCCTGCAACGTGGTTGTTCTCCTCCTCAATCCACACTCTGAATCTGATATCCATAATTTTTGTTCTGTTATGCCTTAATTTCTTTTCTCCCTATCAAATTGAAGTATACGTTCTCAAGCCTGGGAACCTCTCTTTCAATCTCGGTTATCTTTCCTCCCTGCTTTTTGACCTTTTCAACGAAATCGAGAAGCTCGTCGAGTTCTGAAAACTTTGCAGTTCTTTTTCTGCCATCAAGGGCGTACTCAACTCTGTAGGTAGTGTTCTGTCCGATAAGCTCCTCCAAGCTTCCGAAATACAGAGCCTTGCCACCCTTCATAACCACGACCTTGTCTGCTATCCTCTCAACGTAGTACATGTTGTGGGCGGAGAAGACAATTATCTTTCCCTTTTCTGCAAGCTCCCTCAGCAGTTCGGCTATGCTCAGCGAAGTTGTCGGGTCAAGCCCTCCGGTCGGCTCATCGTAAATCAGCACGTCAGGATCGTGGAGAAGAGTCCTGGCAATCGAGACCTTCCTTCTCATCCCCTTTGAGAGGTCTGAGATGTACTTGTCGGGGAGACTCAGCCTCTCAAGAAACCCCTCTATGTCAGCCTTCACTCCGTAAATGTCAGCGAAGAGGTTTAGGTATTCGGAGACGGTCATGTTCTCGTAAAGAGCATCGATCTCTGGTAAATATCCAATTATCCTTTTTACACTTTCATCAAAATCTCTGCCGAAGTACTTTACCTCTCCTCCACTCGGCTTAATCAGACCGGCGAGAATTTTCAGCGTTGTTGACTTTCCGGCACCGTTTTCTCCTATGAGGCCCAAGGCCTCTCCTCTTTTCACCGAAAAGCTTATTCCCTTCACAGCCTCAAAGCTGCCGTACTTTTTGACCAGATTTCTTACCTCTAGCACCTTTTGCATGTAAACCTGAGGGATATAAAGTTTAATAGTTGAATGACAAAAAAGCAGACATGTGGAAGAAAGTTGCCGAAAAGTTCGAGAAGTACCCGTCCCAAATTGCTGTTGCAAGAGAATTTTTGAGACTCGGCATCTCCGTCAGAAACGGGAAGGCTTACTGCGGAGACATAGAGCTCGTTCCTACCAAAATTGCTGAGGCCATTGGTGTTGACAGAAAAGTTGTTCTTGCTGCTATCCAGAACATTGAAAGTGATGAGGAGCTGAGAAAAGTATTTTCGGCTTTAAAGCCAGTAGCGAACATCGCTGAAGTTGCAAGAATTCTTGGCTTCGGCGTTCTTGAGGTTTACGCTGAAAGCCATAAGGTCGGAATTGTGGCAGGTGTTGCGTCAGCCCTTGCCAATGCTGGCATCTCTATCAGGTACATCCTTGCCGAAGATCCGGAGCTGAGTGTGGAATCAAAGCTTACTGTTGTAACCGAGACGAAGATTCCTGGTGCAGTTGTTGAGGAAATTCTGGAGGTGGAGGGGGTTGAAAAGGTGCTGATAAGTTAAGTTAATCATATATAGCCTTACGGTCTCTTGTTATCATGCGAAAAAGTCTGTTAGTTCTGGCGGTACTCTTGCTTACGATGGAAGTTGCTTACGCAAATGGCGTTTCGGTAAGCTATCAGATTTCACCGGAAATTCTCCTTCCGGGCGATTATGCGGACGTAACGCTAATTCTAACGAATCCCTCCACTACCGATGTGAAAGTTAACTCCATCGTCATTTCGGGAGCTAAGGCTGAGCCGTCAGCAATCTACTCTGTCGGGACGATACCAAGCGGGGGAAGCTATTCAATTACTTTCTCCGTCAAGGCCGAGAAGGTTGGGAGGGAGAACCTTGAGGTGAAAATCTCGACGGAAAACGAAACGATAACGCAGAACATAATGGTGGTTGTGGACGACAACTTCCCAACTCTCACCATTGCCTCTCCTGTTTACAGAGGAGTTGTGAACGAGGTGAGCTTTTACGTTTCCTCTCCAGTGGAGCTTAAAGATGTGAGAGTGGAAGCCCTCTTTAACGCGATACCAAAAACCGTATATCTTGGGGACTTCGTCGGCGGAAAGGAGGGGAAGATCAAGTTCGTTCCGGATTCAGACAGGTTGAAATTTAAAATTTCATTTTACAACGGCAGAAATTACCATGAAATTGAGAAGGAGGTGGCAGTGGAGCTTTTAACTCCGCAGAACGTCGTTTTAAACGTAAGCTTTCCGTACAAATCCCTTTACATCGGAGATGCGATAACAATTCCGCTTGAAATCACGAATCTGAGAAGCGATGCGATTTACGACATCACTGTTTCAGCGGAATCATCTCTTGGAAGCTTTTCCAGCCCGGTGAGCATAGCGAAGCTGGATAGCGGTGAAGGAAAGGCTTTGAGCTTCAAGTTCAGCCCGTCAAAGGCCGGAGAAGGAGAGGCTGTTTTCAGGGTTGATTACAAGGACGAACTCGGAAACGAGCTGAGTGTGGAGAGGAAATTCGCAATAAGCGTTCTCAACAGCTATGCCGTAATGCTCACCAACCTCAATGTGGCCAGGGAGGGGCTGAAGTACAGCGTTTCAGGCGATGTCAGCAACAACGGTAGGAGTGAGGTTTACAACACCTATGCAGTTGCTGAGTGTGCCAACTTCAGAACGGACTACTTCATAGGCAACATAGACCCCTCTGACTTCCAGAGTTTCGAACTGCCGGTTGAGTGCAACGGTAGCGTTAAAGTTACCGTTCAGTGGTCGAATGAAATCGGAGAGACCTTTGCGATATCTCAGACTGTGGAGCTTAAAGGGAAGAGCTTGACTGAGGTTGAGGAGAATCCGATGCCGGTGTACGTTTCCATTGCAGTTGCTCTGGTCATTCTGGTAATAGTGGGCTTTGTGATTTACAGGCAGATTAGAAAATGAAGGTCGTCGAGCTGAGAGACGTTTACAAAATTTACAGAACGGAGTACTATGAAGTCAGGGCTCTTGACGGAGTGAGCATGGATGTGGGCGAGGGAGAGTTTGTTGTAATCATGGGGCCTTCGGGAAGCGGGAAGTCTACTCTCCTGAACCTGATTGGCTGTCTCGACAAGCCGACTGAAGGAGAAGTGCTGATTAACGGAGTCGAAACGTCCAGGTTGAACGACAATCAGCTCACCGAGCTGAGAAGAGACACCATCGGTTTCATATTCCAGACCTACAACCTAATTCCAACATTGACTGCTCTTGAGAATGTGGAGCTTCCGATGATATTCAAGGGCGTGGGAAGGAGGGAGAGAGAAGAGAGGGCAAAAGAGCTTCTTAAAAACGTCGGGCTTGAGAAAGAGATGAATCGTAAGCCCAACGAGATGAGCGGAGGACAGCAGCAAAGAGTTGCAATTGCAAGGGCTTTGGCGAACAACCCCAAAATCTTGCTTTGTGACGAGCCAACCGGAAACCTGGATACGAGGTCAGGGGAACAGGTTATGGAAATAATCAGACACCAGAACGAGGAGCTTGGAGTTACGGTGATTCTGGTAACCCACGACCCCTCGCTTGCGAAGTATGGAGACAGAGTGATAAGGCTGAGAGATGGAAGAATAGAGAGTGTCGAGCATGTATCTTGAGCTTGCTAAAAGGAACTTGCAGAGAGCAAAGGTTAGAAGCCTTCTGGCTGTTGTAGGTATACTGATAGGAGTCATGGCTGTCTCGGCCATTGGAATCTTCGGGGAGAGCTTGAAAGCAGCGGTTCTCCAGAATTTCGAAGAAGTGGCGAATGAGCTTATAGTCAGCCCGAATTTTCAGGAGGGCTACAAGTATCTTGAGGAGAAGGACATCAGCAGGATTAAGAAGCTCCCAAATGTTGCAGAGGCGATACCGATTAAGTCCGACTCACTCCTGATTGAATCCAAGAAAAAGAAGTCCTACGCGGTAGTCTATGCCATGGACGAAAAAGATGTCAGAGAGATGTTCGAGGCGGAGAAGGGAACAATAAGGCTAAAGAGTAGCTGTGTTATCGGCAAGAGACTTGCGGAGTTCGCTGACGTCAGGGTTAACTCGAAGATAACCATAGGGGGCAGGGAGTTCAGAGTTGCGGCAATACTTGAAGACACTGGGGCGAGATTCGACATAAACCCGAATTCGGCAGTAATTCTTTCACCTGAGGACTTTGAGAAGGTCAGCGATGTTGGATACACGATGGTGATAGTGAAAGCGGACAGTTTGGAGAAGGTCGATGACGTCAAGAAGAGATAGAGGAAAATAACAGACAGGATGAAAAGTAATTGTATTTGACCTTAAAATAATACTTGAGAGGATAAATGAGGCCTTCTCGCAGATAAACACGTTCCTGATGGCAATAGCGTCAGTTTCCTTGCTCGTCGCTGGAGTCAGCATTCTCAACATCATGCTGATGTCAACAATTGAAAGAACGAAGGAAATTGGCGTTATGAGGGCTATAGGGGCCTACAGGTCGACAATTCTTAGAATATTCCTGATGGAAGCTCTCATTCTTGGGCTGATTGGAGGTGCAATAGGTAGCGTTCTGAGCATTGCTGGGGGTTACACAATAGACCTGATAATTCTCCAGGATGCCAGCTACATCTTCAGACTTCGACCTTGCTCTACATCCTGCTCGGTTTTTCGATAGGGGTTGTTGTTTCAGTGGTGAGCGGTCTTTATCCGGCATGGAAGGCATCTCGTCTGGAGCCGATCGAGGCTTTGAGGTACGAGTAGTGTTCAAAAAGTAGTGTTCAAAATTCTGCTTCCCATGCGCAGAAAATGTCCCTTTGGTTGGAGTGGTTGTAGCTTTGGTAAGAACCTAATTTGTTATTTTCCCTTTTGCCTTTTGCAAGAGATTCATAGGAATTCTAGCCAAAAACTAATATAGAGTTGTGTGGATTCAAGAAATATGCTGGCATCGGACAGCAAGCTTGTTAGAATCAGAAAATTTGAAGCGTGTTTGGGTGTTGTACTGGAAGTTTATAAACCTGAAGAATTCAAAAAATGTTACTTTGACTTTATTGATGAAATAAAAACCAAATATAACATAAGAAGTCCAAGAAACGTTTTTAAAAGTTATGAGCTAAAACGCATGGTCGGTGTGCAAAATTTTGAAACAATTGCTCAAGAAATTACCAATGTGGTTTCAGATTATTCCAAGGCACACATTGTATTTGCATCCTTTAATACTAAAAAAATTCCGAAAGTTATTTATTATAAAAAAAGATCGCAGAAAGAAACAACAAGAAAAAAAGACGATAGAATTCCTTAGACACTTGAGTAGTTATTTTCCGTATGTTGCAGCTTGGAACGTAATAATCAACGATAAGACAACAAATTATAATGGTGTGGAAATTCATTTGGATTCTTTTGAAGGCGAGTTAACCGATGCTTGGAAAATTCTTAAGAATAATATCTCGGCAAAAATCAAAATCTTTCCAAAAGGAGATCAGTGTAATCCATTCATTTCAGCATCAGATATACTGCTTTCTTTTATAGAAATTAACTTATTGAACAGGAATTCACGTTTAGACGTCCAAGAGTTGAGTGAATTACTAAACTCCTTCAAAGTTCCAAATTCGATAATCCATTGTGGGACCAAAATGATAAAGTACATCGCACCGAATTCATCCCAAAGAATACCAGAAATATTGGATTACGCAGAACCTATAATTTACGTCGTACCCGGGCAAATATTAAAAAAGGATTGGATAGAAAACTCTCCCAAATTCGAATACATTCTCAAATATGCCCAGTTGCTAAATGGTGGAGTGAAATTCCTAAATGCGGATAAAGATTATGAATTTATTCGTAGTACAGACATCATAGTGTATTTCGAAAATTCAGGTAAGGCGTTAGCTAAAGAAATATCGGACCTTTATGATATTCAATGCAAAAGCATCTTTGAAGTAATTAATGAAATAGAAATATTGAATTCTGATTCGGAATCGTAAAATAGATATATAGGTAATGACTAAATTAAAACGTGGGGACATCCCCAGACCAGGGGGTGTCTCCCTAACTAAACATATAGTTTTACTATTTTTCCATCACCTGGGAACTAACTAATCGCTGAATATTTCGTTATGCAACCAAAACTTAAAAAATAATGAAGCTATTGCTAAAAGCATGAGAAGTGATGAGGTAAAGAAAGGCATCGATAGAGTTGCTCACAGGGCTCTTTTAAAGGCTCTCGGTGTTACAGACGATGAAATGGATAAGCCCTTCATCGGAATTGCCAATGCCTATAACACGATTGTTCCTGGCCACATGACCCTTGACAAGCTAACACAGGCTGTTAAGGAGGGGGTTTACGCTGCAGGTGGTGTGCCCTTTGAGTTCGGCATAATTGGCATCTGCGACGGCATTGCGATGGGGCATGAGGGAATGTGCTACTCTCTGCCCTCAAGAGAGATTGTGGCAGACAGCATAGAGGCAATGGTTGAGGCTCATCGCTTTGATGGCCTGGTTGTTGTTGCGAGCTGTGACAAAATCATCCCCGGAATGCTGATGGCAATGCTCCGCCTCAACATTCCTGCTGTAGCTGTAACAGGTGGCCCAATGCCCTACGAGAGAGTTAGTGGGGAGAAAGTCTCGATAAAGGATGCCTTCGAGGCTGCTGGGATGTACAAGTCAGGAAAGCTCGATGATGCTGGACTGAAGCTGTACGAGGACTACTGCGCTCCGTACTGCGGAAGCTGTCAGGGGCTTTACACTGCAAACAGCATGCAGCTTTTGACTGAAACGCTTGGCCTCAGCCTGCCTACTGCTCCACTTCTCCATGCCCGTCATCAAGAAAGCTCAGAATAGCGAAGCAGAGCGGGAAGAGAGTTGTTGAGCTTGTCAGGCAAAACATCAAGCCTCTCGACTTCATCAATGAGAGGTCCTTTGAGAACGCCATAACAATGGACATGCTGGTTGGTGGCTCAACCAACACCGTTCTGCACCTCCCAGCGGTAGCGAGAGAAGCGGGAATAAAGCTTAGCCTTGACCTGTTCGACGAGATAAGCAGGAGAACACCCCACATCGTCTCAATTGACCCTGCAAGCAAAGAGATGGTGGTTGACCTCGATGAAAGCGGAGGAGTGCCGATGCTGATAAAGAAGGCCAAAAAGTACTTCCACGACGAGATGACGGTGAGCGGAAAGACGCTCTACGAAATTGCTGAGATGGCAGTGCTGAGAGGGAGGGATATAATCGCATCTCCCGACAACCCGCTGCATAAAGAAGGAGGAATAGCCATTCTGAAGGGCAATCTGGCTGAAAAGGGGGCAGTGATTAAGGCTGCGGCAGTAAGCGAGGACATGATGAAATTTGAAGGCACAGCAAAGGTTTACGACAGCGAGAAGGAAGCTCTGAACGCAATTCTCGATGGAAAGGTTGAGGAGGGAGATGTTGTTGTGATCAGATACATGGGGCCGAAGGGTGCTCCGGGAATGCCAGAGATGCTCCTCCCAACTGCGGCCATAGCTGGGCTTGGACTGCAGAAGGTTGCACTGATCACTGACGGCAGATTCAGTGGAGCGACGAGAGGCCCGTGCATCGGCCATGTGTCACCTGAGGCTGCTGCAGGGGGCAACATAGCTTTGGTTGAGGACGGGGATGTTATAGCCATCGACATTCCAGCGAGGAAGCTTGAGGTTAAGCTGAACGATGAGGAGCTGGCAGAGAGAAGGGCAAAGTGGAAGCCGAAGGAGAAGGAGCTTAAGGGGTACCTGGCCAAATACGTAAAGCTCGTCAGAGGGGCTGAGGAAGGTGCCGCCCTACTTTAACTTTTTTGCAGCCCCATTCGTAGCAGTAGCACTTTTCTTCTTGGTTTCAATCGTAGTTCCAGGTGTCTTCATCTGGGCAGGGCTGAAGGTTCTGGGGAAGGACAGGGGAGTTCTGAGGTGCGGCATTGCCAACTTCGCAGCTTTTGCAGTCACGGCAGTGATTTCGGCGCTGCTCCACTTCACACCTCTTGCCATTTTCCTGCCGTTAATTGCCTTCTTGATTTACCTTTATCTGCTGAAGTCCCTGCTCGACATAAGCTTTCTCGAAGCATTCCTTGCAACAATCATTGCGGGAGTGATTCTGGTCCTGACTGCAGTTGTGCTGTCAATCATCTTCGGAGTCTGGCTGCTCTTCTTCACACCCTCACCACCGATGATGCACATGAAGTTCTAAAAGAGCGGAACTCTCGAATACCTCTCAAGCTTCAGAGCCATTTTCCATTTTCTTACACAGTCACAGCTCAGCTCCTCCAGAACCTTCACATCCTGAGTTAGTGAGAACTCCCTGATCGCCCTGGCAACCTCGCTGTCACACCTTCCGCAGTTATGGGGGCCTCGCTGCTTTCCAGCAGCTACAGGATCGCTCAGAATCTCAACTCCAATTTCCTTAGCATTTTTAAGCACTTCCACAGCACTCCAGAGCCATGGCGGGCGGTATAGCTTTGCTCTCCAGAGCTTTTCCACAAGAGTGCCCTTCTGAACGTTGGTGAGGTTGAGGGAAAACACGTCGGTGTACTTTCTTGCCTTCAGAATGGAGTTTACGGCATCATCGATTGCTTCACTTTCAGATAAAAAGGGAGGCTTCAAGAGCAGGTAGCATTTGACTCTGAACCGTTATCTTTCAGCCTGACAGCAGCCCTCTTAAAGTCCTCAAAGCTGAACCCCTTGTTGATGCAAAGCTCTCTGATTTCATCGTTCGCAGTTTCAAGGCCTATACCAACTTCCAGATTTACTCCCTTGAAGGGTTCAAGCTTCTCATCCTCAATGAACTCAGGCCTGCTCTCAACGATGAGCTTTCTAAGCCCCCTTTCCCTGAATTTTGCAGCAAAAACTCTCTGACCTTTGGCGTTACCTCTTCATCGTCAAAGAAGCTTCCAGAGGTGAAGACCTTCAGAACCTGCTCTCCCTCAAGCTGGCTGAAGACCTTTTCCACCTGCTGAATAAGCTCTTCCTCGCTTGCAGGATAAGCTTCGCTGGTGTAGCCGCACATGTAGCAGCGATTCCATCTGCAACCCCTTGTTCTGAGTATTGCTGTAAGGCAATCCACAATTTCGCCATCAAGCCTTTCCTTTTCTCTCCAGACTATTGGCTCAGAAGTAGAAGTCATGCCTGATTCTCCTTCTGCCGAGCTTTTTCCCGTAGTACAACCCCATCACCAGCCCAGCGAGGTGGGCTATGTTTGCGACGTTGGTGTAGAACAGCCCAGTGTAGCTTGCTACCATCATCCAGAAGTCGTAGGCGGCGAAAAGCAGCAGAGCGGTTCTGATGTTAATCGGAATGGGGATGGGGAAGATGATTATTCTTATTTCTGGAGCGATAATTGCGAGACAGCCCATCACACCAAAGATGGCGGCGGAGGCTCCTAATGCTGGTGAAAAGCTTCCAACTGCGTAGGAGTAGGCAATGTATCCTACATTACCCGCAAGACCCGAGACGAAGAATATTTCCAGGTACTTTTTCTCACCAACTCTCCTCTCAAGCTCGGTGCCGAAGAAAAGCAGCACGAACATGTTGACGAAGAAGTGCCAGAACTCCACGTGAAGAAACATGCTGGTAACAATCTGCCAGGGCATTGAGATTAAAGCTTCAAGCTGGGGATGTAGAGCGAATAAGGAAACCATCTCGTAAGGGGCAACGAGGGATATGAAGAACAGAATTGTGCAGACTATCAACACCGTGTTGTTGGCTCCGTAATTGGGAATCCTGAATCCCCTCCTTGGAGGCTGAGTTGTCGAGAGTCTGCGCTTTACGTTCACCGGAACATTCCAGTACTCATCCAGCCCATCGCAATCGTGGTTCTCTGGCAGCCTGTGCTCTGCACAGAAATTTCCACCGCAGTACCTGCATTTGTACGGAAGGGTTACTTCCTCACCGCAAACATCACATCTTGCCACTGTAAGCAGTAAGGAACGGAAGTTAAAAACTCTTCGCCTTCAGCCACAGCCTCCCACAATAATTGCACCTTTTGGACACTCCTCAACGCATGAACAGCAAGCTATGCAGTCATCGGCTCTGACAGCAACGGCAAAGCATCTATCACCTCAAAAACGTTGAAGGGGCAAACCTCTTCACACCTCCTGCACCCATCGCATGTTTCCAGCACAATTATTGCCATGGCGCTTGACTGTGAGAGAGTAAATAACTCTTTCAGCAGTAGTGCTCGTAGAGTGTTTCGAACATCCTCCTCTGCAATGCAATGATGAGCGGGAGGTGAATGGAAAGAGCCATGTACTCTCCTTCCTGCGACAATGCCAGTATAGAGCTCTTCTCTGCTATTGCGAGCATCTCTGGCTTTCCCTCCTTGCCTTCAAAGATTTCCGCAAATTTTGCAACGAAGCTGTCTCCAGAATTTTTTATTTTGCTCAGATCAAGAACTCTGAACTCCCTCACACTCTCGGGCACCCTGAACTTCTCGTAGAGAAGGACTTTGTGCTCCCCTTTGATTTCATTGAGGAGGCTGGCGAAGGTTTGGGTGATGCAGAAGACCATGACCCTTTCATTCTCCCTCAGAAACTCTCTCAGCCTGTTCTCCACCGCCCACCTGCCTCTCGAAACCCATATGAGCTTCAAATCACCTCTCTCGTGCATCCTGAGCTCTTCGAAGGCTTTCAGCATTCTGCTGAGCCTCTCGTTGAAGTCCCTCTGCATTCTCGCAGCTATCTTGGCAGGCTCAACAGCCCTGAAAATTGCAGGGCTGCCAGGCTGGACTTCTGCAAATCCCTTCTCCACCAGTCTGTTCAGAACCTCGTAAACCTTTGTTCTTGGTATTTTCGCTTTCCTGCTCACCTCTCTTGCCGTAGTTTCGCCAGCAGCGACGAGGGCTGCGTAAGCTGAAGCCTCATAGCTCGAAAGACCGAATTCTCTCAGCGTTTCGAGCAGCTCGTTCATTAACCACTTCTGGTGACAACAAATTTATTAAGGTTTTGCCATAATTGAATTATGAACATCCTTGAAATCGCGAACCTCAGCGTGAGGTTCGGGGACTTTTTGGCTGTGAAAAATCTAACGCTTCATGTCAAAAGAGGGGAGATTCTCGGCTTGCTTGGACCAAACGGCAGCGGGAAAACAACGACGATAAGGGCGATATTCGGAATGGTGCCATACGAGGGGGAGATAAGGAACCACGCCACCTCGGTTGGCTGGATGCCTCAAAACTCTCCCCTCTACCTCAATTTGACTGTGGAGGAGAATCTGGAATTCTTCGCATCCCTTCACGGAATCAGGGATGAAGGCAGAATTGAGGAAATGCTGAGGCTCGTTCAGCTGGAAAAGTATCGCAAAAGGCTGGTTAAGAACCTGAGCGGGGGATGAGGCAGCGAGCGATGCTCGCTTGTGCAATGCTCCACGACCCTGAGCTGCTGATCCTCGACGAGCCGACTGCTGGGGTTGATCCGCCGTTGCGGGCAAGCTTCTGGGAGCAGTTTGAGAGGCTTAAGGAAGAGGGAAAGACGATTCTGGTCACCACACACTACATGGATGAGGCCGAGAGGTGCGAGAGGCTCGTTTTGATCAGGAACGGCGTTAAGATTGCTGAGGGAAAGCCTGAGGAGATAAAAAGGAGAGCTGGTGGAGACAGAGTTGTTCTGGAAGTTGAGGACATTCGAGGAGCTGCTGAAGCCCTTTCGGGTTATAAGACATCGGTAAATGGGAAGGTTGTAGTTGAGGTGGAGGATGCAACAGCAGAAGCTCCGAGAGTCATTGAAAAGCTGAGCAGAGCTGGCATTAAGGTTTTTAGAGCTGAAATCAGACGATGCACACTCGAAGAGGCTTTCATGAGGCTTATGGAGGGCTAACATGTTTGAAAGGGTTTACTCGGTGTTTTTGAAGGAGCTGAAAGTTGTTTTCAGGGAGAGGAGGTTACTCGCAATTCTAATTTTTCAATCAATAATCCTCGTCTCGCTTTTCGGCTACGCCTTCAGCGGGGAAGTCAAAAAACGTCAGGATAGCTGTTGTTGATGTTGACAATAGCGGAATTTCAAATGCTTTAATTTCGGCTATGCAGAGAGGAGACACCTTCGATTTGTCCTACTTCGTCTCATCGAGGAGTGAGCTTATAGAGTTAATCAGGCTGGGTAAGGTTCATGCGGGAATCTACATCCCGAGTGGATTTCAGTACGAATTCGCAGCTGGAAGGGCGAGGTTGAAGTTTACGCCGATGAGTCGAACTACAATGTTGCTGCTGCAGTGCTGAATGGGGTTGAGAAGATTGCCTCACATCTCTCTATGGAGCATCGTGGAGGTATTGCCGTTGAGCAGAGATACGTGTTTACGACAAAATCGAGGCTGATAGACTTCGTCGCTCCGGCGATAATTGGTGTGGTAACACAGATGCTCGCCATCATCCTGTCTTCGAGCTCCATAGCGAGGGAGAAGGAAGAGGGGACGCTTGAGCTCGTCTTCTCCACTCCGATGACGAGCTTCGACATGATAATGGGTAAGTTTCTGGCGATAACTGCCTAATCACCGCTGATGTCTTCATAGTCATAGCAATAGCCCACTACGCCTTTGACGTTGAAGTAAGGGGAAGCATGGCGCTGCTGATTTCAACAATGCTCCTCTTCCTGACCGGAACTATAGGAGTTGGCTTGGCGATTTCTGCTGTTTCCCAAACCCAGCTCCAAGGGATTCAGGGTTCCATGCTCTTTGCTTTGGTCAGCATATTCCTCTCCGGGTTCTTCTATCCCTTGGAGAGCATGCCAGAAGGTGCTAGAATTGTTTCCTACTTCGTCCCCTCACCTACGCCAACATAGCCTTCAGGGAGATTATGGTGAAGGGGAACGGGCTTGATGTTGTTTACCCCCAGATTGCCGTTCTCTGCTTTTACACGCTTATCAGCGTTTCTGCGGCAATTCTGGTTTTGAGAAGGGTGATGGGAGGTGGTTCGCATGCGTAGGCTTTTAGTTTTGATTTTGCTTTTTATGATGATACAGGTTGCACAGGCTGTTGAGGCTGTGGATGAGCCTGAGTTAACCGCATACCCTCTGAACACGATACTGAAGGCTGGACAGGTTAATGAGCTTCAGATCGTGGTTGTGAATGTAGCAAAGCCAGAGAACGTTTACGGCGGAAATCTGGAGAGAGAACTTATCCAGAACGCAACGCTCACAGCATACAACCTCGAAATATGGCTGGAGAGCAACGTATTCGACGTCAAGAGCGATAGGATTTACATCCAGTCCCTGCCGCCATCCGCAAGCGTAAAACTCAGCTTTCTGGTTTCGGTTCCAGCTGATTACAGAGGAGAGGGCTTGCTGAGGCTCAAGATAAACTACGAGAGAGTAGAGAGCGTCGAGGTCGAGTATGACGGAGCAAACTACACCGCTGAGTACGACTATGTTGAGGAGACGGAGAGCGTTGAGATAAGGTTGAAGTCCTTGAGGAAGCTAAGCCCGAACTTCGGGTTTTCCTTCTGACACCAGAGGTTTATGCGGGAGAGTTCAGCGGACTCTCTCTGATTGTGGCCAACACTGGACTTAGCGAGCTTAGAAGCGTAGTTATTGCAGTTGAGGGGTTCGATGATGTTGTGCCAGCACAGCACTACATTCCAGCCCTCTTGCCATCTCAGGCTCAGCAAATCAGCTTTGGAGTTCGCGGTAATGATGGTAATTTCTCCGTCAGGCTGAATACTCCTACTTCGACGCTGGCAAGCTTTTAGAGGCTGAAGAGAGCTTTGATTTCAGCGTTCAGGTTAAGAGGCTTGAAGGGGTTGTGGTGGTTCCAGAGAATCCGAGATTGATCAGAGGGGAAGGTGTTGTGGAGCTTTCGATTATGAACGCCCACCTCAACCCGATTTCAAACCTGAGGATTTCGCTCAGCGCTCCAGGTGAATTTGATCTCGAAAAGACAGAGGTTGCTGCTGGCACTCTTCCAGCGGGTGGTGTGGCTAAGCTTTTGATCCCTTACTCCCTCGACGATGACGCTGCTGCTGGAGAGAAGGAGTGGAGTGTGAAAGTCAGCTATGACCTGCAGGCTGAAAGGTTGAGAGGGTGGAGGAGGTAAGAACAATTCAACTTTACCTGGAAAACGACCCGTACTTCGTGGCAGTTGGAAAGCCCGCTGTTTGTCATGGAGAGAATGTCGTGACATTCCAGCTGAAGAATTTGGGCGGGAGAGCTGAGGATGTGCACTTCAGGATTACTCCAAGCCCTGGAATAAGGGTAAAGATGCCGGAAGCCTTTGCTGAAGTTATTGAGGAGGGCAGCGTTTACAACATCAGCTTCAGCGTTGATGTCGATGAGGATGTTATTGCTGGAAACGAGTACAGGATGGATATCTCCTGGAAAGCTGAAAACGAGGCTGGAAGGGAAATCTCAGGAGTGGCTTACGGTTATCTGGTGGTGGAGGAGAGAGTGTGGTATGAGAAGTATCTGCTGCCCCTTGTAGCGGTTATCGCAATAATGGCGCTCGCCGCCCTGAGGCTCAGGGCAAAAATTAAACGATAATTCAAACTTTTTATTTTCCAAATTATGGTTAAGTGCATAACATCTTAAACTTATCACCCAAGAACTTCTCAATCCAACCCTTTGCAAAAGATATCGACTTTGTTAGCTTTCTGAAAGCATTTGCAATTGTCTCCTTCAACTCTTCTACATTCAAA
>LZQN01000093.1_pt1 | contig 19552 bp, 24 predicted proteins | sample 768531 | NCBI WGS metagenome assembly LZQN01 (sample SAMN05207080, study PRJNA324506) | oil field metagenome | isolation source: sample BH-FW-7 from oil reservoir | place: India: Bombay High | collected 2015-12-02
GTTCATTATAGTCAAGTCCAAGATGATGGTTCTATTGTTAATACGGTAAAATTGTGCGAACTCATCAAGGTGTTAAACGTCAAGAATTTACTGGAGTTCGTAATGTCAACTGGATGAGAGTTTATGTTCCTAAGGGTTCTACATTTATTTCAGCTTCAGGTTTTGAAGCTCCTAATAACAAATATTTTTCTTACCCTTCAGATCAGGCTAAAAAATTAGATAGTTTAGAAGCTGAAAGACAGGCTTTAATTGATCAAGTTACTAATACTAAAATTTACCAAGAATCCAATAAAACTGTGTTTGCGAATTGGACCATGGTAGATCCTGGAGAGAGTGTAGAAATTATTTTAAAATATAAGCTACCGTTTAATTTTAATAGTATTGAACCAAAATATAATTGGTTAGATAATATAAAGCATAAAATTTTAGGTAAGGATCCCAATTTAGTACCTTATTCTTTGTTAGTACAAAAACAACCTGGTTCGATAAATAATACTTTAGTTTCACATTTAAATATTAAAAGTGCTGATTATAAAGCTTTATGGTCATCAGAAAATATAAATAGTTTACAAAATAATAGTTGGAATTTTAATTCTAATTTGAAAACTGATAAATATTTTGGGGCTTTATGGCAACAAATAAATACAGATAAATAATATGACAAATAAAAATCAAGAATTTAATCAAGAAGATAAAATAATAATGAAAAAAAAAATTAAAAGATAAAAAAAAATATAGACCAACTCGCAGCTGTCATTATTTTAGACTCCTATTTTCAAACTACATCATGAAAAAAGTTTTTATCTATTTTTTATAACCTTACTTCTTTTAGTTATAGGTAGTTATTACTATCTGTATATTTTTTGGAAACAACCTCAAAAAAGACTAAATACTAATAGTATAACTTTAGAAATAAATCCCCAGACTCCTACTAATGAAGTATTAAAAGTATTAAAACAAAAAAAAATTATTGGAGATATCTTTTTATTTAAACTAGCTAAAAAAATTTTTTCCCCTTCTAAATCTATAAAAGCAGGAATATATGAATTTAATCCCAACCTATCCTTAGAAGAAATCTATAACCTTTTATGTTCAGGGAAAGAGGTTCTTTTTCCTGTAACCATACCAGAAGGTTTAACCTGGTGGCAAACAGCCCATATTCTGGAAAAAAAGGGGTTTGTCTCCTTTGAAGAATTTAAAAGGGCCGTCTTTGATGCAGAGTTAAAAAACAAATTCCATATTCCAGGCCCCTCTCTGGAAGGATATTTATTTCCCAGTACTTACTTTCTGTCCAAAACCAAACAATACACTGCTAAAGAATTAGTCCTTTTACTTCTCAACGCCTTTAAACCAAAAAACTGCCCACCTATTTCCAGACCTTCTCTCCAGATCAAATTCAAAAAACCGTAATTTTGGCTTCTTTAATAGAAAAAGAAACCTCTTTACCAGAGGAAAAACCTCTTATTGCTGGAGTTTTTCTTAATAGATTGAAAAAAAACATGCTCCTTCAATGTGATCCCACAGTAATCTATGGACTAGGGTTAGATTTTGATGGAAACTTGAAAAAATCTCATCTTAAAGATAAAACTAATCCCTACAATACCTATGTATATAAGGGATTACCACCTGGACCTATTTGTTCTCCAGGCCTTGACTCTCTCAAGGCAGCCTTACAGCCTAAAAAACATTCTTATTTATACTTTGTAGCTAAAGGAGATGGTTCCCATTTTTTTAGCGAAACTCTAAAAAAACATACTAGCGCAGTTTTAAAATTTCAGTTAAAGGGGAGGCGATAATGGTTGGAGGGGGTGTTTTGTTTTTTTGTTAAACCTTTAAAAAACCCTTTAACTGGGAGGTTTTGTATGCGCAAACTTTTTTCTCTTGGACTAGGAATTCTTCTTAGTCTGTGCTTGTTTGGTTTGGCCAATGCTAAAACTTTAAGATTGGCCATGGACGCAGATCCTGTATCCATGGATCCGCATGTTCAACTTTCTGGTGGGATGTTGCAGTACTCCCAACTGGTCTTTGATCCCTTGGTTCGCTGGACTCAGGATATGAAATTTGAACCTCGTCTGGCAGTAAAATGGGAACGCTTAAATCCCACAACTGTGCGTTTTTATTTGCGTAAAGGGGTAAAATTTCATTCGGGCAATCCTTTTACTGCCAAAGATGTAGCCTGGACCATGGCTCGTTTGAAAAAAGTCCAGACTTTAAAGGCCTCTTTGAGCCCTTTGCTGAGCCCAAAATTGTAGATGATTATACCATTGATATCATCACTAAGGGGCCATATCCTTTGCTCTTAAACATGGCTACCTATATTTTCCCCATGGACAGCAAATTTTATACTGGCAAAGACGAGAATGGTCAGCCTAAAGATGCTATTGTCAAGACTGGTCCTTCTTTTGCCAATTCTCACGAATCTGGCACAGGAAAGTATGTTGTAGCTTACAGAGAACAGGGAGTAAAATGGATTTTAAAGGCTTTTAAGGACTACTGGGACAAAAACTCTGGTAATGTAGATGAAATTATTTTGACACCCATTAAAAATGACGCTACCAGAGTTGCCGCTTTGCTTTCTGGAGACGTGGACTTCATTATGCCTGTTCCACCTCAAGACTATTCCAGAATTGAAAAAAATCCCAACTTGCAGCTTATTACTATGCCTGGAGCGAGAATCATTACTTTCCAACTCAACCAAAAGAGACGTCCTGAATTTGCCAACAAAAAGGTTCGTCAGGCTATTGTTTATGCTGTAAATAATGTAGGTATTGTAGAAAAAATCATGAAAGGCAAAGCTACGCCAGCAGGTCAGCAATCTCCTGAAGGTTTCTTAGGTCATGTACCAGAGTTAACCCCTCGTTATGATCTGGCAAAAGCCAAGCAACTTATGAAAGAAGCTGGCTATCCCAATGGTTTTGAGTGCTCTATGATTGCTCCTAACAACCGTTATGTAAATGACGAAAAAATTGCTGAAGCTGTAGCTAGTATGCTTTCTAAAATTAACATCAAAGTTAACTTAAAAACCATGCCCAAGGCTCAATACTGGGATCAGTTTGATGCTAGGGCTGCTGATATTCAAATGATTGGTTGGCATCCTGATACTGAAGACTCTGCCAACTATACTGAGTTCCTACTTATGTGTCCTGATGAAAAGACTGGCTATGGCCAATACAATAGTGGAAATTACTGTAACCCAGAAGTAGATAAACTTATTTTACAAGCTCAAACTGAGACCAATGTAGAAAAGAGAAAAGCCATCTTACAAAAGGTAGAGCGTATTCTCTACGAAGACGCTGCTTTTGTACCTTTGCACTGGCAACACCTTTCCTGGGCTGCTTCCAAAAAGCTTAAAAATGCCAAGGATATTGTAAATAAACAAAACTTCCCCTATTTTGGGAACCTAATCATGGAATAATAATTCCATTAAAAGAGGGGAGATATTCTCCCCTCTCCTTTATATAAAAATTGAGAGTGGAAGAGAAGAACTATGTTTGCTTTTATTGTACGTCGATTTTTACAAGCTGTCTTTGTTATGTTAGTGATAAGTCTTATTGGTTTTTCTATTCAGCATCAAATTGGAGACCCAGTAAGAGACTTAGTAGGTATCTCAGTATCCAAAAAAGAAAGAGAGGCCTTAAGAGAAAAACTGGGACTAAATGATCCCTTTTTCATCCAATATGGAAGATTTTTAAAAAAAGCACTCCATGGTGATCTGGGCAGGTCTTTTTTTTTATAAGAAACCAGCTGTAGATGTTATTTTATCCAAAGCACCTGCCACTCTGGAATTGGTTTTTGTAACTTCTATTTTAGTCATTGTCTTTTCGATTCCTCTGGGAATCTATTGCGCTATTTTTCCTAAAAAATTTTTATCTCGACTGATTATGGGAGCTAGTGTGGTGGGAGTTTCCATACCAGTCTTTTTAACGGCAATAATGCTTATTTACATATTTTCCGTAAAACTGGGAGTAATGCCTTCCTTTGGACGAGGAGAGCTAGTTCATATAGGGGGATATTGGTATTCAGGGCTTTTTACCTGGGATGGATTAAAACACTTGGTAATGCCCTCTATTGCCCTGACCTCTATTATGCTTCCTCTTTTCGTAAGACTCATTAGAGCAGAAATGATGGAAGTACTGGAATCAGAGTATATTCGCTTTGCCTGGGCTAAAGGACTTAAACCCAAAAGAATTTGGTTCGTGCATGCCTTTAAAAACACTTTATTGCCAGTAATCACAGTAGGCGGAGTACAGCTTGGAACTCTGATTGCTTTTACCATTTTAACTGAAAGTGTTTTTCAATGGCAGGGGCTGGGATTTCTCTTTGTAGAAGCAGTGGAAAGAGCTGATACCACTCTTCTGGTTTCCTATCTAATTTTTGTAGGTTTTGTTTTGTACTGATAAATACGCTGGTAGATATTATTTATGGTTTAGTAAATCCAATGGTAAGAATAACGGGGAAAAAATGAGTACTAAATGGCAACAATTTAAAAATTCTTACTTTTTTCACAGTTTTATTCACGATAAGGTGGCCATTGTCAGTTTCGTCGTGCTGGTAATGCTGGTTGTCTGCAGTTTTTCTGCACCTATAATAGCACCCCATGACCCTTATGACACCACTACCATTGATGTTCTAGATGCAGAAACTCCACCCATCTGGATGGAAGGAGGAAATCCTAACTTTCTTCTAGGCACAGATGCCCAGGGAAGAGACATTCTCTCCACCATGCTCTATGGAATGAGAGTGTCTTTACTTATTGGCTTAGGGGCAGTTTTTTTACAAGCTTTTTTAGGTGTGGTTATTGGTCTGATAGCAGGATATTTTGGTGGTAAACTGGATTCTCTGCTCATGCGTCTTGCTGATGTACAGTTATCTTTCTCCACCTTAATGGTAGCTATCTTTATCTCAGCTATTTTTCAGGCCTTTTTTGGGATAAATAAATACGAAGAACTGGCTGTACCCTTTCTTATTATAGTTATTGGCCTGGCTGAATGGCCTCAATATGCCAGAACTGTTAGGGCTTCTGTATTGGCAGAAAAAAAGAAAGAATATGTAGAAGCAGCTAAGGTTATTGGTTTTGGTTCTGGCAGGATTATGTGGAAACACATTCTACCCAATACCCTTTCTCCCATCCTGGTCATATCCACTATCCAGGTAGCCAATGCCATTATGAGTGAAGCTGCTTTGTCCTTTTTGGGATTGGGTATGCCTGTAACCAAACCTTCTTTAGGCTCTCTCATTAATTCAGGTTTTGAATATATATTTAGTGGTTCCTGGTGGATTACTATTTTCCCGGGAATTTTATTGGTGATTTTAATTTTGGTAATAAACCTGCTTGGAGATTGGCTAAGAGACGTACTCAATCCTAAATTATATAAGGGTTAAGAAACAATGGATAAATTGTTAGAAGTAAAAGATTTGGTAGTTAAATTCGCTCTGCGTACAGGAACACTTACTGCACTTAATGGAATAAACTTTTCTCTTCTTCCTGGCGAACGCATGGGATTGGTGGGTGAAAGTGGTGCTGGAAAGTCTGTAGCTGGATTTTCCATCATCAATCTTATCAGCAAACCCGGGTTTATTGCTGGAGGAGAAATTATTTTTGAAGGAGAAGATATAAGTAAATACAATTTTGAACAAATGCGGTCTATCAGAGGGAATAAGATTTCCATGATTTTCCAGGACCCCATGATGACCTTAAATCCAGTATTGACCATTGGCACTCAGATGACAGAAACCCTGCTAGCCCACAAACAGATATCCAAAGAAGAAGCCACAGAAATTGCTATAGAATGTCTCAAAAAGGTTTATATTCCTTCTCCAGAAACCAGACTCAAACAATACCCGCATGAGTTTTCAGGGGGAATGCGGCAAAGAATTGTCATTGCCATTTCCCTTTTAACTACTCCTAAACTTATTATTGCAGATGAACCTACCACAGCTCTGGATGTTACCATTCAGGCTGAAATAATGGACCTACTCTTAGAACTTTGTATTAAAGAAAAAATGGGGTTGATTCTGATTACCCATGACCTGGGAGTAGTATCCCAGACTACTCAAAAAATAGCTGTAATGTATGCAGGCCGAATAGTGGAAAAGGGAAAAACTCTGGATATTATCACTAACCCCAAACATCCCTACACCCAGGGTTTAATCAAGGCCTTACCTCAAACCCACAAAAAAGGGGAAAAACTCTACCAGATTCCAGGCATAATGCCCAATTTAAATCAAATTCCCTCAGGCTGCCCTTTTCATCCCAGATGTACCTTTAAAAAAGACATTTGCAGTCAAATAGAACCATCTCTAAAAAGCGTAGATAAGGGAGAAGTGGCCTGCCATCTTTATGCTTAGAATTTTGGAGAAAATTTTAGGAGCAAATTAATCATGCAAAGGGAGCAAATCTTAGAAGTACAAAATGTGGTCAAACACTTTGACATTTCAGGTGGAATTTTAGATCAATTGCGTTTTAATAAGGGCAAAATATATCTGGAAAAGAAAACAGTAAAAGCCTTAAATGGGGTAAGTTTAACTATAAATAAAGGTGAAACCTTTTCAGTGGTAGGAGAAAGTGGTTGCGGGAAATCCACCCTGGGCAGGACTGTTTTAGGTTTGTATCCACCCAATAAAGGACAAATTTTCTTTAAAGGAAATCGCATAGATAATTTATCTCCTAAAAAGATGTTGCCCTTTAGAACCAAAATGCAAATGATTTTCCAGGACCCCTATGCTTCTCTTAATCCCAGAAAAACAGTAAGAACTACTTTAGAAGAGCCTATTCGCTTCATCAACCCCCTTTAAGTAAAAAAGAAATCAAAGAAAAAGTAGAAGAAATAATGGCCCAAGTAGGTGTGGATCCAGGCTGGGCAGACCGTTATCCTCACGAATTTTCAGGAGGGCAACGTCAACGTATCAGCATTGCCAGAGCCCTTATGGTAGACCCAGAGTTTATTGTAGCTGATGAACCTATCTCTGCTTTAGATGTTTCCATTCAAGCCCAGATTTTAAACCTACTTATGGAAGCCCAGGAAAAAGAAATCTCTCTTATCTTTTTATTACTCATGACCTTTCTGTTGTAGAACACATAAGCTCTAGAGTGGCAGTTATGTATTTAGGCAGAATATGTGAAATGGGCCCCACTGAAAATCTCTTTGATTCTCCCAGACATCCTTATACTCAAGCCCTACTTTCAGCCATTCCCAAACTAGGGGAAACTGGCTTAAAGCACATTAAACTAAAGGGAGAGGTGCCCACCCCTATTCACCTGCCTTCTGGCTGTGTATTTCACCTAAGATGTCCCCATGCCAATGAACGCTGTAAAAAGGAAATCCCTGAACTCATTACCCTGGACAACCAAACCCAAGTGGCCTGTCACGGAGTAGAAGAAAAAAGAATATAAGGTAAAAACCATGAAAATCATCCTGCAACCAGAAGAAAAAGAAATAATCTTACCTAAAATTAAATCTGTCAGGGCCTTATTAAACAAGTTAAATCTTTACCCAACCCAAGCCCTGATTATTAGAAATGGAGAATTATTAACTCCTGATGAAAAAATTTATCCTAAAGACACCATTATTGTGCGTCAAATTACTTCCAGAGGTTAAACTATAAATGAAATGTACGCGTTGTAAACAAAAGGCTGTAGTAGCTCTACCCAGTCATAATGCTGGTTTTTGTCCCAGCTGCTATTTAGAATATTTTAAACGCCAGGTGGAAAAGGCTATCAAAGCCCAAAATATGTTTAGCTTTGAAGATAAAATTCTGGTGGCCATAAGTGGAGGCAAGGATTCCCTGGCCCTTACTCTGCAATTAAAAGAACTGGGCTATAATGTTTCTGGCTTACATATTGACTTAAATATACCTGAGTCTTCTGCTGAAGTAAGAAAAACCGTGGAAGATTTTTGCACCCTGCAGTCCATTCCCCTCTATGTCTTGGAAATGAAAAAAGAAGGACTTTCCATTCCAGAGGTAAAAAAACGCCTTTCCCGTCCCATTTGCTCTGCCTGTGGACAAATAAAACGCTACCATTTTAATCTCTTTGCCAAAGAAAAAGGTTTTACCGTGCTAGCTACTGGACACAATTTGGACGATGAAGTGGCCAGGCTTTTTGCCAATACCTTGCGCTGGGATATAGATTATTTAAGCGACCAGGGACCAGTTTTAAAAGAAGAGCAAGGCTTTGTAAGAAAGGTAAAGCCTCTCTATCGTCTTACTGAATTTGAAACAGCCAACTACGCCTTTTTAAAGGGTATAAATTATAGCTATAAACCCTGTCCCTTTAGCAAAGGAGCCAAGTTTTACTTTTTATAAAAAACTTATTGCCAGTCTCGAACAGGAACAACCTGGTAGAAAATTAAATTTTTACGAAACTTTTTTAAAGCAAGGACAAAAACCCTTTAAATTAGCAGCTTCCAGAAAAAATTCTCCTCTTAATGCTTGCTCCAGGTGTGGATATCCCACTTCTGGAGAAATATGCGGAGTTTGTAGAATCAAAGAACTTTTAGCATGTTAACAATAGAAATAACTCTTCCTTCCTGGTTGGATAAGTATTTTACCAATACTACCTTTTCCACACCAGAAGAAAAAATGGAACTGGCTATTACTCTGGCCAGAGAAAACCTTGTACAGGATACAGGCGGCCCCTTTGGAGCTGCTATTTTTGATGCCCGTACTGGCCAACTCATCTCCCTGGGAGTAAACCTGGTAACTTCTACCAATTGTTCTCCCTTACATGCAGAAATTGTTGCCTTTTTACTGGCTCATAAAAAACTAGGACATTTTCATTTAAATAAGATTACCTCTGTAGAGCTATATTCTTCTTCTGAGCCCTGTGCCATGTGTTTAGGAGCTTGTCTTTGGGCAGGAATAGATAAAGTAGTTTTTGGAGCTCCAGCTTCTATGGCCAGAGAAATTGGCTTTGATGAAGGGCCAATTTTCCCTCAATCCTGGGAATACTTAAAGAATAAGGGAATAGAAGTTCAAGGCCCCTTTTTAGCAGAACAAGCTGGTGCAGTGCTAAAAACCTATAAGCAAGCGCAAAAAATAATCTACTAAACTTTATAAGTCATAATATCCAGCATCACATCATTGGCTTTGGGCATGCCCAGGGCAATAATTTTGCTTAAATTTTGAATAGTCTCCTCCCCGCTTTTACCCATAAAACCATCTTCATAACCTATTCCATATCCATTTAAAGCCATATAAGCAGCTCTTAGAGCTGAATCTGCAGAAGTGGCAACCTTTAAAGCACATCCACCCTTTGCTCCATCACAAAGCATGCCCCCAATATCACTGATAATATTATTTATAGCCAGAGAAATATTGGTCAGGTTATCCTTTTGTTGCTGATAAACTATAGCAGCTGCTGCTCCCACTCCAGCAGCAATGGCACAACCACAAAGAGAAGAAAGGCTCCCAGTAAAAGCTTTAACATAACTGTTTAATAAATGAGAAAAGCCTATACTTTTTATTATGGTTTCTTCTTTTATTCCAAATTCCTTACCCACCAAATAGGGTACTAAAATGGCAACAATTCCCTGGTTTCCACTACCACCACTGGCCATCACCGGCAAGTTTACTCCAGCCATTCTGGCATCAGTGGCAGCAGCAGTTAAAATTTTTACCTGAGAGAAAATGTTTTTACTAATAAAGCCCTTATCTTCTAGCCTCTGCAAATAATACCCTACTTTTTTTAATTTAAGCCCCTCTTCAGCTATTTTTAGATTAGTAAAAACTCCTTTTAAAATATACTGGTAATCTTCCTTATCTATAGCTTCCACCAATTCTATAAAATCAGAGATATGTTTTGTCTGAAGTTGCTTTTTATAATCATCTTTTTCTTTCTCTGTCTCTTTACTATTTTGAGCAGAAAAAATTATTTCTTTATTCTTTTCTACCAATTCCAGATTGGTATGAGAATGTTGAACTACAACCCTTACATATTCTGCACTGGAAAAGATTCTAACCTCAATGTATAAATTTTTTTTGCTATGATCTAAAATTAACTTAGCTTTTTGAGAATCAACAATTTCTTTGGCCTTCTTTAACTTATCAGGTTCGACTTCTTTTAAAATCTCCATTTTTAACTCAGGTTTAGCAATAAGTGCACCTAAAACTCCAGCTAAAAGATTGCCCTTTTCTCCATTAGTATTGGGGATGTGCACAGAAAAACCATTTTTATACACTCCAGAATCCAAAACAATCTCCAATCTCTCCCAGGGAGAATTAAGATAAAAAGAAGCAATACTACAGGCATAGGCCACAGCAATGGGCTCAGTACACCCCAAAGCCAAAAAAACTTCTTTTTCTAACACCTTTTTTAACAGGTTCATCTCTAAAAAATCCTTTAATTTAATATAGTTAACTCTTAAAAAAAATAACAAAATAGTTTCTACTTAGCAATGTGAAAATAACTGCCTGAAAAATTAATCTGGTTTATAAAGACTAAAGAAAACCAGGAAAAGTTTCCAATCCTTCTAGATAGACGACCTTATCTCAAAAAGTCTCCAGGCAAAACAGATAAAAAGGATTTTTAAACCAGAGCTTAAAAAATAACAGATAACTTAATAAGTAAACTAAATTTAAACCACTAACTTTAAAGCCTCCTGTAAATCCCTGACCAAAATGATCTCTAAATCCTTTTTAATATCTTCTGAGACTTCACTTAAATCCCCTTTATTTTTTTCAGGTAAAATAACCTTTTCTACACCAGCCAAAGAAGCAGCCAGTAGTTTTTCTTTTATGCCGCCAACGGGTAAAACTCTACCTGTGAGGGTAATTTCTCCAGTCATGGCTATTTTTCTTTTACAAGGTACATCCAGCAAAAGCGAATAAAGGGCCACAGCAATGGCCAAGCCAGCCGAAGGACCATCCTTGGCAATGGCACCTGCAGGTACATGGATATGTAAGTCATGAGTAGCAAAAAAACTGTCTGGAATGCCAAACTCACTGGCCCTGCTCTTAAAAAAACTAACCGCAGCTTGAGCAGATTCCTTTAACACTTCTCCTAAGGAGCCTGTTAAAATCAGTTTATTATTTCCTTTCATCTTAGACACTTCTATAAACAAAATTTCTCCACCTGTAGGAGTCCAGGCCAAAGCAGTACTAACCCCTACTCTATCCTGGGCATCTAAAACCAGAGGCATATATTTAGGCGGACCAAGTAACTCTACAATCTTTTGTTCATCTACCTGCTTGTCTTTTATCTGAAAGTAAAAACTCCTTGGCCAGTTTCCGACAAACAGCATCTATCTGCCTTTGCAACCCCCTAAGCCCGGCTTCCTTGGTATAATGCGCAATAAGATAGCGAATTCCTTGTTCAGGGAACTCCAGTTCAAAATCGCCTAAAGCAGATTTTTCAACGGCTTTGGGAATAAGATAATTTTTGGCAATTTGTAATTTCTCTTCCTGAGTATAGCCAGAAAGATGAATTACCTCTAACCTATCCAGCAAAGGACCAGGAATGGTCTCTAAGGTATTAGCTGTTGCAATAAACATCACCTTGGAAAGGTCAAAGGGAATTTCCAGATAATGATCAACAAAAGCTTTGTTTTGTTCTGGATCTAAAACTTCCAGTAAAGGAGCTGAAGGATCTCCTTTAAAATCCTGACTGACTTTATCCAGTTCATCTAACATAAAAACAGGATTTTTACTGCCACAATTTTTTATCTCCTGAATAATACGACCAGGTAAAGCTCCCACATAACTACGGCGATGCCCCCTTATCTGAGCCTCATCCTTTACTCCTGCCAGGGATATGCGGACAAATTTGCGACCCAGGCTTCTGGCAATAGAAAGGCCCAAAGAAGTTTTACCTGTGCCAGGAGGACCAACAAAACAAAGAATAGGTCCTCTAGGATCCAGGCGAACCATCCTTTTATTGAGGGCATTTTTTACGGTATTGCGAACTTCTGTCAGCTCCAAGGGCTTGGATAAAAAATGATAAGAACCTTTTTTTAAAGCAGAAACTGCACTAGAAACCGTGGCATAACCAGTAATGATAATAACTTCTATATTTTATCCTTTTCTTTACATAATCTAAAAGTTCAAAACCATCTACATCTTGCATCTTAAGATCAGTAATAACCAAGTCATATTTGTTATTATCTATTTTATGTATAGCTTCAGCTCCATTCAAGGAATATTCAACTTCATAACCTTCTTTTTCCAGGACATGCTTTAAGTTTAAACAGGTTATTTTTTCGTCTCTACGACTAAAATTTTTACTTTTTTCCTACTTCTAAGTTGTCTTATGGCTAAAAACTCTAAAATCCTCTCTTTAACATCATCTAACCCATAATGATCTTCATCTAATATTTCTTTAGCATGCTTTAAATCTAAATTATCCTGTGTTATAATATCCCAGGGTAATTCTAAAACATAGTTTATGTAGTTTAATCCTATAGTGTACTCTGCAGAAGAAGTACTAATATATTTTATTTTTTCCAGTTCTTTTAATAAAACTTTTTTTACTTCTTCAGGTAAAGAAGAGTCTATAATTCTGGTTTCTAAAACTTTTAATTCTCCTGAATATTGTTCTTCACTAGTTTTAACTTCTTCTTTTTCTTGATTTTCTTTATCCTTGCGAAAAAACATAATCTATCCTCCTCAAATGACTATTTTGCTATAACTTAAAAAAAAGAAAAAAAGCAAGAAATAGCCCTTCAGCTGGATATTGCCATTTGCAACAAAACAATATTTACATCATAACTACTTATAATATTTTATTTTTTATCTAAAACCATCCTACTTATCTTTAAAAGACTATTTCTTTTTGCAACAACAACTAAATAGAACTAAAAAATATATTCAATAATTTCAAAATGTTAATTATGGCATGCTTTATGCTCATTCCCTAAACAAAGGAGGGTAGAAAAATGAAACTCAGAGAAAAATTAGAAAAATTAATGGTAGCAATTAGTTTTGCTGAAGCCAATTGCCCTAAAGAGGCTAAGTTTTTTTTACAGGAATCTAAAAAACAAAACAATTTAAGGCCTGAAAAAAAAGTTTGTTCCAGACCAACATCTAGACCTAGATGTTAGGAGAAGTTTATGAGTTGCATCCTACTTGCTAGTAGTAATTTTAACTTAAACCCCAAAGCATTAAAGTATGCTTGGGAATTAAGTGAAGAACTAAATAGTAAATTCTCTATCTTGGAAGTAATGTCTCTTTCAGCAGAAAAGAATTATTTAGATAAAATTAAAGATAAATTTAAAAAATTAGATGGTTTTTAGAAGATAGCATGGTAAGTATAACTTATGCAGAAGCACTTACCTTAGATGAATACAAAAAAAATATCCAAAAAGAGTTAGAAATTATAAATAAATATAAACCCATAGATAAAGCAAAATACCAGATATATACATAAAACAAGGTGATATTGTAAAAGAAATAAAAGAATTTATTATAAAGCATAGAAATATAGTAATGACTATATTACCAGTCTATTCTCTTGGTCTAAACTCTAAGCAAGTGTTCACTTTAAGAAAGGATATAAACACCCCTTTAGTAGTTGTAAAATAATTAAAAAAAATAATATAGGAGGATTTTATGTTTTTTAAAAAATTATTTAGCAAAAAAGCGAGAGAAAAATTAGAAAAATATCAGGAAGCAGTAACTTTTGCAGAAGAAGGAGACATTAAAGGAGCAAGTCAACTTCTGCAAGAAAAATCTTCTTCCAATACAATCTCTCCAAAACTTCTGGTTTTAAGTGAAAGTTCCAACTTTAGTGAAAAAATGATGGACTACAGTTTAGATATGGCTAAAAGAATGGGATATAAAATTCTGGCTTGTAATTCTGCACCTATCAAAAATGACACCCCCTTTAACCAAGAATTAAAACAAAATTTAGAGAAATCCTTTCTAGAAGAAAGCAAACGCTCCTTTGCTAGATTTCAAGAAAAGGCCAAAGAATTGGGAATAGAAATAGAACACAAAGTATTTCTTTTAGCCAAAGAAAAGGCTTTGGAAATTTTATCTCAAGAAAATCCCATTGAATTTGTTATCTCTGATATTGATAGAGAATACACTACCAATGCAGAACAAGCTGAAGAAAGGCTGTGTGTATATTCACTTTGTTAGGAGGAAAGTATGGGAAGTCAATTCTATTTTGGAATTTTATTTATCTTAGTAACCTTTATTCTCTTGTTTCTTATTTAGTAAAGAAAAACAAAAATAAAGCATTATAATAAATGAATTGATTCGGGAGGGATTATGACACCAGAGATGCTGCTTACTATGATTGTTTTAGGATTTGTTATTTTTCTTTTTGTTTCTGAGTGGGTAAGAGTAGATGTTGTTGGAATCATGATGATGGTAATCTTGCCTCTAATTGGCCTGGTAACACCCCAAGAAGCCTTTGTGGGTCTAAGCTCAAATGCTGTTGTTTCCATTATTGCTGTCATTATCATTGGAGCTGGACTGGATAAAACTGGCATAATGAACAAAGTAGCCAAACCAATAATTAAACTGGCAGGAAAAAGTGAAAAAAGAATTATTACCTTTATTGCTGGAACAGTGGGTATTATTTCCAGTATGATGCAAAACATTGGTGCGGCTGCCCTGTTTTTGCCTGCAGCCGAAAGAATAGCCAAACGCACAGGCGTTCCCATCTCCAGAATCCTTATGCCCATGGGATTTTGTGCCATTATTGGTGGCACAATCACTTTAGTAGGTGCAAGCCCCACTATTCTTTTAAATGATTTAATGGTCTTAAATGGAGAAAAATTAACCCCCTTTGGCTTTTTACTCAAACTCCTATAGGTATAGCCCTCTTAGCCTCGGCAATTATTTATTTTGCTTTTTTGGCAAATATGTTTTACCTGCAGGTAAAGGTACATCGGAAAAAGGTATTTCAGATTTATTGTTAGAGGCTTATACAGGACTGGAAAGTATTTTTGAATTACAAGTTCCAGCCAATTTTTCTCCCCAGAGTTTACTTCAACTCCAGCTAAAAGAAAAATATCTGGTTACCATTGTAGCTATTGCTAAAGAGAAAAAGAAAGAAAAAATTTTAGTTCCCAAAAGTGAAGATATCTTAGAACCAAACGATACGATTGCTGTAGTTGGTAAAAAGAAAAATGTAGAAATTATGGCCAAGGAATTAAATTTTATTTTAAAAAATGGATTAGAAGTATTTTCCGAAGAACTTGCCAAAACCAACGCAGGACTTGCCGAAGCCATTATCACTCCAAGATCAGAATTGATTGGTAAAACTTTGTATGAAACTAAGTTTAAAGAAATGTATGGAGTTACTCCCATTGCTCTAATCAAAAACAATAGAATATATTATTCTGGCTTAACTCAAATGAAACTTGGATTGGGAGATACTTTACTTTTATTTGGTCCCTGGGAAAAGTTTCATATTTTAAAAGGAAGACCTCAACCTAGGCCCATTGCCTTTGCCAGTCCTTTAGAAGGTGAAATTTTAAAACCCCATAAAGCCAAGTGGGCTGCCTTTTGGCTGGCTTTAGCCCTGGCTCAAATTATTTTCTTCAAAGTAAAACTTTCCGTAGCCTTAATGTCTGGCGCTTTGGGCATGATTATCACCGGAGTGCTTACTGTAGATGAAGCTTATCGTTCTGTGGACTGGATGACAGTATTTTTGTTAGCAGGTTTAATTCCTCTGGGTATTGCTTTTGAAAAAACAGGCACTGCCTCTTTTATTGCCCACAAGGTATTAAGCTTAATAGGTCAACCCACTCCCATTATTCTTCTAACAGTAATAGGATTAATGACTTCCTTTTTCACTCTAGTTATCTCCAATGTAGGTGCTACGGTACTCCTGGTGCCGTTGTGTATGAACATGGCAGTCATGGCAGGAGGTGATCCCAGAATGGCTGCCTGGTGGTAGGCTTATCTGCTTCCAATACCTTTGTTTTACCCACACACCAAGTAAATGCGCTGGTTATGAGACCTGGAGGATATAGAACTGTAGATTATGCCAAAGCAGGGACAATTATGACCATCCTTTTCTTGGTGGTAGAGCTAGGTATGCTTTACTTTTTCTACGGTATTCAATAATATCTCAAAAAATAGTAAAAAGGAATTCAGGTCTTGTATGATCTGAATTCCTTTAGAAAAAGCTATGAAGTATAAACTAAGCTTGAGACAAAAAATTGTTATAACTTTTTTTATTTTATTTAGTATAGTTATACTAGTATCAATTTTAGGATTTTTAAACTATAATAGATTAAATACAACTATTCATATATTAGAAAAAAAAAGAATCTCTTCTAAATAATATATTAGAGTCAAGAAGATATGAGAAAAATTTTTTTATAACTAAAGATATAAGTAATTTAAAAATTGCAATTGAATTTTTAAACAAAGGAAAAATTCAGATTAATGAACTTCTTAAAGAAGAAAATAGTGATTTCTTAAAAAAAGAATTAGTTTTAATTGAAAATTATGAAAAAGAAATAAAAAATTTTATAACAAAATATAATTCTTCTCTTTCTCTAGAAAATATAAACATGACAAGTATACAAGAAAAAGGAAGACTTGCCACTATAGAACTAGAAAAAGCAATAAACGAGAAAAGAAGTGAAATAAAAAAAATAATACAAAGCTCAAGAATATTCTTATTAATAAGTATATCCTCTTTTGTTTTATTGGCTATTATAACCTTTCTATTTTTAGTAAAGAATGTAAATAAGCCCTTAAAAAATATAGAAAAAGCCATTCAAAAAATCGTATCTGGAGATTACGAATCTATTCCCAAGATAAAAACTGGAGACGAATTTGAAAATCTGGCAGAAAACATAAACAACCTCCTTAAAGAAATGCGCCTGCGAAACAGACAACTTTTACAAAAGGAAAAAATGGCTGCTCTAGGTACTTTAACCTCTGGAGTAGCTCATGAAATAAATAACCCGCTAAACAACATCTCTACTTCTCTACAAATTATCCTGGAAGAATTAGAGGGAGGAGACATTAAGCTGCACCAAGAGCTTTTAGAAGAGGCCCTAAGACAGGTAGACAGAGCCAAAGACATTGTCAAAAGTCTCTTAGAATTCTCCAGAGAATCTTCCTTTAATCCTAAGGAGGTTAATTTTAAGACTCTTATTCAAAAAACTCTAAAGTTGATCCAGGGAGAAATTCCAACTCATTTACAAATTGAAATAAAAGTGCCGGAAAACCTGATAGTCAAACTTGACTCCAGGAGAATTCAACAGGTCCTTTTAAATCTCATTTTAAATGCCATTCAGGCCATAGATAACAACCCTGGAAAAATCATTATAGGAGCAGAAACTGTAAACAATGATCAGGATTTACGCTTTTATATAGAGGATACTGGCCCAGGAATCCCCAAAGAAAACCTTTCAAAAATATTTGATCCTTTTTTTACTACAAAAGATGTAGGAGCAGGTTCAGGCCTGGGTCTAGCTGTTTCACAAGGGATTATAGAACAACACGGGGGTAAAATAGAAGTAGAAAGTGAACTAAATAAAGGAACTAAATTTACCATTACTATCCCTAAAGCTATAATTGTTTAAGATTATGACAAATACTATACTCATTATAGATGACGAAAAAATTGCTTTAAAAAATTTAGAGCATATTTTAAATAAAGATAGCTATAAGGTTATAGCTATAGATAATCCTAAAAAAGCTTTGCAGTTTCTAGAGAAATCAGAACCTGATATAGTTATAACAGACTTAAAAATGCCAGAAATAGATGGAATATCAATTTTAAGAAAGGTTAAAGAATTATATCCTAACACAGAAGTAATTCTTTTAACTGGTTATGCTACTGTAGATACTGCTGTAAAAGCAATGAAAATTGGTGCTTATAATTATGTAGAAAAGCCTTACAACATAGATAAAATTAGAAGTATAGTCAAAGAAGCTATAACTAAAAGGAATTTAATTTTAGAAAATATAAAATTAAAAAATGAACTTTCTAAAGAAAATATCTTGAGTAAAATAAAGGGAGAAAGCCCACAAATTAAAAGTGTTCTAAAAACTATAGAACAAGTTGCTCCAACCAATACCAATATTCTTATTACTGGCGAAAGTGGTACAGGTAAAGAACTTATAGCCAGAGCTATCCACGAATTAAGCCCAAGAAAAAATTATCCTTTTATTGCCTTTAATTGTGGAGCTTTTACTGAAGAGTTAATTGCCAATGAACTTTTTGGACATGAAAAGGGAGCTTTTACTGGAGCCTATAGTTTTAAAAAAGGGTTAATTGAAGAAGCCAATAAAGGAACTTTATTTTTGGATGAAATTGGGGACATGCCTCTATCTCAACAGGTAAAATTACTTCGGGTTATCCAGGAAAAAGAACTCTTAAGGGTTGGAGCTACTAAACCTGTTAAAATAGATGTACGCTTTATAGCTGCTACCCACAGAAACCTTCAAGAAGAAATAGAAGAAGGCAACTTCAGACAAGATCTTTTTTTCAGGCTAAATGTAATTTCCATAACTCTTCCACCCTTAAGAGAGCGCAAAGAGGATATACCCATCCTGGCGAATTATTTTTGGTGAAAAAAACTCAAGAACAACAAAAAACATAAAAGGCTTTGACCCAGAAACCATAAAGTTCCTTAAAACTTACACCTGGCCTGGCAACATTAGAGAACTGGAAAATGTAATAGAAAGAATGGTAGCTTTAAGTCAAAATGAAATTTTAGCTCCTGATGATTTACCCGGTTATTTAAAGGGAATGGACATAATTATTTACAACAAAGATTCCTCTGATATTCCATCGCTGGAAGAAGTGGAAAAAAAGTATATTTATTGGGTTTTGGAACAATGCAATTTCAATAAAACCAAAGCAGCTAAACTGATAGGAATAGATAGGGTGTCTTTGTGGAGAAAATTAAAAAAATATAATTTAGAATACTAAAACTTATCAGGGAGGATTTATGTTAGTATCCAGATTGATGAGGAGGCGTTTAGTCTTGGCGACTCCAGAATGCGGTTTTAAAACTCTATTGTGTAAAATGGGTAAATTGGCACCACGGCAAATCTATGTGGTGGAAGATGATTTAAAATTAAAGGGAATCATTACTGGTTATGACCTGTTAAAAGTAGTGCTGCCAAAATACATGGATTCCAATCTTTTAAAATCCATTCAAGAACCAGAGATTGATGATTATTTGCGTAAATGTATCAACAAAGTGGCAGATAAAAAAGCTGGAGAGATTATGATTACTGAATTTGTTTTTCTAAAGCCAACCGACCATGTTATGGAAGCAGAGTCTTTGATTGTGGAAAAGGGCATAAATGCCTTGCCAGTACTGGATGAAAATGGTCGTTTACTGGGAGAAGTAAATAGAAGGGATATTCTTGAGTACATGGCAGGAGTATGTGATATATGTAGCCAGAAAGAATTTGGGATTGTAAATTTAGAAGAGATACGAGCTGAAGAAGATTATCAAAGTTGTTTTTATAAATTACTAGAGGAAGACGAATAAAGGAGGATAGATAGATGTTTGGACAGCGACTCTGATATTCTCATTTCGTATGCGGTAATGTATCTGAAAAGTACACAAGACCAAGGTAAGCCATGTTTGGTGCAGCTCTGGTTTTGATTGCAAGATTTTACTCAGCA
>LZQN01000094.1_pt1 | contig 19382 bp, 34 predicted proteins | sample 768531 | NCBI WGS metagenome assembly LZQN01 (sample SAMN05207080, study PRJNA324506) | oil field metagenome | isolation source: sample BH-FW-7 from oil reservoir | place: India: Bombay High | collected 2015-12-02
CCGCTTTCACCAAGTCCTGCACCAATACCTGCCAGCCCAAACTGCCAGTCCAGCTCCAACTGCAATCAAACCCTTAAGCCAACGCATCTTCCACCATTCATTCTCACCTCCAAGGAATAAGCTGGCTAAACTCAAGCCCGCCTATTAATATTAAAATGAGGATGGTCACTCCGAGAACCATCCTCGCGGTTGACACCAACCAGTAATACTTCACGAACCTCTCTATGTTTTTCTCCGTCAGCACCCTCCTTTCCAGGAATCTTCTGACCAGTTCCTCGCCCGGCATGTTAGAACGCGAACATCAGTATGAACGCTATGACCAGTCCGAAGATAACTATGGTCTCCGGTATAACTGTGAACAGAATACCGAGACCGAAGAAGCCCCTGTCCTCAGCTGTAGCTCCTACGGCAGCTGCACCGATACCGCTTTCACCAAGTCCTGCACCAATACCTGCCAGCCCAACTGCCAGTCCAGCTCCAACTGCAATCAAACCCTTAGCCAATGCATCTTCCACCATTCATTCTCACCTCCTCAAACACACCTCACTCTTCAATAAACCTCTTTATCCTGCCGAAAGGCTCGTAGAGCCTTCCACCACCCTCAAAGAACTTCGTAAAGAACTCTACGTAGTGCAAACGCAATGACTGTAAGCCTGGATCGAGAATGCCGAGAATCAGGTTACCCACGTGGCCTATGATTAAGATTATTGCTCCCACTATTGGTATGCTTATGCCCACGGGATCAATGAGCTTCATTCCGATGAAGTTGATGACAAAGGCAATGTAAACCGAAGACAGTCCAATGGCCAGAAGTCTCGCGTAGCTCATGATCTGACCGAACCATGTGAGCAGCTCGACTGCAAGTATGACACCCATGGCACCCATCTTCGGCACTTCACCCATGACGAAGAGTATGAACCAGATGACGAGCAGAGGCAGTGCCGCCAAGTAGTACATGTTAAGCCCTGCCTGCCATCCCTCCATCAGACCCGGCAGTGGAAGTGGAGGCACATTGCCCGGATTCGGACCCATTCCGAGCTGGTAGAACACCCCGACATTGTAGGCAAATCCGAAGATTATCATTGCAAGGCCAATGACACCTATGATCCATGACAGCTTTTCAAGGATTGCATCCTTGAGGCCATGTTCAACATACACGTTGTAGAAGCCGAGAGCAAATCCAAAGAGGATCTTCGCGACACCGATCAGAATCGTTGCGAACAGCAGAATCTTGACACCCATTTCCTCAACTCTGTCGAATATCGGATGACCGTGGTGGAACTCGTACAGGTGCTCAAGCTGCGAGCCTATGAAGTGAATCTGGTAGGGCTCGTACTCTCCAGGCACGATGAAGGGGCCGAAGCACTCTCCGTAGATGAAGCCGAAGATTATTGACATCACTCCAGCATATACGCCTATGTTCAGCATCCTCTGCCAGCCCTCTGTCTTAAACACTCTCTTGAGGTACAGGGAAATAACCGTGACAAGCAAACCGTAACCGATATCGCCAAGCATCATACCGAAGAAGATTGGGAAGAAGATCGCTATGAACGCTGTTGGGTCAATCTCCTTGTACTTCGGAATTCCGAAGGTCGTTGTGAGAAGCTCAAAGTTCCTCACACCAACTGGATTGCTGAGCTTCGTTGGAGGTTCGCCCTCCTCATCAAGCACCTCTACCGCAACACCGTTGGCATCCATCTTGGACTTGAACTCGTTCAAAGCCTTCGCAGGCAGATAGCCGACAAGGACAAAGGAGTACTTCGAAACCAATGTTCTTAAAGGCAGTTCGTACTTGTCCATCTGCGAGCTTAGATATTCTTCAATTGCAAGCAGAGTTTCGGCCTCCTTTACCTTCACTTCTTCTATCTCCTTCTCTACCTGCTCCTTTCTTGACTTCAGCGACTCGATTTCCTTCTGTATCTCTGAAATTTTTGCTTCGAAGTCCTCGACGTCGGGAACCTGAATCTCCCTGTAGCCGCACTCCTGCAAAATTCTCAGGAACTCGTCTCCATACTCGGCTTTAACGAATACCGCTACAACAAGTTCTTTCTCGTATTCGGTAGTGAAGACTTCAAAATCGCTTGTTATCTGGGCAAACTTCTCTGCCGGGTTCTCCTTAACAAACCCGACAAAAACTCTAAGTGTTTTGTAACCCTTAAGCAGTCTTGCAGGTATTCCGAGCCTCTTCAGAGGCTCTATTTGATTGAGCTGCTCTTCTAAGGATGCAATCTTCTCATCAACGCTTCTCAGATACTCAATTCGCTCCCCTATCAGCTGCTGGTACTCATCGAGCTTCTCTTTAAGCTGGGCTTCGATCTCGGACTCTCTGAACTTCCTTCTGGGTACTACCCTTGAAGGGTCAAGTTTCAAATGGGATATGAAGCTTCTCATCTGCACAAGTGCCCTTGAAACAACCGAAGCTTCTGGATGTGGCTCGCCTATTCTGAAGTAATCAGACTCCTCAGGTTCTTCGATGTGGACTAGGTTGAGCCTGTGGAGAAGGTCTGCAGTTTCGCCCAGCTTCTCCCTGGGACCCACTACAGAAACCCTAACCATTCTTTCCGGCTTAAGCATGTTCCATCATCCCTACGAACTCGTTATAAAGCATCTCTACAGCCTTCATAATGTTATCCTTGCCCTTCTTTGCATAATCCTCGATCTCCTTTGTTTCCTTCCTTCTGATTTCCTCCTTTTCTGCTTCTATCTGCTGTCTCGCAGAATTGAGGATGTCCTCCTTAACCTTCACCGCTTCAGCCTCAGCACTCTCAATAATTTCTCTCGCTTTCATCTTAGCCTCAAGAATTTTGTTTTTCCTTTCCTCCTCTGCAGCCCTGATAGCCTCTTCAACCTTAATCTCTGCCTGCTTAATTTTTTCAAGAATTTCTGTCCTATCCATGGTAACCACCCTGATCAAACTCTAAACTTTAAAGACATTCGAAAGCCTTACAAATCGTATTTAAGCTTTGTTATTTTTACACAGGTAGAATTTGTAATTAAAAACGAGGATTAATTACGTATCTGCCTCTAATGACCGAAAACGGAATATAATCGAGGAGATAAAAAACTGCATGAAGGTTCTCGTGGTTGATGCTGGCGGCAGGGGGAATGCAATAGCTCACGCTTTCTCAAGAAGCGAGAGGGTTAAGGAAGTTTACGTTGCTCCCGGGAACGGGGGTAGCGAATTTTTCGAAAAGTGCAGGATTGCAGAAATTAATGGTAAGAGGATTCCTTCAATCAGGGCAATAGAGGAGATCGTGCAGTTTGCAAAAAATACGACATTGACCTGGCTTACATTGGCCCTGAGGAGCCGCTGAGCCTTGGCATTGTTGACAGGCTTGAGGAGGAGGGAGTACCTGCAGTTGGGCCAAGGAAGGAGGCTACAATTCTTGAAGCAAGTAAATGCTGGGCAAAGGACTTCATGAGGAAAATTGGTGTGCCTATCCCTGAGTACGCAAACTTTGACAATCCTGAGGAAGCGAAGGAGTACATCAAGGAGAAGTTTGACGGGGGGATTGTGGTAAAGGCTGACGGCCTCGCAGCGGGGAAGGGAGTTTACGTCTGCGACTCAATCGAGGAGGCTTTCAGGGCGGTTGACGAGATAATGGTTCAGAGGAAGTTTGGAGATGCCGGGAGCAGAATTGTGGTTGAGGAGAGGTTGAGGGGCATAGAGGTTGCCTTTACTGCCATTACGGATGGAAAAGCTGTCAAGCCCTTCGGCCATGCAAGGGACTACAAGAGGGCTTTGACAGCGATGACATGGAGGGGCTTAGGGACTTCTACATTGGCCTCACCAAAAAATTCTACACCAAAGCGCAGATAGAGCAGCTTTTCAGGGAGGGTAAGCTCATCAACCCGAATACTGGGGGAATGGGGCTGTTAGCCCGCATCCTGCAGTAACGGAGGAGACTGAGCAGAAGATCATGGAGATGGTGGTAGAGCCGATAATAAAGAACTTCGACAAGGAGTTCAAGGGGGTGCTTTATCCTGTCATAATGCTTGTAGAGGAGAGTGGTGAGCTCATACCGAAGGTTCTGGAAATAAACGTCAGGGACTGCGACCCTGGTGCTGAGGCGAAGCTTCCAAGGCTTGAGAGTGACATAGCAGAGATTTCGATGGCTGTGGTTGAAGGTAAACTTGATGAGGTGGAGATAAGGTTCAGCAGCGATTACTGCGTGGCTGTATGCGCAGTGAGCGGAGCACTGAAGGGCAGGGAAGGATTAAAGCCAGGCTACCCAGCAGACCACTACACCAGCCAGCCCATAACGGGCATAGAGGAGGCGATGAAGGAGGCAATAATCTACGCAAACGGTATTGCAAAGACCAATGGCTTCGTCACAACAGGTGGAAGAGTTCTGACAGTGGTGGGCAGAGGAGGCAGCATTGAAGAAGCGAGAAATAAGGCGTATTCAGCGTTGGAGAAGATTAAATTCCCTGGGATGAGGTACAGGAAGACGATTGGGTTGGATGTTGAGGAGTGATCTTACTTTTTATTTTACTGTTCTTTGCATTCTCGCAGCGAAAACCACGTTCCTTCATGGATTCCTTTCCTGACCTCTATGCAGACAACATTTTCGAAATTCGTTTTTAAGACCCATTTGTTGTTCTTTACAAATTCTTCAAAGGCTTCCTCTTCAGTATTACCTTCAGCCCATCCGAGAACCTGAAAATTCTCCACATCTGGATAAACTTCTTCACATGAGGAGTAAGTTACACCATCTGGTGTCAAAAACAGATAAAGCCTGCCTTTCATCAAACCACCTCCAAACGAATTGAGTCCAATAGCTCCTGATAGGTGTATTCTTCATCCAAATCAAGGTTTTCGAAGAAATATTTGACAAACAGTATTCCATCCTGACGTATTTTCTTAGGAAAATCTTTTGCTACCAGCACACCACCAGTAACCTCGCTTCCAAGCTCCTTCATGTAATCACGAAGCTGTTCTACATCTTTCCGTTGCGCTTTTCCTGCTTTCACCTCAACTGGCAGATATTTGTTTGCTCCCACAGGATGTTTCAGTTTCATGAAGATATCAACATAACCTTCGGGAAGTGCCTTCTCGCCCAGAATTTCAAAATCAGATGGAGAGTTGTTTACTTTAAAGTGGCTCAGAATGTCCTCTAACACCTCAGAAATCTTCTTACGAACCAGAGACTGAAGAATCAACTCTTTGAAGTAAAATTTCTCTGGTGTTCTCTGCATTTCCTTCCTGAACACAATCTTTGGAACAAAGGTTTCAGCGTCAACATTCAGAGTGTCGTTAACGCCATTATGTGGCGATCCCATTCCAGATACATTGTAAAAAGTCACACTATCTGCCTGAAAATGTGTTTTTCTGTATCCTCCTCTCAATAGCAGATTCTCAGCGACGTAAGAAAATTCTGGCCTGATCATCGGTTCGTCCAAACGGCGTTCCTGCTTCAGGAGGAGTCTGAAGGGAAAGTAATAAGTTTTACCTGACATTTTAAAGGTTACAGGTGATCACGGAGGCAATTTTTCTGCGTTTCTGTAAGCAACCTTCTCGACAACTCTGTAAAGGTTCCTGACTCTCGCACCATAAAGGAAAGAGACGTAATCACCAACATCAATGTCCAGAAATGTCCAGAGCCCATTTATACTGTTTGTAAACCCTGCCAATGCGTATTTCATACAGAGTTCTAAGTTTTCTCTATTTGATACCGAAATCAAAAAGTAGCTCGGTGCTTTTATCCCTCTTGTCTCCATTACATAAATTTCGACATGTTATACAAAACCCAACTAATTGCTGCCAACTAAACAACCCTCCTCAAATCCTCCAGACGGCCAAGATAAACAACCTCCTCTTCAATGGCATAAATCTCGATCTTCTTTGCTTTCTGCAGAATTGGGGATAGAAATTCACCCCTCAAAACATCACTCCCTCCCATTAGTGGTGAAAAGGCTGGAAGCACGATTTTGGTGCTGTCAGCCACAAGATAGCACGGAAAGGTGTACATTGCCCCCCTCACCCTCACTTTGACTGCAGGATGCTCATGTCCCATGATAATTTTATCCCCCTCAAACTCCCTGTGGCCGTGAATTACCACATACTCCCCAACCTCAACCTTCTCCTTGAGCTCTATTCCATACTCAGCCAGAATTGCCGCCAGATAGTTGTCGTGGTTCCCTCTCACAACTTCAAGCTCGACATCAACAGACTCTATAAACTCCCTGACATCCTCCCACTCGTAGCAGATTTCTGCTGAATTCGTGTTTCAAATCGCCTGCAACCACAATTTTGCTGACACCGTACTTCTCCACAATCCTTGCAACCTGTGCTTTTATTTCCTCCACCTGCATTCTCGGTACAGCATAACCCTTCTCCTGCAACACATTTTCAAATCCCAGATGAAGGTCGGCTATCACAGCCGTATTTCCCACAACCGCTGCCTTCTCTGGCGTAAGCAAGACTCCTTCCATCGGTAACGATAAAAGCGTAAAAGTTTAAAACCTATCTGAACACCTAAGCCAACACCTTGCAGAGAGGAATCTAGATGACACATTTACTTATCAATGGTCCCCCGGAACGGTAAATGCAAGATCCTTGAAGACGTTTCGAGGGAATTTGACAACGTAGTTTGGATTACAACCCTCTCCAGTGCATATTTTGTCAGGAAAAGGCTTGGAAGAGAGGACGTGTGGATTATCGACACCTACACGTGGGGGAAGAAGAATTCTGAAGATAGCAGAGACATTATTGTTTCCAATCCCCTGAACCTCAATGAAGTGAGCCTGGCAGTAAACAAAGTCCTTGACAGCCTGGAAGGCAACTACCTGCTGGTAATGAACTCAATTTCGGGATTGCTCATCTATCACACTTATCAGAGAATTCTCCACTTTTTAAGGGCTTTACTTGTAAGAATTGAGAAGGAGAAATCCAGCAGCATATTCACGCTGGTCAAGGACGCTCACGAGAAGAGCGTTGAAGTTTCAATTTCCATGTTTTTCCCCAACATTATGGAAACGAAAGAAGATGGAAAAGTCAGAATTGTAAAGTCCTCGATCCCGCTTGACAGAAGTGATTTTGATTCAAATGAGGCGAAAGAAATAATTAAGAGGATGCTTAAAGAAAGTCTATGAAAGATGTTTTTACACGAGTACCAGAGCAGAGGTTACAGATCCCACCAAATGGTACCAGCCCGATTTGAGCGCTGTAAAAAGGCTCGGCAAGCTTGTAGATGAGAGTGGAGTTCTTGACATAGTTTCAAAGGGGGACATTGTCGCTGTAAAAACACACTTTGGCGACAGAGGGACTACTAGAACATTGAGAAGCGTTTTCATAAGGACTGTTGTCGAGAAGGTTATTGAAGCTGGTGGAAGGCCTTTCGTGACCGAAACGACAGGTCTGGGGATGCTGAGACCGAGGTGCACTGCGGTAGGGAGAATAAACATAGCGGAGGAGAATGGCTACACCCACCAAACCCTGAAAGCCCCCATAATCATCCGCTGATGGCTTGCTGGGCTTGGATTACGTTGAGGTGCCGATAGAGGGAAAGCACCTTAAGTCTGTGAAGGTTGCGAAGGCCATTGCTGAGTGTGATGCGGTCATATGCTGCACGCACTTCAAGCTGCACATGCAGGCTGGAGTGGGAGGGAGCATAAAGAATGTGGGAGTTGGATGCGTGGCGAAGCCTTCAAAGTTCGACATCCACATGTCCGATTATCCGCAGATTGACGAAGAGAAGTGCACGAAGTGTGATGAATGCATCAAAATCTGCCCAGCCAATGCGATAGAGAACTACCAGATCAACAGAGAGAAGTGCGTCAAGTGTCTCGGCTGCTCGGAAGCCTGCAAGGATGACGCGGTGAAAACCTTCTGGGTTTTCGGCAAAGATGTTTCTGAAAGAATTGTGGAGTGTGCGAAGGGTGTTTTTAAGTTGCAGGACAACTTCGCATACCTGAACTTCCTGATGGACATCACCCCCCACTGCGACTGCCACCCTACAGCGACTTGCCAGTTGTGCCTGATCTGGGAATCATGGCTTCAAACGACATTGTTGCGATAGACAGGGCAAGCGTTGATTTGTACAGACAGGCTGAAAACATAAGCGGAGCACTGCTGAAAGACAAGAAGTTCTGGGACTGGACGGATGTGGAGGGGATGCTGAACTACGCAGAAGAGCTTGGACTTGGATCTCAGGATTACAGGCTCATTGATGTCAGCTAACCGCTATTACGTCCAGCCTCTCCACCATCGCGTTGACTCCAATTTTTCTGCCAGACTCGGCCTCGTTCTGCCGTTGTCCCCGCTGACAAGCTCCTTGATGTAGAGCCCCGCTTCGGCCTCGAATTCAACAACTGCAGCCCTGCCGGTGTGGTGAATCAACCTCGCATCGTAGAGCTTCCTCACCCTCACCTTGTCAGCCCTCCTGTGCGAAACTCTCGTGGGTGTTCTCTGCCTTATCTCCCCCTTAAGGCTCTCAAGTGCTTCAATTAACTTCTGCTTCTCAACTTCCTTCTCAAAAACGACCTTTGCTCTGTAGGTCTTTCTGTGCCTCTCCAGCTTCACCTCTCTCACTTTTCCGGCATCAGTATACTCAAGTCCAAGAACAGCAACCCACTTCTGGGAGTTAATGGCCTTTTCAAGCTCCTTCAAATCAACAAATCTCCTCTTCGGATCGATGATTTCAAGCACGAAGGGTCTGCCAGTTCCAAGCATTCTGGCATCAACATCCTCCCTCCCTGCTCCGTGAAGCTTCGCATCCCTTGCCCTGAAAAGCCTCACCGCTGGCATGGCGATTAGCTCCTCAACCGAGGAGATGTATTTCTTTCCGGTGAAATTGCAGACTTCGCATCCCTTTCCATTGCAGTATCCGCACAACCACCTTGTTTGTGAGATGTTCCTCACCCTTTTCAGATACCTCCCGTAGATGAAAACGGGCTTTATCTGAAGCTCAAATGTGAAGGTCTCCAGGTCAAAGAGGACGTTTATGTCCGGATTCGTGCTTCTCCTCTTCCCGGTCCTCTCCTCTATTGCCCTGGCCAGCATCGCATTGAATCTCTGCTTTATCTCGTAGTCTATTCCTCTCAGCGACAAATACTCCTGTAAAGCCCTCAAACTCCCCCACGCTCTGCTCCCTACGTTGAAGGTTTCGAACTCGTACTCCGACATCCTCTCTACAATCTGCTCGGCAAACTCCTCAATTCTGTCAAAGGCATTGCAGCATGCTTCACATCTCTCACCAACCACACCCTTGCCAATGATGCTGTAGCACTCCCTGCAGAGATTCACAGAGAAAATTGGAAAAGGGCTTTAAAACTGCTGTGGCACTGGCTTCATGAAGCAAATCATTCTGGAGCTTTATGAAAAGGCCAACGAGAAGGACTGGAAGCCGTGGGATTTGCAGACAGAGTTGAAGAAAATTTATGACGGAGTCATAGCTGTCGGGGACGACCTATCCTTCACAGTAAAGCTCGATAAAGATGTTAAGGCTGTCAGTCTTGAGCAGTTTGGAGCATCCAAAGCCAAGCTGCATCCCTTCAAAACAGCCTGGCGATTCAAGAGAGGATTTATTGCCTTCGAAGGAAAATTCCTGAGAATAAGCAGAGAAATTGATAAAAAATTGCTGTCGGAAATCCTTGAATTTATCCTGCCTGAGGACTGAGCAGGTTCTGGAGCTTCTGCTGAGTCTCAGCGAATCTTTCTCTCAGCTTCTCTTCCTGTCTCTGAAGCGTTTTTATTCGGATTTCGTAGGTCTCCTTTTTCTCGGTAAGCTCCTTGATCACATCCTCCTTTTTCTCCTTAACCAAGATGTTTCCAACGGCCTTGTAAACTGGCGAGTCATCATCGACCTTCTGAAGCTCTTCCAGTGCCTGCTCAGCGTCTCTCAGCAAAGCCTCAACCTGCGCCCTCTGAGTGATTACGGCCTGCAACTGCTGCTGAAGCTGCTGAAGCTGTGCAACCAGATTCTGGACCTGTGGAGGGAGTTCACCCATTTTCCAACACCTCTTCAACTTCTACACACATTTTAATCAGCCTTAACCAGGAGTTTATCGCAGCTCTCAAGTCAGAGACATCTTCAGCCTCAATTTCTAATACGAGCTTTTCTCCGGATTGATAAAGTTTTGCTTTGCTTATTGACCTTTTCTCTTCCGGCTTAATGCTCCTGAATATTGCATCGTCAACACCTTCAATGCTGATTTCAGCCCTCATGCTTCATCTTTGATCTGAAGTTTATTAGCTTAATCAGTCCCAGTCTTTGAACTCCTCCGAAAAAGACTCCGAATTCCACCAGTCTATCTCGCTCACCGTCCATTTTGGATAACCCGGATACTTTATGTCGTTCATGAAGCTTATTGCCTGCCCGGGATTCTCGTAAAGCTTCGGAGGGTTGTAGTAAACCGTGTTTTTATCCTCTATTATTCCGGGAGGGTTGTAGTGGTTCTCCGTCAAAGCAGTCGCTTCAACGGCAACCCACTCTTTGTTGTCAAGCTCCACTATAACCACGCATGATGCAGGGAAAGTGAGGCACCGATATAGGTGTGAAATCCCGCTCCTTCGAGGTACCATTCGAGGAACGATGAGGATTCGGAACAATCGAAGTAGTTCAGCTTATAGGGAGGAAGGGTGAGGTTCATCAGAAGCTTTTCAAGAGTTTCTCTGTCATGCCTTTCAACCTTTGGTGCGTACTTTTTCGCAGCCTCGTAGTAGCCCTCAGGAAGAAAGGCTTCCCCACTTATGTTGTAGTAGAGAGTGTAGAGGACGAGAAGGGCAAAGGAAATGAGAAACAGGTACTTGATGCCCCTCAAAACACCCATAACCTGCATTGCAATTGCTCAATAAAAACCTAACTGTCCCAGAACTTCCTCGTCCGAATGTAGTTCCTCTCTGCCTCCATCAAAGCCTTGAAGAAGTCCTCTTCCTGCAGATAATACCTCGAAAGAAGTCTTGCAGCGGTATCAGCCCCTATTCCGAAGGTTGAAAGGGCATACACGGCTTTCTTTCCGTGTGCCACGACGAGGTTTGCCAGCTTGAAGAGCTCCTTCTCCTTGAAGTCTTCAGGTCTCCTCCTTGAGTTGAAGACTGCAATCATTTTTGATCCGCACCTTATGCAGGTGAACCTTTCAAAGGCCTCAACCCTCTCAGTATAGCTGGCCTTGCAGTTCAGGCAGTAAACCCTCACCGTCTCTTTCTCAAGCCTCTCTCTGAAAGCTTTAAGAATTGCTTCGCTCGACTTCACAGCGAGAATGTCCATCGCCCTGTGCCTCGCTGCAAGGCTGATGGGACTCAATTCGTCATAAACGGATACCTCAATCTCTCCGTTTGCGATTTTCTCCACTACCTCTGAAGTTCGCCCAACATCCATCTTCTCAACGAAGATTTCTCTCAAAGCTTCCCGATAAATGGGAGTATCCTTTAGCTTAACCACCAGATTCCTCACGTTAATTCTGCTGAGCTCGTCATCCTTGGAAAGAAATCCGAACTTTCTGGCAGCGTTGACAACCTTCCACTGCATCAGCCTTGTGTCAAAAACCGCCCTTTCTGCAAGAGCCTCAACAGTTTCAGGCTGAATGCCTTTTATTATGCTCTCCACCTCTTCAGGCCTGGCAGGGCTCAGCTTGATTCTGTAGGGGTCGATCTCAACTGCCACACTGCTCCCTCTTCTCGCAGTTAGCAGAAGAGCGAGAATCCTGCCGAGAGTTTCATTAACCTTGTGACCGAAGCATGCATTTACAACTACCACGTTCTCCGACCCTTCAATGGTAACATGACTGTCTGAAGGGATTGCAAAGCCCCTCTCAATCTGCTCCTTTAAGGTGTTAATCACCACACCAGCTTCTTCAACACCCAGAGCTTTTACCGCTTCTCTCTCCCTTTCGACCTGATCAGCCTGCAAGCCAGCTTCTCAGCATTCCAACTTCCTGAGCAACCTCAAAGGGAACAGGAATCTCCTCCCCCGCCCATGAGGGAATCTCACCCTCCGCAGAAACGGGTTCTACCCTGACAACTTCATCAACGCTGAGAACTCGCCAAAGCTCTCCTTTCATGGCAAAAATCTCTCCCGCTAAATGTGGAGAGAAAACTTTCATCAAGGGAGCCTATGGTTCTTCCGGTAGAGACATCAACAACTCTGTAGTGCTTCTCATCGGGAATCATTGAGATGTTCTCGTAGAAGTATCTCCTCGTGTTTCTTCTCGCAGCTATCTCGCCCTCATCGTAGAAAATCTTTCCAATCTGGGCAAGGAAGCCGCAAATTTCTTCAAATTCCTCAAAAGTCAGATTTCGATAGGGAAAAGCCCTCCTCACTATCCTGTAAGCTCTTTCAACATCAATCCTCCCGTATTCGAGGACAAGAGCGCATATCTGGTTCGCCAGCACATCGAGGCTTTTGAAGTGAATCTCCGCATCCTCCAGAAGTCCCTCCTTGGCTCTTCTGACAATGACCACCGACTCAAGAACATCGTCAAAGCTGCCTGCAACAACATAGCCCTTGGAGACTCTTCCCAATCCGTGCCCGCTCCTGCCCACTCTCTGCACGAGCCTTACAGCCTGCCTCGGACTGTTGTACTGAATGACGAGGTTGACGTGGCCGATGTCTATGCCAAGCTCCATCGAGGATGTGCAGATCAAAGCCTCAAGTTCTCCCCTTGCAAACCTCTCCTCAGCCTCAACTCTCGCCTCCCTCGAAAGGCTGCCGTGATGCACCTCAACATCAATCAGCTTTTTCAGCTTTATTCCCAGTGCCTCAGCCGTTTGACGGGTGTTGACGAAAATTAAAGCTGAGCCGTGCTCCTTAACCGCATTTGCAATAAATTTCAGCTCTCCCGCAATCTCTTCATCAACCCCCAGCTTGACAGCAAGCTCCTTGTCTGGCTCTGGCTTCACAACCTCAATTTCGTACTCCTTCTCAGCCCTCCACTCCAGAATTTCAGCTTCAGCCCCAACAAACCTCGAAACCAGCTTCGGTTTGCTAACGGTGGCGGAAAGGCCTATGGTCTGGAATTCTGCAATTTCCCTCAACCTTTCAAGGGCAACGCTTAGCTGCACCCCCCTTTCGCTGTCAATCAACTCGTGAATTTCGTCGATTACAACATACCTCACATTCTTCAGCGCCTTTCTGAGATTTTTGCCGAGGAAAAGAATCTGGAAGGTTTCGGGGGTGGTGATCAGGAGATGAGGTGGTTTTCTTGACTGCCTCGCTCTTTGGGAGTTGGGGGTGTCCCCATGTCTTACATCAACCTGATGCCAAGAAACTCGGCAACCCCCCTTATCCTCCTCAGCATGTCCCTGTTCAATGCCTTAACGGGGTGATGTAGATTGCAACAATCCCCTCAGGTTTTTCCATTTTCAGCATTTCTTCGAAAATGGGGATTATCGCCGCCTCAGTCTTTCCACTTCCCGTGGGAGCAATTATGAGGACATCTTTGCCACTTGAAATCTTCCTGAAGGCCTCTACCTGCAACTCCGTCAGTTCCTCAATTCCAGCAGCCCTCAAAGCCTCCCTTAGCTTTTGATTTAGCATCGTAAAGTGTAGGTTGGTGGGGAGGTGATTAAAGTTTTTGCCATTAGCTTCAAACTTAACTCTCAAGCTGCAAAAACCTTAAAAATTCTTCAAATAATTGAGTTTAATGGTAAAGATTGATGAGGTTGATATAAAAATTTTGAGGGAATTGCAGGAGGATGCGCGAAAGAGCTTAAAGGAAATTTCAGAGAAGGTAGGAGTTGCTGAGGGAACAGTTTACAACAGAATAAACAAGATGAAAAAGCTCGGGCTGATAAAGAAGTTCATCCCTGTCGTTGACTACTCGATACTGGGGTACGACCTCATAGCAATAATAGGCATTACAGCAGAGGGTGGCTACCTTACAGAAATCGAGAAGGAGATAGCAAAGGAGAGGAATGTAACCGCAGTTTATGACGTTACTGGTGACTACGACATTATCGTTGTGGCCAAGTTCAAGGACAGGGATAGTTTGAATGCATTTGTAAAAAGAATAGCGGGGATGGATAAGGTCCTTAAGACCTACACGATGCTCGTGCTGAATGTGGTCAAGGAAACACACCTAATAGACCTCTAAGTTGTGTACTCAGCGTTCAGCCTCACGTAGTCGTAAGTTAGGTCGCAACCAATGGCAAAGCCTTTTCCATTACCTTTTTCAAGCCTCAGCTTAATAACGAGTTCTTCTGAAGTCTCCATTAGCTTCCTCGCCTGCTCTTCGTTCCCCAACGGCCTTCCCGAATCGATGAGAAAAACCTCTTCCTTTTCGCCAGAGAAGCTAAGGGTTATCTTCTCATCCACATCAGCTCCGCTGTAGCCCGCAGCGGCAACTATCCTCCCCCAGTTGGGGTCACAGCCGAATATTGCCGTTTTCACAAGTAAGGAGCTTGCAACAGCCCTGGCAATTAAGTTTGCGTCCTCATCACTTTTCGCCCCCTCAACCCGGACTTCAAAGACCTTCGTTGCTCCTTCCCCATCCCTCGCCATCTGCTTTGCGATGCTGTAGAAGACTGAGCAAAGCCCCTCCTCGAAAACGTCCCTCTCCACCTTCTCCCTACCGGTCGAGATCAGCAGTACCGTATCGTTTGTTGAGGTGTCGCCATCAACCGTTAATCTGTTGAAGGTCTCATCTGCTGCCTTTTTGAGCATCTCGTAAAGCTCTCCGCTGTCAAATTTAGCAGAAGTGAAGGCAAAGCACAGCATTGTTGCCATGTTCGGAGCTATCATTCCCGCTCCCTTCGCAACTGCAGCTATCCCTGCTTTCTTTGAGTGGGCCTTTTTCACGAATCGGTCTGTGGTGACTATCGCCTTTCCAAACCTCTCCGCATTCTCCGCTGAATTCCCCAATCGTGAGTAAACCTCGGGCGCCTTTTTCCTTATCCAATCCATGTCCAGCTTTCTCCCAATAACACCCGTCGATGCCACGGCAACTCTTTTCTCCTCACACCCAAGAAGATTTGCCGCAATTCTGCACATCTCCCTCGCATCTTTCAATCCCTGCTCTCCAGTGTAGGCATTTGCGTTCCCGCTGTTAACGATGAGCCCCTCCACCAGCCCATCTCTGACGTTCTCCTCACAAACCATCACTGGAGCAGCCCTGATTTTGTTCTGCGTGAAAACACCGGCAACGCTCCCCTTAACCTTCACGAGGCCAAGACCGTACTTTCCTTCCTTAATTCCGTTGCAGAAAACACCGTCGATATCCGTTATTTCCATGACCCAATTCTGAGCGGGTAAATTAAAATTTTCAGAAAATTTTTAATTTCACCTCCCGAATTGAATTGATGATAGACGGCCTTCCAACACTGGACGATATTTCTCACAAAGGGAAGCACGTTCTGCTGAGGGTTGACATCAACGCTCCAATAGTGAACTCAACAATTCTCGACACGAGCCGATTCGAGAGCCACATTCCTACGATTGAGGCTCTGGAAGACTCCAAGCTCGTTTTGCTTGCGCATCAAAGCCGACCAGGAAAGAAGGACTTCACAACCCTTGAAAGTCATGCGTCCACACTTTCCAAACTGCTGGGGAAAAGAGTCGAGTACATCGACGAAATTTTCAGCAGAGGTGTTCTGAGAAAGATAAAGGATATGGACAACGGGGAAATAATCCTGCTGGAAAACGTGAGATTCTACTCTGAGGAGCAGCTGAATAGAAGTGCAGAGGAGCATGCAGAGTGCCACATGGTTAAAAAGCTCAGCACTGCATTCGACCTGTTTGTCAACGATGCCTTCTCCGCATCCCATCGAAGCCACGCATCTCTTGTTGGCTTTGTTCCCGTTCTACCTCTGTCGTGGGAAGGCTCGTCGAAAACGAGGTTGCTGCCCTGAGCAAGCCCCTCAAGGGAGAGGGGAGAAAGATATTTGTCCTGGGTGGGGCTAAAATCAAGGACTCGGTAAAAGTGCTAAAAAACGTGCTTGAAAACGATATTGCGGAGAAGGTCATCCTTACAGGTGTTGTTGCCAACTACTTCCTCATGCTGAAGGGATACGACATTGGAGATGTGAACAGAAAGGTCGTAGAGGACAACAAAGAGGATGTGAGCGATGAGGAAATGATTGCACTTCTCAAAAAATATTCGGACAAAATTATTCTCCCCATTGACTTTGGGGTAGAGAAGGACGGCGTCAGGATGGATGTCCCCTTGGAGAAGTTTGATGGGAACTACAGAATCATGGATATCGGACTTGAAACCGTAAACCAGCTTTCAGAAATCATCCCCCAGTATGATTATGTGGTTTTGAACGGCCCTGCTGGCGTCTTTGAGGATGAGCGCTTTTCCCTTGGAACTTACGAGATTCTGAGGCTGCGACAAAGGCTGGCTACTCAGTGGTTGGCGGAGGACATATAGCTTCAGCCGCACGCCTTTTTGGCCTTTCAGACAAATTCAGCCACATATCAACTGCGGGAGGTGCATGCATCAGGTTCCTGAGCGGCGAAAAGCTTGTAGCTCTCGAAGTTATCAAAGAATACTGGGCGAAAAAGTGGGGCAAATCTTAACTTTTTAAATTAGTGTAGTAAAGACTCGGAAGCTCCAAAAAAGGTCTCCCGGCACAAAAAGAATGGCAAGAACTGGTTTAAGTGTGAAACAGTTCTGGAAATAATTTTTGAATAGTCCACATTCTCAGAGATAAAGTGATATACTACTTTGGACGACTGGACTTGAATGCTGTGGGTTGAGAAGTACAGGCCAAAAACTATTGAAGAAGTTGTTGCAGACAAGAACATAATCTCCGCTGTCCTTAAATGGGCTAAAAGCTGGAAGAGAGGGAGCAAACCTCTTCTTCTCGCCGGTCCTCCCGGTGTTGGTAAAACATCTCTTGCCCTCGCTCTCGCCAACACAATGCAATGGGAGGTTGTCGAGCTTAACGCCAGCGACCAGAGGAGCTGGAAAGTTATAGAAAGAATTGTGGGAGAAGGAGCATTCAACGAGACTATCAGCGACGAAGGTGAGTTTCTATCTTCAAGAACGGGTAAGTTGAAGCTAATAATCCTTGACGAAGTTGACAACATCCACAAGAAAGAGGATGTGGGAGGAGAGGCTGCGCTCATAAGGCTCATTAAAAGGAAGCCCGCTCAGCCATTGATTCTTATCGCCAACGACCCCTACAAGCTCTCCCCTGAGCTGAGAAACTTGTGTGAAATGATTAACTTCAAAAGACTCACAAAACAGCAGATTGTCAGAGTTCTGGAACGAATCGCTTTGAAGGAGGGGATTAAGGTCGACAAAAAGGTCCTTCTGCAGATTGCCGAGAACGCCGGAGGCGATTTAAGAGCTGCAATTAACGATTTTCAAGCTCTCGCAGAGGGGAAAGAGGAGCTAAAACCAGAAGATGTATTTTTAACGAAAAGAACGCAGGAAAAAGATATTTTCAGAGTCATGCAGATGATTTTCAAAACGAAAAATCCCGCTGTTTACAACGAGGCCATGCTTCTTGACGAGTCTCCAGAGGACATAATCCACTGGGTTGATGAGAACCTGCCCCTTGAGTACACGGGTGGTGAACTGGTTAATGCCTACACCGTGCTTTCAAGAGCAGACATTTTCCTTGGAAGAGTCAGAAGGAGGCAGTTCTACAGGCTATGGAAGTATGCAAGCTACCTCATGACCGTGGGAGTCAGCAAATGAAGGAGGAGCCTAAAAAGGGCTTCACGAGGTACAGAAGGCCTGTCGTCTGGCAGATGCTCTTTCAGCTAAGGCAGAAGAGGGAGATGACGAAGAGGATTCTCGAAAAAATCGGAAAGTTCAGCCATCTCTCAATGAAAAAAGCCCGCACCGAAATGTTTCCTGTGATAAAACTGCTTTTAAAAGAGCTTAGCGTGGATAAAGCCGCCACGATAGCGGCCTTTTACGAGTTCACGAAAGAAGAGCTCGAGTTTCTTGTGGGGGAGAAGGGAAGCGAAATCTGGAAATACGTTGAGAAGCACGGAATGCACAGAATCGAGGATGAAACATTTCTTGAAAGCTTCGTTAAAGCTGAAAAGATTTCAGAGGTACGTGAGGAGAAGGTTGAGGAGGAAAGTGAAGAGAAAGAGAGAGATGAGCCAAAGACAAGGAAAAAAGCCGGAAAAAATTTAACTCTCGATTCCTTCTTTTCCTGAATGATGCGCAAGGTAATAGCAGCAGCTTTCAAGAGCAAGGGGAAAAAGAAAATGAAAAGAAGTGAGCTAATTTACACCATGAGCTTTGATTTAAACTGGTTTACACACGAGGGAAGCAAGAAGGTCGTGGAGGAGGCTGAGAAGGAAGGGTTGCTTGCAGGCAATGACGAGGTTCAGCCAACTTTCGATTTAGACGAGGTTGATCTCACAGATTTCAAGCCAGACCTCTCAGAGCTGCTCTCAAGATCGGTAACGGACAGAATAATTGAAGAGATAGCGATAAAACTGAAAAAGGATAGCAGAGAGATCGTTTCGATGGTTAACAGGAAACAGGAGGAGCTTGGAGGCATAGTCAGTTTTCCTGTCGCAGCCCTGATTGTAGCCAAAGAAGCGGGGATAGACATTACACCATACATTGGGGAGGTAGAGAGAGAAGTGTTTCAGTGAAATGAGGATAGAGGAGGACGTGCTTTTTATCGGCAGGAAAGCTGTCATTGCTGACGTGCATCTTGGGCTGGTTAGGCACTACGACAACGAGCTCATTGAAAAAGCTCTAAACATAGCGGAACGAGCTGAAACTCTGATCGTTGCCGGTGATTTACAGCATCTCGGCAGAAGGGGGCTGCATGAGAGGTTTATAAGAGAGGTCGGAGGTGTTACTGAGCTCATTCTGATAAGGGGAAACCACGATATTGATTTAAGCGCAGAGAAGGGAATGAGAATTGGAAAGTACGGAATTTTTCACGGTCACGCTGTGCCTGATGAAGAGGTTATGGATGCAAAGTTTCTTATTTTTGGTCACGCACACCCTGCTTACTTCATAAGGGACTCTGCAGGAGGCTACAGGGAGAGGGTGTTCCTCACAGGAGAGATAGGGGATAAAAGGGTTGTAGTTCTTCCTGCGTTCAACGACCTCTGTGCTTCCACAGCAGTTAACTTGGACAGGCCTGCTGGCTTCATGTTCAGAAGGCACGATTACAAAGGATGGTACGCAATTATGCTGGATGGTACACTTTTAAGAATTTCTTAAATTAAAAATTGTAGCAAAATAGTAATATACGCGTTAATCAAAACAATTTTATGCTGCTCCTTGAACACGAGTCCAAAGCTTTGCTTGAGAGGTACGGCATAAAAACGGCCAGAACAATCTTCTGCCAGAGTGAGAGTGAAGCTGTTGCTGCTGCGAGGCAGATTGGCTTCCCTGTTGTGATGAAGGTTGCTGGCAGGGAGATTGTGCACAAGAGTGATGTTGGGGGAGTTTTGCTGAACATAAGCAGCGAGGAGGAAGTGAGGCAGGCATTCAGCAGGCTGATGTCCATTCCC
>LZQN01000095.1_pt1 | contig 19117 bp, 23 predicted proteins | sample 768531 | NCBI WGS metagenome assembly LZQN01 (sample SAMN05207080, study PRJNA324506) | oil field metagenome | isolation source: sample BH-FW-7 from oil reservoir | place: India: Bombay High | collected 2015-12-02
TTTCAATTAATTCTTGGGTGTTTAATGGAAGCCACCCGCACGCCTGTGCCCATCAAAGAAGCTCTCACTTCTTCCACTCTTTGAAAAAGTTTGGTTTTTGTAGGTTTCAAATTTTTCTCTTTCTTCAAGAATTACTCTTTGAGGATTAAGAGTGGCGCTTAGCTTTCCAGCAAGCCTGTTTTGCGATTCAATTGGAAAAAAGAAACCACAATATAGAATTTTTTAGACATGATGTCAGAGACATGAACCAATTCATCAATAAAATTGATATAATCAGCGATTTGGTTTTTTAAAAGAGGATTTTGCTCTATTTTCCTTCTCTCTTCCAGGGTTTTCAAATAGGGTTTCACATCATAACGGCGAGAACTAACTACAATTTGAATTGGAAAATCCAAAGTATTTAAAAATCTTTGATAACCATAGATAATTGCTTCCTGCTCGGTGTCTGATTTAAGATCAAAATTTATAGAAGAAACAGCCAAAACTGCTTTTAGTGAGCCATCTTTTAAGACAACTACTCCATCTTTTATCTCTGCCACATCCAAATTTTCCTGCACCCCCGCCCCCCTGTCAGAAGAGCCTGCCAAGGATTGGAAGTTGCCTTTTTTTTGTTTTCAAATAATCCCATCTCACTTGATATTTAAAACATTATCTAAATTTTTGGCCAATTCTTCCACTTGAGACAAGTCTTTTCTTTTGATTTTTGGAAGAAGCTGGTTTGCTGGTTTGGGGCGCTTTTTTTTCTCTATCTTTTTCATCTCTGCTTTTTTCCAAACCATTCTTTTAGGAAAAAATAAAAACCTAATGCCATTGAAAATAAAAGTGACCAAAGAAACTCCATGGGGACGATAAAAGGCAAAAGCAGAACAAATCAGAGGAATAAAAACCAGCCAAATAAAGAATATTTCTTGCTCAAAAAATTTCCAAATAAAAAACAAAATTACTCCACCCAAGGCAAACCAGCCCAACTGCTTAGCGGTTAGCTGAAAAGCAATTTTGTCTTCAATATCAATAAATTGGGGAACATTGAAATTCATTTTTTTTCTTAGCCCTTGGATAAAATTTTATTTTTCCAATTAAATTAAGTCAAATCTGAATCATTTTTTTCCTTCTTGCTGAGAATGCCCTTTAAATCTAAAACATTTTTAGGCTTTAAGTCTTGCTTTGGTTGAGTCATTTCCTTAAGGTTAACCAGTTGACTCTTTTCTTCTGAACTGCTCTTTTGGAAGCTATCTTTGTCGCTCTTTTCATCCCTTGGCGAAGCCTTTTTTTGAAGCTTTTCTAGTGTCTCAGCTAAAGACATCTCCTTATTTGGTGCTTTTTTTTGATTTTGGGCCTGAAAAGAATTATCCTCTGTTTTAGTAATAGGTTTTTCCCCGTTTTCCAAAGAACCACCTGCCGAGACAAAATTTTTATTGTTATGAGAAAAATCTTTTTTCTGAGCTTTTTTTTGAAGATTTTCTAAGAGCTTACTCAAGGAAGGCGCTTGATCTTGCTTCGCTCCAGAAAAGTTCCTTTGCTTTTCTTCTTTTTTTTCTTGATTGCTTCCTTGAAAAACTGACTTATTTTTGCCTTCAACAACAGCTTTTTTTTCAGCATCTTCGAGGAAAGCTGATTCCGAGGGGAAAGGACTGGCCGACTTTTTCTCTTTTTCTTTGGACTGAAAAGAAAGATGGCTTAGCGGTTTTTGATTTTGGCTCACAAAGGAATCTTTTTCCCAAGTTGATTGCTTTTGATTTTTAGGATCTTTATTTTCTGGACTTTCTCCTTTTGGTTCTGTTAAAGCAAGGCCTTCTTTTTTGTTTCTTAAAATGTCTTTCTCTTTTGACGAAGAAAAACTTGCTCCAGCATGGCCTTCTTCCTGAATTTTTGCTTTTCCTTCCTTTCCTCCTTCTTTCTCTTTATCTTCTTTTTCCAGCTTCTCTGGCTCTTTTGGGCTAGTTTTGGCTTCTGGTTCTATTTTTTTAAATTCATTAAAATTGAGTAATTGGCTTCTTTTTTCTGCTTTTTCTCTTGAAGACTCTTCTGATGAAAAATCAAACACAACCCTTTGTTCTTCTTTATCAATAAGCAGATCTGTGTCTTTGTCATAGGATTCCAAAATAACAGAAACCCTCTGGCGATCTTGAGGATCTAGTCTTTTTCCATTTTCTGAGTTAAAAAGATAGTCGCTCCGTTCAATAGAAGTATGGGAATGGGCCCCCATTTTTTGGATATAATCTTCAAGCCAGTTTTTAATATTAGGAGCAACTGGATATTGATGGGTTTTGAGATTAAGCGGTTCTGATGAAATTAATTGCTTGCCCAAATTATCATACCTCTTTAGGGCCATAATTATGGACAACTTATCAAAAATTTTCAGCTCCTTTTCTTTTCCAATCTTCTTAATCAACTCAATTATTCTCAAAATTTCTTCTTTAGCCCTTGTGGCATCCTTTTCTGAAAGACCAAGCTTTTTAACAAGCCGCTCTGGAATTCTGTTTTTTAAAATCTTCCCTAAGAAAATATCCCTAATGATCCTAGACAATTCACCTGCCTTTTGGGGATCTTCATTGCCAAATATTCTAATAGAAGCTCTTCTTATTTCTCTGTCTATTTCAATATCAACCATCCCCAACTTGAGCCAAGCCGGAAAATTGGAAAACTGCCGAAACCATTCTTGGCGATTATTTTCATCTTCGTTGTTAAAATCCCAGCTGATGCTGGCAAAAACTGGGCTATATTGATTTTGGGGATTGATTTTTTTTACCATTTTAAAATTTTATTTTTGGTTGAACTTTTTAAGGGCTGAACTGTCCGATCTTGCTCAATTTCAAACGAACCTTCCTTTGTTAAGCTATTAAGAAACCATCAAAAAGCCTCAAGTCCCTAAAAACACAGTATAATTTTAAGGAAAAAATTTCTCTGGTCAAGGTCTTTTTGGTTTTCTTGCTTTCTGTCAATCCGACTAAGGCCGCCTTCAAAAAAATCTTGCTGGTATAAATAGGCCAATTAGGCCAATTCTCGCTTTCTAATCGCCGTCAATTAAAATCCAACAAAAAAACTTTTAGGTCATCTTTTTTGGAGCCTCAATTCTTTTAACAAAATATCTTTCAGTGCTTCACCCAAAAACAACAAATCAAATCCCGCTTTATTGATTTTGGTTTTGTTGGTTTCCAGTTGGCTGATTTTGGTCAGGTGTGTTCTGTTGGCTTGACTGGTTAAAAAATCCCTGCTCTTCCCAAATTGAAAGTTTTTCTCCACTAAGATTGCGCACAGCCTGGTCGCGCAAAACTGCCTCATCTTTCCAGTGATCTTTCACAAATTGCCTAAAGAAAGGATCGCGATGAAGATTGTTGTCTTGGTTGTTAAAGTCAGAAATCTTCAGCCCCCTAAGCCTTTCTTCATATAATTGCCTAATTTGGTCTTGGGTCAAATTGGGATTTTCCCGCCGCGCTTTTTCAAGCTCACTTTGAATAAGGGCATGAATGTTTTTCTTTTTAACATCTCCCATAAACTTGCCAATCAGAGCTTTATCATTGCCTAATGAGCGCAGGGCGGCTTCATATTTGGCAACATCATCCAACTTGCCATATTTGGCGGCATACAAAGCCATCGCCCTTGACTTGGCAGTATCATCGCCTTGGATAATTTCCATAATTTTCTCATCGTCCACTCCTTCTGTTTCATATTTTCTGAGCTGTTCAATTGCTTTGGAGCGATAATAATCGTCCTGCGTTCCGCTCCATTTAGCTTTTCTTTCTGCTCGGGCCTCTTCCTTGGATTTCTTAGAGAGCTTTTTTCCAATTGGGCCAAAAACTCCTTCTCCTTCAGCCCATTTTTGTTTTTTAACTGAAGCATAATCGGCCGCCCGCTCCGCCGCCGCTTTTCCTGCATAGTAACCCACTCCACCAGTGGCCGCCACCCCTGTTGCCAGCACCGCTCGCCGGCCCCATCGTCTAGCAAAATCTTCTCCTTTTGCCAAAAGTCCGCTAATTGACTTTCCGGCGCTTTGGGACATTTGACGGGATAAATCATAGCCATAAGTAAGAAAGTAGATTGCCACTAAATAAGGGATAATTATCTCAACAAGTTTTGAAATGATGCCTCGAGCCGTTCCTTCTATGCCGCTACTAGCTGACCCAGTAACTTCAAAATTCAAGGTACTGCTGTTTATTACTACAGCTTCATTGACTGCCCCAATCACCACCAACGCTAGCCACAAAAAAAAGAGCAAAACCGGGCCAAAAAAGGCCCAATTGGTAACATTTTTAAACCAATACCCAGTGGCAGATCCAATTATGGTACCAGGAAGCGCCAAACCAAAAAAAGCAATTGGAGAAAGAATAATCAGAATCCAAATAACCACCATCCGATAAACCAAAGAAGCGGCTAATATGAAAATAATCAAGGCCAAAACAAAAACAAAAATGATAGCAAAGGAAATGCCAACAATATAAGCGACATTATCACTAATGGACATATTCAAAAGAGTGGAAATTTTTGATTTATGAGCCAAGGCTTCCGCCATATTTATTTTGGCACTGGAAAGATTGTTGATAAAGAAATTCATCGCCAAGTTGGAAATGTCAAAAATGAAAACAGTAATTGGCTTGGAAAAATTAACCAAAAGAGCCGCCAAAATAACCCGAAAAACAATCTTCTTGTCACTAAACCGGCCCACTCCCAAAGTGGTGCTTATGGCAATAAAAATAAGAATTAAAACAAAGAAAAGATTGATAAAGTCTCGCACTAATTGCCAGCCAATATTAATGGCGTTAATTGCCACCGGCGAAAAAAGCACTTTTTCATAAACCTCGCTGGATGTCATCACTCCCAGAAGCCAAATTCCCAGTCCCAGAAAAAGAGAGACTAAATAAAAAATTCCATACATCAGCCACGCCACCCCGTTTAGAAACCAACCACCCACTGTGCTAACAGCTTTTTGCCAAAATCTCCAAGGCCCTTAAAAGCAGCTGAAATTGAAATTCCGTCATAGATTCCAGCCTCTTCTTGGGTCTGCCCCCAAACATTATTAACTCCAACCAATCCAACAAAAAACGCTCCCCAGAAAATTAAAAGGGATAAAGTTAGAATCTTTTTTGTTTTTTGGTTTTTGAAAAACATTGAAAAAATTTCAAATTTTAAACTTTTTTCAATTTGGCAGTCTTTTTTTTAAAAATTCGTTGCTGGCGAAAACCTAGTCATTTCCCTTTTTATAAATCTCGTCAGTGATGTCTTTTAGCCCATCTCGAAATTCTTGCTCCACTTGCCTCAACTCATCATCAATCCGGCGACTCACTACCATTATGCCGCTTTTTAAGGTTGCTTGGAGAGCGGAAGTGGCCACTGAAGAAATTACTTCTGGCCAAGAGCTGGCATTATTGATGATTTCAATTGGCATTGATTCTGCCGAAGCAGTCAATTTTGAAATTAAACTTCCCGGCACCACTCGATCATCCTCATAAATCGTGTCAAATCCTTCACCAGCGATTGCTTTGGTTTTCTGAACTTCTTGATTGGCTGTCATATAATTTTCCACTTTTTCCTTTGTTTCAATATAGGCTCCAAAGGAATTGTTATAGGGATTTTCTACGGCTGCCAAAAAAGCCAAAGTTCCACCTCCCTTGGTGTGGTCAAAGACATTATCTGTTCCGCCATCAACATATTCATCAATAGTCACCTGAGGAGTTTTGGGATAAAGTTCTGCCAAAATTGCCCGCTCGGCGCTTCTTAGGGGAATGCGAGCTTCGGCAGAAATCCCTTCATTAATTTTCCTAAAAAAATCTCGAGTAAAAAGAGCCGCTTGCCGTCGAGAACTGCCATAAATAAAATCTTCATAATCAGCAATTACCAACGCTTGACTGGAAGTTCCCATTAAAAGCTGCTGCATTCTCTGGCGAATGACCCGACTTGATTCTATTTTTAACTGAGAAAGAATTGTTTCTCTGGTAAGATCATAAGCTTCTCTCCAAGCTTCATGCATAAGCTCAGCCACGATAGCATCCCCCTCCCAAGCTGCTCGGACAGGAAAAGGCAAGGCAATGCTAACGCCAAGAAACAGACTCAAGATAAGTTTTCCAAAAAATATTTTTTTATTTCCCTTTCTTTTTAAACTGCTCATTTTTTCTGTTTTTTTTATGTTTGTTTTGAGCACAGCTTCAGCCTCTTTCCTTATTATTAATCTTCTTCGTCATTTAATAAAAGCTCCCCTCCTCCAGCCGGAATAAGAAAAGATTCTATTTCATACTCTTCTAAAATAGAACGGAAAGAGGTTTCCAAATTGTCTATTTCATTTAAAGCTCCTTGAACTTTTCCTAAAAGCAAAGCCAAGGCCAAGGGGTCATCTTGTTTTAAAATTGCATCTTCTTTTTGTTCAAGAAAATATTTAAAAAGGGACAGTCCCATTTGATGATGGTCTTTAAGAACATAGGGAGCTTCTATTTCCTTGATTTCTTCAAAAACTTTCCAGCCAATTTCTTTCAGTTCCGCCAATTCTTCTTGATCGCCTGATTGAATGTTAAGAGCCATTTGATTGAAAAAAGACACCATTTTTGTTTTTAATTCACTCTCTTCTTGAATCAAAATGGGAGAATTGGTGGCGGCAATAAAGCTAACTGCCGCTAAATATTCTTCTATTTGTTTTTTAGTTTCTTTTTTCACTTCCTCGTCCGATCCCTTTGGTTTGGCTAAAAACCTAAGCTCTTCTTCAGGTATAAGCTCCACTTCTTCGGCCAGATTAAAATCATTTAAAGTCTCCTCAACCAAAGACTGAATTTCATCTTCTGAAAGAGAATCAACTTGACTGGCTCCTTCTTCTGAAGCCTCTTTTGCTTGAGAAGAAATTTTGCTCAAAAATTCTTCTGTAAGGTTGGCTTCTTCTTGACTTTCTTGATTTGAAGAATTATCAACTTGATTGCTCAAAACTTCTGGTTCAGTCGATTCCGATGGAGTTGTTCTGTCATTGGGAGCTGGAATTAAAGGGTCAAAACCGCCTTTAATTTCAACCCCATCTGAATAACCATCTGAATCTGAATCGGGATTATCAGGATCGGTGCCAATTGCCAATTCCTCTTGATCAGACAAGCCATCCCCATCCCGATCTTTAAAAATATTAGCGCCATTCTCATCAGCCCAAGAAAAGCTGAATAAAGAAAAAAAGGCGGCTACTAAAAAAACCACTTTTCTTTCCCTTTGAAAAGAAATGATTGAATTGGCCTTTATTTTATTTTTAGTTTTCATTTGACTAATAAATGTTTTTGTTTCTGATTGACAAAAAAAGCTTGCCTAAAAAGATTAAGAAAATTCTGTTTGGCAATACCCTCAAAAGTAAATTCGTTTTTTGTTTAAAATTTTCAAATTTATTATAGCACAAGAAATTATAACACAAAAAATCTTTTTCTCAAAAGGAAAAGGACCAGATTATCAGCTTTGTTTAAGTTCCCTTATTTAAAGATATTTTTCTCCCCGCTCTTTTAGTTCTTCCACTACCTTTTTCACCTCCTGAGCTCGTGATTTGGGGCAAATCAAAAGAGCATCTTCAGTGTCAACTACTACCAAGTCATCCAAGCCAATGGTGGCAATCAATTTGTCATCTCTGCCATAAATAATACAGCCAGATGTGTCAATGTTAAGCCGCTCCCCTTTTACCAAGTTTCTTCGTTCATCTGTTTTGGTTAGAAGATTTTCGTGCAAAGTGTCCCATGCCCCAATATCCTTCCAGTCGAATTCTCCTTGAATTATCATCACTTCTTGATTGGAAATTTTTTCTGTGATGGCGTAGTCAATGGAAATTTTTTCCAATTGATTGTAAATTTTGGAAATTTTTTCTTGGTCAGCCGCCGTTTTCTTTTTCAATTCATCTCTTATTTCCATCAAGCCCTTAAAAATCTGCGGCGCATATTTTTCAAAAGCAGTTAGGAATTTTCTTGGGGTCCACATGTAATAATTGGCATGCCAAAGATATCCTCCTTTTTCTAGATACTTTTGGGCTGTAGAAAAATCTGGCTTTTCAGTGTGGCCCAGAAATTGATAAAATTCCACTCCTTCTCTTTCCATAATTCTCTTGCCAATTTTGGTATAACCCAGCGCGGTCGCAGGAGAAGTGGGATAAATGGAAATGTCCAGCATTTTCCCGGTTTCCTTAATCACTTCTTCCGCTACCTTCAAGGCTTGATGAAATTTGTCTGCTCTTCCAATATAGTGGTCGGAAGGAATAAAAGCCATAGGTTCATCAGGGTCATCCAAACTAAGCCGCACTGCGGCAAAACCCATGGCGGGGGCAGTGTCGCGCCGACTGGTTTCCACAATGAAATTTTCCTTAGGGAAATTAGGCAAAAATCCTTCAATTTGACCCACTAAATCAGCCGTAGTGGAAATAAAAATATCTTCAGGGGAATAATCAGAAAACCTTTCCAATGTTTCCTCCAGCATTGTTTTTTCAGAAACTAATTGGCAAAACTGTTTAGGCCGCTCCTTACGGCTCATCGGCCAAAGCCGTGATCCTCCTCCTCCAGCTAAAATAACTATTCTCATTTAATCTTGAGATTAATTGATTATTATATTGAACAAAAATTAAAAAATTAAAACATCTTTAAATTTTCCAAATCAATTGCCTCATTGGCTAATTGGTCAGCTTGCTGATTTTTTTGGCGAGGAATATGGACAAATTCAACTTTCCCAAAATCAATGGCCAAATTCCAAATCCGAAGAAAAATTGGCCAATTTTCTCATTTTCAATTTTATATTGATGGTTTAATTGCTTGATTAAAAGCTCTGAGTCACTAAAGCATTTTATTTTTGTTTTCTTGGCCTTCTTTTTTCCCAACAGAGCTTTAGTTTTTCAAGAGCAAAAATTAAAGCTTGATATTCAGCCTCATTGTTGGTGATGCCATCCCCCAAAAACTTTTTGTAAAGCTTTTTTTCGTTTCCTAGCCAAATAACCACTCCAATCCCGGCCAGCCCAGGGTTGCCCCGAGAAGCGCCATCTGTCCAAATTAAAACTTCCCTGCTGGGATCAGCTTCATTGATTTGGCTAATATCGCCTCGGCTTTCTAATCCATTTTGATTTTCCAATGATTTGATTTCAATTATTAATAGCTCATTTTTCCCTAAGCAATTAAAATTCCACAACTCAAGCCCTGCAAACCTAGCGCTTTCAACAGCTTCTGGTAAACTGGCTTGCTTTTTTCAAAAAACAGCTGTGTTTTCTTTAGATTCTCTCTTTTATAAAAACCAGCCTTACCCAGGAAAACCCACTCTTAACCTATTCTTCCAAAGCTTCGTCGGCCAAAGGAGCCGCTTGGGAAACAATTTTTCCTAAAATATTCTCCAACTCTTCTTCTGAATAAAAATCAATTAAAATCTGGCCGCCTCCTTTTGTTTTTTTGATTCTGACTTTAGTCCCCAACTGCTTTTCCAGCCAATTTTCCTTAGCGGCAATTTCGGGATCTTTGGCTCTCAATTTCCTTTTGTGAGAAACCACTCCCACTTCCCTAATTTTATGCTCTGTTTCCCGAACACTTAATTCATTTTTCAAAATCAACTCAAAAAGGGCGCGCTGTTTTTCGTTTCCAGAGACTGCCAAAATTAGGCGGGCATGCCCTTCAGTTATTTTTCCTTCTTCTAGGGCCTTTTGAATTTCAATTGGCAAGCTTAAAAGCCTCAAAGTATTAGCCACAGCTGATCGGCTTTTTCCCACTCGTTGAGCTATTTCATCTTGAGTCATTCCTGCCATATCTTGAAGCTTTTTATAGGCTCGTGCTTCTTCAATTGGATTAAGGTTGTGGCGCTGAATATTTTCAATAATGGCCATCTCCAGTTTCTGCTGGTCATTTACTTCCTTGATAACAGCTGGCACTTTTTCCAAGCCTGCAATTTTACTTGCCTCCAGACGCCGCTCCCCAGCAATTAACTCATACTGGTCATTTCCTAATCTTGAAACCACTAGCGGCTGGAGAACTCCATGTTCCTTGATTGAAGCAGCCAATTCTTGCAGTTTTTCTTCATTGAAATGTTTTCGCGGCTGGTAAGGATTGGCTTTGATTTTTTCCGCTGGAATTTCAGCAATACTTTTTAGTGCCAAATCAAAGCCCTTCTTTTCTGCCAAGGCCGCTGTCTGGCCAGTTGATCTACCCTCGTCCATGCCAGCTGGCAAATCTGATTCCAAATAATTTTGGCTGTTTTGAATTACCTTTTTTCCTTTTTGGGGTATCAAAGAGGCCAATCCCCTTCCCAAGCCTCCCTGTTTTGCCATTTTTTTATTTTAATTTATTGGTTATTTTTGTTTTCAGCAAATCAAACCCTTGTTTTGAAAATTCTAAATTTATCAACCACAACACACCTTTAATAAAAATTATCCATCCACTCAATTTCTTTTTTCTTTATCCATTACTTCTTGAGCAAATTGGCGATAAGCTCGCGCTCCTTTATTAAAACGATCAAAGTGAAGAATTGATTGGCCAAAACTTGGCGCTTCCGCCAAACGAACTGTTCTTGGAATCACCGCTTCAAAAACAAATCCCGGAAAATGATTACGAACTTCCCGCACCACTTGGCGCGCCAGCTTGTTTCTGCGATCAAACATTGTTAGAAGAATTCCTCCCAGCTGAAGTTTGGTTGAAGATTTTCTTGAACTAACTGAATTGTGTTGAGCAGTTGCCCCAATCCTTCCAAAGCAAAATATTCCGTCTGCACTGGAACAATTGCTTCATCTGAAGCCACCAATCCATTAATTGTCAAAAGGCCCAAACTGGGAGGAGAGTCAATAATAATGTAGTCATACTCTGAGCGAACTTGGCGCAAAACATTATAGAGCCGATATTCTCTGTTTTCCATTTCTGAAAGTTCCACCGAAGCTCCAGCCAACTCTTGATTGGAAGGCAAAATATCATGGCCAAAGTTTTCAGTTTTAACGACCACTTCTAACGGATGTTCTTCTAAGATCATGCAATGGTAAAGATTTTTCTCCAAAGCATTTGTGTCAATTCCCAGTCCGCTTGAGGCGTTCCCTTGGGGATCCAAATCAACCAATAAAACATTGCGGCCAAAAGAAGCCAGATAAGTGGCTAAATTGATAGCAGTAGTGGTTTTTCCCACTCCCCCTTTTTGATTAACCAAGGAAATTATTTTTGCCATAATTGGTTGCTTGGTTTTATTTTTCTCAGCCTTTGAACTTCTTTTGAGTTTTTGGTTTTTTTCTTAGTCGGTTTTGAGAATCAGGCCAATCCCTTGCTTTAATGCTCAAACTTTTAAAAGCCCAAGAAAGAAGATTTTTGGTTAGTTAAAAAATCCAATTACCCTAATTATAAAAGAGAGCTGCCCTTAAATCAAGACAACCAAAGCCAGCTTTTTGGGCCTTAAAAAAGGGCTTTTTGAGACCAATTTGGCACAACCACCTTTTCTTAAACCTCTTTTTCTTTTTCCACCACTTGGTCTATTTTCTTGTGAAATTCGGCTAAACTGCCATCATTAATAATAGTGTAGTCGGCGATGGCGATTGGCCCCCCTTTGTCAGTTCCTTCTATCTCAGACCAGTCTCTTTTACGGAATTCCTCAAACTCCTTAATTGGGCGGACTTCTCTTTGTTTAAGGCGAGAAAAGCGCAGGGCTGGTGGAGTAAAATAGCCATCACCCGAAAGGCATCACCAAATCTTTCTTTCAAAAACTTATATTCCGCCCAACTGTAAAGGCTTTCCACTAAAACTAATTGGCTGGTTTTAAGAGCGGCAATAATTTTGGGTAAAGAAAGCTTGGCATAGGCCTCCATTCCTTGTTCTTTTCTGATTTTTTCCCGCATCTTTCTTTCATTTTCAGGATTAATTTCCAGTCCTTCTTTTCTTAATTCTTCGAAAGTAACTTCTCCAAAATAAATTTTAGGCCAATGGTATTTATTAACTAAATAACTAATTGCTTCCGTTTTTCCTGATCCCGCCATCCCCACCACAGCAATGATTTTTTTGGAATTTGGCAGCATTTTTAATTCTCCTTAATTGTTATTTGACAATTTTAATCATTCTACAGTGACGCTTTTAGCCAAATTGCGAGGCTTATCCACGTCATAGCCCTTAGCTGTTCCCAAATAGTAAGCAAAAAGTTGCAAAGGAATAACGCTCAAAATTGGCGTGAGCATTTCCAAGGTTTTAGGAATATAAAAAACATCATCCGCTATTTTGGCTATTTTTTTGTCACCCTGAGTGGCAATTGCCCAAATTTTGCCTTCTCGGGCTTTTACTTCTTCCATTCCACTTAGCACTTTGGCGTAAACGCTATCACTAGGAGCGATAAAACAGAGAGAAAATTTTGATCAATTAGGGCGATGGGGCCATGTTTCATTTCTCCCGCCGGATATCCTTCCGCATGAATATAGGAAACCTCTTTGGTCTTTAAGGCTCCTTCAAAAGCAATTGGACAATTGTATTTCCTTGCCAAAAAGAAACAGTTTTGAACATGTTGGTATTTCTGGGCAATTTTCTTTATTTTGTTTTTCTTTTTAAGAATTTTTTCAATTAAAGTTGGGATTTTTTCCAATTCCATAGCAATTCTCTTTCCCATCACAAAAGACATTGTCCTTTGTCGGCCCAAAACCAAGGCCAAAAGAGCCAAAATGGCCAATTGGGAAGTGAAGGCTTTGGTAGAAGCCACTCCTATTTCTGGCCCAGCGTGATTGTAAATTCCAGCATCAGTTTCTTTGGCAATGGTGGATCCAACCACATTAACAATTCCCAAAGTGAGAGCATTTTTTAGCTTGGCTTCCCTGATAGCTTCTAGTGTGTCAGCTGTTTCTCCCGATTGGGAAATGGCTAAAACAGCCGTCTTGGAGGTGATAATTGGTTTCCGATAGCGAAATTCGCTGGCATAGTCAACCTCGGTTGGCACTCCCGCGTATTCTTCCAGCATATATTTCCCCACCAAACCGGCGTAATAGGAAGTCCCACAGCTAACAATAATCACTTTTTCAATTCTTCTGAGCCGCTCTTGAACATTGCTTAGCCCTCCTAAAATAAAATCAGAGTTTTCTAGAATAAATTTTTGAGTTCTGCCCCGAATGGAATCTTTTACTGAGAAAGGCTGCTCCATGATTTCTTTTAGCATAAAATGAGGATAGCCCTGCTTTTTGGTTTTTTCTAGCGACCAATCAATTTTGGACCAATCTTTTTTTATTTGGCCTTTGCAATTTGGGAAATTTCCACTTTATCTGGCCCAATTTGGCCAATTTCACCATCGTCTAAATAAATAACTTTGCGAGTATAATTTACTAAAGCGGCCGCATCAGAAGCCACAAAAACTTCCCCTTTCCCAATTCCAATTATTAAGGGACTGCCTTTGCGGGCAACAAAAAGCATTTTCGGCTCTGTTTGAGATATAGCCGCCAATCCATAGGTTCCCTCAATTTTTTTCAAAGCTTCCTCCAGCGCTTTCTTGAAATCTAGGCCCTTTTTTAAAAAATCCTCTATTAAATGAGCCACTATTTCAGTATCTGTTTCCGATGAAAAATGGTGGCCTTTTTTTTTGGAGTTCTTTTTTTAGTTCAGCATAATTTTCAATAATGCCATTATGAACAACCCAAATTTTCTTCTCACAATCAGTATGAGGGTGGGAATTGGCCACTGAAGGCTTTCCGTGAGTGGCCCAACGAGTATGAGCAATCCCAGCCTTGGAGCATTCTTGGCCAGTTATTTTTTCCTCCAAAAAAGCCACTTTTCCAACCGCCTTTATTGACTTAATCTTTTCCTTTTTCTTTTCATCAAAAAAAGCTATTCCAGCGCTATCATAGCCGCGGTATTCCAGTTTTTTCAAACCATTAATTAAGATTGGAACAGCGTTATTTTTTCCTATGTAACTAACTATGCCACACATTTTAAGAATGAATTATTTTTAAACTTGTTTTTCTCTTCCTTGGGTACTCACTCTTCCGCCTTGCCATTGGCCGCGATATTGGTTCCCTTTACCCAAAACTTCATGAAAGGTGATGTGAACCACCCGAGCCCCAAAGGCAATTTTGACTGGGCTTGGCCCCAAATTGCAAAGCCCAAAAGTCAATTCCCCTTGATATCCCGGTTGAACAATTCCATTAAAAAGCCCCAATCCAGAACGAAAAAGAGTGGTGCGCGGCAAAATTATTCCAGATAAATGAGTCGGCAAGTTTACCCGTTCAATTGTTTTTATAAGATGATATTTTCCCGGCTTAAAAATGAAAAAATCCTCTTCTTGAAGGTGGTCCAAATTGGCTTTTCCCACCAACTTAGCTTGAGGAGTGTCCCGCTCCTCAATTCCCAAAAATCCCTCCCCTTCTAATTCATAAACCTCCCCCAGCCGCAAATCAAAACCAGCTCCTTCCGGATTTTCTTTTTCCCGTTGGCAAAGATTTTCTACTAATTTTTTCTCTTTTACCAACCGATGAAGTTCTTTAATTCCCAAGATCATCTTTTTGATTTTAATTTTTATTAAAAATTCCCTAATTCAAACTAATTTTTCAAATTAAAGCTCCTTGTTAGGGCTGGTTTAATAGTTAACTTTATAGAAAAGCGCCAGAGAATTTTGATTCAATTTTTCAATTTTTAACAATTCCAAAGCTATCTCAAAATCAGGTCCAAATTCCCCTTCAAAAAGAGAAATTCCTTGGCCAAAAATTTTTGGTTCAATGGTTAAAATAATTTCATTTATCAGCTTTTCTTTGAGAAAAAGGCCATTAAGATTGGCTCCTCCCCCCAAAACTGCCTCTTGAAACCCTTCTTTTTTCAGATCAACCAAAACTTTTCTGGGATCTCCCGTTACCCACCTTACCCCTTTTTGGAAAGGAGGATTTTTTTCAAGGGTAAAAACAACATTTAACCTGTCTTTCAGGGGGTTTTTAAGAGTAAAAAAGGTTTTGTCCCCCATTAACACCACCCCGCTTCTTTTTGAAACCTGAAAAAAAAGCTTTTTTGTCCTCCGAACTAGTCCAATTTGGAAAATGATGACTGGTTTTGGCAATTTTGCCATCCAAAGTCACAGCCATCATTAAAATAACTTTCATGGCGCCTAGTTAATTTTTTTACATTTAGCACATTAGCCATTACACTCTAAAAACCCCCCACTACGGTTATGGGAGCCTTTAAAGGCGGATGGGGATTGTAATTTTTGACTTCAAAATCGGTTAAACGAAAATCATCAATCTTTTTAACTTGAGGATTAATTTTCATTTGAGGAAAAGGCCGCGGCACCCGCTTGATTTGCTGTTTGACTGGCTCAAAATGATTGGAATAAATATGGGCATCTCCAAAAGTGTGGACAAACTCTCCTGCCCTAAAACCGGTCACTTGGGCCACCATCATCAAAAGCAAGCTGTAGCTGGCAATATTAAAAGGAACCCCCAAAAACATGTCAGCACTGCGTTGATAAAGCTGCATAGAAAGTTTTTCTCCACTGACATTAAATTGAAACAAAACATGACAAGGAGCAATGGCCATTGATTTCCCTCGTGGCGCCATTTCATAAATATAGCCAGCATTCCAAGCGGAAACCAAAATACTTTTCCTAAAAGGAGTGGTTTTAAGCTCATTAATGGCCCACTGGAGCTGGTCCACCCTTCTTTTTCCTGAAGGCCACCTTCGCCATTGAGCTCCATAAATCGGCCCTAGCTCCCCCCATTTTTTCACAAATTGGCTTTGTGGAGAGCTTTTTTTGATTTTATCAATAAATTCTTCCTGAGTCAGTTTGGGAACTTTTCCTTGGTCCATTGCCTTTTTGTAATTTTTGTAAGCCCAATCGTCCCAAATATGGACTTCTCGATCAACTAAATACTTTATGTTGGAATCTCCCCGAATAAACCAAAGCAATTCTTCAATAATTCCCCGCAAAAAAACTTTCTTTGTGGTTAGAAGAGGAAAACCTTCCTCAAGATTAAAACGAATCTGGCGGCCAAAAACACTTCGGATAGTTACCCCCTCCACTCCAAAAACAGGTTTTTCTTCGCCGTTTCTAAGAATATCTTTTAAAAGGTTAAGATATTGGTTTTCTGGATGATTTTTTTTCATTTTAGAATTTTTTAAAGTCAGTTTGGTTTAATATTTCATAAAACCACCAGCGGTTTTATTTTTGGTGATGGCTCGGCTTGTTTTTCTACTGGTTCCTTTTTTGGATTTTAAAAAACTAGGCATTCTTTTTTTCGCTGTATTTTCTGATTAAAATCCCTCTTCTTTGGGCCAAATCCCAAGCTTCCTTCTCTTCTTCAAAATTTTCCCCGCCAGTTTTTATCCTTTTATATTCCTCACAATAGACAATTTCCTTGATTCCAGCATTGTTCATTGCTTTCATACAATCATAACAAGGAAAAAGAATCATATAGGCAGTGGCTCCTCTTAATCGCCGTGCATCCTGAGCATTGATAATAGCATTTATTTCGGCGTGAGCTCCTCGACAGCGGCAAAGTTTTCCTGTTTTGGGATCCCCATCCACTTTAGCGCAACCCGCCTCAATACAATGATAATCCCCTTCCGTTGGCCCGTTATAGCCCATAGAAATAATGCGCCGATTGGAATCAACAAAGACCACTCCAGTCTCATGAAATTTGCAAGCGCTTCTTTTGGCCACCATCTTAGCCAAATTGATAAAGGTCTCATCCCAACTGGTTCTTTTTGTTTTTGCCTTTTTTTTCATTTTTAACTTATTAATTTTGCTAAATAGCCAAAGATAGGATTCTTAATTTTCAGAGATTTTTCAAATTTTAGCTCGGACAAGATTAATAATAACAAAAAAAGCTTTTCTTGACGAGAAGAAGAATAGAAAAAAATAATTTTTATTTTTTGTTAAGATTTCTTTTTCTTGAAATATTAAGATTTTCCTTTAAAAAATTTCTGTTCCTAATCCCAGATCCCAATATCATTCCCTTTTTAGTAAAAAATAAACCTCACAATCAAAACTCCATACAAAAAAACCAACCCCAAAATCCAAATATTTAATCGGCGAGGGCTTATTTTGGGATTAGTTATCAACCAAATCCGATTGCCCCAAAAATTAAAGACCAAAAGCTGAGCCATTTTTCTTTTAAAATAAAAACTGCCAAAACAAACAAAAGCCACAACAATGCTCCCAGAACAATTCTAGCTCGCGCCTCCCCCAGCCAAGTTCCAATAGTAGAAACCCCTGCTTTTTTATCTCCTTCAATGTCTTTGAGATCTTTTATGGGAATCATTAGGAAATAGGCTCCAAAAAGAAAAAGTCCAATCCTCCAGTCAAAACCAGCCAAACTTTGCCCTTCTGAAACCAAACAATAACCCAGCAGGAGAAAGATTAAAGAAGCCAAGGAAGCAACCAAACTGGAAATTCCCAAAAATCTTCTCAGCCGAAAGGGATAGAAAGAATAAACCAAAGTAATTAGTAAATAAGCTAGAATTAAAAGAAAACTCTTTGGGTTAACCACCAAAGAAAAAAATAAGGCTCAAAAGAGCGAAAACCCAGGCCAAATCTTGAAACTCTTGAGGGGTAAAAATTTTCTTCACTAGAGGCCGTTCTGGATTGAAATTTGGTCAATTTCAATATCGGCCAAATCATTGACTAAAACCGAAAAATACCACGCGCAAAAAATGGCCAAAAGAAGATTAATCAAAGACAAAATTTCAAAAAAACTAAAAGAAACATTCTGAGGAAAGTTTTTCCAGGCCAATCCTGCTCCAATCAAAAAAAGTCCCCCATTAAAAACCATTTGAGGAAAACGAATATTTTTCACCAAGCTCCAGAATTTCAAAAAAGAATGCTGAATCTCCAAAAGAGCCAAGCTTAAAAAAAGAAGCGGCGCAATAAAAAGAGACATTTTGTAGTGGATGGCTACCCGAATGTCTTTGGTTGAAAAATCAAAAATTTCCAATGGAGAAAGAAAAAAACCGGCCAAATGGTGGCTTTCTATTGAAAAAAGCGGCATTCCAGAAAAACCCAAAACCAAAAAACCCAAAAGTGAAGGCAACACCCCCATTAAAAACAAAATTAAATAACTAAAAAAGGAACCAATTATGAACCAACCAGCCTTTTGGGTTTTGAAAAACAAATAAAAACCCACCAAAAAAGAAGCAATTGCCACTTCTATTCGCGTTCCATAGGTTATTCCCATCTGCGGATTTTCCCCAAAAAAAAGAAAAAATCTTTCAATAAGCCCCCTAAAGCTGTCAAGAATATAAAAGCTCCAAAACTTTTCTTTGCCAAAAATTAATTTATCAATAATGGGAGGAAAAATAATCAACCACTGGCCCCAAAGAAGAATATTGGCAATTTTTTTTAAAGACTCTTTGGTTGCAAACTGGAAGAAAATAATAAAAACAATAAAAGAAAAGAGAAAAAACAAAAAAACACTGTGCAAAAAGGTGCCAATAAAAGATTCCAAGGTTCGGTTTTCCAAATTCAATAAAAAAACACTTTCAATTAAAAAGCGCACTGCTGAAATTGCCAAAAAAGAAAGCACCCAAGTTTTCAAGCTCAAGGGCTGATTTTCCAAAAATTCAATTTTGGGAGCTAAAGAAGAAAAAATTTTTAATTTTATTTTTTTGGTTAAATTGGCCATAAATAACTTTTACCAGTCTGATTAGCTCTGGTTTTGGGGTTTGTTTTTGGTTAACTTGTTATTTCTAATAACTTTAAGTAAACTTTCAAAATTTTTCTATTTCCTAAAGATGATTAGTTTTTTTAGAAAATTCCCTCCTAGTTTTTTATTTACCTGTTGAATAATTTTTTTTTGATTGATTCTTGCTTCAGTTAAAAAAACTGAGCTTAAAGCCGCCAATTTAATCACCGCTCCATCTTGGCTGGCTTTTTCCACTTCTAAGTTTTCTTTCCCAATCTTGCCATAATTTTCAAAAACAACCTCCTCCAGGGCCTTTTTAATGGTGTAAAAATCACTTGATTCAAATTTTTCCAGTTGAACCCTTTTTCTAAGAGCTTCTTTAAAAGACTTCATCTAAAGCTGTTATTGCTTGATTATTGGCATCACCACATAAGAAAACCGCTCATCTTCTTTTCCTTCTTCATTAAATCCCCTTATCACCATGGGTGACTTTTGTTGATTAAGCTTAAAAATAACCTTTTCACTCCTAAAAACCCCCAAATTAAGCCCGTCTAATAAATATTGCAGTTAAAATGAATTTCAAAAGGAGCTCCTTTTACTTTTGAA
>LZQN01000096.1_pt1 | contig 18769 bp, 29 predicted proteins | sample 768531 | NCBI WGS metagenome assembly LZQN01 (sample SAMN05207080, study PRJNA324506) | oil field metagenome | isolation source: sample BH-FW-7 from oil reservoir | place: India: Bombay High | collected 2015-12-02
ATCGACAACTGGACGATTTACGATTTGGTAATAAATTCAGGAAGTTTTGACGCTGAAGGAGTAGCGGAGATAATACTCAAAGCAGTGGAGGTTAAAAAATTAAAGTTGATCAAAAGTAATAACGCGAGGATAGCGAAGAGGGAGGGGAAGGACCTAACAGTCGTGAGGCAGGAGACGAGGCTCAGGGAGGAACTTGAGAAGAGGAGGTACTGGAAGTTTTACAGCATCGACATCGACAACTGGACGATTTACGATTTGGTAATAAATTCAGGAAGTTTTGACGCTGAAGGAGTAGCGGAGATAATACTCAAAGCAGTGGAGGTTAAAAAAATTAAAGTTGATCAAAAGTAATAACCCTGAGTGATGTGGGAACTTTTACTACGCTTCCTAGCCTAACTCCGACGATGTAGTCAAACTCTTTTTTCGCGGCGAGGTCGATTAGTCTTTGCGTTATAATGCCATCAAAAACTATCGCACTCCCCTTCATGTTGTTGGTCTTCAGGATTTTTACTAGATCTCTCACTGGAACCTCTTTGATGACATTCAGGTTTCTGTCGAGAACTCTTGCAGTCAGTCTGCCCTTCACCGATTCCGTGTGCTTCCTTAGCACGTCGGAGATGCTTTCTTTAGACATTTCTGCTGGCTTCTCTCTTTCCCTGCTCTCCTTTGCCTCCTTTTTAAGTACGTGAAGCTGCTCAACCGGGACTTTATTCCTCAGGGACTTCAGAATTTCCTTCTGCGTCAGGTCCTCGACTTCCTTTCCTTCCGGAGCTCTTGCCACATAGTCGACTTCAGCAACCTGCAGCAACTCCTTTAAAATCAAGTCTCCACCCCTGTCTCCGTCAAGAAACGCTGTAACGGTCTTCTTCTTACTGAGTTCAACTATCGTTTTCGGTATGTTTGTTCCCTCAACGGCAATCACGTTTTTGATTCCGTGCTTCAGCAGGTTCAGAACATCTGCCCTGCCCTCAACAACTATTATTGCATCGGACTCATCGATAGCTGGCCCTGCAGGTAGTTTCTCCTCACCATACTCCACAATTTCATCAGCCCTTATAGCCTGCCTTACGATTTCCACTATCCTCTCAGACTCAATCTCCGGCTCTTCGAAGTGCTCTCTGAGAATGTTCATGGCCCTCTCAACGATTCTCTTCCTCTTGCTCGCCCTCACGTCCTCAATTTTCAGAACTTTAATCTTTGCAGAGCACGGCCCAACTCTCTCGATCGTTTCAAGCGCTGCAGCTAGGATAGCCGTTTCCACCTTATCGAGGCTCGATGGAACCTTGATTTCTCCAAAGCTCCTGCCTCCCTTGCTCTCTATCTTAACCTCTATCCTCCCTATTCTCCCAGTTTTCTGCAGTTCTCTCAGGTCCAGGTCACCACCCAGCAGTCCCTCAGTTTGACCGAATATAGCCCCAACTACGTCAGGACGTTCAACAACACCTTCTGCTTCTATTTCAGCATGAATTAAGTATTTTGTAGTGTCGTTAGCTTTCATGGTTATCATACCTCCTTCCATGTCAGATGACATTCAAATAAAATTCTAACTCGCTTTATAAATAGTTATTGCAGATTAGGACGAGTTGAGAATTCTCTTAATAAGCTCCACCACCTCCTTTCTGGTGAAGGGTTTTTTGAGAATGTAATCCGCCCCGGCTTCAATTACCTTCTCCCCTTTGGAGCTTGCGTAGGCCGTTATCGCGACTATTTTTGCATCAGGGTCTATTTTCTTGATTTCCGATGTGGCCTCAATTCCATTCATCAGGGGCATCATGACGTCCATGAGAACGATGTCCGGCCGCTCCTCCCTGTACAGCTCAACCGCCTCCCTTCCGTTCGAGGCCTCGATGACCTTGTAATCTTTAAGCATTATTTTGAGAATTTCCCTCATTGCAATTTCATCATCGACGACCATCACTTTGATCATTTCCTGACACCTGCAAAAATTTAGACTTGGCAATTTAAAAACTTAGTCATTCCGATACCTTTTTGTAGCGAAGCAATGCTGAACCTTCAGATGAGAACAGCAGTGATTTCAGTGTACAAGAATGCAGGGTTTCTGGAGGAGAACGTGAGGCTGCTGCAGAAGGAGGGGTTTGATGTAATTGTCGCCGCCGATGAGCCGGAGGAGAGCGTTAGGGAGATAATTGAAAAGTACAGCCTCAGAGCTACGGTGAGCGAAAGGAGGAGAGGAAAGTGGAGAGCGCTGAACGATGCTGCAAGGATTGCCGATGGTGAAGAGCTGCTTTTTCTGGATTCGGACACTGTAATCAAAAATCTTACGGGTCTTAACGGTGCTGACGTTGTTGAGGTAGTTAAAGAGGTCGAAGGGGAAGGGTTGCTTGAAAAGCTCGTTGCAGTGGATTATCTTGTTATGGCCATGTGTGCCAAGCTCGCGTCAAAATTTGGCTCATGCCTAGGAGTCAACGGTGCGGCTTTTTTGATAAAGAGGAGAGCCTTTTTGGAGCTTGGAGGGTTCAGGGGCAAAGTAAATGAGGACACCGAACTCGGAATTAGGGCTGCGTTAAGGGGGTATAAATTTGCTGTGTGCGGAAAGGCAGTCACTGCATCTCCCAAAAGCATTGGGGAGTGGTTCAGACAGAGGGAAAGGTGGAGCATAGGAGGTGCAGAGGTTCTCTTGGAGAACCTTTCAGCAATAATTCGCAAACCCCGGTTATGGATTCCGTATTTGGTACTCTTCTACCTGCGATATTTGGTTTGGTGATTTCTCTTTTTTCACTGAACACTACATCGCGAAACTTCTTTACCTGATTTTGCCGTTTTTAGCTCTCTTTTCACCAAAAATCGCATCAATAGCTTTGCTGGCACTCTACGAGATGGAGAACCTGAGAAACTTGGTTGCAGGTGTAGCGTCTTTCATTGCATGGTCTGCTCTCATCCTTCGCGCATCAAAATCGCTCGATTACAGGGTGGACGTAAAGGTCCTTCCGATCTACTACTTTATATACTCACCACTGTGGACGATGGTGTGCATTATATCTCTGCTGAGAGTTGTGTTTGCGAAAGCTGCTGGAAGAAAAATAGAGCTGAAAGACTGGGTGGTTTAATTCAGCTTAGCTCCCTCAATCTCTCAAACTCTTGGTTGCCTCTGCAACTTCAACAATTCTTTTTGCAAGAGCCTTTGCAGAGCTTATCGCAATCTCATCCTTTTTGACACTCCTCCACCCTGCATCTCCCTGAATTACACCTACGGGAAAAGTTCCGGTGGTGACGGGATTCTCAACTATCGATACCGGGAGCATCGCCTGGCCAAGAGCGTAAACTATGAGGCTCATCGCAGCGTACTCAGCTCCACCGTTTCTGAGACCTGAAGTCACGACGGGGGCGAAAATTTTGTTTCTGAGCTTGTAATTTCCCATTCTTGCCATCCTGCTCCTGTCGATGAGGTTTTTCACGATTCCCGGAACATTCCCAAAGTACGTCGGGGCTCCAATAACTATCGCGTCTGCTTCCTGCATTTTCTCAAGCACCTTGTAGATGTCGTCTTTCTGTTTGCAGTCTCCTTTCAGACAAGCGTCACACCCTTTGCACTCCTTAATCTCGTAGTCCTTCAGGTGGATTATCTCAGCCTGATGGCCGAGCTTTTCCACTTCCTCCGCAATAACCTCAAGCAAGAACAGCGTGTTTCTCTTGTTGGGGCTACCGTTTATTGCCAGCAGTTTCATAGGAGGAATAGGGAGAGAAGTATTTAACCCTTTTTAAGGTGAGAAAACAACGTTTATGGAGTACTTTATCCCCTCTTTCAGCGCCTCAATGTCGTCCTCTATTCCCTTTTCCCGCTTGAATCTGTCAACATCAAAACAGGCTTTGTAGATTTCTTCAATCTCCCTTTCTTCAAGCGTCCTTCCCGACCTGTTTTTTGCTGAAACCAGCTCAAAAAAGAGGTCGTTCATGCTGTTGTACTCCATCGCATCCTGGTCTTCGATCCACCTTTCGGGACTCCACTCTCTCTTTTCAGCATGACCCAGGCAGAAGTCCTCCCTTAGCAGGTAGTACTGGACCTCCTCACCGATCCTAACTCTGGCAAGTGGGTAAAGCCTGCATGGAGTGGGGCGATGGGCATAAATAGCGCATCCCTTATCCGTCACGAATGGACAGCTCCCGTTTACCATTTTAAGCACTACAACAGGCAGCCCGGTTGCCATTCCCACGTGTCTTGAGGTGTACTTTTCGAGAAACTCCGTTGTTGTGATCTTCAACCCCCTGGCCATTCTGAGAACGTCGTAGGGTGTTAGAGCAAGGTTTAGATTTTTGCAGCACTCGTTAAAGCATTTTATGCCAGGATAGCAGGCAAAATTAAACTTATCGACTGGTTCAAGTTCCTGCATGCCTTAAAAGAAAGAAAATTAGAGCCCGACAAAATCTTCGGGCTTCGGCATTTCGAGTTTCAGTCCCTTCCTCTTCCTTACTTCCATTACGAATTCCTGGAAGAGGTTCTGTGGGACGAGTTCAAATCCTGCGTGCTCGGTGCTCCAGATAGCCTTTCCTGAAGTTGCTCCTCTGATGGCTCCAGCAAATCCGAACATCTCTTTAACAGGAGCCTTTGCGATAATTGTCACCATGTCTCCCTCAGTTTTCATTTCGAGTATCTGGCCTCTTCTGCCTGGATTTCTCTTGTCACTGCTCCCATCATGTCCTGCGGAACTGTGATGAATATCTTCTGATACGGCTCAAGCAGCGCTGGCTTTGCCTGCAGTATTGCTGCAAAGATTGCTGACCTCACTGCCGGGATGACCTGTGCTGGCCCTCTGTGCACAGCATCCTCGTGCAGCTTACAGTCAACCAGCTTTACCTTTATTCCCATGCACGGCTCCCTTGCAATTGGCCCGGCTCTCATTGCCTCTCTGAAGCCCTCAAGAATTAGCTCCATTGTCTCGTTGAGGTACTGAATACCCTTTGTGACATCGCAGAAGAGGTTCCCTTCGTAGTACTCCTCCGCTCCAGCCGCCTCCTCGCTAGTAAGTCCTGCTTCTTGGAGAAGTCTTCTCCTCTCTTTCTTGTCCATTTTCATGTCAACTACGCCTTCTTTGAACATCTGGATTACCTTTTCTGGCAGAGGCTCAACAACTATGTAGAACCTGTTGTGCTTGTTCGGCGATTTACCCTCAACAACTGGGGACGTGCCGGTTACAGTCTCTCTGAAGACGACAATTGGTGGAGAGGTGATAACTTCGAGCTTGTAATCTCTTCTGATCTTCTCAACCTTAACCTCCAGGTGAAGTTCACCCATTCCGCTTATGAGATGCTCACCGGTCTCTTCGTTTAGCGTTATGTGGAGCGTTGGATCCTCCTTCGCGAGCTTCCTCAGCACCTCAATGAGCTTCGGCAGATCTCTTGGGTTTTGGCCTCAATGGCCATCGTAACAACAGGCTCGCTGTAGTGCTTGATGCTCTCGAAGGGTGTGAGGTTTTCAACTGTTGTGCATGTCGAGCCAGCGACTGCATCCTTGAGACCGATCACAGCTACAATGTTTCCTGCGGGAATCTCGTCAACCTCAACCCTCCTCGGCCCCATGTATAAGCTACAGTCTGAATTCTGTTCTTTGCGTTTCTGTCCACTATGTAAAGCTCCATTCCTGGCCTGATCGTTCCGCTGTAAAGCCTTCCTACCGCAATCTCTCCTTGCCTCGCGGCTCAACAACGATCTTGGTAATCATCAATGCCACTGGACCTTTAGGATCGCAGTTGACCATTGCCTTACCCACTTCACTGTTGATGTCTCCCTTCCAGATAACAGCTATCCTCTCCTTCTGAGCCTCAATCGGAGAAGGCAGGTGCCTTATAACCATGTCGAGAACAACCTGATAAAGCGGGCTCTTCTTGGCGAGTTCCTTAACTTTACCCTGTTTGATGTGCTCGTAAACCTCCTTAAAACCGATTCCGGTCTTCTTCTGCGCTGGAACACTCACGGCCCAGTTGTAAAGGGCTGAGCCAAAGGCTGCACTTCCGTTGGCAACGTCTATCTTCACTCCGAGTACTTGTCGGGTCTCATTGCCTTGATGAGCTTATTTACCTCTGTAATGACCTTAATAAGCCTCTCCTGCATCTGCTGTGGTGTGAGCTCAAGTTCCTTAATCAGTCTGTCAACCTTGTTGACGAAGAGAACCGGCTTCACGTTCTCCTTCAAAGCCTGCCTCAGCACTGTTTCAGTCTGAGGCATCACACCTTCAACAGCATCAACGACGACAATGACACCGTCAACAGCCCTCATCGCTCTTGTAACATCTCCTCCGAAGTCCACGTGTCCGGGTGTGTCTATCAGGTTGATGAGGTAGTCCTGCCCCTCATACTCGTGAACCATCGAAACGTTTGCGGCATTAATGGTAATCCCCCTCTCCTGCTCCTGCTCATCGAAGTCGAGGTAAAGCTGCTGACCGGCCAACTCCTCGCTTATCATTCCCGCTCCAGCAAGCAGGTTGTCGCTCAACGTTGTTTTTCCGTGGTCAATGTGAGCAACAATTCCGATGTTTCTTATGAACTTCGGTTTCCACATTAGCTCCTTAATCTTGTCAACTTTCTTTGCTCTTGCCACTGAAATCACCTCGCTGACTTGGCTACTCTCTCAACTTCTTCTTTCTTCGACACAGCATAGCTTCTGCTCTCGTTGTTAGCAGCAGCTATAATCTCATCTGCTAAACACTGGGCGATACTCCTCTTTGACTTGAATGCAGCCCTCCTCGCACCCTCAGCAATATTTCTGAGGGCGATATCAACTCTTCTTGAGCTTGAGGTATCAACGGCCTTGGGAACGGCTATTCCACCGTATTTGAGCCTAACGACCTCTTCCCTCGGCCCAGCATTTATAATCGCATCAACAAGAACCTGAATGGGGTTCTTCTTTGTCTTTTTCTCAATAATCTCGAATGCTTCTTTGACTATGTTGTAGGCAAGAATCTTTTTCCCGGTGTTGTGACCCTTCCTCATTACCTTGTTTATCAGCCTTTCAACGATGAAGACCTTCTGCTTCGCAAAGGGAATGTTTGCATGCCTTCCGTGGTTGTGCGGGACATACTTTGGCTCAAGGCAAATGTAGCTCTCCAGAGCAGGATCGCTGATTTGAACCTCGCTTGGATCGTACTTTCCAAAAACCAGCAATTCTTCCTTTGTAAAACCGTATTTCATGCCTTCACCTCAGCCTCTTCTCCTTTCTGCCCCTTACAAGCTCCTTTAGACTGGTGTTGTTCACCTTGACAACCTTGTACCTCACTCCTGGGATGTCTCCCATGCTCCTTCCCATCCTGCCTCCGATTTTCTCAACAATGACCTCATCGTGCTCGTCGATGAAGTTAATCGCTCCATCTCCGGGGCAGAAGGCTGTAATCTGCCTGCCGTTCTTGATGAGCTGAACTCTAACTGCCTTTCTGATGGCTGAGTTCGGCTGCCTCGCCTCGATACCGATCTTCTCCAGCACAATTCCTCTCGCCATCGGTGCCCCTTCCAGCGGGTCAGCTTTTGCAGCCAATCCAAGCGTTCTCCTTACGAATCTCCTGTCACTCCACCTGAACTTCTTCCTGTTTTCCATGAGCTTTCTCGCTGCGAATAATCCTCTTCCCATATCCATCACCTTACTATTACATCTTCAATATCGTGATGCCTCTTAGCCAGTTCTTTGGCTTTATTAATGTTTTTACCTCCTTTTCCAATCACTATTCCTTTTAAATCTGGACTTACACTAACTACTGCTATTTTGGCACCATCCTTCTCCATTAATTTGACATTAACCTTAATGGGTTTAAAAATATTGGCAATAAACTCTGCTGGGTCTTCTGAGTGCTCGATGATTTCGATTCGCTTACCTATGAGCTCTCTTGCCCTCTCAACGTTGATTCCACCCTTGCCTATTGCTACGCCCATGTGACCTCTTCTAACAACAAAGACAACTTTGTCCTCGTAAACCAGGCAGTCCTTGACGCTTGCACCTGTCAGATTTTCAAAAAGAGTTAAGTATCTGATTCCGTCTGCTGACAGCTTTACCCCCATGCTGAACCCCCGAAAGTCAGATCTCTTCCGTAATAGCCATGGCTGCAACGCTGAATGGTTTTCCGCAGAGGGCTCCAAGCTCCATGTTGGTTCCGTTGTAAACCAGTATCTGGACATCGTAACTCTTTATCTTTTCAAGCACGTCTTCTGGACAGTTTGATGCCACTATGACTGCTTTTGCCTCTCCATTTCGCAGTGATTTCAGCGTGCTCTTACTACCCAGCCTGTACCCTCCAGTCTTCAACACGGTCTTTACAATTGTCTCAACATCCGTCATTTCTTACCCCCCATTTTCAATACAAGCTCCACATCTCCCGTTCCAAGCTTTATGGGCTGCCCAACAATTATATTCTCGGTTATTCCTCTCAAATGGTCTTCCTCTCCTCTAACGGCGGCATCAAGCAGGTTGTTTACCGTCATTTCGAAGGCAGCCCTTGCTAAAATACTCTGCTTCTCTCCGGCTACGCCATGTCTTCCTATCTGCCTCAACTCTCCGTCGGCAGTCATGACATCTGCCACCAGCATTATATGCCTCACATCGACCTCAAGACCCTGCTCTTCCAGTGTGTCCAGGGCCTCTTTTATTATGGCATTCCTTGCTGCTCTATCCCCAACACCTCATATATCTCGTATATGTTATTTGTGGTTGTCCGGGTAAAGTCCACACCCTTAACCTTCATTATCTTCTTTAAATTGGAGCCCTCAGTATATAATACGTATTCGTCGTCCTCCTTCCTTATGATGACCCTTTTTATTTCTTTGAGGCCCATTATTACCGTGTCCTTCAGCTTGTCAAAGGCAGCCATGAGGGCCTTGTATGAAGGCTCCGTAATCTGGACCGCAAGGCCCTGTTCGGTCTCTTCAACCTCTGTCTTCAGGGCTTTTCCAATCTTGTTCTTCAAATCCTCAACCGTAAGCCCCCTTCTCTCAAGTGCCCTCTCGTCCGGCTTGACAATTATTGTGAATCTCCTTATGTCCACCTCAATGTCAGCAACGTCCTTGACGTATGTGGCTTCAATCCTGTTCGCGACTTCTCTGGCCTTCTCCCTGTCTTTTGCGTATTCTGGCAGGAGTCTGATGGTCATCATTGGTGTTGATGGATTCTTTCGTACGTCAAGAATCTCTATCAGTCTCGGAAGACCGAGTGTGACGTTGATTTCTGCAACACCTGCGTAGTGGAAGGTTCTCATCGTCATCTGAGTACCGGGCTCTCCTATTGACTGGGCTGCAACAATTCCAGCAGCCTCACCGGGCTCCATCAGGTTTGCCAGATAAGCCTGAAAGCATCTCTCCACAACCTTCTTCGCATCAGTCTTTTTTAAACCATGCTTTTCGAGTTCAGCTTTTATCTCCTCTTTAACGGCAGGAGGAAATGGATATTCTTTCAAAATGGAATCGTAATCTACCTTACTCATTTCTTCACCTCCCCGACAACTTCCCTGATTATTCTTCTAACATCCACTGGTTTTCCTCTGAAGCTCCTCATTGGGTCAACTCCGTCCTCTCCGTATCTGAACTGCACCAGTGCCCCCGAAGTCTGCTCCCTCACCGTTCCATCGTATTCGACCTTTAGATCTTGCAGAGCGTTAATCATTCTCCTCTGGAGATAACCAGACTGGGATGTTCTGACGGCAGTATCAACCAGTCCCTCTCTACCACCTGCCGCATGGAAGAAGAACTCCACAGGAGACAGCCCTTTCTTGTAGCTGCTTCTGACGAAGCCTCTTGCCTCAGCACCGAGGTCTCCGGGCTTGAAGTGGCTGAGAGTTCTGTTGGTGTAGGTGTAACCTCTGCTTATTCTCTCACCTCTCACGGACTGCTGGCCGATGCATGCGGCCATTTGGGTCAGGTTGAGCATCGAACCTCTCGCACCGCTTACGGCCATGATAACAGCCGCATTGTCCATACCGAGGTGTCTTTGAGCGATTTTTCCTGCCCTATCTCTTGCTCTTCCCAGAACCTGCATTATTCTCATCTCAAGCGTCTCCTCAATGCTCCTACCTGGCATTGGCTCTAGGTCTCCTCTTCTGTATGCCTCTATCAGCCTGTTTACCTCATTTTCAGCTTCCCTGAGAACCTCTTCGATTTGCTCTGCAGCCTCTGGTGGAATGTCTTCATCGTCTATTCCAACAGTAAAACCGAGTTTGCTGATAATTCTGATTGCCAGCTGCGTCATGTCGTCTATGAACTTCTTTGCCATCTCTTTACCGTACTTTCTGGCAATCTCGTCTATCACTATACCTTGAATGCTCCAACAGCCTTTTCGTCGATCGTTCCTCTGAGCAGCTTACCGTTTTCTATGATTACGTAAGCATCGTACTCACATTCTGCGCCTTTACACTCTTCGCATCCCTGACAGATTTCTGCTTTGAATTCAAGCGTTATGTCGGGAAGGATGAAGCTGAAAATCTCCTTTCCGGTGTATTCATCCTTTACAGGAATCTCGGAAACGTCCAAGCTTCTCAGAAGCTCCATGGCCTCCTCTCTTGTGAACTTCTTTTCTCCCCTCGTGAGCAGATAAAGACCGCTGATGTGGTCGTGAATTCCACCAATAATTGGCCCTCCAAATCTTGGAGAAAGAATGTGCTCCTGCACGGCCATCAGAATCTTAGCTTCAGCCTGCGCTTCTAGCTCTGAGGAACATGGAGGTTCATCTCGTCACCATCAAAGTCAGCGTTGTAAGGCGGGCAAACCGCAGGGTTAAGTCTGAAGTCTTGTAGGGCAGAACTCTGACGTAGTGAGCCATGATGCTCATTCTGTGCAGTGAAGGCTGCCTGTTGAACAGCACAATGTCTCCGTCCATCAACTGCCTCTCGACAATCCACCCCGGTTCAAGCTTCTCGGCAAGCTCCTCTTTGTTTGACTCTATAACTCTAATTCTTCTTCCGTCCGGCCTGACTATGTAGTTCGCCTTTGGATGCTCGCTTCTCAGCACAAACTCCCTTGCCATGTCAATGTTCTGGGGAGTTACGTAAATCGGAACTGTAAGCTCTTCAGCAATTTCCCTCGGCACACAACCTCGTTAATGCTAAGACACGGATCAGGGCTGATTACGGTTCTTGCTGAGAAGTTGACACGCTTTCCTGATAGCGAACCTCTGAATCTGCCTTCCTTACCCTTTAAACGCTGGGCGAGGGTTTTTAGAGGCCTGCCACTGCGGTGTCTTGCAGGCGGGATTCCGCTAACCTCGTTGTCGATGTATGTGGTGACGTGATACTGAAGAAGCTCCCAGAGGTCCTCAAGTATCTGCTGAGGTGCTCCTGCCTCTTTATTCTCCATGAATCTCTGGTTGATTCTGATTATGTCAACAAGCTTGTGTGTGAGATCATCCTCACTCCTCTGTCCAGTCTCAAGAATGATCGAGGGCCTTACCGTTACCGGCGGAACAGGCAGGACTGTTAGAACGAACCACTCGGGGCGGGTTGCCTTTGGATTGATGCCAAATGCCGGCAGGTCATCATCCGGAATTTTTTCCAGCCACTCTCTAACATCCTTTGGTGTTAGTCTGTGCTCTCCGAGGTAGAAAAACGTAGGTTTGTCGAATTTAACCTCCACCTGCTCCGCTCCGCAGTGCGGACACTTCTTGGCTGCTTTTGTAAGCCTGAAGACCTCTTTCACCACCTCTTCGTAGCTCTGGTTCAGCTCCTTTCTCCTCTCAATCTCGGCTATGAACTTGTCCCTTCTCTCGTCCTTGAGCAGAATTCTGCCACACTCGCTGCAGGTCCCGTTGAGAAGTCTCGCAATCATCTTTGCGTAGCCTACGTGAATTACGGGGGCTGCAAGCTCTACGTGGCCGAAATGCCCGGGGCACTCTCCAGCCTTACCCCCACAGGTCTTGCACCTCAAACCCGGTCGATAACTCCAAGTCTTGTGTCCATCAGCCCGCCGTCTATAGGAAAGCCGTCGTCATCGTACGTTTCGGGAGTGATAATCTTGACCACACTCATTCTCCTTATCTCCTGAGGAGAGAGAACCTCGAATTTGATGGCTGAAATCCTCTTCGGTACCATTTCATTTCACCTCATGCTTTATCTCCGAGAATTATTCTCGGAGCAATCATCATGGACTTCAACTCATCGAGAAGAAGCTTGAAGGCGTAGCTCATCTCAACCTTGTGGATATTGCTCTCGTCATCGCAGATGTGGCAGTAGGCTGTGTTCCTTCTGTAGTCGTAGGTGGCTACGTGTCCGCAGTTTCCGCAAACCCAGACCTCTACCTTGTCCGACTCCTCCAGAAGCCTGTCCTTAAGCAGCAGAGCCGCACCATGTCCTATTAAGACATCTCTCTCCATCTCTCCAAACCTGAGACCTCCTTTTCTCGCTCTTCCTTCGGTGGGCTGCCTCGTTAGAACCTGCACCGGTCCACGGCTTCTCGCGTGAATCTTGCTCGAAACCATGTGGTAGAGCTTCTGGTAGTAGATAACTCCAACGAAAATATCCACGAGGTATCTTCTGCCGGTGATTCCGTCATACATAACTTCCTTCCCTGTGTGGCTGAATCCGTACTTTTTAAGCGTTGCTCTCAGATCCTCCTCGCTCTCACCATGGAAGAGCGAGCCGTCAACTCTTCTTCCCTCAAGGCTGCCGACCTTCCCTCCAATCATCTCAAGAACGTGTCCGACTGTCATTCTTGAGGGGATGGCGTGGGGGTTGATTATTAAATCAGGAACTATTCCTGACTCGGTGAAGGGCATGTCCTCCTCAGGAACCAGCAGACCGACAACTCCCTTCTGCCGTGCCTTGACGCGAACTTGTCACCAAGCTCGGGAATTCTTAAATCCCTGACTCTGACTTTGGCGAGCTTTGAGCCACCTTCGGACTGCATCAGGAAAACAGCGTCAACCACACCCTTTTCGTTGCTTCTCATTGTGATGGAAGTTTCCCTCCTCTTCTGCGGGGAAATTCCAAGCTCCGTCGGCTCTTCAAGGAATCTTGGTGGGGAGGTTCTGCCTATAAGCACATCATCAGGGCCTACCTCAGTTTCGGGGAAGATGAGCCCATCCTCGTCAAGGTGCGCGTAAGCTTCAGCACCCCTGAAACCGGAAATATCTGCTCCGGGTATTTCAAACTTGTCCTCCTGACCACCGGGGTACCTCATTTCCTCTGATTCGTAAGTTCTGTAGAAGAAGCTCCTTCCAAGGCCTCTCTCAACACTTCCCTTGTTCATTATGAGAGCATCTTCAATGTTGTATCCCTCGTAGCTGAGAACAGCCACAACAAAGTTCTGTCCTGCTGGTCTTTCATCAAATTTATCTCAACCTGCGTGTCCGTTGTGACAATTGGAACCTGAGGGTGTTGCATCAGGTGCCTCTTGTGTCCGTTCTCCATGCGAGGTTCGAGTAGGGAATTCCGAGGCTCTGCTTTATCATCGCTGCCCCATCGTGTTTCTCGGAGATGCGTTGTGTTCAGCGTATGGAATGCTTCCCGTGCAGATTCCGACGATAAGTGAGGGGTCGAGTTCGAGATGTGTGTGCTCAGGCGTGAGTTCATGCTCGTAAACGGCAACGTAGGCATTCTCCTCCTCCTCGGCATCGAGGAACTCAACAAGTCCCTGCCTGACGAGGTCGTCTATGGTTAGCTCTCCGTTCCTGATTTTTTCGATGTGCTCCGGTGTTACGAGGGGCTTTCCATCTTTAACAACAATCAGAGGTCTTCTTGCTCTTCCCGCGTCTGTGTTTATCCTCACCTCATTTGAGTCTGGATAGTAAACAACATTAACCTGATTTGAGATTCTGCCCTTTCTTCTCAGCTCGCGGATTTTGTTCGCAAGCTCTTCCCCATTATCGTGAAATCCTACAAGGGCACCGTTAATGTAAACCCTACACTTCCTCATCTACTCACCTCTAATCGGCTCAACACCAAGCCTGAAAACGACCTTCTTTATCTCATTCTCATCCGTTCCAACACTAACTTCAGCGTATTCAGCGAAGTTCTTCACAAGACCACAGTTGGGTCCTTCAGGAGTTTCACTCGGACATATCCTCCCCCACTGCGTGGGGTGGAGGTCTCTTGCCTCGAAGTGAGGCTGGGACCTTGACAAGGGTGAAACAACTCTTCTCAGGTGAGAGAGAACGGAGATGTAGTTGTGCCTGTCGATTAGCTGTGAAACACCTGTTCTGCCCCCAACCCAGTTTCCGGTTGCCATTGGATGCATAAGCCTGTCCGTCAGAACGTCACTCCTCACAGCCGTTGACATCTTCAAAGGCCTTCCTCTGATTTTCGCTCTCTCAAGCTGGTACTTCACGTCTTTGATCAGTCTCAGAAAAGCCACTCTGAAAATCTCCTCCATCAGGTCTCCTGCCAGCTTGAGCCTCTTGTTGGCGTAGTGGTCCTTGTCATCCTCCCTCTTGTAGCGAGATAGAGCTCGAAAACAGCTTCTGCCATTCTCGCAAGGAAGAATGCCTTTGCCCTCCTTGATTCCTTGTCCGTTCCAAGGTGGGGCAGGAAGTACTGGTCAAGAACCTGCTCTGCCCTCTGATGTCTGTACTCTCTGCTCTGACCCGGAGCCACTCTCTTCCCTATGTATTCTATCGCCTCTTCCTGGCTACCAACATCCGAGTCCTCGATGTTCTGGAGCATGTATTTCATTATTTCTGGGTTGGTGCTCACCATTTCCACGATTTCCTGGTCGGTTTCAACGCCAAGGGCTCTCATCAGCGTGACGAATTTAATTGGTTTGGGTAGCTGTGGGAAAGTAACCTCCAAGATGTTATTTCTGCCTCTCTCAACAACAATCAGAGCTCTGTATCCTGCTCTCTGAGAGAAGCACTTTGCCAGCTCAACCATTTCTCCGTACTTCTCCTCTCTCTCAAGCAGAATCTTGTTCGGAGATAGGTCTTCGAGCGTGACGAGAGCCCTCTCCGTGCCGTTGATTATGAAGTAACCACCCGGATCGTAGGGGTCTTCACCTGCAATGCATAGCTTCTCCTCATAACTGAGGGATTGAATGTTATTCACCTTCCTAGCTCTTTCCAGAACTGTATCGATGAAAGAAGGGTTAAGGTTGCAGATTTTGGACTTGACCATTACGGGAAGCATTCCAATTTGGACAATTTCCGTTTCGAGAGGTTTGCCTCATCATAAACCGTGCATTCAAGGTAAATGGGTGCAGCATAGTTGAGGTTTCTCAGCCTGGCATCTGCTGGAAGTAAAGGCATCGTCGTCCCCTCAGCCTCCTTGATTATGGGTGTGCCTACTTTGATTCTTCCCAGCTCCACGTAAGTGTCGGGAATGTCGAGCTCAATCATTCCCTGCTCGTCAATCACTCTCTGGAGCCCCTCATCTATGAATCTGTTGAAGGAATCTATCTGGTGCTTTACCAGTCGTTCATGGGTAAAGTATGCCCTAGCCAAAACACGAGTGTCGAGCATGTCATCTCACCTTTTTCTTTTTACACGTTTCATCATACAACCAATCTGTAAAAAACACTCTCTCCTGCAGTTAAACTTTTCCTTGTTATTTTTACGATATCTCCGGGTTTTGCTCCAATCTCCTTGGCTATTGGGTCATCTGCCTTAATTTTTGGAAGCTGCTCTTTTCCAATTCCCAGTATCTTCAAAAGCTCTTCTGCCTCCTCTTTACTCAAAACTTCATGCTTCGGAACGAGCATGTGGTCCTGCAGCTTAAACTTCATGTTGATCCTCCCAATTTTTAAATACGGGCTCGACGGGATTTGAACCCGCGACCGACGGGTTAAAAGCCCGTCGCTCTGCCTGGCTGAGCTACGAGCCCTCATCCATTAGCGATGGTGAGGATTTAAATCTTTTTCGTGCTCTGCGGATACAAGCAAAGGACAGATATATTTATCGGTGTGTTTTGAGATTGGTGGAGAGGGACATGTATGCCATTGAAGTCGAAAACCTCGTGAAAAAGTTCGGGAATTTCGAGGCGGTTAAGGGTGTTAGCTTCAAAGTTAAGAAGGGTGAAATCTTTGCCTTTCTCGGCCCGAACGGTGCGGGGAAAACAACGACAGTTCATATCCTTACAACACTGCTCAGACCCACTTCTGGGAAGGCTGTTGTTGCGGGCTTTGATGTTGTGAGAGAGGCAAAGGAAGTGAGGAGGAAGATAGGAATAGTTTTTCAAGACCCGAGTGTTGACAGAGACTTAACAGCCTACGAAAATATGCTTGTTCACGGTGGCGTTTACGGATTGAAGGGGAAGGAGCTGAAGGAAAAAATTGAGGAGCTTTTAAAGTTTGTGGAGCTCTGGGAGTTCAGAGATAAGCTCGTGAAGCACTTCAGTGGTGGAATGCAGAGAAGGCTGGAAATAGCGAGATCTTTGCTGCACCATCCGAAGTGCTGTTCCTCGACGAGCCGACTATTGGCTTAGACCCGCAAACCAGAGCTCATGTCTGGAGCTACATTGAGGCAATGAGGGAGGAGCAGGACATGACGATATTTCTGACAACTCACTACATGGAGGAGGCGGAGAAGCTTGCAGACAGGGTCGCTATAATCGACCACGGCAGAATCATTGCAGAGGGAAGCGTTGAGGAGCTGAAAAGGCTCGTGGGGAGCGATGTGGTTTACCTGAAAGTGGAAAATGGAGCAGAGTGCTTTGAGACAGATCTGGGCAACTGCACCGTTCTTCCCGACGGAAGGATAGACTTGACGTTTCCAATGCAAGCGAAGCGAATACCAAAAATCTCGAGGTTGCAAGAGAGAAGGGCGTCAGGATTTTGGAGGTTACATACCACAGACCCACGCTCAACGATGTGTTTCTCCACCTCACGGGAAGGGAAATAAGGGATGAGGGTGGTGAGCTGAGAAAAGCGATTATCAGGGCTAGAATGAGGAGATAAAGATGAGAGCGTTTGAAATTATGGTTTACAGGCAGATAAAGCGATTTTTGAGGGCGAGGTCGAGGGTGGCTGGGATGATTATAAACCCCCTTGTCTGGCTAACGTTCTTCGGCATCGGGTGGAGCCGAGCTTTCAGAGACCCGAGCATTTTCGGAGGCGTTGACTACCTCACCTACCTTTCTCCTGGCATATTTGCCATGACCGTTTTCAATCAGAGTTTCGTCAGCGGAATAAGCGTGATATGGGACAGAGAGTTTGGTTTTTTGAAAGAAGTGCTCGTTGCTCCCGCATCAAGGAAGGAGACGATAGCGGGCAGAATTTTCGGTGATTCAGCGGTTGCAACACTTCAGGGGGCTATAATACTGGCTCTCACGCTTTTCATTGCCAAGATAAATATACTCGGTGTGATTCCTGCTCTCGGAGTCGGATTTGTCCTTGCAGTGGCGTTCTCAAGCTTTGGAGTTAGCATCGCAACCAGGATGAGGAGCATGGAGGGTTTTCAGATGATTATGGCCCTCGTTATGCTTCCGCTGATATTTCTCAGCGGGGCGATTTATCCCATTGCGTTCATGCCTGCATGGATGAAGGTCTTGGCATTGCTCAATCCTCTAACCTATGCCGTTGAGTCATCGAGAGTTCTGCTTACAGGTGTTAGCGGGATTTTTCCCTTGCATCAAAGCATGATAATCCTTCTCTCGCTCACAGCAGTGATGCTTTATGTGGCGATGGTTTCATTTGAGAGGAGTACCGTGGAGTAAAATTAATTAACTCTTCGCCTCAATCATCCCATGCTGCCGCCGTGGCTCAGCTGGCAGAGCGGGTGACTTGTAATCACCAGGTCGCGGGTTCAAACCCCGCCGGCGGCTTTCCTGATAATTTTAAACTTCATGTATTTTCAGTTAGGGCACAGCACTGCCCGCTGTTGAAGTTTTTACAGGTGTGATGCAGAATTCTCACCACAACCGCTCAAAACGCCTTTCCGGTAGCCCGTGTAGCATTTACTATTTAGGATACATGGAATATGGTGCTGTTTTATGAAGTTCTCACGATCTCCATTTTCAGGAGACTTCCATTCTTACAGAGGATGTTGAACAAGTCGCAGGCGAAATCGAAGACTTGCTTTCAATCTCCATTTTCAGGAGCCTCCCTTTCTTACCCTGCTTATCGACGTCGATGGGGAAGGTGTTACTGTCTTCTTTCAATCTCCATTTTCAGGAGCCTCCCTTTCTTACGAGACCTGAAGATGTGATGGCTTTTGTTGCAGATCTTTCAATCTCCATTTTCAGGAGCCTCCCTTTCTTACTTAGAATTTTATGGGGGAGCTGGGATGAGAGAGATATCTTTCAATCTCCATTTTCAGGAGCCTCCCTTTCTTACCAAGGAAAATGATGTTATGATATCTAAACAACAATTCAACTTTCAATCTCCATTTTCAGGAGCCTCCCTTTCTTACAGCCGCAGGACTTGCAGTAAACTGCCTCGTTACCGAGGTCTTTCAATCTCCATTTTCAGGAGCCTCCCTTTCTTACTTATCGTACGTGAAAACCGGCAAAAACTACATATCAGCCTTTCAATCTCCATTTTCAGGAGCCTCCCTTTCTTACGGGAGAAAGTGATTGGGACAGTGAACGCATACGTGACAACTTTCAATCTCCATTTTCAGGAGCCTCCCTTTCTTACTGGTCAATTATGCATGATAAGAACTGCAAAACAAAACTCCTTTCAATCTCCATTTTCAGGAGCCTCCCTTTCTTACATATAAGGTTGGTGAGGTAATATGGTTAAGGTTTTTAAGCTTTCAATCTCCATTTTCAGGAGCCTCCCTTTCTTACGTTAAGAAGGCAACTTGAGCTTTGGCATGCTGAATTTCTTTCAATCTCCATTTTCAGGAGCCTCCCTTTCTTACTTAGAATTTTATGGGGGAGCTGGGATGAGAGAGATATCTTTCAATCTCCATTTTCAGGAGC
>LZQN01000097.1_pt1 | contig 18534 bp, 20 predicted proteins | sample 768531 | NCBI WGS metagenome assembly LZQN01 (sample SAMN05207080, study PRJNA324506) | oil field metagenome | isolation source: sample BH-FW-7 from oil reservoir | place: India: Bombay High | collected 2015-12-02
TTAGTGGGCAGTGGTGTCGTTGTGGTGTTGTGCGTGTGTATTTCTGTGGGTATTGGCGTTGTTTTGGGACTTTTAGCTGGTTATTGGCGATGGTAGATGAAATAATTATGCGCTTTGTGGATATAATGCTTTGTTTTCCTTCTTTTTTCTTATTTTAGCGGTGATTGCCTTTTTAGAACCCAGTCTGTTCAATATTATGGTGGTCATAGGCCTTACTTCCTGGATGGGAGTGGCCAGACTCATGCGGGCAGAAACCCTTAGTTTAAGGAAAAGGGAGTTTGTCCTGGCTGCTTATTTAAATGGAGCTTCCTTGCTCCGAATTTTATTCGTCCATATTTTCCCCAACGGCATTGCCCCTATTTTAGTATCTGCTACCCTGGGCGTGGCCTCAGCTATTTTAGTGGAAGCAGGTCTGAGTTTTTTGGGAATTGGAGTTCAACCCCCTATACCCAGCTGGGGCAATATGCTTATGGAAGGAAAGGGAGTTTTGGAAATTGCGCCCTGGCTTTCTATTTTCCCCGGACTTATGATTTTACTTACTGTCCTTGGGTATAATCTTTTGGGTGAGGCCCTGAGAGATATTTTAGACCCTAGAAAAAAAGAAAATAAATGAGAATTCTAACTATCAATTCCACTCTTGCGCCCTATTTCCCGGATACTTGCCAGGTAAAGAACTTAGATTTGTCTGGTGGCATTGTGGATTTGAGCAAAATAAGAGACGTTAAAGAGTTTAATCCTGATTTAATTTTTCAACAGGAAAATTTAGGCCCCAGAACCCTATTGTTTGGACTTAGTGAATTTTATTGTAAAAAAGTTTTTTGGTCCATTGATACCCATTTAAACTTTTTTTGGCATAAAATTTACGGCAAAAATTTTGACCTCTTATTAACTACCCAGCCTTCCTTTGTATCCCTTTTTAAGAAAGAAAATATTAGCAGTGATTGTTTGATGTGGTATGCTTACCTCTTAACTGGAATGCCTGGGAAAGTAGAAAACATAGTATTGGTTTTGCAGGAAGAGTAAATGAGTATCGTACCCTGCGTAAGGTCTTGGTGGATTTTTTAAAAAAAGAATTTAGTTCTCATTTTGTGCATCAGGAACTTCCCTTTACACAAATGCTAAATTTTTACCAGCAGACTAAAATAGTGGTTAATGAAGCCATAGCTGGAGAGATAAATTTTAGAACCTTTGAAGCCCTTTCCTGTGGATGCTTGTTGTTTTCACCAGGTTTAAAGGAAGATTTAAGAGAGTTTTTTGAACCTGAAAAAGAATATGTAGAATATAGAGATGGGTTAGAATTAAAAGAAAAATTACATTATTTTTTAAATCACCCGCAGGAAGCCAGCCTAATTGCTAGAAGAGGGTGGGAAAAGTTAAGGGCAAACCACCTGGCTCCAGCCAGGGTGCAAAAACTACTTGCTCTTACTCAAAATTTGGAAGTGAAGAAAACTTTAGCAGTAGAAGAAAAGTCAAGGGTGATAGCTAGTTTTTTCCTTTTAAAAGAGAACAATAACTTTCCTGAAGAAGACAAAGATTTAGAAAATATCTTGCTGGCAGGTTATAAAAATGCGCAAATATATTGCTGCCTTTTAGAACTAAATTTGCAGTATAGAAACAAGCTGGAAGAAATATTGTATTATTTACTTAAAAAAGGCTTATATGAGGAGAATTGGGAACTAAATCTTTGTGCCTCTTTTGCTGCCTTGTTCTGGAAAAATCGTGAACTGGCTAGAAAGTTTATAGTTAGATATGTAAAAAGCAATTCTTTGTATAAGGATATTCCTAAAAAGATTAGAGACATGATTTTATTTTGGGCTAAAGAGCTCATTAGAAGAAAACAAAAATTTAGAATTGGTTTTTTATTTGACCCCAATAAACACCTTCCTCGTTCTGCAGCAGAGTGTTTGTATCTTTTGCTTTTAAACAATCCTGCAGATGAAGAGGCTTTAAAATTATTAAAAACTCTTTTAAGAGAACAAAAGGGAGTAGAAGATAAGTTGCTGCAGCTGGAAAGCCAGTTAAGTTTGCTGCATCCAGAGGACTGGCGCCTGGGATTGGATTTGGCTGAGACCAACTTGAAAAATTTTAGAATCCAGGAGGCCAGGGAAGAGTTTCTTTTGGCCTGGCAAAAGGCCAGGGAACAGAAAAAGGAGCAAGAGTTTTGGTTGAGAGTAAAAGGTAAAAGGGGTATTGCCAGATTGGTCCCAGGAGGAAGATATGCTTGAGTTGTTGAGGATAAAAAACTTTGCTCTCATTGAAGACCTGGAGTTGGAGTTTCATTCTGGCTTAAATGTTTTTACGGGTGAGACAGGGGCGGGCAAGTCCCTGGTGGTAAATGCCATAAGCGGTCTTTTGGGAGGCAATTGGCAGCACAAAGAGGTGCGTTTGGGGGCTGAAAAGGCCTGGTTAGAAGGTGTGTTTGTCCTGGAAGAAGAGGAATATATTTTACGCCGGGAATACTTACCCAAAAGAAGCCGTTTTTATATAAATGACCAACTGGTTTCCAGTGTTAAAATAGAAGAACTTAGTAAAAAATTTTTACTTTCAGCTACGCAACATGCCCAACAAAAACTTTTAAAACCTGGCTTTGCCACAACTCTGGTAGATTCCTTTTTAGGTGAAGAGATTCTGGCTAAAAAGGAAAGGTTGCTCAAAAAATTAGAAGCAATAAAAGAGGAAAAGGAAACTATTTTAAATAAAATAAAAGAACTGGAGCAAAAAAAAGACTACTTAGAGTATCAAAAAGAGGAAATAGAAAAGGTAAATCCTTTGCCTGGAGAAGAAGAGGAACTTTTGGCCAGAATAGAACAAATTAAAAAAGAAAAAAACATCCAGGAAAAGGTAGAATTTTTACTCTCTTTACTGGGAGAAGGCAATTTATATAAAGAATTTAAGGCAGTGCTTGAGGCTTTAGGGGAGCTATCTAATCTGGATGAATTTGCTCCTGACCTGGAAAAGGCCCAGGATTTTTTTTATTTTCTGGAAGAACTGGAATTAAAATTAAGAAAACTGGAATTGGTGCCCTTAAGTGAGATAGATAAGATAGAGGCCAGACTGTATGAGCTGGCTTCTTTAAAGCGTAAGTTTAAAGGCTCTTTACAGGATATTTTAGCTTTAAAAAGCGAGATAGAGAAAAACCTGTCTTTTTTAGATGAGAGTAAGTTGCTTTTAAAAGAACTGGAGCTTAGAGAGGAAGAGGTCAAGCAAGAACTTGCCAGAGTACTTACTCAGATTAATGAACTCAGGTTGAACAAATCCCGGGAAATAAAAGCCATTTTAGAAAAAGAACTCAAGGAATTAGGATTTTCTGCTGAACTTAGTTTGTATTTTGCCCGGGATTCTTATTTTTGGTTTGGCGAGCTGGAAGAGGTAAGGTTGAAATTGCTCTGGCAACCCAACCCCGGGCAAGAACCCAGGCCTTTAAATCAAATTGCCTCTGGTGGAGAACTTTCCAGACTTTTACTGGTGATAATGATTTTACAGGGAGGCGAGAAGGGTACGCTTATTTTTGATGAAGTGGATACGGGAATTGGTGGCCTTACTTTAGTTAAAGTAGGAGAAAAGATAAAATTATTAGCCAGCACCCAGCAAATTATCTTAATTACGCACTGGCCTCAGTTGGCTGTTCTGGCAGATAGGCACTTTAAAGTGGAGAAAAAGATAGAGGAAAATACAACCAGAATTGGTTGTCAGCTACTTAAGCAGGAAGAGGAGATAAAAAAGGAATTAGCTCGAATGGCTGGAGGTGGTAAAGAAGGCGAGTTGCTGGCCTTAAATTTATGGCAAAAGAGGAAAAGATGATTCAAGAAGGTTTGTTGTGTAAAGAATTAGAGGTGTTAGAAGTTAGACCAATCCCGGGCTCTCCAGTAGCCCATTTATTTTTAGAGCCCTTAAATTTGCCCTTTACGCCAGGGCAGTTTGTAATGCTCAGGCCCAAGTTGTGGGAATATGATCCTTATGGCCTAGGCCTTTTTCCATTTGCGACCTTAACTCTGAGTATTTGCAGATATTTTTTCAGGTAGTGGGAAAAGGGACCAATTTGCTTCTGGCCTTGCGACCAGGAGACAAGGTCACCTGCTGGGGGCCCCTGGGACAGGGATTTCCTGTGGCTGATAGGGCCTTACTTCTTTGTGGAGGAATGGGCATTGCTCCTTTTATTGCCCTTTGTAAACAGCATCCTCACCCAGAAAGGTTGAAACTCCTCTTTGGTCATAGGCTTCCCCTGGAGGTTTATCCCTGGCAGGATATTTCAGATAAGGTGGAAAAAAGGGCCTCGAGGCAGGAAAGTGAAGAAGAACTGCTTTTATTTGAAGAAGAGCTAAGGGAGAGTATCTGGCAGTATGCTGGCAAGGGTAAAATTTTTGCCTGTGGGCCACATCCCTTTTTAAAGGTAGTGCATAAATATTTAGTGGAGAGTAAAGCCCAAGGGTATCTTTCTTTAGAAAATAGAATGGCTTGTGGTGTGGGAGCCTGTCTTGGCTGTGTGGCCAGGACCAGGCAGGGGTTGGTTCAGACCTGTACAAAGGGTCCGGTATTTAAAGCAGAGGAGTTGGAGTTGTAATGAGCGTTGATTTAAGAGTAAACTTAAGTAGTTTAAACCTGAAAAATCCCCTTCTTTCTGCCTCAGGAACCTTTGGTTATGGCCTGGAGTTTGCTCCTTATGGAGACTTGAAAACCCTGGGAGGGATTATAGTAAAAGGCATTTCTCTTAAACCCAGGGAAGGCAATCCCCCGCCTAGGATTGTGGAGACTCCCTGCGGCATGCTCAATGCCATAGGTTTGCAGAATATAGGCGTGGAAAAGTTCCTGGAAGAAAAGCTACCTTTGCTCCCTGAAGAAACCCCAGTAATTGTCAATATGTATGCCCAGAGTGGGGAAGAGTTTGTGGAATTGGCCAGGATTTTAGATAAAGCAGAAAAGGTGGCTGCTTTAGAGTTAAACATTTCTTGCCCCAATGTAAAAAAAGGTGGGGTTTTGTTTGGCCAGAATCCCTTACTGGCAGCAGAGCTTACCCGGGCAGTAAAAAAGGTCGTTAGCAAGCCAGTAATGGTAAAATTAAGCCCCAATGTTACTGACATTAAAGAAATTGCTTTGGCTGTGGAAGAAGCTGGAGCAGATGTGATTTCTCTAATCAACACCCTGGGAGGTATGGCGGTGGATATCTATCGCCGTAAACCCTGTTTAAAAAATGTCTTTGGCGGGCTTTCGGGCCCGGCGATTAAACCTGTGGCCTTAAAGATGGTCTATGAAGTTTGCCGGGTGGTTTCCGTTCCTGTAGTGGGGATTGGAGGTATAAGCAAGGTAGAGGATGTCCTGGAGTTTATGCTGGTAGGAGCAAGTGCTGTGCAGGTGGGTACGGCCAATTTTATGCGGCCAGATACTCTGTTTAGATTGGTGGAAGAATTGCCCTTAAAAATGAAGAAATTGGGGATTAAATCTTTTCAGGAATGGATAGGTAAGCTGGAAGTTTAGATTTTGCCCCACAGATAAAGGGTCTTGTAGGTTAGAAAAAATCCCTTGTCTGCCTGAAAGTGCTTAGCATAAAAGTGAAAAAACTTTTTTAGCCGAGAAGGAGAGACCGCCTTTTTGTCTGGGGTGTAAGAAGTGCCTGTGTTTTTTAAGTGATAGAGAATATCCTTTACACCTGGAAAATAGATTTTGCTTTCTTCTTCCTGGGCAGAAAATTTTATCTTTGCCTGAGTAAGAAAGTCTAAAAAAGGTTTGCTTGCGGGCAAGGGATAAACAGAGCCAAAACCGCTTTCCTGACTGGCTTTGGCTATCTCCTTTAAAGTCCCTTGCACAAAAAAGGCAAAGGAAAAAAATCCTCCTTTTTTCAACAACCCCAGGGTGTTGAGCAAGGCCCTTGGTCCTTCTTCATACCACTGAAAAGTAGAAGCACTAAGTACCAGGTCAAAGGAAGCTCTTTTAAAGGGCAAATGCTCCCCATCTGCCAGGATTTTTATACCCAGAGGGCAGAGTTTTAGCATTTCTTTTGCTAAGTCTAAAACAACAAGCTGAGAATACTTAATTTTTTGAGGTATAAGGCAGGTTAAAATCCCTCCCCCTGCCCCTATTTCTAAGACCAGGGGATAGTTTCCTGGAGGTACAACCTCAAGGCACTTTTGGGCCACCTGGGCCTGAATTTTAACCTCCTGGGGGTACTTATGGGCCTGGCGGTTAAAAGCAGCAGCAATTTGTTTTTTCTTCAAGTACATGGAGGAGTTGTTCTTGCGGTAAAAAGTGTCCCTGGTCAAGCAAAATCACCTTTCCCTGGCCTAGTTCAAGTTCAGCAGCTAGCCTGGTTATTTCCTCTGCTGAAATGAGTTTGTCCCTTTGACCATAGAGTAAATATAGGTGCTTTATGTTCTGGGGTTTAGAAAGCTCTGTTAGTCTGGAGGTTAATAAAAAATTAAGCCCTTCTGCTAAGTTCTCTACCTGGGTGGGGGTGGGTGGAAAAGTTTAAATCCACTCCAATGCGCTTATAAAACTTGTGCAGGGTAAAAGAGGGGTTTTGGAGAAGGTTTTGCTTTGTTTTTTGGAGCCAGAGAGGAGAGATATATTGGCTAAAGTCTTTAAAGGGTGCAATTAAAAAAAGGTACTCACTCTTGATTGCTTTTAAGTATTTTAAACATAGATGTGCCCCTGTGGACCAGGCAACCAGGAGGTGGAACTGGTTCTGTTGGAAGAATTGAGGAAAATCCCGGGGCCAGAGGTCTTCAAAAGGCACTACAAAGTTTCCCTTCTGGCTGATTAAAGGATAGAGATTGGGCCAACCAGCCCAACCAGAGATAAAAGTTAACATAGTACTTTTTTTAATTCCTTAAAGGCTTCCTGGATTTGCTCCATTTCCCTGTCCTGCAAGTCTAAACGCAAACTAATCCTCAACCGGGAGGTGTTTTCTGGCACAGTGGGAGCCTTATGGCCGGGACAAAAATATTTTTTTCTTCCAAGAATTTTTGGGCCCTCAGGGTTTTTTCCGGGTCTTTTGAGGATAACAGGAATAATCTGGGTGGAAGAATTACCTGTATCAAAACCAAGTTCTTGCAAAAATCTTCTTAAGTTATGGGCTAGACTAAGTAACCTTTCTCCCAGCCCGGGATTTTGTTCCAAAAGGTTTAGTACTGCCAGATTGGCGCCAATTACTGCTGGAGGCAAAAAAGTAGAGTAGATAAAGGACCTGGCTTTGTTGATTAAAAAGGAGATAATGGGCTTAGAGGCACAAACATACCCTCCCAGAGAAGCCAGAGCCTTGCTAAAGGTACCCATGTGAATATCCACTTCTTGCTCTAATTTTAGGTGGTGAGCCAGCCCCCTTCCCCTGCCAAAAATGCCTGTAGCATGGGCTTCGTCTAACATAAGCAGGGCAGCATACTCTTTTTTTAACTGAACCAGAGTGTTTAAAGGAGCTATGTCTCCATCCATACTAAAAATACTATCGCTTACAATGATTTTACGCGGGTGGTCTTTGTATTTTTCCAGGGACCAGGCAAGATGCTCCATATCCAGATGTCTATAGCGCACCAATTTAGCTCTAGAAAGGAGTATGCCATCAACAATGCTGGCGTGATTTAGTTTGTCGCTAAAAACAATGGTCCTGGAATCGGCTAAACTGCTTAAAATGCCTAGATTGGCAGTATAACCAGAGGTAAAGATAAGGCTTTTTTCTGTTTTTTTGAATCTGGCCAGAGTGTTTTCCAGTTCTAAAACTTCCTGAAATCTTCCACTTACCAGAGGAGAAGCTCCAGCAGTGGTGCCGTAAGTGTCCAGTAATTCCTGGCTTTTTGCTTTAAAAGGGGGTGTTTGTGCAGGCCCAGGTAATTGTTGGAAGCCAGATTGAGAAGTTTTTTATTTTGTATGTGCAGGTATAAGTCCTGTCCCTGCTTAAAGTCCTTTAGCTCTCTAAAGAGGTTGGCTTTTTTTTGCTTTTCTAGTATGTCTTGGAAATAGTTTAACCAATTTTTAGTCATAATTTTTTAGGAGTGATACATGCAGTTAATTGAAACCCCTTTTCCGGGCTTGTTTATTCTTAAATTAAAAGTATTTGAGGATAAGCGCGGTTTTTTTATGGAAACCTACAACCAGAATCGTTTTGCTAGCTTAAAGTTAGACTATAATTTTGTCCAGGACAATCATGCCTATTCCAGGCAAAGGGGTGTTTTACGCGGGCTTCACTTTCAGGTTCCTCCCAGAGCCCAGGCCAAGCTGGTCTGGGTGAGCAGGGGCAGGGTTTTGGATGTGGCTGTGGACTTGCGTAAAGGCTCTCCTACTTTTGGTAAGTACTTTTCTTTTGAATTAAAGGCAGGTTCAGGCGAGCAGCTGCTTATTCCCAGGGGATTTGCCCATGGTTACCTGGTGCTAGAAGACCATACAGACTTTATGTATAAGGTAGATGAGTTTTATTCACCAGAGCATGAACGAGGTCTTTACTACCTAGACCCAGACTTGAAGATAGACTGGCCTAGAGAAGAGGTAATTGTTTCAGATAAGGATAAAAATTTACCTTTGTTTAAAGACTTTGAGAGTCCTTTTGTTTTTGAGGAGTAGACTATGCAAAAGAAAAAAGACTTTTATGCCTTTATTTTAGCAGGAGGTTCAGGTAGCAGACTCTGGCCCCTTTCCAGGTCTCTTATGCCCAAGCAACTGCTTTCCTTAAATGGAGAGGAGAGTTTACTTCAGCAAACAGTAAAGAGGGTATTAAATTTTTTCCTTCCCCAGAATGTCCTGGTCATTACCAATGAAGAGCATGTTTTTGAGGTAAAAAGCCAGATAAAAAAGATTAGTAAAGAAAGTATTCAGGTTTTGGCTGAACCAGTAGGTAGAAACACTTTACCTGCTGTTCTGGCCGGGTTTGAGTATTTTCAGCAAAAGCAGATGATTGCAGCAGTTTTCCCTTCTGACCATCAAATTGAAGACGAAACTGCCTGGCAGGCAGATTTGTTGCAGGCCTATAATCTGGCCAGAGAAGGTTTTTTAGTTACCTTTGGGATAAAACCCTACAAACCAGAAACTGGCTATGGCTATATTCAGGTGGAGAGAATTGGAAGGGGATTTAGAGTAAAGAGGTTTGTGGAAAAGCCAGATCTGGAACGAGCCAGGGAATTTGTAAATAGAGATGATTTTTACTGGAATAGCGGGATTTTTGTCCTGCCCCAGCAAAAGGTCCTGGCTGAGGTGAAAAGACAGCAGCCAGAACTGTGGAAGTTTTGGGAACAAAAGGAGAGCTTGCTGAGTCTTTATCCCAAATTGCCGGACTTATCCCTAGATTATGGAATTATGGAAAAGGCTCAGGATGTGGCTGTGGTGCCAGCCAGTTTTTCCTGGGATGACCTGGGAAGCTGGGAAGCCTTGTTCAGATTGGGAGAAAAGAACCAGGACGGTTGTGTGGTTAAAGGCGATGTGCTGGCTTTAGATTGTGCCAACAGTTTGCTTTTTTCCTATGGCAGTAAGCTGGCAGCAGTGGGAGTGAAAGACATGGTGGTGGTGCAAACCAGAGACGCCACTTTGATTGTGCCCTTAAGTCAGGTGCAAAGAGTAAAAGATGTGGTAAATGCTTTGAAAAGCAAAGATAAACATCTGGTGGAAGCCCATCTTACGGTCAAGAGGCCCTGGGGAAGTTATACAATTTTGGAGGAAGGGGAATTTTATAAAATTAAAAGGATTGTGGTAAATCCAGGAGCCAAACTCAGTTTGCAGATGCACCACCATCGAAGTGAGCACTGGGTGGTGATTAAAGGTACGGCTGAAGTGGTCGTTGGAGAAAAGACCCTGCTTTTAACAGAAAATCAGTCTGTGGATATCCCCAAGGCTGTAAAACATAGATTGGCCAACCCTGGGAAAGTGCCTGTAGAAATTATAGAAATTCAGTCCGGGCCTTACCTGGAAGAAGATGACATTGTGCGTTTTGAGGACATGTATGGACGGAAAAAAGAAAAATAGCCCAAATTTAGCTTGAATTTCTTAGAAAATTCAATAAAAAACCATGTGAATTTTTTCTTTAACTCTCTTGACACTCTTTGGCTCTCTTCAATAAGGTGAGCCAAATTTAGGTTAGATTTTGGCAGTTAGGTGGTTTAGGTTTTTTCAAAAATAGTGCTAGGGAGGGTATGAAAGTGGCAAAAGGTAAAAGTTGTGTGGTGCTTCCTTTTCTCATTGGTTTTGTGGGAGCACTAATCGTAGGATGGGGGCTTTTCCCGAAACTGCTCTATAGTGAAAAGGCTCAGCCTATTCGCTTTAGTCACAAGGTGCATGTGGAAGATCAGGGAATGGCCTGTGATGAGTGTCATACTTTTCGGGAAGATGGTTCCTTTGCTGGTATTCCCACTACAGAGGAGTGTGCTGAGTGTCACGCTGAGGTGATGGGAGAGGATCCTGCGGAAGCAAAGTTTGTGGAAGAGTATGTGAACGAGGATCGTGAAGTGCCTTGGCTTATCTATCAGAAACAGCCAGACAATGTGTTTTTCTCCCACATTGCGCATCAGGATTTTGACTGTACTACCTGTCATCCTGATGTAGGTAATAGTGATACTCCTCCTGTCTATTATGAGAACAAAATTTCTGGTTACAGTAAACAAACCATGAAGATGTGGCAGTGTGAGAGGTGTCATGCCCAAAATGGGGCCAGTAATGCCTGCTATGTTTGTCATAAATAAATGAGGGGTGGAAAAATGGGACTTGATCGAAGAGGATTCATTACCTTTTTAGTCGGTGGTGCTGTGGGCACTTTATTTACACCAGTGCCCTGGAAACTGGCAGACGATGTATCCATTTGGTCTCAAAACTGGCCATGGATACCCAAACTCCAATATGGAGCTAGAAGTGAGGCTCCTTCTTTATGTAAATTATGTCCTGGGGGATGTGGGCTTTCTGTACACAAGGTGGGTAAACGCCCGGTAACTGCCCAGGGTAATAAAAATCATCCTTTAAGTCAGGGTGGTGTTTGTCCTTTAGGTTCTTCTGCAGTACAGCTTTTATATAGACCTGCCAGAGTAAAAGGACCTTTAAAGAAAAACAATGGTCGTTTTGAAGCTATTTCCTGGGAAGAAGCTGCCCAGATAGTTGCTGATAACCTTAAAGGTAAAAAGATTGCTGCTCTTAGTGGAGATGAAAATGGCTCTGCCAGTGAGGTTTTAGCTGGATTTTTAAAACTTTTAGGCAGTGATGATTTTTACTTTATGCCCAGCGATGCCCAGGTAAGTCAGCGGGCCTGGTCACTTATGGAAGGTAAAGGGCAATTGGGATTTGACCTGGAAAATTCTGATTATGTCTTGATTTTAGGGGCAGATATCCTTTCCAGTTGGGGTCCTGTAGTTCGCAATCAGAAGGCTTTTGCCTCTAGAAAGGGTAAATTTGTCTATGCTGGTCCAGTACAGACAGGTACTGCAGCTACTGTGGATAAATGGATGCCAGTATATCCTGGTCAGGAAGGTGTCCTGGCTCTGGGTATTTGTTATTATCTTTTAAAGATGGGTAAGAGTGCTTCCCTTAAGAACTTTGGCCTGGTTAGAGACTATATCTTGAGTAAATATACTCCCAGTGTGGTAGAAGCCAAGACTGGAGTTAGTGCTGCTCAGGTTCAAAAACTGGCTCAGGATTTGGTTAAGGCCAGTGCTCCTTGTGTGCTGGTTGGCTCTGATTTTGGCCAGGGAAGTGGTGCTTTTGAATGGGCTAGTGGTATCTTGGTGAACTTGCTTTTAGGTACTCTTAATCAAAAAGGTGGCCTGGTTGCCCTCCCTGAAAACAAGGTCATTACAAGTGCACCCTGGCGTAGTGAGCTAAATCAAAAGAGTTTTCTCAAGTTCTTGGATGAAGTGGAACAGGGTAAGGCTGTAGATGGCTTGTTGGTTTATGAAGCCAATCCTCTTTATGCTTTGCCTCAGCCAGAGCAGGTGAAGACTGTTTTGGAAAAGATTCCTTTTAAGGTAAGTTTTAGTACTTTCCTGGATGAAACAGCTATGGCCTGTGACCTTATCTTGCCTGCTCCTCATTTCCTGGAGCGTTTTGATGATGCGTACACACCCTTTGGAGTAGGTCAGGAGATTTACAGTGTTGCTGCTCCTGTGATTGAGCCCATATTCTCCACCAAATCTACTCCTGATTTTATTCTGGAAGTGGCCAATAAGCTGGGAGTTGATCTGGGCTTTGCTTCTTTTGAAGAAGTTTTGCAGGCCAAAGCAGAAAGTTTGGGCACTGATTTAGAAAGTGTAAGTGCTGAAGCTTATACCTCTGATAAGTGGCTGGCTCAAAACAGCTTGAGCTTACCTGTAGAAATTTTAGCCACAGGTCTGGAAACAGAAGGAGAAGGTGTCTTTTTAGCTCCTGTAGCTAGAAATTACCTGGGCAATACCAAACAAGCCCTTACTCCTTTTGAAGTGGTGGTAGTGAAAGAATTTGAATTGCAAAAGAAGGATTTTTATATCCAGGTAAATAAAAATACTGCCAACAAGTTGAAATTAAAACAAAATGGCAAGGTAAAATTACAAGGTGCTGGTGGAGAGTGTGTAGCCAGAGTAAATATTACGGAAACAGTGATGAATGATGTTATAGCTGCACCTCTTGGTTTTGGGCACCAGGCCTGGGACGAGTTTGCCAAGGGCAAGGGCGATAACCTGTTTAAAGTATTAAGTGTGAAGGAAGAAAAAGGCAGTGGTCTCAAGGTGTGGAACAGGTCCCAGGTAAAAGTTGTTAGGGCGTAAATTTGGAGAGAGGGGTGAATTATGGAAGCCATAGAATTTAAAGTAAAATGGGGAATGGTTATCAATATAGACAAGTGCACTGGCTGTGGGGCCTGTATGGTAGCTTGTCAGGCTGAGAATAACATTGCGCCAATGGTAGATGGGTCAGATAAACGCATGACCTTAACCTGGATGTTGGTATATGAGCTTAGCAATAAAAAACCTTTTCCAGAACACGATATAGCTTATCTACCTAGACCCTGCATGCAGTGCGGTAAGCCTTCTTGTTCTACTGTATGTCCTGTTGTTGCTACTACAAAGGATGAAGAGGGTGGTATTGTAAGCCAGATTTATCCAAGATGTATTGGGTGTAGATATTGTATGGCTGCTTGTCCTTATCATGCTAGGTACTTTAACTGGTATGATCCTAAATGGCCTGCAGGCATGGAAAAAACTTTAAACATTTCTACTTCTGTTAGACCTAGAGGTGTAGTAGAAAAGTGTACTTTTTGTCATCATCGTTTTATGTACGCCAAAGAAAAAGCCAGATACAATGGTGAAGATCCTATGGATTTACCAGAAGATGCTTATATTCCTGCCTGTGCAGAAATATGTCCTACTGGAGCTATTGTATTTGGCAATCTTAACAATCCAGAACATAAAGTGGCTAAGTTAGCTAAGAGCAAATATGCTTTTAGGTTGTTGGAACGCTTAGGTACTGACCCACAAGTCTATTATTATAGTGAAAGAGAGTGGGTCCGTAGGCAGGGTGATAACTATTTGCCACACGAAAAGACAAAGGGAGAATAAGCATGATAGATAGAGAATGGTTACCTGAAGGAGTGGAGCGTTGCTCCTTTGGCAAGTTTGCAGTATGGTTGGCCATTATTGGTGTGGTCTTTGCCTGGGGTCTTTATGCTACCTATAGAATTTTTGCTAACGGTTTAATAGAGACCAATTTGGATAACTATTTTGGATTTGGCCTTTGGATTACTTTTGACCTGGCAGTAATTGCCCTGGGTGCAGGGGCCTTTTTTTCTGGTTTTCTTAAATATATTGTTGGCATTGAAGAGTTAAAAAATATTATTAACTTGGCAGTAATTGTGGGTTTTATCTGCTATTCTGGAACTATGCTCATTTTGACTTTGGATATTGGTCAGCCTCTTAGAGCTTGGTTTGGTTATTGGCACCCCAATGTTCACTCCATGCTCACAGAAGTTATCTTTTGTATTACTTGTTATTGTATGGTTTTAATTATTGAATATATTCCTATTATTTTAGAAAATAGAAAGTTAAATCAAAATAAGTTTATCCACAATTTAGCTCACAACTTTCATGTTTTTATGCCTCTTTTTGCTGGGATTGGTACTTTCTTGTCCACTTTCCACCAGGGTTCTTTGGGTGGTATGTATGGTGTGCTTTTTGGTCGCCCCTTTGCCTATAGAGAAGGTTTCTTTATCTGGCCCTGGACCTTCTTCTTATTTGTAGCTTCTGCTATTGCTTCTGGTCCTGCCTTTACCATGCTTATTGCTGCCTTGATGGAAAAGATTACTGGTCGTAAGCTGGTTTCCTATGAAACCAAGGCTTTAATGGGTAAGATTGCTGGTTCCTTACTTTGCTTCTATCTTTTCTTTAAGTTCTTAGACACCTGGTATTGGGCTACTGATACTCTGCCAGAATGGGTCTTACCTTTGACCAGATGTTTAATGATGTCTATGGAAAATGGCTGTTGTGGGCAGAACTTGGCCTTTGTGGAGTAATTCCAGCTATTTTACTGGTAGTGCCTAAGTTTAGAAATATTCCTTTCTTACTTTATACTGCTGCCATCTTAGATTGTATAGGCATTGTAATTAACCGCTTTGTCTTTACTGTCCAAACCATTGCGTTTCCAGTAATGCCTTTTGATAAGTGGTATTCTTATGTTCCAAACTGGGCTGAGTGGGCTACTACTTTTGAAATTTTGGCCTATGGAGCTTTGGTCCTTAGCCTGTCCTATCGTTACTTGCCCGTATTTCCACAGGAAAAAGAATTGAATTAAGCTGTTAAAGAAAAAAATAGTTTAAAATAAAAGGGCTATCCCGCAGGGTAGCCCTTTTATTTTTTATTAACCACTTGCTACTTTAAAGCTTTTTTGAAAGTATGGCTTAACCTTAAGGAAAAGGATTAGGAAAAATGAAGGATTATTCTTTAGTTCCCATTGGAGAAGTGCTTTCTCCTTTTAAGAAAAGAGAAGAAGTACCCAAACAAGGAGATAAATCCTTACCCCCGGTTAAAATAAAGATATACTCCAGGTATTTACAGGGACTTTCCAGATTAAGCAGAGGGCAAAAGGTTTATATCTTTACCTGGCTGCATCTGGCTTCCAGGGAGGTGCTGGAGGTACATCCAGGAGGAGACAGGCAACTGGCCCTGCATGGTGTTTTTGCCACCAGGTCTCCAGCCAGACCCAATCCCATAGGTCTGCATTTAGTGGATATAAAAGAAGTACTTCAGGATGGTTTAGTGGTTCATCCCTTAGAAGCCATAGATAAAACTCCGATTATTGATATAAAGCCTTATTTGCCTGAGGTAGATGAAAAAGGCTTTTCCATATTTTTTGACTTTAAAAAGGTAAAAGAAGTAATAAAAATTGGCCAATTAGGCTGGGAAAAAGGACTTTTTAGTGGGTATAATGGAAATATAAGTGTATTAGATACTTCTAAGGTCTTAATCACCAACTCCAAAACCTTTAAAGGTAATTTGACTTTCAAGGATTTTTCCGTGTTTGATTTAAGGGAGAATAGACTTTTAAATCAGGGAAATCCTTCTTCTGAGAGCAAAATGCATTTATTTTTATATAAAAAGCAACCTAAGGCCAGGGCTATTTTGCATACGCACCCCCCTTATTTAAACTTGCTCCTGTTAAAGGGATATGATTTGTTAGAACTGCCTTTTTTTGAGATGGACTTGTTTAAAAACAAAATTGCCTATCTTCCTCCTTAAAGCCCGGGAGCCTGGACTTAGCCAGGGTAGTAGCTAGGGCAGGAGAGAAATATTCTATAATTTGCTTACAAAAGCATGGGTTGGTGGTTTGGGCTGAAAACCTCCAGGAAGCTCTGGCTGTAAGCGAAGAAATAGAATCTTTAGCTAAACTTTTCTGGGAATATAAAAGATAGAAATAAAAGGATATCCCTTAAACTCAAAATAAGGGATATCCTTTTTTTAAGATGTTTACTGGTTTTGAGCTCGAATTGCTTGAGCTTGTGCTTCCAATTTTTGGGCTTCTTCCTGTCTATTGGTTGCCTGATAAAGCATAGCCAGATTTTCCAGACAGATAGCTACATTTGGATGATTGGGGCCTAGAGTTTGTTTCCAAACTTCCAAGGCTTCTTTAAAGAGAGGTTCAGCAGCAGCATAATCTCCTTTTACATAATAAAGAGAAGCTAAATTATTGATGCTCGTAGCTACTGCTGGATGTTCCAGGCCATATAACTTTTTTCTAATATCCAGACAGCGTTTATAATACTCTTCAGCTTGGACATATTCTTTTAAGGTTTTGTGAAAATAGGCCAAATTATTCAAGCTACTGGCTACTGTAGCATCTTCTGGGCCAAAAGCCTGCTCTGCTTTTTGTAAGGCAAGCTCAGTTAAGGCGATGGCTGCAAAATAATCTCCACCTTTCGCAGCTTTTAGGCTTTCTTGCATTAAATTATCCCATTCTGCTCTAGGATTAAAAGGGTTTTCCTGGGCTGTAGATATAGACACACAGCCAAATAAACAAAAAATACTAAAGAAAAAAATACTTATCAAGTGCTCCATCGCTTTTCTCCTTTAACTATTTTTAGTCACGCTAAAGACAAGATAGAGTTTTGTCAATAGATATTATTTTTTTATTAAATGGTTGGGAGTAGTAGGTTAAATTTTTTCAAGGTCTTTTGGAGATAGAGATAGAGTTTCTTATTTTTTAGAGTAGTTTGTCCAGCAGTTCCAATAACTTTTCAATCTCAAAGGGCTTTTGCAAGGCTGCTTTAAAGCCATAGTCCTGGTAGTTGGCAAGTACAGGGTCATGACTATAGCCACTGGAAATAATGCAAAGGGCTTCAGGGTTTAGGGCTAAAATGTGGGGAATAACTTCTTTTCCGCCCATTCCTCCAGGAATGGTAAGGTCCATGATGGTTACATGAAAAGGTTTATTTTCTTCCAGGGCCTTTTTATACTTTTCTAAAGCCTCTTCCCCTGTACTGGCTGTTTCTACTTCATAACCATAGGATTCCAGCAGTTCCTTAAAGGTCTCTTGCAATACCTCTTCATCATCTAAAAAGAGGATTCTGGCCTTTTTAAGGGAATGTTCTTGAGTTTTTTTTGCTCTTTGAGAGGCTAATTTTTTTCTCAGAAGAGGCGGGTAAATAGATTTTAAAGGTAGTTCCTTTTCCCTTTTCTGATTCCACAAAAATAAAACCCTTGTGTTTTTCTATAATAGAATGGACTATGGCCAGGCCTAAACCACTTCCTGTCTTTTTAGTGGAAAAGTAAGGATCAAATATTTTATTTAAAACTTCCCTGTCTATCCCTGTCCCTGTATCTTTTATCTCCAGGTAGATGTAATCACCTTGTGGAAGCGAAGGGAGTGTCTCAGAGCCTTCTTTTATTGATTTGTGGTTTAAGCTGATGGTTAAGGTCCCTCCCCCAGGCATTGCTTCTTTTGCGTTTAAAATAATATTGGAAAAGGCCTGTTCCAGTTGAGCTTTATCTCCTTCTACCAGGTAATTTTCTTCTGGGAAGTAATAAATGGCTTTTACCTTGCTACCGCTTAAGTCTAATTCAGCAATTAAAGGAAGGATAGTTTTTAGGTCTACAGTTTCTTTTATGGGCTCCCAGCCTTTGGTTAGAGAGAGTAATTGACCGGCGATTTTTTTGGCCCTTTCAATGGTAGTTTGAGTCTTTTCTAAGTGTTTAAAACTGGGATGGGAGGGGTCCAGTTTTTTTTTGAGCCAGGGTAATCTGGCCAAAAATTGCAGTTAAAAGATTATTAAAATCATGGGCAATCCCTCCAGCCAGAGTGCCGATGCTCTCCAGCTTTTCCTTTTTAAATAGAGCCTCTTTGTGTTGTTCTATTTCTGTAATGTCTTCTACCAGCCCAATACCACCTATTATCTCCCCATCCCTTTTTAAAGCCTTAAAAGTGGCTCGAACAATAGCTGTTTTATTTCCTAAAATGGAAGTATTACTTCCTTCAAAAAAGCCAATCCCCTTTTCTAGGGAGTCTTTTATGGCTTTTTTCAGTTTAATGTTAATAACTCTTCCTATTAGGTTAAAGCCAAGCAAGTTTTCTTTGGTTGTGCCTATGATGTTAGCTAAAAAATAATTACATTCTTTTATTGTGCTATCCTTATCGTAAACCATTATTCCTATGGGAGCTTGTTCAAAAACTGCCTTATATTTTTCTTCACTTTGCAATATCTTTTCTTTTAACTCTGTTATTTCGGTGATATCCTGAGCTACGACCATAAGTTTTTTCTTTTCTTTTTGGTACTCTATAAAACTTAGAACTACTTTATTTAGTTTGTTTATCTTTAATTTTAACTCAAAGGTTGAGGAGTCTTCTGGAGCAAGCTTATTAATTTTTTCTCTGAATAATTTTTTATCCTGTTCTGTAAGGAGAGTTAAAAGATACTCTAGAGTAAGCTCTTCTTTTATCTAGCTCTAACAAAGAGTAAGCATTTTGATTGGCCCTGACCTTTTCAGTTTTTTAAGTCTATTTCCAGAACAATTAGTTTAGCCAGACTCTTCTGGAGCAAGCTTATTAATTTTTTCTCTGAATAATTTTTTATCCTGTTCTGTAAGGAGAGTTAAAAGATACTCTAGAGTAAGCTCTTCTTTTATC
>LZQN01000098.1_pt1 | contig 18397 bp, 22 predicted proteins | sample 768531 | NCBI WGS metagenome assembly LZQN01 (sample SAMN05207080, study PRJNA324506) | oil field metagenome | isolation source: sample BH-FW-7 from oil reservoir | place: India: Bombay High | collected 2015-12-02
GACCAGTTGTTGATAGGCCTTAAATTCTTCCTTTAAAGCCTCTCCAAAGGCCACTGCTTGGCAGCAATCACATGCATCAAGGGTCCACCTTGAATTCCCGGGAAAATTTGTGAATTTAAAGTTTTTCCATATTCTTCTGAGCTTAAAATCATCCCTCCCTGGGACCTCTTAAGGTCTTGTGGGTGGTTGTGGTGGTAAAGTGGGCATGGGGAATGGGAGAAGGATGTAAATCTGTAGCCACCAATCCAGCAATGTGGGCCATATCTACCATAAGTTTGGCACCTACCTGGTCGGCTATGGCTCTAAAACGGGCAAAGTCAATGGTTCTGGGATAGGCACTGGCTCCAGCCACAATGAGTTTGGGTTGGTGTTCTTGGGCCAGTTTTTCTACCTGGTCGTAATCTATGGTTTGAGTTTCTTTGTTTACCCCGTAAAAGACCACCTTAAAAAGTTTGCCTGAAAAGTTTACCGGACTACCATGGGTTAAATGACCTCCATGGGAAAGGTCCATGCCTAAAATGGTATCTCCAGGTTGTAAGCAGGCAAAATAAACTCCCATGTTGGCCTGAGAGCCACTGTGAGGCTGAACATTGGCATATTCTGCTTTAAACAGTTCCTTGGCCCTGTCTCTGGCCAGGTCTTCAGCCATATCTACAAACTCGCAACCTCCATAATAGCGCTTTCCAGGATAACCTTCAGCGTACTTGTGGGTAAGTACACTGCTCATGGTCAGGCGCACTGCTGGAGAGGCAAAGTTTTCTGAGGCAATTAATTCCAATTTGCTTAATTGCCTTTTTTCTTCCAATTCAATGGCCTTTGCCAGCTGGGGATCGTGTTTAAACAAAAATTCTAAAAGCATTTTTGCTCCTTCAAAAGGTTAGGGGTGAAACTTGCGAAACAAAATACAGCCATTGGTTCCACCAAAACCAAAGGAATTGCACAGGGCAAACTCAATATCTTTTTCTACTTTCTGGTTAGCACAGTAGTTAAGATCGCATTCTGGGTCAGGATTATCTAAATTGATGGTAGGAGGAATCTGGCCATGATAAATACTTAGGACACTAAAGACACTCTCAATTCCGCCTGCAGCTCCCAGGGTGTGTCCAATCATGGATTTATTGGAAGTTATAAGCAAATCATAGGCATGAGAGCCAAAAACTTTTTTTATGGCCCTGGTTTCACAGATGTCATTTAATTTAGTGGAAGTGCCGTGCGCATTAATATGGTCTATTTCCCTGGGGTCTACCTGTGCTTCTTTTAAGGCCCTTTGCATAGCTAAAGCCATTCCTGTACCATTTTCTTCTGGGGCGGTCATGTGATAGGCATCAGAAGAAGCTCCAAAACCAACTACTTCTGCAAAAATGGTTGCTCCCCTTTCCAGGGCGCTTTCCAGACTTTCCAAGAGCAACAAGCCGCATCCTTCACCAATCACAAAGCCGTCTCTATCCCGATCAAAGGGACGGCTGGCCTTTTCTGGCTCTTCGTTTCTGGTAGAAAGGGCTTTCATGGCATTAAAACCAGATACAGCCATGGGAGTAATGGTAGATTCTACTCCCCCAGTGATAATTGCCTTTACTCTGCCCAGTTTTACTTCAGAAAAGGCATAGCCAATGGCATGTAAGCCAGAGGCACAGGCCGAGGTGGTTACCAGATTGGGTCCTTTGGCCTTGGCCATAATGGATATTTGACCCGCAGCCATGTTGGAGATGAGTTGAGGAATGTAAAAGGGAGAAACACGCTTAGGACCTTTTTCTTTGAGTTTAGTATGAAATTCTTCAATGGTCTCCAGCCCACCTAAACCGCAACCCAGCAATACTCCCAGATTTTCATTCAATTCTTCTTCAATGGGCCAGTTAGCTTGCTTTAAAAGCATTTTAGCAGCAGCTAAGGCATAATGACAGAATCTATCCAATCTTTTTATTTGTTTGGGATCTAAATAATCAGTTGGATCAAAATTTTTTATTTCTGCAGCTATCTTGGTATCAAATTCACTACAATCAAAGCGAGTGATGGGACCTACACCGTTTTTACCTGCCAAGAGGTTGTTCCAGCTAGTTTCTAAATCATTACCCAAAGGAGTAATTGCGGCCAGCCCAGTAACTACAACTCTTTGCATAGAATCCTCTTTTAAACCTAAGACAAGGGGGAAACTTCCCCCCTTATCTTATTTATTTTCTTGGATAAAATTAATGGCGTCTTGAACTGTTTTGATTTCTTGGGCCTTTTCATCATCAATTTCTACACCAAATTCGTCTTCCATAGCCATAATGAGTTCTGTTAGATCTAGGGAATCTGCCCCCAAGTCTTCTACGAACTTGGATTCAGGCTTTACTTGATCTAGAGATACACCCAATTGTTCAGCTACAATTTCCTTTACTTTTTCTTCTACAGACATGTTACCCTCCATAAGAATTTTCTTTTTTTATTATAAATACATCCCGCCATTAACCCCAATAACCTGTCCGGTGATATAGCCTGCTTTGGGAGAAGCTAAAAAGGCCACCACTTCAGCTATATCTTGGCTGGAGCCAAAGCGAGAAAGGGGAATCTTTTGTAAATAAAGCTCTTTTATCTCCTGGGGAAGTTCTTTGGTCATATCTGTTTCGATAAAACCTGGTGCCACTGCGTTTACTGTGATATTGCGAGAGGCTAGTTCCAGGGCAGCACTTTTGGTAAGACCAATAAGTCCAGCTTTAGAGGCTGCGTAGTTGGACTGGCCTGCATTTCCACTCTGGCCTACCACTGAAGTGATATTTATAATGCGGCCATAACGCTGCTTGACCATGATTTTAGCTGCTTGTTGTAGACAGACAAAAGCACCCGTGAGATTGACTTGCAGAACTTGTTCCCATTGTTCTTTTTTTAAACGCAGGATAAGCCCATCTCTGGTAATCCCTGCATTGTTAACCAGAACTTCCAGATTGACCTTTTTATTTATTTCCTCTTGAAAAAAGGAAACTACATCTTCCCACTTACCTGTATCTAAAAGAAAACTTCTGGCTTTTCCGCCTTGGCTTTCAATAAGGTTAACCACTTTTTGGGCTAGTTCTGGTTTGCTTACATAAGTCAAAAATATTTGATACCCTTCTTTAGCCAGACGCAGGGCTATTTCTCTGCCAATACCTCTAGAACCGCCTGTAACCAGAGCTGTTTTTTCCATTATTTTCTCCTTGCCAACCCTTAAAAAGTAAGCAGGGCAGAACCCCAGGTAAAGCCTCCACCAAAGGCTACTAATAAAACTTTATCGCCGGATTTTATCCTTCCTTGTTCCCAGGCTTCGCTTAGGGCCAGAGGAATAGAAGCAGCAGAAGTATTACCGTAATCTTGTACATTTATAAAGACTTTGTCTACATCCAGGTCTAATTTTTTAGTTAACGCTTCAATAATTCTAATATTGGCCTGGTGAGGGATAAAAAGGCTTATGTCCTTAGAAGAAAGGTTTTCTTTAGCTAAAAGTTCCAGGCAGATGTCAGCCATGGAGCGTACAGCATACTTAAATACTTCCCGACCTTGCATTTCCACAAAATATTTTTCATCAATGGGCTCTCCCAGCTTGGGAGGATAAGCTGAACCTCCTCCTTTAATGGTGAGTAGATCTCCCAGGCTACCATCTGCCTGAATGAGAATATTTTTAACTTCAGCTTTTCCTGGTTCTGTACTTAAGATAACTGCGCCTCCAGCATCACCAAACAATACACAGGTGCTGCGGTCAGTAAAATTTACTCTGCTGGTTAAGGCTTCTGCAGCTACCACTAAAACTTTTGCCTTGGGGTTAGTTAAACACAGCCCTCTACCTACTTCCAGGGCATATAAAAAACCAGTGCAGGCCGCATTGATATCAAAGCAAGGAGTGGGCGCACAGCCAAGTTTTTTTTGTAAGTGGCTGGCCCCATTGGGAACATAGGTGTCAGGAGTAAAAGTGGCTAAAACAATATGAGTAAGATCTGTTGCTTTTAGCCCTGCATCTTCCAGGGCCTTTAGTGAAGCTTGATAGGCTAAATCAGAGCAGGTTTCCTTTTCCACTACATGTCTTTTTTTTATGCCTGTTCTGGTGGTTATCCATTCGTCACTTGTATCTACCATTTGTTCTAGATCTTGGTTGGAAAGGATTTTTGCAGGTACATAATGACCTATCCCTTGAATATAAATCTTGCTCATAACTAAATACTCTTATTTTTTTTGTGTGGTTAGGGCTTTTTTACCCAAGAGGTTAATTTCTTGGTGCATGGACAGACCTTCTTCCAGGTGTTCATTGGCTTTATTTTTGACAAAAGAAGCTGCCATAAGCACGGCATTTTTAATAGCCTTACTGTTGGAAGCACCATGGCAGACTAGAGCAATTTTTTTTAGTCCTAAAAGAGGAGCTCCTCCATATTCTGCATAATCCAGTTTTTTGGAAAAGTTTTTCAGAGCCTTTTTAGCCAACAAAAATCCCATTTTAGCTAAAAAACTCTTTTTTATTTCCTCTTTAAGAAGTGCACCTAGGGAAGAAGCCAGTCCTTCCATGAGTTTGAGAGCTACATTGCCCACAAATCCATCACAGACAATAATGTCCACATTACCTTTGAAAATGTCCCTTCCTTCTACATTACCCACAAAGTTTAAAAAAGAGAGTTTAAACAGATTATAAGCTTCTCTAACCAGAGTATTACCTTTTCCCTCTTCTTCTCCAATGGTAAGGAGCCCTAGGGTTGGGTTTTGTATTTTTAATACATCGCGGGCAAAGATTTCAGCCATTAAGCCAAATTGTAGGAGGTGATGGGGCTTGCAATCTACATTAGCCCCTACATCAATCAACACAACGGGTTTTTTTTCCGAGGGCAGAATGGAGGCTAGAGCTGGGCGCTCAATCCCTTTTATTCTACCTACAGTAAACATGCCACAGGCCAAAGTTGCCCCTGAATTGCCTGCACTAACTACGCCATCAGCCTTGCCTTCTCTAGCCAAAATAAAGGCTTTTTGGATGGATGAATTTTTTTTACGCCGAAGAGCTTCTGAAGGTTTTTCCTCCATGCCAACTACTTCTTCAGCGTGCACAATTTCTACTTCTATTCCCTTAGTGGATTCTTGCGCAAGAATTGTCTTTATCCTTGCTTCATCCCCTACCAACAGAACTTTTAAGTTTTTAGACCTGGCAGCTTCTAAAGCTCCAGGTACAACTACTTCTGGGCCATGGTCACCCCCCATGGCATCTACAGCTATACAGATTCTTTTACTCATTATCCTCTCTTCTCAAATACTGTTTATCTTTGTACTTCCCACAAGCAGGACAAACAGTATGGGGAAGAGTTGCCTCTCCACAGGAGCAATAAATAAAATTAGGTGCTTCTAAATGGTGATGAGAACGTCTCATTCCTTTTTTGGATTTGGAAGTTCTTTTTTTTGGATTTGCCATAATTTTACCCCTTATTTAGATTTTAATTTTAATTGTCTAAAAATACTTAATCTAGGATCTCCTGTTGTTTTTTCGCAATTACAGGAAGCCAGGTTTAAATTGGTCCCGCACTTAGGGCATAGACCTTTACACTCTTCCTGACAGAGTTTTTTATCTGGCAAAGACAGGAGAAATTGTTCCCAAATAAGTTGAAAAATATTTAATTCATAATGACTATCAATAAAACGTAAAAGACTTTCTCCCATATTTTCTGGTTCAGCAGGTTCTTTTTCTTCAAAAAACTCAAAATACTCTTTAAAGGAGATAATTGCTGGCTCTAAACATCTGTCACAGGCAAACTCAACTTTACCCTGAATTACTCCCTTTAGCCAGAAACCTTTTTTTTGTGGTAAAACGGTTAAATCTAGCTTAAGGGGAATAAGAATCTTAAATTTTAGATTAAACTCGGCAATAAACTCTTGCCAATTTTCATTTGTTTCAAATGAAAATTCCCGGCCCTCAGCCGGGACGTCTTTTAAACTGAGCCATCCTTCTAACATAAATAAAAATCCTTTTCTTGACTGAAACTAGACTTGTGTATAGTGCTAAGGTCTTTCTTGTCAAGAATTTAGGCTTGCCTTTTTTGATAAAGGGGGGTATAAATATTTTCTTCTGTGCGCTTAAGACGAATGAATTTGGGAGGTATAGATATGTCTAGACAGTGCGAAATTTGCGGTAAGTCTCCACTTGTGGGTAATCATGTGAGCCATGCTAATAACAAGAATAAGAGAAGGTTTTTGCCTAACTTACAAAAAGTCAGGGCTCAGCTTCCTAATGGAGAAGTAAGAAAAATTAAAGTGTGTACGCGTTGTATCCGTAGTGGAGCAGTAGTAAAACCTAGTTGCTAAGAGAGCTTTTTAGGGGAAGAGTTTTCTTCCCCTTTTTGGCTTTTCCCCTCAAAATTTTTCAGTAAAGCTTCTTTAAATTTTCTTTTCTCCTTTCTTCCTTGATATAAAAAGAGATAAAAGTTTATTTTCTACAAGGGAAAGCAAACTACTCCTGCTGGGATAGAAGCGTCCTTTGAGTTGCCTTGACTGTTTACAAAGTAGACAAAGTAAACAGAGCTACCTTTATTTTTTTTAATTTTGAACAGCTGTATGTACTTTTGTCCGACAATGGGAGCAAATTGATTGTAAACGAGTTACATAGCTTGTTGCCAGATTTTTTTCTCTTCTTTATTAAAAATACAGTGAAGTGTAGGCCTGATATTTTTTTAATTTTTCTAAAAAATCTGCATTATTTAGTGCTGCTATTTTGATTTCCTATTGAGTAGCTTCTTTTACTGCTTTCAAAAAAAATTCAGCTATTTCTTTTAAATATTCAGCAAGAATCAAACTGACAGATAAGACCTTTTTTCTCCCTGAAAAATAATTTGATTTGGACAAATTTTTAATGTAAGTGCTTACTATCATTTTTAGGGGCAAAGAAATATGGGGAAAAAGAGTGCAAGAGAGAGGTTAATTGAGGCTGCATTTTTTCTTTTTTCTGAATATGGATATGCCAGGACAACAACCAAGGATATTGCAAAAAGGGCCTCAGTATCTGAGGTGACCCTATTTAGGATTTTTGGAACAAAGGAGGCTTTGTTTGAGGAGGTATTAAAAAGATATTCTGTAATTGCTAACCTAAAAGAAGTATTAAAAGAAGTTCATGGAAAAGATTTAAGGGAAGTTTTAATTATTACAGCAAGAAGATTTTATTTTGCACTCCTTGATAAAAAAAAGATGGTAAAGATAACCTTATCTGAAATTAACTTATATTCAGATAAGGTATTTGAAATATATAAAAGGATAAAAGATGAAATAGATGAGGGTTTAATTTCTATATTTAGAACGAAAAAAGATGAACTTTCTATAGATAAGAAGAATGAAAAATTAGTAGCTATGATGTTTAGAGGAATGATTTTTGATTTATTTTTGTCCATGGAGATTTTTTCTGTTGAAAAGGTAGGTGAAAAAGATTTAGAAAATATATTTGAAAATTTTGTGGATATATTTTTAAACGGTATAATACGTAAAAAATATTTATAGGGGGAGCTATGAGAAGATATGGTATTTTTCTAATAGTCTTTTTTGTTCTTTTTATTGGATGCAAAGATAAAGAAAAGAGTAATGTAAGTCAAAAGATAAGACAGATACCTGTATCGTATATTGAAATTAAGGGAGAAAAGGTTGTTTTGTTAAAGGAGCTTCCAGGGAGGGTATCTTCTTATCAAACCGCAAAGATCATACCCCAGGTGAGTGGTATAATTTTAAAGAGGGTATTTAAAGAAGGAAGTTATGTAAAAAAGACGATTTATTATATATAATTGATCCAGCAATATATAAAGCAAGGCTGGATCAGGCAGAGGCTTCTTTGAGAATTGCAGAAGCAAAATTGCCTTCACTGGAAAAAAAGGTAAAAAGATATAAAGAGCTTGTAAAAGTTAAATCAAATAAGTGAAGAAGTTTATGATGATACTAAGGCTGCCTTAGATGCATTAAAGTCTGAGATTAAACTTTATAAGTCACAAATAAAACAGGCTAAGGTAAATCTGGAATATTGTTATATCAAAGCTCCCATAGATGGTATTATTGGAAGATCATATGTTACAGAAGGTGCAGTTGTAACACAATATCAGCCTAATCCACTGGCAGTTATACAACATTTTGATCCAGTTTATATAGATGCACCAATATCAGTGGAGGAACTGAGGCAAATAAGAAAAGAAAGAAAAAATAGCACTTTTAAATCTACTAAGAAGATGGACAAAGAGGTTGGAATATTTTTGGAAGATGGGACAAAATACAAACATTATGGAGTGTTGGAGTTTAATGAAGTTACTGTTGATGAGACAACCAGTTCTGTGATTTTGAGGATAAAGGTTTCAAATCCTGAAAAAGAATTATTGCCAGGAATGTTTGTGAAGGCAAAGATCGTAGAGGGAATAAAGGAAAATGGGATATTGATACCCCAGGAGAGCTTAAAATTTGATCCAAGGGGAAATCCTTATGTGTTTTTGCTGGATAATGAAAACAAGGTAGTTACAAGACCAGTAAAAATAGATAGGGCCATTGGGAATAAATGGCTTGTTATATCAGGTTTAAAGGAAAAAGATAGGTTAATTACAAAGGGATTTCAGTATATCAGGCCTGGTGTGAGCGTAGTTCCTCAATTAGAGCAATAGGTAAGGAAAATTTATCGGAGGATTTAGATGCTTTCTAGATTTTTTTTAAAAAGGCCAGTATTTGCATGGGTTATAGCTATAGCCATAATGAGTTTCGGTATCTTAGGAATAAAATTTTTGCCAATATCTCAACATCCAGAACTAGCTCCCCCTGTAATTTCTGTGGAAGCAACATACCCTGGGGCATCTGCAGAGACAGTGGAAAGTACTGTTACCCAGATTATAGAGCAGCAATTAACAGGTTTAGATGGGCTGTGGTATATAAATGGGAGGAGTAGCTCAGCTGGTGTGGCCAGGATTGAACTTACATTTGCCCCTGGCACAGATCCAGACATAGCATGGACTAAGGTTCAAAATAAGGTGCAACTTGCCACTGCTTCTTTGCCTGAGGTGGTGCAAAGACAGGGAGTTAGAGTAAGTAAATCCACTATAAATTTTTTGTTAATAGCAGGTATAGTATCAAAGGACGGTTCCTATTCAGGAAATGATCTAAGAGACTATGCCAAATCAAATATAGAAAAGATCCTTGCCAGGACTCCAGGTGTGGGTGAGGTGCAGGTATTTGGAACAGAATATGCCATGAGAATATGGGTAAATCCGGAAAAATTGATAAAATATAATTTTACTTTAGAAGATGTTGTCCAGGCACTTAGAAGCTATAATGTTGAAGTCTCAGCAGGACAACTTGGAGGTGCTCCTGCAAAAAAAGGTCAAAAATTTAATGCCTCTATTATTGTCCAGCACTACCTAAAAACCCCAGGTGAATTTTTAAAAATACCCATTAGAATAAATAAAGACGGTTCAAGGGTTTTATTAAAAGATGTTGCCAGGGTTGAACTTGGCACTGAGTTTTATGATGTGTATGCCACATACAATGGAAAACCTGCAGCTTTTTTGGCTGTTAGAAAACAGGCTGGTGCAAATTCTTTGCAGGTTGCAGATACCATAAAGAACAAACTCAAAGAAATGCAACAGTATTTCCCAGAAGGGGTTGAGGTGGTGTACCCATATGACACAACCCCATTTACTAAAGTTGCAATTGAGGAAGTTGTACGCACATTATATGAGGCTATTATTCTGGTCTTTATTGTAATGTTCATATTTTTAGGAAGTTTTAGGGCTACTATTATCCCAACAATTGCAGTACCAGTGGTGGTGCTGGGTACCTTTGGCATAATATGGATACTTGGTTTTTCCATAAATATGTTGACAATGTTCGCAATGGTACTTGCCATTGGTCTTCTGGTGGATGATGCAATTGTTGTTGTGGAAAATGTGGACAGGATAATGGAAGAAGAAGGCTTATCTCCCCTGGAGGCAACTGCAAAGTCCATGGATGAAATAACAGGTGCCTTAATTGGTATTGGGTTGGTATTGGCAGCAGTATTTTTGCCAATGGCATTTTTCCCTGGATCCACAGGAATAATTTACAGGCAATTTTCTGTAACAATTGCAGCTGCTATGCTTCTTTCTGTTTTAGTTGCCTTAATTTTAACTCCAGTTTTGTGTGCAACAATACTTAAACCTTCCAATTCGCAGAAATCAAATAAAGGATTTGTTCTATTTAGTCCATTTTTAAAGATTTTTAATAAGTTTTTAAAAAAGTTCAGGGATATTTATGTATCTTTAGTGGGTTATACCATTGCAAGAAGGACGAGATTCTTTTTGATATATCTTATTATAGTTGGAATAACAGGATATTTATTTATGAACATGAAAACAGGATATCTGCCAATGAAGATCAGGGGATAGTTCTTATACAGGCAATTTTGCCCTCTGGTTCAACAATGGAGCAGACTCAAAAGGTTATGAAACGAATTGAAGAATATATAGAGAAAAATGAGAAACAGACAATAAATTCCATGGGCTCAGTAATAGGATATTCCTTTGGAGGCCAGGCCCAAAATGTGGCCCTTGGCTTTATTCATCTAAAAGATTGGGAGGAGAGAAGAAATAAATCTCAATCTGCACAGGCAGTGGCAATGCGTCTTATGAGGGAATTTTCTAAATACAATGATGCAATGGCATTTGCTTTTACGCCTCCACCAATCATTGAGCTGGGAAATGCAGTGGGGTTTGATTTTGAACTTTTGGATTATGGAGGAGTTGGATATGCCAAGCTACTGGAAGCAAGAAATCAACTTTTATATATGGCATTTAAAGATAAAAGGTTACAACGGGTAAGACCAAATGGAATGGATCCAGTGGTGCAATATAAGATTGATGTGGATTGGGAAAGGGCAGGGGCATTTAAGCTTCCAATTTCATCAATCAATTATAATCTTGCTGCTGCCTTTGGTGGGACCTATGTAAATGACTTTGTAAAAGGGGGCAGGGTGAAAAAGGTATATGCACAATTTGATGCGCCCTACAGGATGATGCCAGAAGATTTAACTAAAATATATGTGAGAAACCTGGAAGGAAAAATGGTCCCCTTTTCTGCATTTGCCAGAGGCAGGTGGATATACGGGGCACAACAACTTGAAAGATATAATGGTTTTTCTTCCATAAATATATGGGGTGAGCCAGCTCCTGGATACAGTACAGGTGATGCAATGAAGGCAATGGAAGAGCTGGCCAGGAGGCTTCCAAAAGAGATAGGCTATGCATGGACAGGCCTTTCATACCAGGAAAAGATGGCAACAAAACAAGGACCCTTAGTATATGGATTTGCTATCTTTGTAATCTTTCTGGTTCTAGCAGCCTTATATGAAAGCTGGCCCATTCCCATAGCAATCCTTTTAAGTATGCCCCTTGGGGTGATTGGAGGTATAATTGCCACAAATTTGAAAGGGTTTGACAATGACATCTATTTTCAGGTGGGACTCATTACAATACTTGGACTCACCACAAAGAATGCAATACTTATTGTACAATTTGCCAGAGAAAGGCTGGATGCAGGGCATGAGCTCTTGCAATCAGTTTTAGAGGCAGCAAGGGTTAGATTCAGGCCAATACTTATGACTTCATTTGCATTTGGATTTGGAGTATTGCCCTTAGCCCTATCCCATGGTGCAGGATCTGGGGCACAGAATGCAATAGGAATTGTTGTGGTGGGAGGTACAATTGCATCTACATTTTTGGCCACAATATTTATCCCAATGTTTTATATAATAATCTATAAATTGTTCGGGAAAAGAAGAAAAGAATTTAATATATAGGGTTAATCAGTTAAATAGGAGATGGAAAAAATGAAAAGACTACTATCATTAATATTGATGTTTTTTATAGCTGGATGCAGTTTTATCCCAGAATATAAAAGACCAGAGCCACCAATTAGAGATAGATTTTCCAAAGATGGTTTTTATAAACACATAAATTACAAAAAAGAGTTGCAGAGTTTAAAATGGGAAGAGTTTATTTTAGACAATAAGCTAAAACAAATAATAAAATTGGCATTAAAAAATAACAGAGATTTAAAACTTGCTGTATTAAACATGGAAAAGGCAAGGGCATTATATGGTATTAAGGAAAAAGAATTATATCCAACCCTTTATGCCTCATCTGGATGGGAAAAACAGAGGATTCCAGATGATATGTCTTTAACTAAAAAAGCATATATATCAGAAAAATATAGCGTGAATTTAGGGATTTCCAACTGGGAGATAGATTTTTTTGGTAGGATTAGAAGCTTAAAAAAAGAGCACTGGAAAATTTTCTGGCAGAGGTTGAAAACAGAAGGGCTGCACAGATCTCCTTGATAAATGAGATTTCAAGGGCATATCTTTTCCTTTCAATGTATGTGGAAAATAAAGACATTGTGGCTGGATTGTTAGATGTGGCTCAAAAAAATCTAAGGCTGGTGGAATCTCAGTATAAGGTGGGTGTTGCAACTGAAATGGATTTAAATAGAGCAAAAACTGCAGTGGAATCCTTAAAAGTAGAGATGTTAAAGGTTGATGAACAAATAGAAAAGGGAAAGAATGCCTTAAATCTCCTTGTTGGAAAAGAGGTTGATGAGAGATTATTACCAGAATCACTTTTATCTATTAGGCCATTTGAGGAATTTTTTCCAACTATATCTTCATATGTATTGTTAAATAGGCCTGATATTATGGCAATGGAGCATAGATTAAAGGCTGGTTATGCTGATATAGGGGCAGCAAGGGCAGCGTTTTTCCCCCGTATATCTCTAACAACAGGAATTGGCACTATAAGTGATGAGTTTTCAAATCTCTTTAAGGGTTCAGCAAGGACATGGAATTATAGTATAACAGGTGCCCTGCCTGTTCTGGATTTAAGGGTATGGCAGGCCTATAAACTCAGTAAAATCCAGAGAAAAATTTTGTTAACTCAATATGAAAAGACCATACAAAATGCATTCTGGGAAGTAATGGACAAGCTTGTGGTCATGGCAACCATTGATGAGCAGATAAAGGCAAGGCAAAGGGTGATATCCTGTTTAAATGAAAATTACAAATTGGCTCTAGAAAGGTTTAAAAAAGGGGTGGATAGCTATTTTTCAGTATTGGATTCATATAAGAATTTGCTCGCTGAAAAACAGGCACTGTTGAATTTGATTTTTGTGAGATATGAAAATCAGATTGGACTCTTTGCAGCATTTGGGGGAGGAGGGGATGTTGAAAAATCACATTATTATACTCAACAATAAGAGTTATCCCAAATGTTAATGGAGTTTTAATGGTACATTGGATGGTAAGTTAGTTATAGCTCTTCTTCAGATATAACTAAGATTCCATTGTCCATTAAATATCTGGCAGTTATTCCTGAGCCCTTAACTATTTTCCCGGAAAAGCTCCCATCATAGATTTTAGATACCCCACAGGATGGGCTCAGTTGTTTTAAAATGGCCAATTTTATATTCAATAGCCTTGCAATTAAAAGTGTCTCTTTAGCACCTGTTAAAAAATTTTTGGTTACATCAATTCCCTTTTTGGTGATTACTTTGTTATGTAAAATTTCAGCTGGCTCCCTTGGAGTTGGAAGCCCTCCTAATTGTTCAGGACATACTGGAATCAAGATATTGTTTTTTGCCAATGCCAAAATCTTATGATCTGGTTTTGATGTTCCATCATACCTTGATGAGATCCCAAGCAGGCACGCACTTACAAGTACTGGAGATTCAAAGGTGATTTTCATAATTAGCCTTTTATAACACACATTGGTCTTAGTTTGGCAACCCGCCTTGCCAGTTTTGCCTCATGGCATGCTGAAAAAAAACTGGCTCTTTTTGCTCTCCATTTTCAGCCATGATATATGAACTGGTTCCCATGGTTCCCCCAATTATAACAGGCTGTTCCACCTCTTTTTATTTTTCTGGCAGTTCTAATGATCCAGGTGGATAAGCCTTGTTGCACTTTTTTGGTGTACATAGAGTTTTTTTTATCATTTATTGCAAATTTTCAAGTAAAAATGACCCACCTTTTAATAAGATAAACCTCTAGAAATTAGCTGGAGGTGAAAGGGGGGGATAAATAGAGGGAGACTGGATAACAATAAGAAATTAAAAAAACGTAATTTATCATTAGGCACAAGGAAGATTGCAGAACTTTTGGGCATACCTCGCGATACTGTTAAACGGACATTAAAAAGTGAGACATATCCAGGTTATCAAAGAAAAAAGAAGGTGTATGAAAAGCTTGTGCCTTTAACAGTAATCTGTTTTTGACACCGGCTCTATCATCCTTATTTTATCCGGATATTTTGCAAGAACTACAGATGGTCTTGGAACAGACATTCCTATATCAACCTCTGGACATATATCTACATACTCAACAAACTCTCCTAATCTCTTTGCAAAATCATCAGCTACAATCCCACCGTTGTATCTAACAGGTGCTATATTTATACATCTACTTATAACTACCTTTGGTCTATACATTTAAAAACTCCTTTAAAAGTTTTGCTCCATCTCTATTTGTTTTTATAGTATCAGAAATTCCACCAAAAGAAATAAAAAACTTACTCTGTTTTAAAACTTTCATATCTTTTATTTTTGATAGATTAACTATAAAACTTCTATGAACACTAAAAAAACCCTTGTTAGCGAAAATGTGCTCAAACTCGTAAAGTCTCTTTGGAATCGCAACCTTTTTCCCTTTAATTCTGCAATAGAAATATTTTCACCAATATTTTTCAATTTACGACTAATTCATAGTATATCATTACAAATCAATCAATCATTTTGTCAAATCTCATGAGATTATCATCAAAAAATGGCTATTTTAGAGACAATTCGACTAAATACCACAATCTTAACTCTGATTTTTCTGTTTATTATCTATCGCAAGTCACCTCTTTGGTATAAGTTTTGTTTTTGATGAGTGTCTATTTGCCTTCAAATTAGGTGTGAGTTGCAATTCCTCATGTAGAATTAAAGATATTGTCAATATCCGGCAAAAGTGCACCTATCACTGAGATTATGTATATACTTTTGTCACTTTTTTTATCTTTTAAATATAAACCGCCTAAAAGTCCGCTTCCAATATGAGTAACAGGATCCATTTTTACCTCTTTTTAGTAAAATATATATAAAAAAATTAAAGTCTATAAAATCTAATTTAAAATGGTTACAAGTTTATTTTTTAATATATTTATGATATGCTATAAATATGAAAATACTATTTAATGCTCCCATTTCATAAAATTATATTCAAACTTATGCAAAAAGATATAATCAGGCAGGCGAATGAATTATCTTGAAAGGGTTACTTGTGTAAAAAAAACAGCCAAAAAAGGGGGTTATATGCTTTACTGGATGCATGGTGCATTCAGGATAGAATATAACCACAGCCTTGAATTTGCAAAATACCTGGCAATAAACAAAAATTTTCCGCTGAAAGTTTTGGTAATAATCGATTTCAACTATAAAGATGCCAATTACAGACATTTTAAGTTTTTTATCGAAGGGCTTTTGGAGCTTGTAGAAAAATTTAATGATTTAAAGATATCATTTCATGTTAAAGTAGGCTCTTTTACAGAAATTCTGCCTCAATATCTAATAGCTGCCGACACGCTTATAACAGATAAGACATACATAAAATGGCTTAAAAGTGTGAGAAATGAAATTTATAAAAATAATGATGTTAATATTTATGAAGTTGATACAAACCTTGTCGTGCCTGTACAGGTTGCAAGCTCAAAGCGTGAATACGGAGCATATACGATAAGACCTAAAATTCATAAATTAAAAGAAAAATTTTTAAACGATTTTGTGATTTTTGATTATAGGGATAAAAGTTTTGAGCTTGAAAATGATTTAGATAGCCTGAGTATTGATGATAAATTAAAATCAGTTCATTACGTCAAACCGGTTGATTTCAAAGGTGGAGAAAGTGAAGCAGATAAGCTACTTAGAGATTTTTTAAATGAAAAGTATGATGATTTTGCAGAAAAAAGAGGAGACCCTGCCTTTGATTATGAGTCAAATTTGAGTTTTTATCTACATTTTGGATTTATCAGCCCAGTTAAAATCTTAAAAGAGGCCTTAAAAATAGATACTGATCCTGAAAATTATGATACCCTATTTGAGCAGCTTGTTGTAAGAAGGGAATTAGCCCACAATTTTACTTACTATACTGATGATATTCATAATCTTTACACATTTTTGCCTGAGTGGGCTAAAAATACGTTGAAAAGCCATGAAAAAGATAAAAGAGAATATATTTATACTTTAAATGAGTTGGAAGAATGTAAAACTCATGACAAGTTTTGGAATGCAGCCCAATTTGAGCTTATAAAAAAAGGTAAAATTCACAATTATATGCGTATGTATTGGGGTAAAAAGGTTATCGAGTGGTCTGAATCAATTATGTCTGCCTACGAAAATCTAATCTTTTTAAATGACAAATATGCTCTTGATGGAAGAGATTCAAACGGTTATGCAGGTATAGCATGGTGCTTTGGTATGCATGACAGGGCTTTTAAAGAGAGAGAAATTTTTGGCAAAATAAGATATATGTCTGAAAATGGCCTTAAAAGGAAATTTGATATGAATAGATACCTTGTGAGGGTTGGTGTTTGAGAATAGTTATTTTGATATTAATTTTACTTACAAATTATTCTTTTGCTTCAGACTTTATAAAATTAAAGGCAACTGACCGTGTGAATTTGCCTAACGACCTTTATTATAAAGATAATTTTGTAAGTCAGTGGTGGTATTTTACAGGGCATTTAAATTCAAACGATGGGAAAAAATTTGGCTATGAGCTTACAATATTTGTAGTCAATGTGAACAACATAATTCGCCTGTCCCCTTTTTCGCCTTCTGAAGAGTGGGATAAATTTAAGAAAGATATAAAACCTTGGAAAGAACTACCTGGCATAGAGAAAACGTGTTTGACTTTATAGTCGGTGATATAGTAGAAGCAAGTATTATTAAAGATTCTTATGAAGTTGAGTCGGCAAACTCTCACTTCCTTAATGTATGTACTGTGAGGTAAATGATGTGTGCGAAAAGAACTTTGAAAAAGAAACTTCGCCTAACACAGCGTAAACGCTTCAGACTGACGCCCTTGCCCTTCGGGACATTGCTCCCTGGGGTCATAATGTCGTATATGCTGATTCCGTTATTGGAAATGGCTTAAAATTAGACATACAAATAAATAGCGAGGTTGTTGAAAATATGGAGGTGAAGGAATTAATCTTAAAAGAAATTGAAAAGATTCCTGAGGAGTATCTTCCAGAGATATTGGATTTTATACGCTTTTTAGAGACAAAAGTACTGGAAGAAAGGATAGGGACTGCAATGGCAAGCGAAACATCCCTTAAGAAAGATTGGCTAAAACCTGAGGAGGATGAAGCTTGGCAAGATTTGTAAAGGGAGATGTGGTGGTTGTACCCTTTCCATTTTCGGATTTAACTCATGCTAAGAGACGGCCTGCTTTAGTTGTGGCTGAATTAGAAGGAGATGATCTGATTCTTTGCCAGATAACCAGCCAGCAGATTAAAGATAAATACGCAGTTCTAATTGAGGACAATTACTTTGAAACAGGAATACTCAAGCAGAGAAGTAATGTGCGACCAAATCGTATATTTACAGCGGACCGTCACATAATCTTATATCGTGTTGGTCATCTCAACCCTGATAAGACTAACGAGGTGATCGAGAGAATAGTGGATATTTTACGGCAATGAATCACGCAACTTCTGATAACAGAGCGTATCTGGATTTGTGCTTTCTACTCATGTGCATGGGGTTATATGTATGGTTGTTGTAGGGGCGATTCATGAATCGATCCCCTACGATGAAACGTTATACAACGCCGTAAAATGTTATTGCCCAAAATTATTGGACGTTTTAACAAACATAATTCGCCTGCCCTTTTTTTATTCTTATCTTTTATCCCTTTTTCTACAATTGCCACTAAATCAGTTACTACATCAAAAAATAACCCTTAGCTTGATCAAGCTAAGGAACTTTTTTATATTTGGTTGCCACATAGATTTTTCAGACTGAGTCAATTTATTTTAGCGAAGTCCTCCGGACTTTAAGGCTCTGGATACCTTGAAAAATCTATGTTAACCGCAACTTGTTTGCGGATTGTCAAGGGATTATCCTGTACTAAAACTATAACTGACCAGCCACATCAGTTATACAACCATCAAGCTTAAAAATGCTTGATAGTGTGTTTTAGTGCAATTTTCTGTATTTTCTGTTTTTGCGATGCTTGATAAATCAAGCAAGATTAAGGATAATACAAGCCGATTCACAATGGAATTGTGAACGGCTTGTATTAACTGTTAATGGCCAATTAAAATGAGCCTAATCGGACAATAATTTTGAGCCACTTCTAGAGTGCAACAGATGCAAAAGGCCATATCCTTCTAATTGTCTT
>LZQN01000099.1_pt1 | contig 18341 bp, 32 predicted proteins | sample 768531 | NCBI WGS metagenome assembly LZQN01 (sample SAMN05207080, study PRJNA324506) | oil field metagenome | isolation source: sample BH-FW-7 from oil reservoir | place: India: Bombay High | collected 2015-12-02
GTATAATTCCTCCCTTTCTTGAATCCGAGGTCTCCGCTAACCCAGTAGCCATCTCTGAACCCTTTTCTGTTTCTTCAGGCTGCCTGAAATACCCTTTACTCACCATGGGCCCCTTTACCAGTACCTCTCCGATTTCTCCGTCTTCCACCTCATTTCCCTCATCATCAACGATTTTAACATCCACCCCATCAAAGGGCACACCTACGTAGCCTTCTGTGAACTTCGAGGGGTCATCTTCTGGCAAGGAGAAGGTTGCAAAGCCGGCAGTTTCAGTTGAGCCGTAGCCAACACCCACCTTCTCACACCACTGCCTCATCCTTTTAAGGAGTTCTGGATTCAGTTTCTCTCCAGCAGTTACAAGAAGCTCTACAGGTGGAAGTGGTACATTTAAGGAGAAGATTAGAGCAAACATCGTCGGTACAGCACCAAAGAATGCTATTTTTTCCTCTTTTAGCTCTTTTAACACTGTATCCGGCCTCCAGTGATCTATCAGCACCATTTTCGACCCGTTTACCAATCCTGTTGCGAGCAATTCTGTTGTTCCTCCGACATGGCTTGGAGGAAGGTGTACGAGCATGTTCATTCTCTCTTCCCTACCAATGTACCTGACAACGCTTCTGAGCTCTCCGATTGCCATTGACACGATGTTTCTGTGGGAAAGAAGTGTAGCTTTTGGAACCCCCGTTGTTCCACCTGTAAAAATTATCAGAATATCATCGTCCGGTTTTTGGTCTATAACCTTATCCAGAGGTTCACTTTTAAGCAGTTCATCGAAATCATCGACAAAGAATATCTCTGGGTTTCCTATTTCACTTTCTATCTCAGTGAGGATTTTTCTTTGATTGTTCTCCTGAAAGCTTTCAACCGATATCACAACTTTCGGCTCAGCGTGACCAAGAAACTTCTTCAGTTCTGCCGTTCTGTACCTGACATCCATCGGAACGCAGATCGCTCCAATTTTTGAGCAGGCTAAAAACGTGTAGACATATTCGGGCGTCATCGGGAGAACTGTGGCTACTCTATCCCCTTTGTTAACTCCAAGTTTTAGGAGTGATGCTGCAAGCCGGTCAACCCTATCTTTCAGCTCACCGTAGCTGATTTCTTTGTCCTTGAATTTTACCGCAGGGTATGCTTCATCCACTTCTGCCCAGTGGTCGAGATACTGCCAGAGATAATCGAATTCTTGAACCATACAAACGGTGTTTCTGGGATTATTTAAGGTTTATTATGACTTTTGCAAACTCAGGTGGCATTGTAAAAACAAAAAAGAGAAAATTAAATCCTCTTCACAACACCTTCTCCCTTCACGTTAACGTCTCCAACCCAGGCGTCCTCCTGTCTTACGAAGGTTGGCATGAGCTCAAAGCTGCCACCAATCCTGATTTCTCCTGCTTTCATGTCTCCTCCGACAAACCCACAGCTTCCGTGGATTGTTATGACTCCTCCCTTCATCTCAGTACCGATGAAGTCTCCTGCATTGCCCTTAATCTCAATCTCGCCTCCTGCCATCTTCTCTCCAATGTAGTTTCCAGCGTTGCCCTCAATTACAATTCTGCCACCGCTCATTCCAGTAGCATCACCATAGTAGGCACAGCTACAAGGTTGGCTGCGTTGCCCTTCACGATGATTTCTCCATCCTTCATCTCTGCTCCAAGCCAGTCATCCGCGTTGCCCTCAATGGTGATTTTTCCACCAGCCATATATGCCCCGCAGTTGGCTCCTACGCTGCCCTTCACTACAATTTCTCCATCGCTCATCCTGCAGCCGATCCACTTCACCCTGCTGAAGTCTCCGTCGAGAACAAGCTTCTTGTCCCCCCCTTCCTTTGTAACTTCAAACAGCTCACCAAGCTCCACCTGTTCCTTGCCGTAGTACACCTTGAACTTCTTCACTTCCTCGACATCCTTCTCTGCCAGATCAGGAGTCAGCTCTGCTTCGACTGTAACAACAAACTCGGTTTTGGGCTTTATGATGATCACCTTAACCACCTCCTCAGATTACGATCCTCTCTGGGCTCTTTAACCATCCCTCTTCAACGCCGTAGTTCTGCAGTTCTACGCTGTAGTACTTGAAGTAGTCTTCGAGGTCGGCTTTGATCGCTTCCATATCAACTCTGCCCGTTGCATCGACCCAGTAGGTCTTGCCCCAGTACTCGTCCACAAGCTCTCCGTTTTTCGCCAGAATCCTTCCGCTCTTTATCGTGTACTCTGCAGTCTTGAATGCCTTGTAAACCTTCTCGAAGTCGTTGGAAGTGTCAACTTCAAGCGGATTCAGATCGTAAATGGCTATGTCTGCATCCGCCCCAACTCCGAGATGCCCCTTCTGTGGCAGCCCAAGAATCCTGGCTGGCAGTGAGCGGGTCATGTGGATAACTTCTTCCAGTGTCTTCTCAGTGTCAATGGCAGGCAGGTTTGTTGCCTTCTGGACGAAGGGACTTACTCTCTCAAGCTCTCCTTCTCTCATCTTCTTGCTCATCAGCATAGCCATGACGTACGGATACTCTGTGAAAGGCCCTCCATTTGGATAGTCTGTTGTCAGAACAACCTTATCGCTGTCCACAAGCAGTCCCAGCTCAAGGCCAATGGCCCACTGCAGGGCATGGACCGGGTTCTTTGGCAGGTAAACGAGCGGTACAATTCCAGCTCCACCTTCAACCTCACTGTCCTTGTTGCTCCATCTCGCTCCAGTAAGCTTGTGCAGTGTGAACTGGAATGGGGCATCGCCTGTCATTGCGGTTGCATGGCCGAAAATCGGCTGGCCCATGTCGATTGTGACGTTGTCCATGCTGTTTACAGTCTTTGCTATCTCCTCAGCCCCGCTCGAAACTGTTCTCCAGCTATCTCCTGCGTAGGCGTTGAATTGAACATGCGTAACGTGCAATACCTGTCTTGCATCGTTTTTGAACCCGTTAGCGAGCTTTATGGTCTCGACAGTAGTCTCGTAGTTTCCTGGTACACCAAGGCGGTTGCAATGCAGATGGACTGAGTGGTTGAGTTGAAGCTCTTCAGTTGCTTTAATCAAAGATGTTATGATTTCCCTCGGCGTGACGTTGAAGCCAGGCACTTGGTCATCAAGGCTTGTCACATTTCCTCCGTACATCCATGCCTCAACACCGCCGGGGTTGACAACCTTGACACCAAATCCCTTCGTTCTTTCGAGTGCCCAGGCGATGAACGTCTTCAGCTTTTCGATATCCTTTGCTTCAACATATTTGAACACGAAGTGCCAGTTTCCGAAAACTGGCAGAGCAGCTTTGTCAATCATCGGAATTGCGTCAAGCTCTTCGTGTGTGTGCATGGCTCCTATCGGTGGTTGTGCAGCCTCAAATGAGGATGTGTATCCCATCTTTGCGTATTCGTAACCAATTGCTGGAGAGGTGAGCAAGACTCTTCCAACAGCAGCCCTGAACTTGTTTGCAATGTTTCTGACAACTCTCATCTCCTCAGGGCGCATCGTTCTGCCCGTGTTGATTTTGCTGCCCGCAATATGGGCATGCATGTCCACTCCACCAGCAACGACGAGCTTGTTGCTTGCGTCGATAACCTTTACATCCTCTCCCTTAACCTCGCTCTCCTCCACAATTTTGCCATCCTTGACGAAGATGTCCATCTTCTCTGCCTTAACTCCGTTTTTGGGGTCGATTACGATTCCATTTTTAATATGCAATGCGTGATGCATGACAATCACCTCTTAAGTTCCTCAACCTTCTCAAGCAGCTTCTCCAGAATCTGCTCGTCGCTCCAGTAGCTGCTCTCGACAACCTTCTTTACTCTCAGCGGGATACCGTCCATTCTGTAAGCTGTACCCTCCGCCTCAAGTCCTGCGACTGCTGATGGTATCACCACGTTCGCTACCAGAGTGGTCATGTTCGGGAAGGGGTCAATCTGAATTACTGGAATCTCCTTGAGGTGCTTCACAGCAGCTTTGGGGAAGTGTGCTACTGGGTCGGATGCAATAACAAGGGCTGCATCACAGTCCTTTCTCTTCAGCACTTCCACTGCTGAGAACTCAGCAGGAGAGAACCTTGGATAACCTCTGCTGAAGTCAATGGCGTACTGATAGCCAACCTCCCAGGCTGGAACCTCTCCTGCCCCAACAACGTTGTAGTGCCCTCTCATCGGCCAAATAACCCATCTTGTGTGGCGGTTGAGGAGCTGAATCAGCTTCACGGCATTCTCTATGTTTCTGTCTCTACCTCTTGACTGCGTAACACCCAGGCCGTAAAGAACTGCTCCGTATTTAGCGTTCTTCATCGTCTCTGCAAGCTCAATCAGCTTTTCCTTGCTCACTCCTCCGACCTCTTCGGGCACAGCATCTGCATTGCCCGAAATTATGGCCCTCAAAGCTGAGATAATGGGGTAGTCATAACCGGGCTTGATTTGAATGAACTCGTCAGCGAGCTTGGCCGTTTTCGTTGGCCTAACATCAACCACAATAACCTTCCTCTGCTTCCTGTCCTTAATCAGCAGCCCTTTGGCAGAAATTGAGTAGCGCATTCCGTGCCTTGGATGGGCCTCCATTGGGTTAGCTCCCCAGAAGACAACAACATCTGCCCTGTTCTTTATCGCTCCAAGGCTTCCGCCTGGCAAGCCTTCCTCAATCACAGCCAGAGTTCCGGGAGCGTGGCAAACGCTTGCGCACTGGTCGTAAACTCCTCCCACCTTCTCTGTCAGAATCACACCAAGTCTTATGGCCTCATTAACAGTTGAGGCCCAGCCGTAAAGCAAAGGCTTCTTCGCATTGACGAGAATTTCTGCTGCCTTTTCAATTGCCTCTTCATAGCTCACTTCCTTGCCATCAATCATTGGAGCTTTTATGCGCTCCTTCTGCGAGAACTTGCTGCTTCCGAGCTTGCAGAGCTTCTTGGATTTGAAGTTCTCCACATCAAACTGGCCGTCGTCACACACACTACCGCAGAACGTACAAATAACGTTCACAGTTTCCGCCATTTCATATCGCCTCCAAAAGCTCCTTTACACTCAAAACCTTCTCATCAGTTTTCTCAACACTCCCCTTTACACCCTTGAACTGGGGCATGCCAGTGCCGTCAGTGGAGGGGTCGATGACCATGTTGGCGTAGGGACCCATCGGGATGAATATCATCCCTTTTGGCACATCCCCTTTCTTTGCGTACACAACTACCTCTCCGAACTCTGTTTTTACCTTTACTCTGTCTCCTTCCTGCAATCCTAGTGCGTTCCAGTCTTCCTCGTTGATTTCAGCATAATTGACAGCGTTGAAGTACTCTTCGGTTAGTTTCTCCTCAACAGTTGCCCCCTGATTGAGAGTTCTGCCAGATATAACTTCTACTTCCACCATGCTATCAACCAAAAGTTTTTAGGGATGTCTTAACAAATACTATTTAACCGTATCCATTTTGGGCTGTGGGGGTATTTGTGGTTGCTGTGAATGTCGTTACGGTTTGTTTTTTATAAAATTTATTACAATATTATGCTGTTTATGTTTGCCAATGCTTTGGTGTCCTAGGCAAGACTCAGCTGAGGGTAAAAATTCTGTTCGAGCCGTAGTCAATTGTAGCAATGAGCCGAGAGAATGATGGGCCAACACTTTTTATCACCACCACCGCTAGTAAACATCATGCTCTCCATTGCCATTCCATCATCAGCCCTCATCAACGAGAGGGATGAGAAGATTAAGACCTACAAAGTCGGGCTGATAGCCAGAGCTGCAGCCGTTTTCAGAGTAGATGAGATAATAATATATTATGACCCAATACACGATGAGTCTGACTTCATTGCTGAAATACTCGAATACCTAGAAACACCGCAGTATCTGAGGAAGCATCTTTTCCCTCTCAAAAAATCATTGAGGTACGCTGGTTTGCTTCCTCCGCTCGCCATTCCCTCCCACAGGTCGAAACATTTAAAAGTCGGTGAAGTGAGGGAGGGCGTTGTAAGACACGTTGCCCCTGACGGGACGCGATGGGTGGATGTTGGTGTTGACGCCCTGGCGCCCCTGGAGAGTGATGCGGAAAAGGGCGCCCGCGTGACCGTCAGGATCTGTTCGAAGACGCCGTTGCGGGTGGAAGAGGCGAAGCCCCAGGAGTATTGGGGTTACAGAGTGAAAAAGCTCCGGCTGGAGGAGCTGATAAAGAGGAAAAATTTGGTGGTGACCTCACGAAGTGTGAGGTTGTAAAGCCACCAGCATTAAGACGGGATGTCACTCTCGTATTCGGGAATCCCGAAGAGGGTGTGTTTGAAATCGCGAAAAGGTTGGGGATCGAGATGGAGGCAGAGTGCTGGAATGTGGTGCCAAATCAGGGAACGAAAACTGTGAGGTTAGAGGAGGCTATATTTGCGACTCTTTCACTTGTTAATTTTGCAGACTACTGGGGTGGTTTGGAATGAAGTATCACAGACCGAGAAGGGGTTCTTTAGCGTTTTCTCCAAGAAAAAGGGCGAAGAGCATTGTTCCGAGAATCAGGTCGTGGCCAGAGTGCGACAGAGTTAGAATGCAGGGATTTGCGGGTTACAAGGCAGGGATGACACATGTCGTAATGATCGACGACAGGAAGAACTCTCCCACCTACGGTGAGGAGGTTGTGGTTCCGGTTACGGTAATAGAGACACCACCGATGAAGGTTGCAGCAGTTAGAGTTTACAGGAAGACTCAGTACGGTATGCAGATTGCGGCAGAGGTTTGGAGCGACAACTTGGATGATTTTCTCGACAGGAGCTGAATCTGCCAAGGAAGGAACCCGATGTGGAGAAGCTCAAGGCAGCGGTTGAAAACGGCGCTTCGGAGGTGAGGGTTGTAACCTACACTCAGCCTTACCTCATCACGGGAGTGCCCAAGAAGGTTCCCGATGTAATGGAGCACAAGATTGGAGGAAATGTTGAGGAGGCTCTTGAATACGCAATTTCCAAGCTCGGTGGTGAGATTAAAGTTTCAGAAGTTTTTGATGAGGGAGCGATTATTGATGTTATAGCCGTTACCAAGGGCAAGGGATTCCAGGGACCTGTTAAGAGGTGGGGAGTCATCACGCTCGATGCAAAGCACGCAAGAAGCAGCAAGCACAGGAGAGTGGGAAATCTTGGGCCATGGAACCCGCACCACGTGAGGTGGACGGTTCCACAGGCAGGTCAGATGGGGTTCCACCAGAGAACTGAATACAACAAGAGGCTCATCAAGATTGGAGAGAACGGAGAGGAAATTACACCCAAGGGCGGATTCCTGCACTATGGAGTAATAAGGACTCAGTATGTCCTCATAGCAGGCTCTGTTCCCGGGCCGGTCAAGAGGCTGGTAAGGATGAGGGATGCAATAAGGCCACCAAAGGCGCAGTTTGATGGTGTGAATATCGTTTACGTTAGCACAACATCCAAGCAGGGGAGATGATTATGAAGGCCAAGGTTTTGAACCTGAAAGGGGAGGTAACAGAGGAAATAGAACTTCCCGAAGTGTTTTCAGAGGAGTTCAGACCGGATATAATAAAAAGGGCCGTTTTGGCCATTCAGTCTCATCGCAGACAGCCTTATGGCCCGAATCCGCTGAGCGGTGTTGACTACTCATGGGAGAACTGGGGACCGGGACATGGGTATGCGAGAGTTCCGAGATGGAAGCTGGGCAGAAGAGCTGTTGTTGTTCCTCAGGCTGTTGGCGGGAGAAGAGCTCATCCTCCAAAGCCTGAAAGGAAGTGGGCTGAGAAGATAAACAAGAAGGAAATGAGAAAAGCTCTGAGATCTGCGATTGCAGCAACTGCAAACGAAGAGCTTGTGAGGCAGAGAAACCATCTGTTTGAAGGGGAGTTGCCGAAGGTTGTAGCGGATGAGATGGAGTCAGTTAAGAGAACAAAGGACGTTACAGAGGTTTTCAAGGCAATCGGCGTTTATGCTGATGTTGAAAGAGCGAAGGAGAGGAAGAGATACAGGGCTGGCAGAGGAAAGATGAGGGGAAGGAGATATGTTAGAAAGAAAAGCGTTTTGCTCGTCGTGAGTAAAGATGATGGAGTCGTTAAGGCTGCAAAGAACCTCCCAGGGGTGGATGCGGTCCTTGTTAAGGATTTGAACGTTGAACTTCTCGCTCCTGGCTGTCATCCTGGAAGGTTGACTGTATGGACGAAATCAGCAATTGAGTATCTGGGTGAGTGGTTATGCTGATTAAGTGCTTCCTCGTTACGGAAAAGAGCGTTGCAGAGCTGGAAAAGAACGTTTTGACGGCAATAGTTGACATAAGGGCTAGAAAGGAGCAAATCAAAAGGGAGATTGAAAAGCTCTTCAGCGTGGAGGTCGAGAAGGTCAACACACTGATAACTCCAAAGGGCGAGAAGAAGGCATACATCAAGCTGAAGCCCGATTATTCGGCGGAAGAAATTCTTTCTAAGCTAGGAGTGTTCTGAGGTGGTGTTGTATGGGTAAGAGAATAATCTCCCAGAATAGAGGAAGAGGAACCCCAACATACAGGGCTCCATCTCACAAGTACAAGACTGACGCAAAGCTTCTGAGGTTCAAAGATGAGGTAGTTGCAGCAAAGGTAATCGATATTCAGCACGATTCTGCCAGAAACGGTCCTGTTGCTCTTGTCAAACTTCCTGACGGTTCTGAAACTTACATTCTTGCTGTTGAGGGTCTTGGAACTGGCGATGTTGTTTATGCTGGTGACAACGTTGAGATAGCTTCCGGTAATATAACATACCTGAAAAACATACCTGAAGGAACTCCTGTCTGCAACATCGAAGCCCAGCCTGGAGATGGCGGGAAGTTCATCAGGGCGAGTGGAACCTTCGGCTTTGTCGTTTCAAGAGAAGCAGATAAGGTTCTCGTTCAGATGCCTTCTGGGAAGCAGAAGTGGTTCCATCCAAACTGCAGGGCGATGATTGGAGTTGTTGCAGGTGGTGGTAGAACAGACAAGCCCTTTGTGAAGGCCGGAAAGAAGTACTACAAGATGAAGAGCAAGGCTACGAAGTGGCCCAGGGTGAGGGGAGTTGCTATGAATGCTGTCGACCACCCCTTCGGTGGAGGTAAGCACCAGCATGTTGGTAAGCCCAAGACTGTAAGCCGTAACGCTCCTCCTGGAAGGAAGGTTGGAAGTATTGCAGCCCGCAGAACGGGTGTGAGGAGGTGATAATGTGGCGCTAAAGAGTAAGGTTATCAGGCCGAGAGACTTCAAGTATCGCGGTTACACACTCGAAGAACTGCAGAAGATGCCTTTAGATGAACTTGCAAAGCTTCTTCCTGCGAGAGAGAGGAGAAAGATAAAGAGGGGCTTCACGGAGCAGGAAGAGAAACTGCTGAGAAAGCTCAGGAAAAAGGGTATGGCAAGAACACACTGCAGGGACATGGTAGTGCTGCCTGAGATGGTAGGCAAGGTTGTTTTTGTCCACAACGGCAAGGAGTTCGTCAGAGTGGAGATAAAGCCGGAGATGATAGGACACCGCCTCGGAGAGTTCGCCTTAACCAGGCGCTTCGAGAAGCATTCAGGACCTGGTGTCGGTGCTACGAGGAGCAGCAAGTATGTGCGCTGAAGTGATGCCTATGGCGAGAGTTAACTACGCTTACAAACCTGAGGATGAAACGAAGGCTGCGAAAGCAATGGGCTACGAGATGCCAATCAGCTTCAAGCATGCCGTTGAAATCTGCAGGGCAATCAGGGGCAAGAAGATAGATGAGGCAAAGAAGCTTCTGGAGGATGTTGTGGAGATGAGGAGGGCCATCCCCTTCAAGAGGCACAAGAAAAAGGTTGCACACAAGAGGGGCTTGGAGAAGTGGTATGCTGGGAGGTATCCGCAGAAGGCTGCGAAGTACGTCCTAAAGGTTCTCAGAAACCTTGAGGCAAATGCTGAGTACAAGGGGCTTGATGTGGAGAACCTCGTCATAGTTCACGCTCAGGCCCAGAAGGGGAGGGTTATTGAGAGATACATGCCGAGAGCCTTTGGAAGGGCAACGCCGAGATTTCAGCAGCTTACGACGGTAGAGCTTGTTGCAGAGGTGAGGTAATGGCTGTAGAGAGGAAGTTTGTTCAGGAGAGATTGAAGAAGCTGATGGTTAAGGAATGGATCAAGGATGAAGTGAGGAGCGCAGGGTTCGGAGGAGTGGACATTCTTCGCACACCCCTTGGAACTCAGGTTACGCTTTTCGTTGAAAGGCCTGGACTTGTCATTGGAAAGGGTGGAAGGAGAATCAGAGCTTTGACAGAAAAGCTGAAGGACTTCGGAATTGAGAACCCGCAGGTCAGCGTGGATGAAGTGGAGAAGCCTGAATTTAACGCCCAGCTGATGGCTTCTCTGCTTGCAAGGGCCCTGGAGAGGGGATGGTACTTCAGAAGAGCAGGATACAGGTTCCTCTACAGAATCATGGAGGCCGGAGCTAAGGGCTGTGAGATTGAAATAAGCGGAAAGCTTGTCAGTGAGAGGGCGAGGACTGAGAAGTTCGTTGCTGGCACAATTGTTCACACCGGTGATCCGGCAGAGAGCATGGTTCAGAAGGGCTTTGACATAGCCATCAAAAAGCTCGGTGTGCTGGGAGTTAGTGTGAGGATAATCCCGCCCGATGTGACTCTGCCCGACGAGTTTGAGGTTAAGGATGTAAATGTGGAGCAGCTGAGGGTGAAAGCGGTGAAGATGAAGGAGATAAGGGAGATGAGCAGGGAGGAGAAGCTCAAGAAGCTGAGGGAGCTGGAGCTTGAACTTCTCAAGCTCAGGACCTCGTGAGGAGCGGTGGAGCAGTTGAAAATCCTGGCAGAATTAACCTCATCAGGAAGGACATAGCGAGGCTGAAGCTGGCATTATGCGAGGAAGGATACAGGGTGTAGAAGTGATAGCCAGGGACTGGATAGGGCTGACGGTGGAAGTTGTGGAGAGTCCCAATCAAAGCGAAGTAGGGATAAGGGGAGAAGTGGTTGATGAGACTCAGAACACTCTCAAAATAATGACTGAAAAAGGTTTAAAAGTCGTGGCGAAAAGAGGTAGAACCTTTAGAGTGTGGTATAAGGGTAAAATCATGAGGATAAGCGGAAATCTGATAAATTTCAGGCCGGAGGATAGGATAAAGAGAGGTTTGATGATGCTTAAAAGAGCCAAAGGTGTGTGGGTATGAGGGACATTGGTATTGACGTGAAACCTCCTGAAAGGGAATGTGAGGATGAAAACTGTCCGTTTCACGGAACGCTCTCAGTGAGAGGACAGTTGCTTCGCGGTAAGGTTGTGAAGGTTTACGGAAAAACAGCGGTGATTGAGAGAGAGCTTATCAGATACGTCCCGAAGTTCGAGAGATACATGAAAAAGAGGTCAAAGCTTCACGCTCACAATCCGAGGTGTATCAGGCGAGGCCTGGAGATATTGTAACAATTGGAGAGTGCAGGCCAATTAGCAAGACGAAAAGTTTCGTGATTTTAGAGGTGGTGGGCAATGAAGGCAATAAGAGCTGACATTCCAAGAGCATTACCTACAGGAGCAAGGCTTGTTTGTGCCGACAACACCGGAGCGAGAGAGCTTGAAATCATCGCGGTAAAGGGATACAAGGGAGTAAGGAGAAGGTATCCTGCTGCAGGTGTTGGGGACATAGTGGTTGTGACTGTGAAGAAGGGCACTCCCGAAATCAGGAAGCAGGTACATTATGCAGTTATAGTGAGGCAGAGGAAGGAGTACCGCAGACCGGATGGAACGAGAGTAAAGTTCGAAGACAATGCGGCAGTTATAACCAACGAAAGGGGAGAGCCAAGGGGTTCGGAAATCAGGGGTGCAGTTGCAAGGGAGGCTGCAGAGCGCTTTGGCAAGATCGGTACAATCGCATCTGTAATCGTGTGAGGTGGTAAAAGTGGCAGTTCCAAAATCAAAGCAGCCGAGGAAGCAAAGAAGGTGGCTTTACAAGACTGCTAAGCTTCATGAGAGGCACAAGCTTCTCCATGCCACTCTTTCAAAGGACTTGAGAAAGAAGTACGGGAAGAGAGCAATCAGGATTAGAAAAGGCGACAAAGTGAGAGTCATGAGGGGACAGTTTGCAGGACATGAGGGAAGGGTGCTTGAGGTTGACATGAAGAAGTGCAGAATTACTGTCGATGGTGTTACAGTTACAAAGGCTGATGGGACTGAGGTTGCAGTCCCAATTCACCCGTCAAATGTTATGATTATAGACCTTGGCGAAGTGGATGAGGTCAGAAAGAAAATACTTGAGAGGTGATTGAGTTGCATCAGAAGAGACTTTCGGCTCCGAAAACGTACAAGATACCGAGAAAAGTTTCAAAGTGGGTTGTGAAGCCATCACCAGGCCCACACAATAAGGATGCAATCCCGCTGCTCGTGCTCGTTAGGGACTTCCTTGAGCTTGCCGATACCGGTAGAGAGGCGAGGAGAATTATTTCTGCCGGAGAAATCCTTGTTGATGGGGTTGTCAGGAAGGACTACAAGTTCCCTGTTGGCCTTTTTGATGTTGTCACAATTCCGAAAATTGAGAAGAGCTACAGGATCCTCTTTGACGAGAAGGGAAGGTATATACCGAAAGAAGTGAGGATGCTGACCTCAAGCTCTACAAGATAACCAACAAAACACTCGTCAGGGGTGGAAAGGTTCAGCTAAACCTCTTTGATGGCACCAACATTCTTGGCAGTAACGAATACAAGACGAAGGACAGCATACTGCTGAAAATCCCCGACAAGGAAGTCGTTGACCACCTGAAGTTCGAGGAAGGGGCGCTTGTTATGATTACCGGCGGAACTCATGCTGGTGAGATTGGCAGGATAAAGAGCTACAAAGTTGTGAGAAGCTCAGCACCAAACCTTGTGACGGTTGAGGGTGAAGAGAGAGACATCACGACAATTGAAGAATACGTATTTGTTGTGGGCAAAAAGGACAGCGACAAGCCCGTGATTGACCTGGGGGTGTAAGGGATGCAGGCGGTCGAGGTTGAGAAGAAAGCAGGAAATGAGAATCCAATGAGGGACGTTGTGCTGGACAAGGTTGTCATAAACATCGGTGTTGGTGAGAGCGGTGAGAGGCACAAGAAAGCGTACAGCTTGCTTGAGGAGCTTGTAGGACAAAAGCCTGCAGTAACCTATGCCAAGATGACAATCAAGAACTTCGGAATCAGAAAAGGAGAGGCAATTGGGATTAAGGTAACTCTCCGCGGTGAGAAGGCACTTAAATTCCTTAAGGATGCGCTCACCGTTAAGGAGAACAGGTTAAGCAGAAAATCGGTTGGCGAGGGGTACTTTGCTTTTGGCATTGCTGAGCACATTGACCTGCCTGGAGTGGATTACGACCCTGATGTTGGTATTTTTGGTATGGATGTTTGTGTGTCTCTGAAAAGAAGAGGATACAGAGTTGCGAGAAGGAGAAGAAAGAAGGCGAAGATTGCAACCTCCCATAAGGTTACAAAGGAGGACACCATCCGTTGGCTTGAGTCTCTGGGGGTGATTGTGGAATGAAGAAAGAGAGAACGAAGGTTTTTGGTAGAGGGGCCAACGAGTGCAGGAGATGTGGCAGGAGAAGGGGCTTAATCAGAATGTATGGCCTCTACCTGTGCAGGCAGTGCTTTAGGGAGACAGCTGCTGAACTCGGGTTTAAGAAGTACTGGTGATGGTTATGAGTGTTGATACTCTGTCCAATGCCATGATAGCGATAAAGAACGCTGAAATGGTTGGTGAAAAGAAGTGCGAGATTAAGCCAGCGTCCAAGCTAATCGGCAATGTGCTCAAGGTCATGAAGGATTACGGGTACATCAAGGGCTTTGAGTATGTTGAGAACCACAGAGGTGGGAAGTTCATAGTTGAGCTTTCCGGCAATATTAACGATTGTGGTGCCATAAGGCCAAGGTTCTCATCGTCGGTCACTGAATATGAGATGTACGAGAAAAGGTACTTGCCTGCAAGGGACTTCGGAATTCTGATTGTTTCGACAACAAAGGGTGTTATGTCGCAGAAGGATGCGAGAAAACAGAGGTTAGGGGGTGTTCTCCTTGCTTACGTCTACTGAAGTTTACGAGGAAAGGGTTGTTGAAGTACCAGAAGATGTCCAGATAACCATTGAGGGAGACAGCTTCAGAGGTTATACGCTCAAAGCTGTGGGGCCAAAGGGAGAGAACACAAGGTATCTGAAGTACAGAGGAGTTTTCATTGAGGTTGAGGACGGAAAGGTTAGGGTTTACACAACCTCTCCCAAGAAGACCCACAAGGCGATGGTCGGGACGTTTGCAGGGCACATTGAAAACCTAATAACCGGAGTCAAGGAGGGTTTTGAGTATCATTTGAAAGTTGTTTATGCTCATTTCCCAATCAAGGTCAGAGTTGAGGGTAATGAGGTTATAATTGAGAACTTCATTGGTGAGAAGCATCCAAGAAGGGCAAAAATAGTCGGAAGGGCGCAGGTTGACATAAGGGGCCAGGACATATACGTGAGGGGTATAGACATCGAAGAGTGCGGTCAGACAGCTGCAAACCTCGAACAGGCAACGAAAATCAAGAGAAAGGACCCGCGTGTTTTCCAGGATGGAATTTATATCGTCAAGAAGCCGTGAGGTGGTTGTGATGGAGCACAAAAGACTGCTTAAGGTTAGAAGAAGGCAGAAGGCAAGAAAGCCAGAGTTCAGAAGATACTGCTGGAACAAGAAGCTCAGACTAAGGAACAAAAGCTGGAGAAGACCGAGAGGCATGTTCAACAAGCTGAGAAAGAGATACGGAGGAAAGTGGAGCGGCAGAATTCCGGTTAATGTTGGCTTCGGCTCTCCAAAGGCCGTTAGGGGCCTGCATCCAAGTGGTTATGAGGAAGTACTCGTTTACAATCCATCAGATCTGGACAAAATTGACAGGGAAAGGCAGGCTGTGAGAATTGCTTCGTGTGTTGGCATGAAGAAGAGGCTGGCGATTGAGGATAAGGCCAAGGAGCTTGGAATTAAAGTTCTCAATCCTTCAGGGTGATGGTTATGGATTTGAGTTTACAGCGCAGGCTTGCAGCATCTGTATTGAAATGCGGTGAAAACAGAGTCTGGTTTGACCCGGCAGCCTTGGAAGATATTGCAACCGCAGCAACAAAGCAAGACATAAGAGAGCTCATAGAGCAGGGAGTAATAAAGAGAAAGCCCGTAAATGGTGTTAGCAGGGCGAGGATAAACAAGAGAAAGCTCCAGAAGAGAAAGGGCAGAAGAAGAGGACATGGCAGTAGAAAGGGAGCAAAGGGAGCTAGGATGCCTAGAAAGAGAATGTGGATTCTCAGAATCAGGGCTCTCAGGAAGGCACTGAGGCAGATGAAGGCTGAGGGCATTGTGGACAGGACAACATACAGAATCCTTTACAGAAAGGCGAAGGTGGAGAGTTCAGAAGCGTTGCTCACCTTAAGAGTTATGTGGAGCAGATGAAGAGGTGATGAAGTTGGCAAGAGGTCCGAGATACAAGGTTCCTCTCAGGAGGAGGAGGGAGAGTTATGTGGAGCAGATGAAGAGGTGATGAAGTTGGCAAGAGGTCCGAGATACAAGGTTCCTCTCAGGAGGAGGAGGGAAGGAAAAACCAACTACAGGAAAAGGCTGAAGCTTCTCCTTTCAAGGAAGCCGAGATTGGTTGTAAGAATTACTAACAGGAGAGTCATCGCTCAAATTGTAGAATATGCCCCAGAAGGGGACAGAGTGGTTGTTGGTGTGGATTCAGCGATGTTAAGGGAATATGGATGGAAGGGAGACCTGAACAACACTCCCGCTGCCTACCTGACGGGCATTCTCATAGCCAAGAAGGCTTTGCAAAAGGGAATTGGCGAGGCGGTTTTGGACATCGGTCTCCACACTCCCACGAGGGGGTCGAGGGTTTTTTGCAGTGCTCAGAGGAGCAGTTGAAGGAGGTCTCAACGTTCCCCACAGCGATGAGGTTCTGCCTGACGATTCAAGAGTTAGGGGCGAGCACATTGCAGCCTACTATGAGATGAATCCCGAAAGATTTGGTGAGTATGAAAAGAGGGGTTTGAAGCCCTCAGATTTACCCGCTCACGTTGACGAAGTTAAGGAGAAGCTGATGGTGATATCATGACCGAGGATTGGGTGCCGAAAACAAAGCTTGGGAGACTGGTTGCAGACGGAAAGATAAAGACCATGGATGAAGCGTTAGCCAGCAATCTCCCTCTGAAGGAGCCCGAAATTGTTGACATCCTCCTTCCAGACCTTGAGGATGACGTCCTTGAAATTTCGATGGTCCAGAGGATGACAGACAGCGGAAGGAGAACCAAGTTTAGAGTTACTGCTGTCGTTGGAAACAGGAACGGTTACGTTGGAATTGGTACAGGAAAGGCATCTCAGGTTGCTCCAGCAATTCAGAAGGCCATAAACAATGCTAAGCTCAACATCTTCAAGGTTCAGAGGGGCTGTGGTTCATGGGAGTGTGGCTGTGGTGGAGACCACTCCTTGCCCTTTAAGGTTACCGGAACGAGCGGAAGTGTTAGGGTCACGCTCATCCCTGGCCCAAAGGGGCTAGGAATCGTTGCAGGAGACGTGGCAAAGAGGGTTATAGAGCTTGCAGGTGTAAGGGACGTCTGGAGCTTCACCAAAGGCCAAACAAAGACAACCGTCAACTTTGCGAAGGCAACCTATGAGGCCCTGAAAAAGACCATGTACGTGAAGAGGTGAGGAGAATGTTTGCAGTTGTTAGGATGAGGGGGACTGTTGACGTGCATCGCAAAATAAAAGAAACTCTGAAAATGTTAAGGTTGCACAAGAGGTATCACTGCGTAGTTGTTCCAGACACACCATCTTACAGGGGAATGCTTCAGGTGGTTAAGGATTATGTTGCATACGGTGAAATCAACGCTGAAACCCTTGCTTTGCTTCTCAGGCTGAGAGGAAGGCTTGTAGGCGATAAGAAGCTGACAGACGAGTACGTTAAGGAGAAAACAGGCTATGAGACCATTGAAGAATTTGCAAAGGCAGTGGTCGAGGGCAAAGCAAGCTTGAAGGATTTGCCGGATTTGAAGCCGGTTTTCAGACTCCATCCACCAAGAAAGGGAATCAAAAACATTAAGTGGCACTATCCGAGAGGGAATTTGGGCTATCACGGTGAGGAAATCAACAAGCTGCTTTACAAGATGAGGTGATCTTGATGCCAAAGAAGAAGGTAAAGAAGTTCCGCGGGTCAAGAACATTCGGCTGGGGAAGCCACAAGAACAGAAGAGGGAGAGGCAACAGAGGTTGATCGATGCAATTTGGTGGCAAGCCCGTGATTTGTATGTTTGGGGACTACGACCCTGATTATCCTCGGGAGGCGGTCATTAAAGCAGGTTTGGAGAACAACGGTGTAATGGTTTTGGAATGTAATTGCCGCATTAAATATTCTGACTCTAAGGTCAAGAACAAGGCTATATACACCCTTAAGGCCTATATATCGTTACTGCAACAGTTTCGCAAATTGCCCCATCAACCTACTTGTTTTATTGTTCCCCGTAATAACCATTTAGTAGTGCCATTGGCGTGGTGCCTAGCGAGGCGACATAGAATGGGACTCACTGTAGATGCATTCGATCCAGCCTACCATACCGCCCTTATGCTAGGTGAACATATCGCAAAGGCAAAGCTTCGTTATTATCTGGAAAAGCTGGCGTTGTCTTTGGCGGATAAAGTTTTAGTAGCGACGGAACCTTTCAAGAGGCTTTTCTGCACAACATATCGGATCAATGAAGGCAAAGTCTTTATATTACCGGACAGTACAAATATACAATACCGAGCTAATGGATGGTAACTAATAACGCAGATGCTGGTTGCACTGACTTTCTGGTTGTTTATTGGGGAAATTTTCACCCTCACCACGGGGTTAACATCATTATTCAAGCGGCACGCCTGTTAGCTGGACGTAATGACATTAAGTTTTTACTTGCTGGAAGGGGACATGAATATGAGAATATACGACGGCTCGTTCGTGATTGGAAGCTCTCAAACGTACAGCTATTGGGATACCTGTCAGATAGAGAGCTTATTGGTCTAATTAAGAAGGCGCAGGTTTGCCTGGGGATTTTTTCAGGACACATTTTGGCACGAGGTAGTGTTACAAACAAAGTCATGGAAGGTTTAGCCTTGGGTAAAGCCGTTATTACGGAGCAAAATGCCGCGACGACGGCTGCATTTAGGGACCGTGAGGAAATTTTGCTTGTACCGCCAGAGGATCCTGAGGCACTGGCTCGAGCCATTCTATTTCTCTATAACGATGAGAATTTCCGTCGTCAGCTGGAGGAGAATGCAGCAAAAGCCTTTCGCGAGAGGTTTTCAGAAGTAGTTATTGGCAGAAAGCTTTTGGCCATTTTAGAGTTCTAGCATCTACGTTGTTGTTGGTCATACGACTTTATAATGGTTTATCACATTGTAAAAAGCAGAGGCCTGTTACTGTAACCTGGTACCCAACTAGATTAAACACACACAGGCAAG
>LZQN01000100.1_pt1 | contig 17948 bp, 19 predicted proteins | sample 768531 | NCBI WGS metagenome assembly LZQN01 (sample SAMN05207080, study PRJNA324506) | oil field metagenome | isolation source: sample BH-FW-7 from oil reservoir | place: India: Bombay High | collected 2015-12-02
ATATTACCTGAAAAAGAAAAATGAAGGTATGCCTCATAGAAAAGCTATGATCGCTCTCTGCAATAAGCTTGTGAGAACCCTTTATGCTATGCTCAAAAAAGGTGAAAAATTTGACCCAGCTACTCATTATTTATAGTTGACTCCCTTTGTTTTTCCAATTATTGTTTATTTTCTACCCCACCCTTTGTAGCAAAAGGGAAGATTTTTTACAAGTTTTATCTTTGAGTAAAAAGTTGGTCTGGAATAAACAATTTCAAAGGAGAAAAATTATTTTTGTTCTTGACTTTTGCTTTAAAAAAGAATTATGTCCATAAAAAAAGAGGTTTTTTAGAATGATTGACGAAATAGATAAGAAAATCCTGAACTTGCTCCAGGAAAATGGGCGCATGAGCAATGCGGAGATAGCCAGGCGTTTAAAGATGGCTCCTTCAGGGATTTTGGAGCGAATTCGCAAGCTAGAAGTAGTGGTATAATTGAAAATTATGAAGTGCGCTTGGACCATAAAAAGCTGGGGTTGGTTTTAACGGTTTTTATTTTAGTTAAGACCGCTGATCCTGTTGGCTCTACAGCCATCGGGCATGAGATTGCCAGAATAGAGGAAGTGCAGGAAGTCTTTTATATTGCTGGCGAGTTCAACTACCTGGTAAAGGCCAGGGTTTCTCACACAGATGCCCTAACCGAGTTATTAAAAAAATTCGGGAAAATAGAGGGAGTTATTGATACCAGGACCACTCTGGTCTTGCAGGAAATTTTGGAGACTTTGAGGCTGGATTTATCCGAAGTAAAGGAAAGGAAAAATAGGCGTAAGCGTAAAGAATAAGCAAGGAGGATATAAGATGCTGGATAAAAAGGTATTGAACGAAAAAATTAAAAGCAGAGGCAAGGAGTTTTTTGCAAGCATAAAGGGAGAAGCTCCTTCAGTTTTTAATAAAAGCTGGTGGACAGGTAAGGTAATGGACTGGGCCATGCAAAATGAAAACTTTAAGGTCCAGCTCTTTAGATTTGTAGATGTACTTCCCTACTTGGATAGCACAGAGTCTTTGACCAGGCATATTGAAGAGTACTTTACGGATAAGGAAAATGACTTGCCAGCAGTATTAAAATGGGGGGCCAAAGGTGCTGCTGGTTTTGGCAAGGGCCTGGCTGGTAAGCTTTTGGCCAAGACCATTCGTTCCAACCTGGAGTCCATGGCCAAGCAGTTTATTATTGGTGAAAATACCAAACAGGCTATTAAAACTTTAAATAAACTTAGAAAAGACAATTTTGCTTTTACTGTGGATATCTTAGGAGAAGCTACAGTAAGTGAAGAAGAAGGTATTTTTTATCAAAATAGCTACCTGGAATTATTAGATGCCCTGGCCCAAGAAGCCAAAAAGTGGAAGGGGTTAATAAGTGGAGGAGATTTGGACTGGGGATATGCTCCCAAAGTAAATGCTTCCATTAAGCCTTCTGCCCTTTATTCCCAGGCTAAGCCTGTGGACTTTGAAAATACAGTCCAGGTTATTTACGAGAGATTAAAACCCATTGTGCGCAAAATAAAGGAGATTGGCGGACACCTCTGCATTGATATGGAGCAATATCTCTTTAAGGATATTACCTTGGAGGTGTATCGTCGTTTAAAATGGATCCAGAGTTTAGGGATTTTGATGAATTAGCTGTGGTTTTACAGGCCTACTTAAAGGATACAGACAGGGATCTGGATGAACTTCTGGATTGGGCGAGAAGAGAAAAGGTCAAGATTTCCATTCGTCTGGTAAAAGGTGCCTATTGGGATTATGAGACTGTGATTGCCAAGCAAAGGGGCTGGGAGATTCCTGTTTACACTATTAAGGCTGAAAGTGATGCTGCCTTTGAAAGACAGGCGAAAAAGATTTTGGAAAATCACGATATTTGCTATTTTGCCTGTGGCTCTCATAATATTCGGACCATTTCTGCTGTTTTGGAAACAGCCCTGGCTTTGGGCGTTCCAGAAGAGCGCTATGAATTCCAGGTGCTCTACGGAATGGCTGAGCCTGTGCGCAAGGGGCTGCTAAATGTGGCCAAAAGGGTACGCCTTTATGCTCCCTATGGCGACCTTATTCCTGGTATGGCCTATCTGGTCAGAAGGTTGCTGGAAAACACTGCCAATGAATCCTTCCTGCGCCAGAGTTTTGTGGAAGGGGCTGCTCTGGACAGGTTAATGGAAGATCCGGAGATTATAGCAGAAGAAGAAAAGGCCAAGCGCAAGGAAAAACAACAAAAAACTCAGGCAGAAGGAGAGATTCCTCCTTTTACCAATTTCCCTGCTCCAGATTTTACCAAGGAATTTGAGCGCAATGCCTTTCCTAGAGCCATTGCTGAAGTGAGAAAGGAGTTGGGTAAGACCTATCCTTTACTTATCAACGGGGAAGAAGTCTTTACTGAAGACAAGCTTGCCTCTGTCAACCCGGCCAACCCGGATGAAGTAATTGGTTATGTTTGCCAGGCTTCTACCCAAGAAATTGACCAGGCCATTTATGCAGCTAAAAATGCTTTTCCCCTGTGGAGGGATTTGAGCCCTCAAGAAAGGGCCAACTATCTTTTTAAGGCGGCTGATTATGCCCGTAAAAATATCTTTAACCTGGCAGCCTGGCAGGTTTTAGAAGTGGGTAAGCAATGGGATCAGACCCATGCTGATGTGGGTGAGGCCATTGACTTTCTGGAATACTATGGGCGTGAAATGTTAAGGCTGGGTAGTCCCAGAAAAATGGGAAGAGCACCTGGAGAATTAAATCACCTTTTCTATCAACCCAAGGGTATTGCTGCAGTTATTGCTCCCTGGAACTTTCCTCTGGCCATTTCCTGTGGCATGACTTCTGCTGCCCTGGTTGCAGGTAATTGCGTACTCTATAAGCCTGCAGGTCCTTCTTCTGTAGTGGGCTATACCCTGGCCCAGATTTATGCTGCTGCAGGCATTCCCAAGGGAGTATTTAATTTTGTGCCAGGTAGGGGAAGTGTGATTGGCGATTACTTGGTAGAGCATCCAGATATCAGCTTGATTGCCTTTACTGGTTCTATGGAAGTGGGGCTTAGAATTATTGAAAAGGCAGCCAAAGTTCAGCCTGGGCAAGAACAGGTGAAGAAAGTCATTGCTGAAATGGGTGGTAAAAATGCCATTATTGTAGATGATGACGCTGATTTGGATGAAGCCATTGTGCACATTATCTATTCTGCTTTGGCTTCCAGGGACAAAAGTGTTCTGCCTGTTCCAGGGTTATTGTCCTGGAAGAAATTTATGATCGTTTTGTAAAGCGTCTGGTAGAAGCAGCCAATTCCATTGCCATTGGACCTGCTGAAGATCCTCACAACTACATGGGGCCAGTTATTGATGAAAAGGCTCAGAAAAAGATCCTGGAATATGTGGAGCTGGCCAAACAGGAAGGTAAGGTCCTGCTTATTAGGGATGATTTACCCAAGAAGGGATACTATGTGCCTTTAACCATTGTGGAAGGCATTACTCCTGAGCATCGCTTGGCCCAGGAAGAGATTTTTGGCCCAGTGTTGGCTGTAATGAAGGTCAAGGATATAGACCAGGCCATTGAATGGGCCAACTCCACCCGCTTTGCCTTGACTGGCGGCATTTTCTCCCGTAGCCCAAGGCACTTAGAAAAGGCCAAAAAAGAGTTTAGAGTGGGTAACCTTTACTTAAATAGAGGTATTACAGGCGCTTTAGTGGAGAGACAGCCCTTTGGTGGTTTTAAAATGTCTGGTGTGGGCTCCAAGGCAGGAGGACCTGATTACTTGTTGCAATTTATGGATCCTCGTTGTACCACTGAAAATACCATGCGTCGTGGTTTTGCTCCTATTGATGAAGGCGACGACTGGATAGAATAAAATTTATCTTCACCTCCCCTGACAGGGCCTTGAACCTGCTTGGTGCGGTTCAGGGTCCTGCATTTTTTTGGGAAGGTTTGACATACCTACCGTCAGTATGTATTTTAGCTACCATGGGACGAAGTAGCAAAGAAAAGGCTTTAAGAACCAGGGAAAAAATTTTGGCCAGGGCTCTGGATTTGTTTGCCAGCAGGGGCTTTGAGCATGTATCCTTTAGTGATATTGGCAAAAGTTTGCACTTGAGCAAGGGAGCAGTTTATTGGCACTTTAAGAATAAAGAGGTTTTGCTTGTAGAGTTGGTAAAGCAGGCTCTTTTGCGTTTAAAGGCCAGGCTTGCCCTTCAGCAAAAGGAGATAAACTCACTTGCTCAATTAGAAGAATACTATGTGCTTCTGGTCAAGGTGATTATTGAAGATGAGTTTTTATTAAAGTTTTTAAAGGTTGTTTATCGTATGGCCTGGTTGCCAGGAATTTTGGCCAGTGTAAAGCAAGAGGCCTGCCAGGTAATGCTTTGTCCAGAGGAGGTGAGTTTGTTAATTCTGGACAGGTTGAAAAGAGAGAATAAGATAAGGCTCTCTTTAGAGGTAGCTGATGTGGTGCATGTAGTAGAATGTTTTGTGGGAGGGCTTTTAAATTTTTATCTGACCCATCCAGAAGATAAAAAGAATGAAAGGATTTTAGATTATTTAAAAATAGGCTTAAGGAGTATTTTTAAAGGTTTTCAGCAAGAGAGCGCTTATGAATAAAAAAACTTTTTTACTGTTGGTGTTTTTGTTTTTTATGGTGGCCTGCAAGGGACAGGAACAAAAGGTAGTTGCACCTCCGCCTCCTCAGGTAAAGTTTCAATTTCCTGTGAAAAAGGAAGTTACTTACTACCTTTATTTTAGTGGGCGGACCAAACCCTTTGCTGCAGTGGAAGTAAAGGCCAGAGTGGAAGCTAAGGTGAAAAAGATGTTTTTTTAAGCCTGGGCAGAGGGTAAAGAGGGGAGAGCTTTTATTTTTACTGGAAGATGACCTATATCGTTCAAAGGTGGAGGAAGCACAGGCCCTGGTAGAAGTGAGAAGGGCAGAGTTGTTTAAGGCCAGTTCCACTTTTGAGCGTATGCAAAAGGTGTTTAAGCAGGGTGGAATCAGTGAACTGGAATTTATTCGGGCCAAAAGTGATTATGAGCAGGCCAAGGCCAATTTATCCCTAGCTTTAAGTAGCTTGAAACAGGCTCAAATAAATCTTTCCTATACCCAAATCAAAGCTCCCATTGATGGGAAAACAGATCTCAACAGAGTAGATGAAGGAGATTTGGTAGGTGTTTTAGGAGCCAAAACTCCTCTGGTTAGCATCATTCAAGACAATCCCTTGTATGTGATTTTTTATGCCAGTGAAACAGAGTGGCTGAAGTTAAAGGAAAAACTGGATGTTGCTAAAGGTTTTCAGGTGGACATTGGCACGAGCGAGGATGAGGGCTACCCTTATAGGGGAAGGTTGGAGTTTTTGCTCCTCAGGTGGATGAATCTTCAGCCACAGTAAAACTTAGAGCAATAGTGGATAATAGTTCCTTTTCTCTGGAACCAGGTCTTTTTGTTAAGGTGAGAGTAAAGCTGGAGCAAAAGGAAGCCCTGGTAGTGCCTTTAAAGGCTGTATTTAACTTACAGGATGCCAATTTTGTTTACGTACTGGACAAAGACAATCTGGTAGCAGTGCGTAAAGTCAACTTGGGGCCTGAGCAAGGAGAGGAAGTGGTAGTGGAAAAGGGTTTAAGGCCTGAAGATAAGGTGTTGGTTTCTGGCCTGGCCAAGGTGAGACCTGGTATGCAAGTAATACCCAAGCAAGCAGAGTAAGAGATGTTTAGTAGTTTTTTTATCAAAAGACCTATCCTGTCTGCAGTTATTTCCATTGTCCTGGTTATCCTGGGAATGCTGGCCTTTTTAAATTGCCCATTTCCCAGTATCCTGACATCTTGCCCCCCAGTGTGGTAATTTCTGCCAACTATCCTGGAGCCAATAGCCTGGATGTGGCCAGAGATGTGGCCAGGCCCATTGAAGAGGAAGTAAATGGCGTGGAAAACATGCTGTATCTTTCTTCTGTGTGCTCCAATAATGGAGAATACCGTCTAACCATTACCTTTAAGGTAGGCACTGATTTGGACCAGGCCATGGTCCAGGTTCAAAACCGTCTTTCCAAAGCAGAGCCCTTTTTACCCCAGGAAGTGCGAAAGCTGGGTTTAGAGCTCAGGAAGCAGACTACCAATATTTTAATGTTTATTAGCCTCTTTTCTGAAGATAAGGGATTGGACGAGCTTTTTTTAAGCAACTATGCTGTATTGCACCTAAAAAATGAACTTAAGCGTTTACCCGGGGTAGGAGATGTCCAGGTTTTTGGCGCTGGTGAATACTCCTTGCGGGTATGGCTTAATCCAGAAAAGATTCAGGAGTTGAACTTAACCATCCCTGAAGTAATTCAGGCTATAGAATCTCAAAATGTCCAGGTGGGAGCAGGTAGTATAGGCAATCCACCTGCACCGGCTGGTCAGCAATTTCAGTTGCCTTTGCAGGTAAAAGGGCGCTTGAGCGAACTGGAAGAGTTTAGCCAGATTGTTATCAAAAAGTGGCCAGATGGCCGTTTGATTCGTTTTAAGGATGTGGCCAACCTGGAATTGGGCGCAGTTACCTATTCCATTTCCAGCCAGTACAAAGGCATTCCTGCTGCAGCCATTGCCATTTTTCAGTCCCCTTCTGCCAATGCCCTGCAGGTCGCTACTTTAGTAGAGCAAAAGATGAAAGAACTGGCCCAAAAATTTCCTCCAGGTTTAAAATATACCATTCCTTTTGACTCCACTCGCTTTGTTAATGCAGCTTTTGAAGAGGTTTTGTTTACTTTTATTTCTGCCTTTTTATTGGTCTTTTTGACCATGATTCTCTTTTTAGAAGACTGGCGGGCAGCTCTTATCCCTGGCATAGCCATTCCTGTTTCTCTGATTGCCTCTTTTTTGGTGTTGCACCTTTTAGGGTTTAGTTTGAACCTTATTTCCCTTTTTGGTCTGGTTTTGGCCATTGGGATTGTGGTAGATGATGCCATTGTAGTGGTAGAAAATGTGGTGCGCCACATAGAAGAAAATCAACTCACCCCTCAAGAAGCCAGTCTAAGGGCCATGCAGGAAGTAACAGGCCCTGTTATTGGCACCACCCTGGTTTTGCTCTCTGTTTTTGTGCCCACTGTGTTTTTAGAGGGTATTAGCGGGCAGCTTTTTACCCAGTTTGGATTGACCATTTCTGTAGCCACCGTATTTAGCTCCATCAATGCCCTTACCCTGAGTCCTGCCCTGTGTGCTGTTTTTTGCGGCCCAAAGGCAAAAAGAACTGGTTTTTTCGCCTCTTTGACCAGGGTTTTGTAAAGGTTCGCAATGGTTATTTGCGAGTACTGGTTTTATTTTTGAGAAAATCTGTTTTAGGAGGAATATTTTTTCTCCTCTTGCTTTTTGGCGCTTACAAAGGATTTGTGTCTTTGCCCACGGGCTTTTTGCCTCAAGAAGACCAGGGCTATGTTATGCTGGCCATTCAGCTTCCCAATGGTGCTTCTAAGCAGAGAACCCAAGAGGTAGTAGACAAAATCAACAAGAGTTTGCAAAAGGAACCTGCCCTTTCTGGTTTTGTCAGTGTTACTGGCTATTCCCTTTTAGACGGTGCTCCTGCCAGCAATAGTGCGGCCATGTGGCTCATTTTAAAACCCTGGGAAGAGCGAAAGTCTCCAGAACTTGGCCTGCAAGCTGTTATCACCAGATTGTGGCAACTAGCCTATCAGGTTGAAGAGGCCAATGTCTTTGCCTTTCCTCCTCCAGCCATTATTGGCATTGGCGGAGTGGGGGGCTTTCAACTGGAACTCCAACAGGAAGGAGAGCTAAAGCCTTTAGAACTGGAAGATACTGTGTATAAAGTCCTGGCTGGGCTTAATCAAAAACCCAGCATTGCTTCCATCTTTACCTCTTATCAGCCAAGGACCCACAGGTTTTTATTAACCTGGACCGTCTTAAGGCCAATAGTTTGGGTGTGAATATTGATGATGTTTTTACCACCCTGTCTGTGGTCTTTGGCTCTGCTTATGTAAATGATTTTAATAAGTTTGGTAAAAACTACCAGATTAGAGTGGCTGGGAATCCCACCAGTAGAGATAAACTGGAAGATATTTTAGGTTTAAAGGTTTTAAATCAAGAGGGAAAAAGGGTTCCCTGGGAAGTTTAGTGCGTTTGCAAAAAACAGTGGGTCCCAAGCTGGTACACCGCTATAACTTGAAAACAGCAGCTACTCTTAGTGGGAATTTAAAACCAGGTTTTAGTACAGGAATAGTGCTCAAGGAGATTGGGTCCTTTTTGGAAGAAAATCTGCCCTTGGGCTATAGTTATGAGTGGACAGGCATGTCTTATCAAGAGCAGGCTACTCAAGGCCAGGCTGGCAAGATTTTCCTCTTGGCCACTTTCTTTGCTACCTAATTTTGTGTGCTTTGTATGAAAGCTGGACCTTGCCCCTGGCAGTTATGCTCTCTGTGCCCTTTGCCTTTGTGGGTTTGATAGGTATTTACTTTCTTCTGGGGTTGGATGTAAACCTCTACACTCAATTGGGGTTAATTTTGTTAATTGGCCTTACTTCTAAAACAGCCATTTTGATTGCTGAATTTGCCAAAGTCCTGGTAGAAGAACAAAACTTATCACCTTTTGAGGCAGCCTGTGAGGCTGCCAAACTCCGCTTTCGTCCCATTTTAATGACTGCCTTTACTTTTATCCTGGGAGTGGTGCCTTTACTCCTGTCTTCTGGAGCTGGAGCTGCCAGCCGTTTTTATCTGGGGATAGCAGTCATTGCTGGCATGTTTAGTGGCATTTTCTTAATGCTCTTTTTTACTCCCCTCTTTTTCATCTGGCTTTCTAAAAAGAGCTAATTGGCCTTTAAGTTAGCTATGATATCTTTAAGCAAATCGCCAGAAGGGGTCTTGTAGTTGGGGTTAATCTTTACCAGGTTTTGCCAGGATTTGAGGGCTTCTTCTTTTTGATTGAGGTCAAAGAAAAGCACTACTCCTTTATTAAAAAGGGTGGTTTGATGTTTTGGGTCTATGTTTAAGGCTTTATTAAAAGCTTCCAGGGCCTTTTGAAACTGTCCTGTCCTTCTGTACATAACGCCTAAGTCAGTCCAGACATTGGGATTTTGAGGGTTTAGTTCCAGAGAGCGGTTGTAAGCTTTTATGGCCTTTTGATATTGACCTGTATCAAAGTATAGGTTGCCCAGTTCCGTAAAAAGCAGCACATTGTTTACATCGGTTTGGGCTTGAGTTTCCAGTTCCTGAATTCTTTGTTGCATGGCTGCAGGAATAGCTGGCTCAGAACTGCCAGGTGCTTGAGCAGGTGGGTTTGAGGTTGGCATAATCAAGCTGAAAACCACAAAGCCAATATAGGCTCCAGCTACCAGGGCAATAAAAATGACCAAGAGATTTTTACTTTTCATGGAAAATTCTCCTTTTTTAGGTTTTGAGAATAGAATACAAGATTGGGGCCAGAAAAAAAGGACTATTAAACCCTTAACTTGGAAGAGAAAAGGAATTTTTTAGTGCAATTTTTTGCACTAAAAATGTGCGCAGGAGAAAGGTACCAACCTGGATTTTCCTAGACTTTGAAGTTTTGGATAATCTTTTTTAACTCCTCTGCCAGTTGAATGAGTTGTTCTGCGCTTTGTTTGAGCTGGCTGGAACTGGTTGCCATTTCATTGATTTCATTGTTTACCGTAGCAATATCTTGAGCGATTTCCCCGGCTACCTGAGAACTCTGGTTGATATTTTCATTTACTTCCCCAATGTTTTGGGAAACACCTCCAATGTTTTGAGCTATATCTCTGGTGGTTACAGATTGCTCTTCTACTGCTGCAGCAATGGTAGAAATAATGGAATCAATTTCGCTAATGGCAGAAGAAATATCTTCAATATCCGTTACAGTAACTTCTGTGGCTTGTTGAATATTTTTCACCTTTTCCTTGATTTCTTCAGTGGCCTTGGCTGTTTGCTGGGCCAATTCTTTAATTTCATTGGCCACTACAGCAAACCCCTTGCCTGCTTCTCCTGCCCTGGCTGCCTCAATGGTAGCATTCAGGGCCAGGAGGTTGGTTTGCGAGGATATGGCTGTAATGGTTTCTGTTACCTGGGAGATTTCCTTGGCAGCCTCACCCAGAGCATTGACCTTTTCTGTGGTGTTTACAGCTTTATTTACAGCTTCATTGGTCATTACCTTGGCCTTTTCTGTGTTGGTGGCTATTTCTGAAATGGTAGCACTCATCTCTTCTGAAGCAGTGGCAATGGTAGAGGTAGCCTCAGCAGAACTTTCCATGACCTGAGCTACATTTTGCATGTTTACACTCATTTCCTCAGCTGCTGTAGCCACTGTGTTGGCCCTGGAAGCAATGTTTTCCGAGCGTTTAGAATACTCTTCAGACATGGAATCCATGGAGCCAGCAGAAGAGGTAAGTACTTCAGCCAGATGGCGAAGGTCGTCTATCCTGAACATTTCTTTTAGCTTGGTGCCCATGTTGTTTAGGGCCTGAGCTAAAGTGCCTAGCTCGTCTTTAGAATTTAATTCTATGCGGGCAGTTAAATTGCCTTGAGCAATTTCCTGGGCAAAACTCACGGTCTTGGCCAGGGGCGCCAGGATGTTTTTCTGGGCTACTAACAGGGTTAAAACAATCATAATCAAGAGCACCAGGCTGGAGTAAAGGAGGGCGGTTTTAATAGAGCTATAAACAGGAGCAAGGATTTCTGCCTTTTCTATAAAGGCAAAAAATTTCCAGCCCAGGGCTTGGGAGGTAAATACTTTGGCATAATAAGGTTTGCCCTTAATGGTTACTTCTGTAAAGTCCTTAGATGTATTGAAAAGGTTGGCATAAACAGCATTTACTTCTTCCACTTTTTTAAAGTTGTGTTCTGGATTTTGCGAATCAGCTAAAATCACTCCATCGTCCTGGAGCATAATAATGTATCCTGTTTTGCCTATTTGGCTTTAGCTACCATATTGGTTAAAACTTCCAGGGAAATATCTATGGCTGCTACGCCCAGAACTTCTCCATTATTGGCTGTAATGGTCTTGGCAATACTTAAGGTCGCTCCGCCTGTAGTGGAGAGATAGGCCTTGGAAATAATAGCCTGGCCAGGTTTGGCCACTGCTTCTTGATACCAGGGGCGCTTCCTGGGGTCATAATGGGCTGGAAGCTCATCCACCCTGGCCAATAAAAAACCGCCATATTTGGTGCCTATATAGACATCCAGATAGTTGGGATGGCTCTTTTGCAAGGATTGCATAAAAAGAACAATTTCTTGTCCCAATTTGTCGTCCTCTCTGGGAATGGATTTGGTAGCTTGCTCTGTGTCCACCAGAGAAGTGATAGTATCATCTATTTTTGCATTAAGTGAAATTTGGTAATGGCGTCTACATTGGCTTTGGACTCCTGAAAAATAGATTTATATTTTGATCAAACTGAGTGAGGATATTGTTTACAGAACTTTTAAAGGAATTTAGGGAGAGCTCTTTGAGATGGTAACTAAAGATACTAAAGCTAATAACTACTGGAATTAAAATCCCTAAAATTACTAAGGCCAGGAGTTTGGTTTTTATGGATAGACGCATGGGATTCTCCTAAAAAGAGATTTTTATCTGATTTTAGAAAAGGAAAGTTTTTTTGTCAATGAGAAGATTTTTTTTCCTTTCTTCTTTGGAAGCTGGTTTCAAGTTTTCCTAGTTGTAAATTTAGAAAAAGTTTATTATGGGAAGGCAAACATAGAAAAGGAGCTTGTATGAAGACCTGGGAAAGGATTTTAGGACAAATTTTCCCCTTTTTGGGTGCTCTTTTTTGGGTGTGGAATTGTTCTGGCGTTTTAATAAGGGAAAAAGTCTTTGTAGCACTGAAAGCTGTTCTCTGGTGGGAAATTATATTCGCTTTGAAGATACATATTTAATTGCTTTGGGTTTTGTTTTTTTACTTGTTCTTTTTCTCTTTCATTTTCTTTATTTTCGTTCTCCAGATAAAACTTACTTAAAAAAGATAATATATGGACTTTTTTGTGCAGGTTTTATCGTAGATGGAGTCCTTCTGGGATTTCAAATTTTTATTATCAAACTTTCTGTCAAATTTGTTTTATTTTTGCCGGGATTTTACTTATTAGCTGGTTTAGCTTTACCTTTAGCCAGCAAAAGTACCTTTCCTTTCTTTTAGGCTGTAGTTTATATGGACTGGTTATAGGCTCTTTTGCTTTATTATCTTTACCTGCTAATAAACAAGATGCTCTTAAGCCCTTAAAGTTAGAAGAGTTAAATTTGATTTCCTGGGCTAAAGAAGATGCTCCGCTTTTCCCCAGGGCTTATTTGTTTATGAGTTTTCACTGTGAGCACTGCAGTAAAGTCCTGGCCAATCTGGCTGTAAACCCCAAAGTGGCTGAGATAAGCTGGCACATTTTTCCCCTGGATAGCAAAGAAGCTGATTTTAAGCGCTTAAGCTATGTTTTAAACTCTGAAGGTACCAAAGGTAATCCTTTTCTGGAAATTTTAAAGGTAGAATCAGGGGAAGTGGATGTAAGTAAGGAAAAGGTTGCGCCCAATTTGGCCAGTGAAGTTAAAAAGGTCCAGCAATACTTTTTAGCTCAAGGTTTTACTGGAGTTCCCACCTTAATTTTAGAAGAAAATCCTGGCAAAAAGGTCATTCTTACCGGTTCCAGGACCATTATCGATTATCTTAAAGACAAAGGCTACGTGCAAAGGGTATTGAACTTTTCTGCAGGAGAGCCCAGGTAAAAGTTTTTGGAAACAAGGAACCAAAAAGGCCAGGATTTACCTGGCCTTTTGGGTTGGTCTCAGACGGGTTCTAGATAGAAATTTATTTTTAAATATATTTTCCTTTGTTTAATGAGTCTATATTAACTTCAATAGTTATTTTGCTACCTACTCTAGAATAATAACTTGCTTCATTTATAATTGGTTTACCTCTTGTAAAATCCATTTCAGCGATAAGTTCTATTTGACCTGCTTTTAAGTTTGTTGATCTAAATTGAACAAAATTTGCAATATTTTCTTTGCTGGACCAATTTTCTTCGTTTGTTAGCTCTTTTTTGTTTGTCAAGAGAAGTTGACCCAGTCCATATCTTATGTCTCCACCAACACTTATTTTTAACTTTCCAACTTCTAGAAAACTACTAATGTTTTCATCAATTTTAATAATTCCAATCCAGTAGAGTTGTTTTTTATTGTTTTCAGAAACAAAATCTGCCTTCAATTGAGGTAAAATTACATCTATTTCGTGTAGGGATTCATCCTTTGCCATTCTGCTGCCCGGAATTACTGCAGTAGAAACAAATGTATCCACAAACATTGCTCTAAATTTTTCTTCCGAATAATCTCCAAGATAAAATTCACCATTTTTATATTTCGGAAATAAAACATTTTCACCCTTCTCATCAAAGCAGGGCCAGAAACAGGATATGTTTTCAAATTTTTCCTGATTTTTTGACAAATCTTTCCCATTTTTTAAATTATATGCTTTAGTTAACGCACCCCACATTGTCCAGCCGGGAATGAAAATGCGTGTTTCATTTATTACGCCGTAACTGCCCATACCAATATGAATAGGCTGTATTTGTTTAAAAACAAGTTTATACCATTTTTTTTCACTACTCATTTTAATCTCCCATTGCCTTTGCATGATAACGGGCATAAATTAGGATTTTTTCAAGGATTTCACGGAAAAAGAGAATCTCAGAGAGGTTTTCTGATAATTTTTCAAAGAATTCTTGATTTAACTCTTTCTCAGTATTATCATTTCCTACAAATTTACTTATTGATTTAATCTCATTAAGAAATATATCATCAACTTTTTTAGACTTAACATAAACAAAATAAGCATAAACTCCGTCATTAGATAATACGCCAAGAGATTTGTCTATTTCGTTCTTTATATTTCGTTTTATCCTTTTACCTTTTGATTTTATCTTTTCAACAATTTGATAACCAATATTATTTATTACAGCATCAAGATTTTGTACCATTTTTTGCCTCCTCTGTAGATTCAGTATTTTGAGTAGTTCCACTATTTGGCTGAGCATCTTTATCTTTCAAAACAACCTTCATCCTTCCGAATCCCCTTGTTGTCATTCCACCAATACCAAGTGTTTCATAATACTTTTTTGAATCTTCAAGTGCTTCAAGAATACCATCTTTTGATGGTAAGTTATCATCTCCAAAACTTTTCTTATCAAAAACTCTAAGATTACCATAAAAAATGGTACCCCTCGGTATTGCTTCGCTTGTAAATAATGCTCCGTCTTTTGCCGCTCCTGTTATTGGATCGATTGAAACGGAAGTTCTCACTTCAAGATTAGAATTGATAATTTGAGAAATAAGAGAATCATGGACAATGATAATATTATTAATATCAACTTTATCTTTTATTTCTTGCGGTATTTTACTTTCATCAATAGTATAACCACCCTCAACTTCTAAATTTAACCATCCCAGGTTTAGTGTTTTTCATTCCCTACTTTAGTCTTTATTTTATTATCTGATACGGTTACATCTATTGAAATTTCCTTTAACAATGACGGAGAACTTATCCACCTGACTCCCAATCTCGTATAAACAGGAAAAACAAAATATTTAAATCGGAGAAGAATAACATCCCCTGCCAGGAATTATTGTTTTTTGAATACCCGAATGATTTACAAACAATGCAGTGTCCGCAATGGCCTGCATCGTTACTTTGAGGCTCATCATCCTTCCCGGCACATTTAATCCTGGCAAATCTGTTACCAGAATATTTCATCCAGTTCTTAGGGCTACTAAACAATTCTTCTATATTATCTTTTTTTTCTTCCCTTTTTTTCAAATCTTTTTTATACTCATCTTTAAATGCAGACTGCAATTCCAATGCTACATAATACCTCCATGTCCCAGCAAGAGAACTTCCCGGTATTTTAGGTATTTTTGTAATCGGATCCCTTACAATAGTATTATCAACTCTTCCTATGGTATAACCACCTGTTCCTATGTAAACAGGATCCGTTGCCATTGCATAAATACTTTTTTTTATTACAACATCGTTATCACTCATTCTTATTCCTCCTTAAAATTTTCAAATTTTAATGATGTATGCCAGAATTCAAACATATCTATAAGCATAAATAATTTATCTCTAAAATTATTTCCTTTTATATTCTTTAATTCTTCAAAGCTATTAACCTCAAGTATGGCGGCAAATTCATTTTTATCTTTATCTTTCAACTCAAGTATATTTACAAAAGCAGAAATCATAAACTGCTTTAATGCCTCAAGATTACCGTCTCCCCAATCTTCAAGTTTTGAATAGATTAATGAGATTAACTTTTGAAGTTTTGAAGAAGATTTTTTCTCCGAGAAATATTTTTCAAATTCCTCAAAATATTGCCAACCATGTAAATCATAAGGCCTCATCTGTTTATATTTAATCAGTCTCTTAGACTTTTCATAATAGATATCATTTCTTCTTACATTTGTATCCAAAAATTCAAAATCAAATGTATTGGGGTAGAAATAGAATTTATCAGTATCAGTTGCATTTTGAGTGGTATCAATCCATACTTTCGTTCCATTATTAGGATACAGGTAAAATTCATACTTTTTATCTACATTATCCGCTCTCTCAAAAAGAGAATAGAAATTTTCACAATTAGCTACATGTTCAGGATTTTGCTGATAATAAAAAGCTGTTTTCTGCCTTGCTTTAAAATCCTTTGCCGGCAACTTAATCCTTAAATCTACCCAATTCTGTTTATCTTCTTCTTATTTTTCTTAGTGCTTTAATTCCAACATAAAGTGGCCGTTTATAGTTTTGAATAATTACCCCAATGTGCAAAGGCAATTTTCCGTAAACCCATTTGAAATTTTTGTAATACTCCTCCTGAATATTTTTAATAAGGTTAGGTACATATTCTGCGGGGATAATAAATTGCCAGCTTACAGGTGTAGGAGAAAGGATAGAGAAATAAGGTCTGTAAGATTGCTCATTGGCTTTATCTTTTTTAAAGTCTTTATTGCACTTCCATTATCACCATACTTTTTTAAATTAAACTCCTCTCTATTGTAAATCTTATCAACAGAAGATATCAAATAAACGTTATTATCTTTAGCCCAAAATAAAATATCACTGTCTTGATATTCTCCATCTTCAATATCAACATTCTTCCATACCAATCTTTTCTGTCTTTCTTCGGGAATTTCTGCAAGTTTAAGAATCCTTGAGCCCAAATCCAAATATTTAAAGAATTCTTGTGTTGTCTCCCATACTCTTCTTAATCTTGCAGGAGATGGATTTTTGCGAAGGAGAAATTGGAAAAGAAGTTGAGATAAAAATTCTATATCATTATTGTTTAATTTACCCCAATCTATTTCTCTATTATCAAAATTAATTGCCGAGCTATTTGATAAACTATTTTTAATAAACTCTTCCCATTTTGAACCAATTGAACGTTCAAGAATTAATTGATAAATTTGAAGAATTATAAAGCCAAAAACAAAAGATGATTTTATGAAATTTGAGAAACTAGAATTATTAAAAATTGCCTGATTTTTAAATCTATTTTCGTCAAAATTAAATTTTGGATCATTAGAAAATTTATCCTGAATATATTCTATCCAATTACTAACCTGTTTGCTTAAAACAATTAATCCTACATTTAAAGACCTAAAAAACAAATCTTTTAAACCAATTTCCCTATCTGCTAAATTGCTTTGAGGTTGACAAAGAATTTTTTTCAGAATTTTTTCTTTTAATAAACTTTCAAATGGTTTTTGTATTCCATTCTTATCAAAAAGGGAAATAAAAACTTCAATTTTATTATAAGATCTATCATAAAAAGTGTCTAAATCTTCCAAATTTTTCGTATTACTAATATTAGAAATTATTGCTATAAAAGATAATAAAAATACATCATACTCTTCACTTTTGACTACAAAACTATTAACCAAATCCCCATTAATCCACTTATCCAATTCAAATTTCAAAGTAACTAGTGCAACTCTTCCGTTTTTATCCTGAAGCTCATCAAGCCAGATTGTTTCTGCATTAGAATTATTGAGCCATTCTTTCACTCTGCCATCTGCTCTATTAGAGCAAACATCGCATATTAAATTGTCTGTACCACCATTATTGGCAAGTCGCATTTTACATATCTGACAGATACCACTTGGATTATCATCAAACTGTGATTTTAAATTTTCTTCAAATTTTGCAGGTAGTTCTGCTTTTAAAAAGTTCTCTTTTGCTCTTTCTATAAGATGCCCCAGATTCATTAATCCGCGTGAAGGTTCTGTTAAAAAGATTGTAGGATAAATTTCACCACCAAATTCATCTGTAAAAATCTTTTGGATTTCAGATTTAATGCTTGATAAGTCACTATGTAATTTATAAAAATCTCCTTCATTTTCTCCTATAATATTTTCCGCAACAACAAAATAAATACCTGTTTCATCCCTGTAAACTTCATTGCCAAGAGGATATTCTATTTCAATTAATTCTTTAATTTTTTATCAACCTCTTTAGATTTTTCTCTATACCAATTTATTGATGCTGCCTTTAATCCTTTTTCCGCAAGGCCGAGTTTATCGTATTGGATACCGAGTATTGACCATTTGATTTTTTGAGGATTATTAATAAAATCCTGTTGTTTTGAATTATCAAGATACAAACCGGCAAGAGTTGCTTTAAACATAGAGGCAGTCATATATGCCTGATCCCATAGCGTAACATCATTTACAGGAAAACGGGAATCACTAAGTAACATTGAGTACCAACTCTTAATTTCCGGAAAAATAAAATTTCTAATTTCTATCCAATCAGGAGAATTATAATACTTTTTATCTTCCAGAAATCTGTGAAATTTTTGAAAAAACATAATCTTGATTTGTCAAAATCATCTTCTTTTATCTCACCTCTTATTACACTTCCAAATGCATTTGATATCCATAATGTTTCTAACTGATTTGAATCTTGAGGAGAACCTTTATCAATTCTCGGAATTGATATTTTCACAACCTCGAAAAAATTTTTTAATTTAA
>LZQN01000101.1_pt1 | contig 17858 bp, 18 predicted proteins | sample 768531 | NCBI WGS metagenome assembly LZQN01 (sample SAMN05207080, study PRJNA324506) | oil field metagenome | isolation source: sample BH-FW-7 from oil reservoir | place: India: Bombay High | collected 2015-12-02
ATTTTTTCTGCTTCAAAAGAAGTCAGGGCCTCATCTACACTCAAGACAGGTAAGCCTAACTTGGAATTTAAGCGTTTAATAAAATTTTTTACCTGTCTGGTAGTTAAAGATTCCTCTCCATTTAAATACCTTGGTATACCTATTACTATTTTTTTTTATGTCTTCTTTTTTTACTATTTCCTTTAGTTCTATAAATAGGCTCTCATTATCTTTTTTTTCTAATGTCTTATAAGGAAAAGACATTTTAAACTCTTCATATCCTAAGGCCAAACCTATTCTTTTTAAACCAAAGTCTATTCCCAATACCTTACTCATTATATATCTAGTATAATTTTATTATTTTTCTTTTTTGCTTTTTTTGATCTTTTTAATAAAATCATTTTTCCACTTTGGTCCGCCTATGCACATGCTAAGATATTCTACGGTATGCAAAACTGAATATTTGTTATTTTAAAATATTCAGAGCTCTTTTAATACCAATCTTACAAGAGGGACAGCCTACAATTATGGGTAGATGAGTAGGGTAGTCTTTTAAATCTTTTTTTAAGTTTTCTAATTTTCTTTCTCTTATTTTATTATATATTTCTGGAGAAGTTAAGGCTCCAAGTCCGCTTTCTCCACAACAACCAGGAGTTATTTGAACTGGGGTTTTGAGATAGCTAGATATGTTTTTAGCGTATACTTCAGGACTTTTTACTGGATTTACTCCTACCCACTCACTATGACAGGCAGGATGATAAATTATTTTATCTTGAGGAATAGAGCAAAGCTCAGGTAGATGGTTTAAAATAAATTGAACTACATCCAGATGCGTAATTGATTGATTATTTATTTTTAAGTTATAATTTTGCGTTGCTTCTCTACAGGTACCACAGGAAGTTAAAAAGAAGTTTAGGTCTTGATTTTCTTTTTGAGAAATAATCTTTTCTATGAGGGTTATATTGGACTCTCTTATTTTGGAGTAAGCATTTTGAGCTCCGGATACCAATAAAGGATAACCGCAGCACAGATGTTTTGGTGGTATTACTACTTTTACTTTGCTTTTTAAGAGTAAGTAGATACTGGCCAGGCCAATACTTCTATAAAATACACTGGCCCCACATCCTGGAAAGTAGAAAACAGTTGTGCTATATTCCTTAGGAGTAAAAATAAAATATTTAGAGGTATCAATTGTTTCATAAAGATTGAGAAACTCAGTTTCTGGACCTTTTTCTTTAAAAAGGGGATTGTTTATTTTTTTACGCCAGACTTCAGGTACAAAAGGAATTATTTTATTTTGTATTCTCTGTCCAATGCTAACAAATTTGGCGCTTTTGGGTATATATTCTTCAGGATTTTGCGATATTAAATTGAGTATTTTGTGTTTGATGGGATGGCCTGAAGACTCTCTACCTTCTAAAAAGTTTCTTAGCATCAAAGCTACTTCTGCATTTTTTATTTTTACAGGACAGACAAAGGTACATTTACCACAAGCTGTACAGTGTTCCATTATTTTTCTTAATCTATGCAGCAATTCCTGGTCAGGCTCTCCTGTTAGCAGCTGGGTATAATAAATTGCTTCTATAAGGGCACCAAGGGTGATATTTTTGTTTCGAGGATGAAAAAGAAGCCCTTTTTCTGGTAGATACATAGGGCAGACTTGTTTGCATTTACCACAACGAGAACATATTTGAATGTTTTTTAAGAGAGTGATTAATTCTTGTTTTTCGCTTTCCTTTAAAGCACTTCCTTTTATATCCTGGATTAAGTGGTTAAAGGAAAAGGTATAGGGTTCTACTGGTAATTCTTTTTGGATCAATTTCTTAGGATTAAAGATGTCATTGGGATCAACTATACTTTTATATTCTCTAAGGGCTTTTATCTTTTCCGTTTCTAAAAAGTTTATTTTAGTTACTCCAATTCCATGTTCACCAGAAATTTGACCTCCCAATTCTAATACCTTGGCAAATATTTTTTCTGTTGCCTCTTCTGCTTGGGCCAGCATTTCTAGGTCATTGGAGTTTACAGGAATATTTACATGGCAATTGCCATCGCCTGCATGCATGTGATTGGCAATTTCAATACGAGTAAGAAAAAGTTCATTTAAAATATTATCCAGATCTACTTTTAAAGCTGAATATCTTGACTTCAAATCTTGAAAGAAAAAGCCTATTTGTACCTGTAACTCCTGTTCAGATAACTGGTCCTTATTTATTTTATTTTTTAAGATTTTTGAAGCTATATCTAGTTCCATGTGAATAAATTCATCTTCTATGTCTATACCAGGAAGATTTTGTACTTTTTGTAAAGCTTTTCTATAGGCTTTAGCTAAATAATATAAATTTAAATTTTCCAAAAAATCAGAAAAGGCAGGTACTGCTTCTAAGGGAATAACCACATCTTCATTTATTTTGAATCCACTGGTTCTTTTAGTAATGGCCGAAAGTTTATGTCTATCTTCCCAGAAAATTTCTGCTTCTTTTTCATCTCTAGCTACAAAAATATCTACTCCTTCATAAGGAGAGGTTAGTTCTACTATTTTGTGTACAGCATCTTCTAAAGCTTCTAGGTCATCTGAATCTAACTGGAGAAGTAATACAGATATGGGTTCACCTTCGTAGCGGGTTGATTTTTTTTGATACTCGATAGCCTGGACATATTTAATTCCAAATTCTTCTAAAGCTGAGATTTTAACCAGATCTCCCTGGGTTCTTATGGTATCTCTTAATTTTACAATATCATTGATGACCAGAGCTGCATTGCGCATGGATTTGCCATAAAATTCTAAACAAAGAGTCCTGGACAGGGCAGGTTTGGGATGGAGTATAAAGCAAATTTCAGTGATAATGCCATCAACACCTTCTTTTTGAATACCAGGAAGTCCTCCTAAATATTTATTGGTTACATCTTTGCCCAGTCCTGCTTTTCTTATTTCTTCTCCTTTTAAGCGAATTACCTCTTTTAATTTTCCTTGCTCGTTATAAATTTCAAAAGTAGCTGTTTCTTGAGGTAATATTTTATGACGAGGGTGATTTTTTCTCTTTACCTCTATTAATTCTCCAGTGGGCAAGATCATTTTGTAGCTTAAGATATTGTCCAGAGTGGTTCCATATTCAAAAGCATAAGGACCACCAGCATTTTCAGCTACATTTCCGCCCAGAGAAGAAGCAGCCTTGGAAGCAGGATCTACGGTCAAAAGTAAGTTATATCTGGCAGCAGCTTTATGGCATCTAAGGTAATAACTCCGGCCTGGACGCAGAGATAGAGATTATCCGGGTCAATTTTAAGTATTTTTTTTAGCCTGCTTAGACTTAAAATTACAGATCTTCTTCCTGCAGGTACTGCTCCACCAGTAAGGCCAGAGCCACCTCCACGGGGAATAAGGGAAAAGTGAAGTTCGTTGGCTAATTCAATGATTTTTCTAATTTGAGTGGTACTTTCAGGAAAAAGGACCATAAGGGGAAGTTCCATGCGCAGGTCTGTGGCATCAGTAGAACATTCAGCAATGGCATTGGGTTCTAAAGATATTTGCTCTTCTTCCATAAATTGTTTTAGTCTTTTAACTACTTTTTGCTTAAAAGCTTCATCCTGCTCAAATTCTTTCCAGTAATTTTCTAAACAGGTGGAAATTATTTCATAATATTCTTCAGAAAGAGAGGTCCTTTCACCTTTCAGGCGGGAAAAAACACTTTGCCTTACCAACTGGGGCTTGATAAAAGGATTATAACGAATAATAAAAATTTCTGCTGCCAAACTGAGCGCCAGGTTTTGAACACTTTCTGGCCAAGCACGAAACTGGTTGAGATTTAATTTTAAAACGCGCTTGATTAGTCGCTCAGAGGCCAGAGAAATATGAGGTTTTCTTTGACTCATTTTTTGTTCCTATTGCTTAAACTTGTAAAAAGTAAAAGTGAAGTGTAAACTATTTTTATTAGTTTTTATTGTTTTAAAAAGCAAGAGAGAAAATTGTCTGTTATTTTAGGCTATTATAAGGAGAAGAAGGTTTGGAAAAATTAGAAAAAAGTATTTTAGAAAAAATAACCAATCCTCAGCTAGTAAAAGAATTAAGTTTAGAAGAGCTCACTTTTTTGGCTCAAGAGATACGGGATTTGATTATTAAGGTTGTGGCCCGCAATGGAGGACATCTAGCTCCTTCTTTGGGCGTAGTGGAGTTAACTTTGGCTTTATTGCATGTTTTTGATCCCAGAGAAGATAAATTTATCTGGGATGTGGGGCATCAGGCCTATGCCTATAAAATCCTTACTGGCAGAAAAGATAGTTTTCCCACTTTAAGACAGATGGGAGGAATTAGTGGTTTTCCCAAACCAGAAGAAAGTCCTTTTGATCATTTTGCAGTAGGGCACTCCAGTACTTCTATTTCTGCTGGGTTGGGAATGGCAGTGGCCAGAGATTTATTGGGGAAGAAAAATAAAGTACTGGCAATTATTGGTGATGGCTCCATGACTGCTGGGCTGGCTTATGAAAGGTTAAATCAGGCTGGGGGGTTGGATAAGGATCTGGTGGTGATTTTAAATGACAATGAAATGTCCATATCCAAGAATGTAGGAGCCTTGTCTTCTTTTTTAAGTCGTAAACTTTCCTCTCGCTGGATGATAAAATTTAAACGGGATTTTGAAAGTTTCATAAAACAAATTCCCAGGATTGGAGAAGATATTTTAACCTATGCTAAGAGAAGTGAAGAGGCCTTAAAGAGTTTTTTTACTCCTGGGATTTTGTTTGAAGCCTTTAAATTTAATTATATTGGGCCTGTAGATGGGCACAATCTAAAGAAATTAATTACTGTTTTTGAAGAGGTAAAGGAATTAAACATTCCTGTTCTGGTGCATGTCCTGACCAAAAAAGGTAAGGGATATGCACCTGCAGAAAAAAATCCAACCTATTTTCATGGCGTTGGCTGTTTTGAACCAGAAACAGGCAAGGCGAAAAAAATAGCTGCCTGTAGTTTACCCACTTATACCGAAGTTTTTGGCAGGACTTTATGTCAATTGGCCAAAGAAGACTCCAGGATTGTAGCCATAACTGCTGCTATGCCCGAGGGTACAGGGCTTTCTTTTTTTGCTGAACAATTTCCAGAGCGTTTTTTTGATGTGGGAATATGTGAACAACACGCAGTTACTTTTGCTGCTGGTTTGGCCAAAGAAGGGTTTAAGCCAGTGGTAGCCATTTATTCTACTTTTTTACAAAGGGCTTATGACCAGATAGTGCATGATGTTTGTTTGCAAAATCTACCAGTTGTTTTTTGTTTGGATCGGGGTGGCTTGGTAGGAGAAGATGGGCCTACTCATCATGGGGCTTTTGACTTTTCTTATTTGAGGCATATCCCCAACCTGGTAGTTAGTGCTCCCAAGGATGAAGCAGAATTGCAATTGCTTTTGTACACTGCTTTACAAGCTAATAAGCCCTTTGCTTTACGTTATCCCAGAGGAGTGGGAAGTGGAGTTGCTTTGTTAAAAGAATTTAGAACCCTTCCCCTTGGTCAAGGAGAACTCTTACGGGCAGGGCAGGATGCGCTAGTACTGGCTATTGGAAGTAGGGTGTATCCTGCTTTAGAAGCTATAGAAGAAATTAAAGAGTTTTCAATAGGTTTATATAACTTAATTTTTGTAAAACCCTTAAGTAAATCTTTATTAGATATGATTAAAATTATGATAAAATTATTATAGTTGAAGAAAATACATTGCAAGGTGGATGTGGAAGCGCTATCTTAGAATTTTTAGAGGAAAATGATTGTTTAGATAAGATAAAAGTAAAAAGAATTGGACTTCCAGATATGTTTATTGAACATGGTAATGTTAATAAATTAAGAGAAAAATATGGAATAGATAAATCGTCTATAAAAGAAAAAATTTTAGCTTTTTTAAGGAGATAAAATGGATATTTTGCAAAAAAACACTTTATTAAAAAATATTTTAGAAGAAAATTTAGATTTTTTAGCTCAGACCGAAGATTTAGCTAAGGATTTGATTGTTAAAAAGCTAAGTCAAGGACAGATGGTACTATTAGCCAATCCTAAACATAAAATTAAACCCTTGTTGATTGGTCAACCTAGTAGTATTAAAGTAAATGCCAATATTGGAACTTCTCCGTTTGTCAATGACTTAAAACTTGAATTAGAAAAGGTAGAATATGCTAAGCATTTTGGCGCTCATACTTTGATGGATTTATCCACAGCTGGTAATTTAGATGAAATAAGAAAAGCGATTTTAGAGAAATCTTCTTTGCCAGTTGGTACTGTTCCCATTTATGCTGTAGCCCAAAAATATATAGCCAAAGGCGAGGATCCATCTCAGTTTAGCTGGAGCGAACTTTTGGAAGAGATTGAAAAACAGGCAGAACAAGGTGTTTCCTTTATGACTTTACACTGTGGAGTGAGTGAGCGAGCCGTATTGCTGGCTGAAAAGGAAGATAGAGTCCTGGGGATTGTGAGTAGGGGAGGGTCTATTCTGGCCAGATGGATTTTAAAAAATAAAAAAGAGAATCCCTTATTGGAAAACTATGGTGATATTTTAAAGTTGGCTAAAAAATACAATTTAACTTTAAGTTTAGGAGATGGTATGCGCCCGGGAGCTGGAGATGATGCCGGAGATAGTGCGCAATGGGAAGAGGTAATTACTCTATCTGAGCTTACCCTAGAGGCCTGGAAAGAGGGCGTGCAGGTGATGATTGAAGGACCTGGGCATGTTCCTTTAAACTATATTGCAGAGCAGGTAAAAGTAATGAAGCGCCTTTGTCATCATGCACCTTTATATGTGTTAGGGCCTTTACCCACTGATATTGCTCCTGGTTATGACCATATTGCCGGAGCAATAGGAGGGGCATTGGCTGCCTTAAATGGGGCAGATTTTCTTTGTTATTTGACTCCAGCAGAACACTTAACCTTACCCTCTTTAGATGATGTGCGTGAAGGAATTATAGCTTCTTTGATTGCAGCTAGTAGTGCAGAAATTGCCCTGGGTAGAAGACCAGCTCAAAAAAGAAATTATGCCATATCTAAGGCTAGAAAAGAACTTGATTGGGAGAAGATAAAAGACCTTGCCTTGGATAGAGAAATGGTATGTTTCCGAAGATCTAATTTTGAGGATAAGGAAGAATGTGCTATGTGCGGAGAGTTTTGCGCTGTAAAGATGCTTAGATAGTGAGATGAGTAATAGATATTTAGAACGAGAAGTAAAATTTAAACTTAATAATTTTGAAGAGTTAGAAAAAATATTACAACTTCTTAGAAAACAGGGGCAAGAAATAGTATTCTTGGTTTTTTGAAAAAAATTTGGTTTTAGATGATTTTAAGGGCAGCCTTCAAAAAAAAAGGAGTACTTTTGAGGTTAAGGCAGGATAAAAAAGCCAGGATTACGTTAAAATTGCCTGTTCAAAACAGTTCTTCTGAATTTAAAGAGAAATGGGAGTTAGAGGTTGAAGTAAGTGATTTTGTTTCCATGCAGGATATTTTTAAAGAGCTTGGGTTTAGAGTTAGCTTTAGTTATGAAAAGTTTCGTACAATCTGGAAGATACAAGAAGTCCTTGTGTGTTTAGATATACTTCCCTTTGGCTTTTTTTTAGAATTAGAAGGTAAAAATCTAAAGACAGTGGCAAAAAATCTGGGCTTTTCCTGGGAAAACGCTATTATTGACAATTATTTTACACTTTCTAAAAAATCCAAAGAGCAACGACTTGTTTTTAATTCTCAGGAAAAGGCGTATTTTCAACAAAAATTTTTTGATTTTTAGGAGATTTTGCATTTGTTTCTTTACATAGGAAGGAGAAATAGGTAAAAGAATACTTAATTTTTAAATAGCCATATTTTTGAGAGGAGGGTGGGATGGATTGGTTTTAAAAAAAGAAGATGTGGAAGAATTGGAAAGTATTTTAGATAAGTTAATAGAGGAAGGTGGAGCCACCTATGCTTTGCTCACAGATTTAGCAGGAAATCTTATTTGTAGCTCTGGGAAGGCAAAGGTTGATGCCTGCTCTTTGGCTGTTTTATCCGCTGCTAATTTTGCTGCTACTAGAGAAATTGCAAAGCTTATAGGTGAAAAAGAATTTTCTTTACTTTTCCATCGAGGAGAAAATGAAAATATTCATTTTACCCATATTACTTCTGAAGTCTTGCTTATTGTCTTGTTTAAGCCCTATGTATCTTTAGGCTTGTTACGACTTAAAACTGATGCTATAAAAAAAGAAATTCAAAATTTTTTGAAAGGGTAGGAAAATGGCCCTTATAAATTTTAAAGAAAAAGTTATTCAGGTAAAACTTGTCTATTATGGTCCAGGAAGAAGTGGAAAAACCACTAATTTGGTATATATTTATAACAAATTAAATGAAAAGATGGGGAAATCTTTAACCAGTAAACTTATATCCATTGATACCAAAGGAGAAAGAACTTTATATTTTGATTTTTCCCTTTAGAGTTAGGTAAAGTTCAAGGTTTAGATCTTAAAATTCAACTTTATACCACTCCTGGACAAGTTGTTTATAATTCAACCAGAAAACTGGTTTTAAAAGGGGTAGATGGTATAGTATTTGTTGCTGATTCTTTGTCTAGTAGAAAGGAAGCAAATATAGAATCTCTCCAAAACTTGGAAGAAAATCTAGCAGATTATAATTTAAAATTGGAAGATATACCTTTGGTGTTTCAGTGGAATAAGCGAGATTTGGAAAGTGATGTTCCTTTATTAAGTGTAGAAGAAATGCAAAATGATTTAAATAAAAAATACAGTGCCCCTGCTTTTCCTGCCAGTGCATTAACTGGATATAATGTTTTTGAGACTTTAAGGATAGCTTCTCGTCTCACTTTAAAATATGCATTGCATAAGATAAGTGCAAACAATTTGGCTGTTGGGGGATAAGATGTCCAAGAGCATGGAAGAATTTGAAATAGACTTAGAAGGATTGGAAGCTGAACTATCTAATCTGGACAATTTTTTAGAGGACACATTAGAAGATAGTTCTTTGCAGGGAGAAAATATTTTTAAAAAAGTTTTTCTTTTTTTGGAAAAAGGAGAATTTTCTGAGCTTAATAATTTGATTCAAGATTTAGGCAAGCTTCAATTCGAGGATAAAAAATTAGAAAATTTTAGAAAAATAATTAAAAATTCTTTGGTTTTAATATCTATTCATAGAAGTATTTTCGAATTATTTTACTTTTTGAAAAATAATGCTGATAAATTTTTAAGTACTAAAGATGAAAATATTCTAAAAAGAATGGTTTCTTTTTATAAAAGAGCTAAACAAAGTAATAAAGGTAAGGCTGAAAGCAGTGAGCTGATAAAGGCCGTAGAAGATGTTATATCTTCTAAATTACATGAAATAAATATAAAAATTGAAGAAAACCAAAGAATACTACATAGAATTATAAGTAAAGAAGCTGAGATAAGTGAAAAAAGAGAGGAAGAAATAGAAGAATATTTTAGTGGAAAAGGGCTTTATGCTAAAATTAAAATAGATAACTATTATGTACTAGATAATGAATACATTTTGAATCAATTTAAAATCAATAAAAATAAAGCTAAAAAACTTACCAAGAAAAGCTTCATAAAGCTAAAACAGCTTTTATCTCCTTTTTCTTCTCCAGTAAAAGAAGCGAGGGGGATTTTACGTAAATATTCAGCTAAAGAGGCAAAAGAGTTAAATATTTATCCCCTTCATATCTCTAAAATGTGTAAAAATCCCAAATGGGCCTTGGTGGTTGATTTAGGCGAAGAAAAAATGGGAGTAATTTTTGCAGAAGAAATAGATAATAGTTTAATAGAAGGGGAAGTGGAAAGGGATATATTAAGAAGTGGTTCTTCTACCTTTAAAATTTTGAATCCTAAAGAAATGTGGCAAAAACAACAGGAAGAATGGGAAGGTTTTTAATAAATGCTTAAAGGTAAGCTAGGAGCAGTATCTCTAATTAGTGTTGTTCAGATGTTTCATCAAGATGGCAAGTCCGGGATGCTTACCATTTATCAGGATAATTATGCTATTGGTAAAATATTTTTTTGGGAAGGTAATATTGTTTGGTCCAAAAAAGGAAATTTAAGTGGAGAAAAGGCTTTTTATCAATTAATGAACATAGAAGAAGGAGATTTTACTTTTGATCCCAATGTACAAGAAAGAGAAAGAAATATTGAGGTTCCCTGTGAATATCTCTTGTTAGAAGCTGTAAGAAAACGAGATGAACTTAAAGAAAAACAACAGCAAATAATTAATTTAATTAAAACTCGTATTAAGGGAGTAAAGAGTATAAGTTTTCCTTTTATATAGAGAAATTTTTAAAATATTTAATACTATTTCTGGACTAGTGGACTCTGGTGAAGTGAAATATATGTGGCTGGAAAACGAGAAAGGGTTTATTTTTATTTTACCTGTAGAAGGGACTATTTTAGAAATAAAATTTTTTGAAAAAGCTTATCCTCAAGAGATTTACTCTCTGGTTAAGCAAATATTGGAGGAGGTTTAATTAGTGCTGAGATTACCAATTTTTCCTTATTATTATATTAATCTCCATTCATCCTTTATTTTACTAGATGAATTTTTGTCTTTTTTAAAAAATGAAGAGTTTAATGGTTTTTTAGAATTTGTTTTACCAGATAGAAAAAAATTCATATTTTTAGAAATGGGAAACTTTTATCAAGGAGTAAGTGTAAATAAAGAAATTAATCCGTGTACTTTAGATAACATTGGTGGTGATTTTATCTTAAATGTATGCAAACTCCCAGAAGATGAACTAATATATTGGTCTAATCTATATTATAGTAAAATATTTTATGAGAATTTAAGTACTGATTTTACTGATACGGTTAAATTAAATTAATAAACTAAAATCAGAAGGATTAAATGGAGTCTTAAATATCAAATATGCCAAAGGAAAGTTAGATATTTATTTTTTTAATGGTAATATCTTGGGTATGTCTTCTAGTGAAAATAATAGATTTATTAGAGGCACATCTAAGTTATCATCTTTGGTACAGGAAATAGACGAAGCTGTTTTTAATGTATATAAGATTGTTTTTAATGAACAAGCGAGCTTAAGCTCAGAAGTAGAGCAGATAAAGAAGATGCTGGAAGAACTATTTAACTATATTAGTTCTATTGATAAGAAATTTTCCCTGAATTTGAAGAAAATTTGTCTTTCAGGAGCCAATAGATATCCTTTTATTGATCCTTTTCTGGAGAATTTGAGTTCTCAGAGGGAAAAGTATATATTGATGAAGCAGTTAATAGACATGAAATAAAAGAAGGAGTTAATTTTATTTTAACTGCTATTGGCAATAATTATAATTTTTCTGAAGAACAAAGAAAAGAAATAGAAAAGATAATTAAAAATAGTGGTTTAAAAGAGTTTAATTTTTAAAAATAACTTTTTAAAAATAATAAAGTTATGAACAATATTTTAAAAAAAATAGTTAATATTGAAGGAGTTAAGGGAGCCTGGTTGGTTTTAGATGGAAAATATTATAGTAAAATAGCTCTAGATTTAGATGAAGAAATTAAAGATAAATTGGAACAAATTGTTAGTTATTGTCAGGAAATAGTAAAAAGTGAGAAGCTTGTTTTGGGATGTAAGGCTGAATTTGATTTGTTTCTTGTTGAAGTGTTGAATAATAATCAATATATAGTTATATGGGCCAGTGATAGGGTAGATACCTCAATTTTAAAAATGGAATTAGATATAATTATAGAAGAGAATTTAAAAAATAATGATAGTTTTATAAAGAAACTTAAGTTTTGGTAATGAACAATATAATTGAAATCTTAAATATTTTTTTCAATTCTAAACATACTGGATGTTTGGTGATTAGTAAAAAAGGTACTGAAAATGCTTGTAAAATATATTACTATAAAGGAAATATTTATGCTGCTGAATATTTGGATAAGGTAGGATTTGATGCTTTATTGGAGCTTTTGTCTTTTCAAGATATTAAATATAAATTTTTTAACAATAAAAATATTAATAGAGAAGATTTTTCCTTAGATACTTTAACTATTATAAACAAACTAAAAGAGGCTAGTATGTTGGAATTAAACAAAAAGGTTCGTTTGATAGCCGAAGAAAGGGATGTGTCTCTTAGTGCTAAGGAATGGAAGATACTTGCCTTATCTCAACGTAAAGTAAGTTTGGATAACTTGATTAAACTTTCTGGGTATTCTAAGGAAGAAGTGCTAAAAATTGTCAGCGCTTTAAAAGATAAAGGAGTAATAGAACTTGTAGATAATTGGGAAGAAAAAGAAGGAATTAAAACTAATGGACGAAAGTATACTCCACGTGTATTTTGGTCTACTTTAAGTGCTGAGCTCAGTAAAACTTTGGGACCTGTGACCAAGGAAATTATTTTAGATGAAATTTATAATTTAGAAGAAGAAGTAGATAAGTTTCCCATTAACAAACTGCCTCTTTTGATTGAAAAGTTGGCTTCAGAAATAGATAATCCTAAGGTTAGACTTGATTTTCAAAAGAAAATGTTAGCAACTATAAAGAAATTGTAAGGAGGATTTCATGAGTATTAGATGGAAGTTTATTTTAATCTTTTTACTTACTTCCCTATTTCCTTTGATTTTAGCTGGAGGCGCTGGTTTTTATCATATTGAAGAGATTAGTAAAGTTGCCATTTCAGAAAGTAGTAAAAGCATAGAAAAAGCCTATGAACAATTGGTAGAGCAAAAGACCTTGGATATAAAAAAGAGCTTAGAACATTTTATTTCCATGAATATGATGACTCAGGAAAACTTTGATTTGCAGTTATTACAATTTGATCCATCTTTTACTTCTTTTGGAGTGCAGACTTTTGGTAAAACAGGATTTACTTATGTTGTTCTTAAAAATAATAAGAATTATAAATACTTTTTACATCCAAATCCTAAATTTATAGATAAAGATATAACAAAAGAAATTGATAAAAATCCTAAGTTAAGACAAATTTTACGTTTAGCAGAAAAACAAGGAGTTATGAGTGGATATGTTGATTCGCATGGACAAAAATACTATTATGTAATAGCTAAAATTGCTTCTTCTCCGCTTTTTATTTTTAGTAGAATAGATTATAAAGAGATAGAAGCTCCTATAAATAATTTGAAGTATGCTTTTAATGAGGAGAAAAATAAATTCTTGCTTCAATATCATATAGGTGGAATTGCTACTGGTTTAATAGTCATTTTAGTGGCTTTACTTTTTAGTATAAGGCTTTCCAGACCTATAACTTACTTAACAGAAGTAGCTGAGAGAATTAGTTTGGGAGAACTGGAAACTCCCATTGATATTACCTCTACAGATGAGATTGGAGATTTAGCTGATGCCTTAAGGAGAATGCAGGTAAGTTTAAGAAAGGCTATTCAACGCCTCCAGCGTCGTTCTCAAAGGAGGTAGTAATATGCCTAAAAAAATAATTATTTTTCTATGTTTCTTGTTTTTATTGGGGTTTGGCTTTGTACAGGCTCAACCAGTTAGTTTAATACCCATAGAAGATAGTTATTATAAAAGTAAATTTGGACAGTATACTTATCCTACTGTTTATTTTTCCCATGAAGTTCATGCCAATGAGTATCAGATAAGTTGTAAATCCTGTCATCATATATATAAAAATGGAAAAAATGTTTGGACTCCAGATGAACATAGTAAAACTTGTGCTGAATGTCACAATAAAAGTAAGGTAGAAGCTGTGAATGCTTATCATATGAAATGTTGGGGATGTCATAAAAGGATAAAAGAGTTATATGAAAGTGCTGATACGCCTACCACTCAGTGTAATAGATGTCATATTAAAGAGAAAGATTTAACCAAAGAGAAAAAAAGAATTCAGGTGAAATTAGAAAAAAAGGACAATAAACTGTTTGAAATTATTCATAATTTAAAAGTAGAAGGTTTTTATTAAAAGGGGAAAGTTATGTCTGAATTAGAATGTAAAAAAATAGAAGAAGTCAGCTTTGCGGCAATTGACGATTATTTTTCAGAAAATAAAGGAAGTGATGATTTAATTTTAAATTTAAAATCTAAGATACTGGCCTTAGATTGGGAGTATTCAGACAAGGATATAAAAGAATTATTAGAAATCTTTCAAAATTTAAAGTCAAGATATACAGATAAAATAAATTCAGTTATTATTTTAATGATGTCTAATGTGGCTAAATTTTTATTGCTGGCTAAAGAGAAATCTCCTGCAGATACCTTAAGTGTATTAGCTTATATAGTAGATTTTTTTGTTAAGTATAATTCATCAGAAATAGATGATAGCGAAAAAAAGAAATATATTCAAGAAATAAAAAGAAAATATACGAGATTAAAAGAAGCTATAAGTAAGGTAACTCAAGCTCAAAAGGATGATTTATCCGAGAAAAATAAAGAGGAAGTTGTAGTTATTGATAGTAAAGTTGAAACAGAAGAGGTAAAAGAAGAAGTTCCTGAAGTCTCTAATGTATCTGCAGATAAGCAGGTTACTCCTGAAGATTTAACTAAAGTGATTACTCCTATAGTAAAAAAAGTAGTATCTCAAGTAGAATATAATTTATCTACAATAATTGAAGAAAATTTTAAATATATAACAGAAAAGCTGCGCAAATTTGAAGATACTATTGATAAATTAGAGCAAAAATTAGATGGCTTAGCAGAATTAAATACTTCTAAAAATGAAAGTAATTTTGCAGAGGAGTTTATTTCAGATAAAGCTTTAGACGCTAAACCTTCTCCAAAAGCTAAGGAATTTGACTTTTTACACGAAGATAGTGAAATTAGTTTTGCTCCAGAAATAGAAGAAGAAAAATCTGAAATTGAAGAAGTAAGTGAAAAAGAAGAGCTAGTAAAAGATGAAAGTAGAGATGTTTTTGGTTTAGATAAGGAGCCAGAAAACGCAATAGAAGAAGAGGGTTTTGATATTGAAGAAAAGGTGTTGGAAGCTCCTAAAGATATTTATCCTTATGTGCGTTTGTTTGAGTTAAAAGATAAAATCATAGCTTTAGATGATGAACTAATTTTAAATATGTATAAAGTATCTCCTTCAAAAGCAAAAAAGCTTTATAGTAAAGAAAGTTTTAACTTAAAAGAATTAGGTGGTTTGTTTTCTAAACTTTCTAAGAAAATGCGAGGCAGTTTAAGTGATAAAAAGAGAAAGAATTAAAGAACTTAAAAGTTCAAGTATATAAATATCCAGATGAGCTGGTAGATAAGTTTAAATATGCTATTTTAGTAGAAGGGGATCCCTATAAAGTTTTATTTGTAAAAGATATACATAAAAATATGCTTTTCTTGCCAGAAGACAAACAAGATAATGATGAGGATAATGTTTTGATTATAAGTATAAGATAGATAAAATTGGATATGCTTATTCTTTTAATTTATTATAAGAAGGTGATTTGTCCTTATGACTCCTAATAAAAGTTTCCAGGTACGCTTAAAGGAAGCAAAGATTTGTATAGAGCAGGGCATTTTAGACAATGCAAAGGATATTTTATTAGATTTACAAAAGAGATTAGAAAATGATACGAGTAAAGATAAGTCTTTAATCAGCTTAAAAAAGGAAGTAGAAAGATTATTAAAAAAAATTGAGGAAAAAGATGAAGATTCTCCAAAGATAAAAAAAATAATTAAAGAAGGAAATCTTAATGAAATTTATGAAAGAGCATTAGTTTTTACTGAACTTGGCATCTATGAAGATGCTTTAAAGGATTATAAATATCTTATTTTATCTAATTTTAAAACTGTAGAATTAATCCCTAAAGTTATAAATTGTTTCCAAAGATTAGGGAAAAAAGTAGAAGTAGTTAAATTCTTTGATGAAGTACTTAAAAATGATGAAGTTAAAGAAGTATATAAGGATGTTATAAGACTAGAAGTAGCTAAAATATTAGAAAAAATAGGTATATATTCAAAAGCTTATGATTATTATAAGAATATTAAAAACCAAAAAGTATTAGAAAGTATTCAGGATAAACTGAGATTATTAGCTTCTAAAATTAAAGGTGGTTCTAAGTATAGTTATATTCTTGAAACTTTTATTTCAAAGGATGACCTTCAAGCAGCTATAAAAAAAGCCAATAAAGAAGGAAAAAGTGTAGAATATACATTGATTCATGATTTTAAAATTCCTAAAGAAGAGGTAGGCAAATCTTTAGCTTTATTTTATGATTGTGAATTTTTTGAATTTAAAAAAAATTATTCTCCACCTTTAGAACTTATTCATAATTTAAAAAAAGATTATCTGTTGAATAATGTCTGGTTTCCTCTGCTAAAAAAGAAAAATAAGGTTATAGTAGTTATTGATGAGCCAGATGACTTTTCCAGAACTGATACCATTAAAGCTATTTTAGCTAGTTATGATGAATCTTTTAAAATAGAATTTGCAGTAGCAATAAAAGAAGATATTATAGATTTTGTCAATTTCTATTTAGGAGATAAAACAGACCATTTAAAAGTTGAATTTAAAGAAGCAGAAATAGATTTAGAGGATTTAGTTGATGGAGTTGAGGAAGATGTAGAATATACGGAAGAAGAGGAAGATGTCTTTTTATCAGAGAGTGATAGTAAGGTTGTTCGTTTTGTAAATAGAATTATTTTAGATGCGCATAAAAGAAAGGCTTCAGATATTCATATTGAACCTTCTCCTAGTAAGAAAAAGACCATAATCCGTTTTAGAATTGATGGGGTTTGTCAAAAATATTTAGAAGTTCCCAATAGCTTTGCTAAGCCTGTTGTTTCTCGTATTAAAATCATGTCCAATTTAGATATTGCAGAAAGGCGTTTACCTCAAGATGGAAAAATAAAATTTAAACAAAAAGGAAAAACTATACTGGAACTTCGTGTTGCTACTTTGCAACTGTAGGTGGATATGAGGATGTGGTTTTGCGATTGTTGCATGCAGGTAAACCTCTTGCTCTTCCTGAACTGGGGATGACTGAAGAAAATATGGAAAATTTTAAAAAACTTATTATTCAACCTTATGGGCTTATTCTGGTAGTAGGTCCTACCGGGTCTGGTAAAACCACCACTTTGCACTCAGCTTTAAGTTATATTAACACTCCAGATAGAAAAATCTGGACAGCTGAAGATCCTGTGGAAATTACTCAAGAAGGTTTAAGACAGGTAGAGGTTAAGCCTAAAATAGGCTTGACTTTTGCTAGAGTTTTAAGAGCTTTTTTGCGTGCTGACCCGGATGTAATTATGATTGGTGAAATGCGAGATGAAGAAACAGCTTCTACTGGTATAGAAGCTTCTCTTACTGGTCACCTGGTCTTTTCTACTTTACATACCAATAGTGCGCCAGAAACAGTTACTCGTTTGCTGGAAATGGGCTTAGATCCACATAACTTTGCAGATTCTCTTTTAGGGGTATTAGCTCAAAGACTTCTGAGAAGATTATGTCCTAAATGTAAGGAAGGGTATCATCCCTCTAAAGAGGAATTTGAAGAGTTTGTAGATGAATACGGACGAGAGCAGTTTCTAAAGCTTGGGATTAATTATGATGAAGATCTTATTTTTTATCGGCCTGTAGGGTGTGATGACTGTGGAAATACCGGTTATAAAGGACGAGTTGGTATTCACGAATTATTAGTTAATAATAATAAAATCCAAGAGCTTATTAAGAAGAAAGCTCCTACTGAGGATATTCGTAAAATAGCACTGGAAGAAGGTATGAACACTTTAAAACAAGATGGCATGTTAAAATGTTTACAAGGTATAACAGATATTAAAGAGGTTAGAAGAGTTTGTATTAAATAGTTTATTGAATATTACTTTCTTTTTTGTTTATAAAAAAAGAGGTCAATATTTTAAATATACATTTTGCTGCTACAGATTGAGATAGTACACTAAAGGGTTGAGGAGCTAATTCGCAAAAATCCATCCCCACTAAATTTAAAGGCCAAAGTTCGCTTATAAAAGTTTAAACCACTC